>Ga0209239_1001383_pt1 | contig 14455 bp, 16 predicted proteins | sample GraSoi013_2_20cm_FD_185824 | JGI IMG/M metagenome (GOLD analysis project Ga0209239, IMG submission 185824) | Grasslands soil microbial communities from the Angelo Coastal Reserve, California, USA - Sample 10_02_2013_2_20cm (SPAdes) (version 2) | ecosystem: Environmental > Terrestrial > Soil >...
CCCAACAGCTATCCAATGACAGGCGCGACGCCGTTTCGCAGCGCTGTGACGGTGCGCGTGAACGGGCAGCTTGCGGGTCCCCCCCGCTTCGACCTGCCTGACGATCCTGCCGATTCGCGCGGCATTCTGAGCTGGCATGCGCAGCCGCATGATGGACATCTCTACGAAGCCGGATCATACGGCGAGCTGTTGCACGTGCCCGTTCCCGCCGACGCGATTCGTGAAGGTGCCCGCACCGGTGAGATGATCGTTAGGTTGGAGGTTGATGCCGCGCTACCAGGTGGGCTGGCGATCTATGGCGCGCAATTCGGGCGCTATCCAATTGATCCCTCGGTGCTCTTTGTGCTCCGCGACACGACGACAACACCATCGCACGCTGGCGTGACGCGCGCGCCATTCGGGAAGCTGCCCGACGGGCGCAGCGTCGAGCTGTTGACGCTCACCAATGCGCGCGGCATCGAGGTCCGGGTGATGACGTACGGCGGCATCATCACCGTCGTCCACACACCGGACCGCTCCGGCCACTTCGACGACATCGTGCTCGGCTACGACAGTCTCGCCGGATACCTGAAAGACTCGCCGTACTTCGGTGCGATCGTCGGCCGCTATGCCAATCGGATTGCCAGTGGGCAGTTCACGCTCGACGGCACCACCTATCGCCTTGCGACGAACAATGGCCCGAACACGCTGCATGGCGGGGTGCGCGGATTCGACAAGGTCCTGTGGACCGGCGAGCCGTTCCAGACCGACAGCGGCGTCGGAGTCACGCTGCGCTACACGAGCAAGAATGGAGAAGAAGGCTTCCCGGGAACGCTCGTCACGCGCGTGACATACACGCTCACTCCGCGTGATGAGCTTGTCGTGGACTACGAAGCCACCAGCGACAAAGCCACGCCGGTCAATCTCTCACAGCACACCTACTGGAACTTGCTCGGCACGACCGGTGGGGGGGGCGCCGAGATTCTCGACCACATGCTGACGCTCAACGCAGCCGCGTTCACGCCGGTTGACTCGACGCTGATTCCGACGGGCGAAATCACTCCGGTGGCGGGGACGCCGTTCGATTTTCGCACCCCGACGAGGATCGGCGAGCGCCTTGCGCAGGAGAACACGCAGTTGCGTTATGGCCGTGGGTATGACCACAACTGGGTGCTCGATCGCGGCAGCCAAACCGGCCTGGTACCTGCGGCGCGTCTCGTAGACCCCGCCAGCGGGCGGACGGTTGAGATCAGCACGACCGAGCCGGGGGTGCAATTCTACTCGGGCAACTTTCTCGACGGCACCATTAAAGGAAAGGGTGGCCTCGCTTACGCGTATCGGACGGGGCTGTGCCTCGAGACGCAACATTTTCCCGACTCGCCCAATCATCCCAACTTCCCTTCCACGATCCTGCGTCCCGGTGCGACCTACCGCTCGCGCACCGTGTACACGTTCGGGGTGGCCCACTGAAGCGGCGCGAATTTCTCGCGACGAGTCTGAGCTTTGCCGCGACTGCCGGTGCGTGGCGCTTCCACCGTCCTCGGGCCCACCTTCGTTTCGGCTACGCCGCGATCTGATCCCGGACGACGTGCACGAAGCACGCCGCCCGGGATCTGAGACTAGTTCACGCCACTCGACGCCGACCCGACGATGATCTCGCCCGTCGTCTCATAGCCGAAAAGCCCGAGCTGCTGCAACACCACGTGGATCATGTTGACGGTGATCCCGCTGCTCGTGACGCCATCGCCCGTCGGGATCTGCTCGTTGAACACGACGTAGCCCACGCCGGGCAAGTCCATGCGCGTGTTCGGAGCGGGGTCGGACACCTGCACGCCGTTCACGACCAGGTTCGCGAGACTCGAACCCTCGGCATTGCTGTTCGCGCCGCCTCCGTCGACTGTGCTACTCGCCATCGCGACGATTCCATCCGCGGTTATCAAACCGTTGAGGATGCTCACTTGTCCGAGCGTCGCGCTGCTCACGGCGTCCGAGGCGTCCGTCCCGTCGCCCGCGACGATTGCGAACGCGTCCTGCGCCGTCACCATGTCGGCGATCGAGACGTTGCTGGCCTGATCCTGCGCCATTGTGCCACCTGCCGGCAACACGGCTGACGGTGCCTGCTGATTGACCGTCGCCGTGGTCACGCCGACGCCGAATGACTGGGCTTGCGCGGCCCGCATTTGGCCTGCCATGGAGCCCGGCGCCCAGGTCAAGGGCAGGACGAGTCCCGCAAAACGGATCGCCCGCCGGATGCTATCGATGTTCATTGTATCCTCCTTAGCCATCTCGGTACGCATATGCGTCCGGGCTCACAAGTGGGTTGGATGGAATTGCCTGTTCCCACCCGTCAGCGTGCAGGATGGCTCCGCCGGTGGTAGGTCCGGATCCGGGCACGTCACCTCATAGTCCCCCAGTCCGTCGATGGGCTCTAACACCCTGATGGCGAACCCGTCGTGACCGACGCCAGGCTCACCGTTGTCACAATCGAACACTTCAAAATCGAGATCCTCCTGTCCGGTGTTCTGCACCCGCAGCTTCCCGCCCCAATGCGCTGCGCCGTCAGTGCAGTCGGTGTCTGTCGGGTGTTCCGCGAAGGTCACCGACGTCGCATGGAGGTTGAGGGGATGTCCGTTGAGCTCCATCCCCGGCCGGTGATCGATCCATTCCAACGCGCCCTTGTCGGCCAGGCACGTGCCAGTCGCATCCGTTTGACCGGAGCCAAACACGTGCGCGCCGAATGTCTCGTAGGTGTGGCTCGCCGGCGGATTCTTGTCAGCCGTGCCGTCCGGATAATCGATGCGGCCACCGCCGGTCATCTTGAAGGGAGTACACTCAAATGCACCGAAGTGGAACCGCGGCCCACCGACCTTCGGCGCCAGCGCTGTGTGGTTCGCCTCGCAGCTTCCGACGACCAGCGCGATCGCCGCGGTCACCGCGGTCGCCGTCAGTCCGGCGAGCAATCTCGGGTTGGACATAACGCTTGCCTCCATGAATGAGGATTTGCAACTCCGCACGAAGGCAAGCGGTGTACCGAATGTTCACATGTCGAGCGCGTTCCGTCGCAAGGGCTTACAGATCGTGGTGCCACTGCCACGACGCCGGCGCGCGGCATCGCGCGAATGATATCGCGGCAGCCGTGCAGCGAGGGTTAATGCCGATAGTGGAGCGCGACTACGCCGGTCGGATATGGTGTCGCTGAAGCCAGGGTGAAAGTTGCGTGCACGCCATTCGGCCGCGCACGTATTGTTATCCTGACGATGCCTTCGCGGACTACTGAGGCCGTTTCGAGCGAAACGTGGCCAGCCCTACCGCTCGAGGGGTGGAAGGACACTTACGCCACGCTCCACATGTGGACGCAGGTCGTCGGCAAGCTCGCCCTGGAGTTGTCGCCGCTCACGAACCATTACTGGAACACCGCGCTTCAGGTAACATCGCGCGGACTCGCCACGCTGCCGCTGACCGCCGATCATCGCAGCGTCACGATCTCGTTCGATTTTGTCGCCCATCAACTCGTGCTCGAGTGCTCGGACGGGAAAAGGACCACCGTATCGCTCGAGCCGCGGTCTGTGGCCGAGTTCTATCGGCTCGTGACGGCAGCGCTGACACGGCTAGACATCCCAGCGCGGATCTGGACGATGCCGGTTGAAGTCCCGAATCCGATTCGGTTCGAGGCAGACACCACTCATCGCTCGTATGAGCCCGCGCCGGTTCAGGCGTGCTGGCAGGTCCTCGTCCAGACCAAGCGCGTTCTCGAGCAGTTCCGCAGCCGCTTCCTCGGCAAGACGAGTCCCGTGCATTTCTGGTGGGGGAGCTTCGATCTCGCTCACACGCGATTCTCCGGCCGCCCCGCCCCGCGGCACCCGGGCGGCATACCCAATCTGTCAGATACGGTGACGCGGGAAGCCTATTCGCACGAATGCATCAGCGTCGGCTGGTGGCCCGGCGGAGGATTCTCGCCGATTTTGGAGCCGGCGTTTTATGCGTACGCGTATCCCGAGCCTGCGGGATGTCCGGACGCTGTCATCGCTCCGGCCGCCGCAGGCTACGACATGCGGATGCACGAATGGATCTTGCCGTACGAGGCCGTGCAGCGCGCGGCCGATCCGGATGCCGCCGTCCTTGCGTTCGCGCAGAGTACCTACGACGCGGCGGCGAACCTGGGCGGCTGGCAGCGAGCGCTCCTCGAGCGCTGACTTACACGCTTAGAGGTTCTGAACCAGCGCCAGAATATTGCCCTCGGTGTCCTTGAACCATGCGGCCTTGTTCCCCCGACTCGTCGCGATGCCGTCCTTGGTCTTCAACCCCGGCGTGTCATATTCCTCGAACCGCACCCCGCGAGCTTTCAGCTCGGCGACTTCACGCTCGAGATCGTCGACTTGCCAGAAGGCCTGACTCGCTTTCGACGTGCCGGCGTTGGGCGTCGGATATAAGAAGCAACCAGTGCGGTCGCCGAACTCGTACATCACGCCCCCGGCGGTCTCTCGCTTAGGCTCGAAGCCGAGCGTCTTCTCGTAAAATGCGCGTGCCCGGACGACGTCCTTCGCCGGGATGTAGGCGTATAAATGAGCCCGTTGCAGCATCGAGGACTCTCCTTATTCCGTTGAGGGTTGTGCCGTCGTTCCGATAACGATCTCGGACTTGAGCGTTCGATGAACCGGACACCTCTCCCCGATTTCCAGCGGCCGCGCCCGCTGTTCCGCGGTCAGGGCACCGTCGATCTCGACCTCGAGCGCGATCTGGTCGAGCATCGTGTTCTTGGTCACGCACCCCGCACTACGACCCCATCAGGCTGTGACATGCGAAGCCTCCTGTTCGAACCGGTCCAGTGTCTTGTCGCGGCGGCGCGCCTGTAGATAGAGCGGCACCGCGAGCACGAGACCCAACCCTCCCGCTACCCACGCCGTCGCAAGACCGCGCAGCCGCGCCAGGTACCCCCAGGTGGTCTGGCCCACCACACCGCCCAGGCTCGCGAAAAACGCGTCGAGTGAAATGATCGTCGCGCGCTGAGCGGATGGGATGTGGGCGTTCAGGTAGCCTTGCTTGACCGGCATCGATACGCCCAGTGCCACGCCATACACGAGATACAGCAGCACGACGATATAAAACGTAGCGGGACCCGGGGCGAGCAGTCCCAGCGCGCCACACGCGGTCGCGGTCGCCGCCTGGACGACGATGCTGAGCGTGAGCACGCCGGTACGCGTGCCGACCACGCGCGACACACTGGGCACGAGCGCGTTCCCAGCGATCAGCGCGAGCCCGACGAGCGAGCTGATCACACCGTTGACCCAGATGAGATTCTTCCCCAATAGATCGAGGAAGTACTTCTGCCAACTGTAGAAGCCAAAAATCATGAAGCTCATCGTCACGAGCGACGCGAGCATCACCGGCCGGACGACTCGATGATGCAGCCCATAATCCATCCCCTCGACGAACAACCGCCGCAGCTCGGCCGGCACGCGGCGCAACTCGAGTGCGCGGGGAGTGAAGCCGACCTCCCGCATCCCGAACCACGCCAGCGCGAACAGCGGGATCACCACCCCGGCGCGAACGAGATATGGGATGTAGAGATGAATCTGGCCCAGCAATCCCCCCGAGATCGTCCCGAGCAACATTCCCACGCCGAACATCATCTGCCCGCGTGCGAAGACCGGTTCGAGCGGCGCGCTGTAGCCCGTGGCCTTCAGGGCGTCCACGAGCCAGGCATCCACCGCTCCCGTGTAGAACGTGTATCCCAAGCCTAGAAACACCGAGATCCAGCAGAACGCGGCGAAGCCCCAGCCGCGCCACGCCGCGCTGACGTAAAGCAACGTCGTGATGAACAGTGTGCCGAGACTCAGCAGCAGCGACACTCGGCGCCCGACGGTATCGGCCACCACGCCGGTCGGGATCTCGAACACCATGGAGCCGGCGGTGAATGCGGCGTTGGTGAGCATGACCTGGAAAATGTCGAGGCCGGCGCCGAGCTTGAACAACGTGTCAACGCCCCAGATGAGGGACATGGCCAGGTTGAAGAGAAATGTGATCGCGAAGTAGGTACGGATGATTCGGGCGCTCATCGCAGCCCTCGCTCCGCGAGCACCATGAGGAATCGGCCGTCGTCGCTCGTTCCGCGCCAGCGGACCTTGAGTCCCGCGTCTGCGAGAATCCGGGTGAATGTGTCCGCCGAGTATTTGTACGAGTGATTCATTTCGACGCGTTCGCCGGCGGCGAGAGCCAGTGTTTCGCCGCCAACGCGGGCCACGACGTCACGGCTGGGCGCGAAGTATTTCGCGAGCGGGTAGAGACCGGGAAGGCGCGGGTCGTCCCGCACTTCGAACCGCAGCTCGCCATCCGCTTCGTCGATGCCGACCGAGTGCAGCGGAGCCCACGCGAACCGGCGATTCAGCAGGTTGTCATAGCCGGCGACGGTATCGCCGGCGTACACCTCACCATCCACGAGCAGGAGATCGGCCGGCCGCAGGAGTTCCCGCAGCGCGCGCGCCATCGCCAGCGGATCGAACGCGCCGAGCGTGTTCCCCAGCATCATCACGAGTCGTGGCGGAGTTCGAGAATCGGCTGCCAGGGCGCGGAGATGATCGGCGCGCGATACGTCGGCCTTGATTCCCTGCGCGGGAAACCCGGCGTCGCCGGCGCTCTGGCACGCGATTTCGAGCAGGCCCTGGCTCGCGTCCACGGGGACATAGCGGACACTCCGGCCGTGCCCGCGCAACGCCTCGAGCAGCAGCACGTCCTTGTCCCCTTGTCCTGCGCCGAGACTGAGGACCTCGATCTCGCCCGCGGGCGTCTGGCCCGCAAGCTCCGCCCTGGATTGCGCGATCAGTGATCGCGAGCGGACGAAGTTCCGGTACGCTCCATCGGAGCAGAGCGCCAGCCAGGCACGCACGGAGAGGGGGAACCAATAGAAGAACTTCTCGTCGAGGCGCCGGGCCGCCAACGAATTGACGAACTCGTCGGCGAGGGCTTGCTCGGTGAGGAGGCTCGCGATCTGAATCATCGGGCTCCCGAGGGTAGCGGGCCTTGCGCGTTCATGCAACCATGCCCATTTCAAGGGGGTCGGGGGTGGGGAACCGTTGAGGCGGTCGCGGCATTATCCCGAGACGAGTAGTACCACCCCATTTATTCCAATTGGAGGTTATATGCAGATCGTTGAAACGCAGGAACTGGTGCCCAGCTGTCATCGTCCCGAAATCGTCGAGACGAGCGAGCTGCAGCCCACCTGCCACTCCTAACCGGAGCGGCAGCATGCATGCGGGGGCCCGAATGAACTTCGGGCCCCTGTCGCGTTTTACCGGCACCCAACCCATGCTGGGGTTCGGCGCCTGGGCGGTCGGAGGTAGCGGCTGGGGTTCGTCAGGACAGAACGACGTTGCCGAACGTGAGGCAGCGGTGCGCCATGCCGTCGATCGTGGCATCACCTGGTTCGACACGGCCCCGACGTACGGCACCGGCGCCTCCGAAATGTTGCTCGGCCGTGTCTTGCGCGAGCGGCGCGAAGCGATTGCGATTGCCACGAAGGTCGGCCCGCGCGCTGATCCACGCACATCGCTCGAGGCATCGTTGCGACGGCTCGACAGCGATTACGTCGATCTGCTACAGCTGCACGAGGCGCTGCCCGGGTGGGAAGCGCAGCTCGAGCAGCTCCACGAGCTCCAGGAGCAAGGCAACGCGCGCGCCATTGGACTGTGCAACGCGACGCACTTGCAGATCCAGCGCGCGACAGAAATCGCTCCGATCGTTACCTACCAGGGTGCGTACAACCTGTTCGACCGCGACGCGGAAAAGCGCGAGATCCCGACGTGCCAACAGCAGGGACTGGGATTTCTGGCATACCGGCCGCTGGCATCGGGGCTGCTTTCCGGCAAGTACAGCGCTGCCTCCGCCCCGATATTTGCGCCCGGCGATCACCGCGGCGCGATCTATTGGTTCAAGGGAGCGGAATTCGCACGGCGGCAACAGGTGATCGAACGACTGCGCCCAATCGCGCAGCGCGCCGGTCTCACGCTCGCCGCGCTGGCCCTTGCATGGGTGTATTCGCGACCTGGCGTCAACATCGTGTTGGCCGGCGCACGCACCGTCGAGCAAGTCGATCAAAACCTGGCCGGCGCAAGGCGACTCGAACCCGACAGTGCGCGATCGATCGACGCCATCGTCGCAGCCCAGTTCGCGCCCGCGCGCGCAACCACCGCGGCTCACGCCGCGGCCGCGACCTGGGGGGAGCGCGAGCGCTTCATCGTCGCGCAGCTCGACGGCCGGACGCGCTACGAAGCGATTGCCGCCGAATGGACGGACCGAGGCGATAAACCGATGATCGCGGCGCAGGTGAAGGTGTTCGTGGATCGGCTCGCGGAACAGGGATTCATCGTATGATGGTCGGCGCATTCTACAATCCGCACCTCGGCGCCGAGCTCGCGGCGGCCCGCAACATCGATCATCTGGCCATGGCTGACCCACCGGCGGCGGGCGATCGGCACTGGCCCGCGATCAAACAGCGCTACACGCTGCTGCTGCATGACTATCTGGGTCAGCTCTCGGAGCCGCTCGATGATCGCGCCATCGAACGGGCCCGCTCCCTGGCCGGGTTGTACGACTCGCCCTGGGTGGCCGAGCACTTTCAGTGCCTGCACACGGAGGACGGGACCTACAATCTCAACTACGTCTTCCCGCCGCTCTACACGGAAGAGTTTCTAGCGCGGTTCGTCACCAACGCCAACGCCCTCAAGGCGCGCCTCGACCAACCGCTGGTCATGGAGAACATCCCCGGTTTCTTCGATGTGCACGCCAGTCAGATGCCTGAGCCCGTATGGCTGCGGCGCTTCTTCGACGCGACCGGAACCGGGTTCCTGCTCGATCTGCCGCACGTGTGGCTCGAGGCGCATTACCGTGGCCTCACGCCCCAAGCCTGGCTCGCCGAGTTCCCGCTGGAGCATGTGGTCGAAGTGCACGTCGCGGGCGTGGAGCAAGACCGCGATCTCGAGGGTCCGTGGATCGCTCCGACGGCACCGAGCGACGCGATGCTCGACTTCATGGCGCACGCGCTGACGCGCTGCCCTGCGACAAGAGCGGTGACGTTCGACGCGTTCTCACCGTCGCTCACGGCCGACGTCCTCTTCTCAAGCGTCGACCGCATCCGGGCGGCGCTGTGAACGATCGGGCCCTGCAAGACGACGTGATCCGTGCCTTGGCCGACGCGCCCTACCGGGCGTCGGCCGAGTGGCGCGGGCGCGGGCTCGTGGACGCCGGGAAAGTCGAGCGGTTCGCGCGGTTTCTCGCCCGGCATTTCTATCACGAGCGCATTGTCCATTTCTTCAAGTACTCGCGGGCGCTCGCGCGCGTGACCGCACGCTGGCCCGAGGCGGTGTTGCGGCAACCGGGCTTCGACGCGCTGCTCGCGACTGCGGTGCTCGGTGAGCGGGCCACGGCGCATGCTGTCGCGCGCCTGGTCACGGCGTACGTCGCCGGCGAGGAAGTGCCATATCACAAGGATTTGCTGCGCTACCAGGAAGCGATGATGGTGGTGGAGGCTGGTCCGCGCGTGTGGCGCGATACGGGTCGCGACGACGATCGGCCGGCCGTGGTTCCGCCCCCCCCCCCCCCCCCCCCCCCCCCCGAGCTGGTTGAAGGCACCGAGCTGCTCGAGCTGGAGTACGACCTGCCAACGGTGTTGCCCCAGTTGCTGCAACCGTGGACAACGCCCCCCGAGGCTCCGCGGCGCGCAACGCGCCTCATCGTGGCGCGCTCGCGTCACGGACGCGTGGCGGTGGCACGCGCGAGCGACGCCATCGCTTCCGTGGTGCGCTTCGCCGATGGCGCGCGTACGGTGGACGACCTGGCGCGCGCGGCCGGTCTTCGTCCCGGCGAAATCGCGGCGACGCTACGCGATTTGACCGAGATCGGCGCCGTGCGGTTTTCGACCGGTAGTTAGGAAAGAGACCAGAGATTGGCCGACACGACCGCGCCTTCCGCCTGGAGCCCGCTCCGCCGGCCACTGTTCCGCGGTCTCTGGATCGCCGACGTCACGTCGAACATCGGCACGTGGATGCACGACTCCGCGGCCGCCTGGCTCATGACATTGCTCGCGCCGTCGCCGCTGATGGTCTCGCTGGTGCAAGTCGCCACCACCCTGCCCCTATTTCTGCTCGCGCTTCCCGCGGGCGCGCTCGCGGACGTGCTCGATCGGCGCCGCATCCTGCTCATCGCACAGGTGTGGTTGTTCCTGGTGGCAGGGTTGCTGGGGGTGCTGACGATCGCAGGCGTGGTGCAGCCATGGATGTTGCTCCTGATAACGCTCGCCATCGGCGCGGGCAGCGCGATCGACCTGCCCTCCTGGCAAGCGATCATCCCCGAAACCGTGTCGCGCGAGGAGTTGCCGGCGGCCGTGGGACTCGGCGCGGTCGCAATCAACATCGCGCGTGCGCTGGGTCCGGCCATCGCCGGCGTGATCATCGTCGTGGGTGGGCCAGGCCCCGCCTTCCTGATTAATGCCGTTTCCGTCGTCGGCGTGTTCTACGTCCTCTGGCGCTGGAAGCGTGAGCCTGTTCGTGCGAGCCTGCCCGCCGAGCGCCTCGTGTCGGCCATGCAGGCCGGCGTGCGCTATGTGCGCTACGCCCCGGCGCTGCGCACAGTCGCCGTCCGCGCCGCTACCTTCGTCGGCTTCGCCAGCGCGCTCTGGGCGCTGCTCCCCTTGGTCGTGAGGGTAACCCTGGGTCGTGGCCCCGTTTCGTACGGAGTTCTCGTCGGCAGCCTTGGACTCGGTGGTTTAATCGGAGCGTCCGTATTACCGGCTTGGCGCAAGCGTTGGTCGACGGACGCGATCACGGCCATAGCCACTGCTGCGTTCGCGCTCGGATGCCTGTCGCTCGCGTGGGTGACCAACTTCGCGGTCTTGGTCGCCGTCATGGTCATCGCGGGCGCGGGCTGGCTCACGATCCTATCGAGTCTGATTCTGGCGGCACAGCGCGGCGCCGCCGCGTGGGTCCGAGGGCGCGCGCTTTCGATAGCGACGTTGATCCTCTTCGGGTCGCTCGCGCTCGGCGCGCTGCTCTGGGGGGTCATCGCGAACCAAGCCGGCACCCAGTGGGCCCTCACCGCTGCTGGAGGTGCGCTGCTACTCGGCTTGACGGTGATACCGCGGTTCCGCCTCGCGGCTGCCGACGCTGGCAATCTGGAGCACTCACAGAACTGGCCCGATCCCGTCGTGGCCGAAAGCCTCGACGCCGAAGCCGGGCCGGTGCTCGTGACGGTCGAGTACATCGTCGAACCGGAACGGCGCGCCGCCTTTGTCGATGCAATGCGCAGCCAGCTGCGACCGATTCGCCGCCGCGATGGCGCCGTCTTCTGGGAGCTGTTCGTGGATTCCGCTGACCCGCGACGCTGTGTGGAGTGTTGGTTGGTGGAGTCATGGGCGGAGCACCTCCGCCAACATGATCGGACCACGAAATCGGATCGTGAGGTGGAAGACCGCATCCGTGCGCTCGTAGTCGGTCGCGAACGCACGACACACTACATCGCGTTGTCCCCCCCCCCATTCCCCACGACCGACTCTAAGCAGTGAGCGTCGACACTTCCCGAATGTTGATCTCGGACTTGAGCGTGCGATGCACCGGACACTTGTGGGCGATCTCCACTAGCCTGCGCTGCTGCTCAGGTGTGAGCGCGCCGGAGACTTGAACCTCCGTCTCGATGCGATCCAGCATCGTATCGTCTCTAACCACGCAATCGGCGCAATCCCTGGCGTAAATCCGCGAGTGCCGTAAGCGGACGACCACTGTCTCGAGTGGCCACTGCTTCGCTCGCGCGTACAACGCCATCGTCATGGACATGCAAGAGCCGAGTGCCGCCAGCAGCAGATCGTAAGGCCCGGGGCCGCGATCTGTCCCACCGGCGGCGACGGGCTCGTCCGCGACAAGATGATGCCGGCCCGTGGTGATCTCCTGGACAAACCCGCGCGCACCACCATGCACAACCACGACGCCGTCAGCTTCTGGCATGGGAACTCTCCTCAGGGGATCCGTTCAGCGAGCCACGCCCGCGCGATCTCAGCGATGTCCTTATGCTCCACGTCTGCCAGCGCGTTCAGTCGGCGCATCTCGGCGTCGGAGATCTTGCCTCCCAACTCCGCGAGCGCGCGGCTTACCGCAGGATACTTCTCCAGGGTCGTCGCTCGCACGATCGGCGCAGCCTGGTAGGGTGGGAAGTACCGGTGATCGTCGATCAGAACCGCCAGATCGAGAGCCGCGATCTGCCCGTCGGTCGAGTTGCCGGCGATCACGTCCACTCGATGGTCAGCCAACGCGCGGTACGTGAGACCGAGATCCATTGCGCTGGGCGGCCGTGAGAACGTCAAGCCGTACACCTTCGCGAGACCCGCAAAGCCGTCTGCGCGCTCCAGGAACTCATAACCGAATGCCGCTTTCCAGCGCGGTGCCACCCGGGCGAGATCGCCAATCGACCTCAAGCCATAGCGCTGCGCATCCGTGCGGCGCACCAGGATCGCGAACGTATTATTGAAGCCGAGCGGCGCGGTCCATTGCAACTGGAACTGCCGCGCGTACGTCGCCGCGACGAAGCGATACACACTGTCGGGATCGGAGATCGGCCGTTGCTTCAGGATCGCCGTGAACGCCGTGCCCGTGTACTCGACGTACAGGTCGATATTGCCGGCTTTGATGGCGCGGTCGCACACGAAGGTGCCGCCGAGGTGCAGGCGGCGCTCGACCGGCAGTCCAGTACGGCGCTCGATCTGCTGCGCGACGATCTCGGCCAGCAGGTCGGACTCGGTGAAGTTCTTCGCGCCGACGACGATGTGATCCCGTCGTCCACACCCCGACAAAACGATCGCCACGAGCAGCAGACGGACTATCGTGGGCGCCAGACGAGCCTCCGTTCTGCCAATCCGAGCAATGCATCCGCGAGCAGCGCGAGCAACGCGGCAGGAATAGCGCCCGCAAGGATGAGCGTGTCATCCACCGTCGCCACGCCGCGAAAGATGTAGACGCCGAGCCCGCCCGCTCCGATCGCGGCTGCGATGGTCGCGATGCCGACGCTCACCACCGTCGCCACGCGCACACCCGCGAGGATGACGCCGGCGGCGAGCGGCAGCTCGACGAGTCGCAGTAGCTCGCCGTCGGTCATCCCCATCCCTCGACCCGCCTCACGGACGGCCGGGTCCACGCCCGTGATCCCCGCGTACGTGTTGCGCACGATCGGCAGCAGCGCGTACACGACGAGGGCGGTGATCGCGGTCCACGCGCCGATGCCGAACACCGGAATCAGGAGACCGAACAGCGCGAGACTGGGGACGGTCTGGAACACGTTCGCGAGGCCGAGGACTGGTCGCCGCCAGGCGGGCCGGCGCGCCACGAGGACGCCCAGCGGCAGACCAATGAGCAAGGCGAAGCCGGTCGAGATCGCCACGAGGCCGATGTGCTGGCCGAGGAGCAGCCCCACTTCGCCCGCGTGCCGGGCGTAGAACTGGAATAGCCTCAGGCGGCTTCCATGAATTGACGGACCTCGGGCAAGGCGCTGGCGCGGAATTCATCTGGCGTTCCCAGGAAGATGAGCCGCCCGGCATCGAGCAACCCGAGGCGCGTGCCGAGCAACAGTCCCTCGCGCACGTCGTGCGTGACGAAAACCATAGCCTTTCCGAGTCTGCCCTGGAGGCCGCGGAATTCGCGCTGCAGCTCGAGGCGCGTGATCGGGTCGAGCGCGCCGAACGGCTCGTCGAGGAGCAGCAGCGGCGGGTCGACGGCGAGGGCGCGGGCCACGCCGACGCGCTGCCGTTGGCCGCCGGAGAGCTGGTGCGGAAAGCGGGCACCGAACGTATCGGGATCGAGACCGACCAGGACGAGCAGCTCGCGCACGCGCCGCTCGATGCGATCCTCCGGCCACTGCTCGAGGCGTGGCAACAGTCCGACGTTGGCCGCGACGGTGAAATGCGGAAAGAGTCCGACCTCCTGAATCACGTAACCGATGCGGCGCCGGAGCTGCGTCGCTGCGACTGCATCAGCGGGCTCGCCTGCGATCAGCACGGCGCCGTTCGTCGGCACGAGAAGACGGTTCACGAGCTTTAACGTCGTGGTTTTCCCCGACCCGCTGCGCCCGAGCAGCACGAGTGTTTCTCCGACGCCCACGGTAAACGAAACGCCGTCGACGAGCGCTCGTCCGTCTCCCAACAATTCGTAGCGTAAATCCTGGACCTGGAGGACTGGGTTCACTCCTCGATAATGTATACTTTCGCCGTGACTCCTTCCCTCTTCATCCTCCTGCTGGCGAATGCCTTTCCGGTCGCGGGTGTCCTGTTCCTCGGCTGGACGGTGTTCCCGTTGGTGCTGCTCTACTGGCTCGAGAACGTGGTCGTGGGTGGCTTCAACGTCGCCAAGATGCTGCTCGCGCAGCCGCGCCAGCCCGTCTACTGGCTGGGGAAGGCGTTTCTCATTCCGTTCTTCATCGTGCACTTCGGAGGATTCACCTACATCCA
>Ga0209239_1001384_pt1 | contig 14450 bp, 14 predicted proteins | sample GraSoi013_2_20cm_FD_185824 | JGI IMG/M metagenome (GOLD analysis project Ga0209239, IMG submission 185824) | Grasslands soil microbial communities from the Angelo Coastal Reserve, California, USA - Sample 10_02_2013_2_20cm (SPAdes) (version 2) | ecosystem: Environmental > Terrestrial > Soil >...
GCGCCCCTCCACCTTGAGTCGTCCTTCCGCGAACAGGCGGACCGCGAGGGGAAGGAAGATGTGCTCCTGTTCCAAGATTCGCGCTGCGAGCGTCTCCTCCGTATCGTCCTCATGGACGGGAACCGCTTTCTGAAGGATGATCGGTCCCCCGTCGATGGACGCATCGGTGAAATGGATTGTGCATCCGGTGACCTTGACCCCGGCCGCGAGGGCATCCCGTTGGGCGTGGGCCCCGGGGAAGGCCGGCAACAGCGAGGGGTGGATGTTCATGATGCGCATCGGGAATTGCCCAATGAAGTAGGTGGTCACGAGGCGCATGAACCCCGCGAAGACGACGAGGTCCGCCCGCTTCTCCCGCAAGACCTTCACGACCTCCCGTTCGAATGCGGTCCGGTCTTTCCCGAAAGGCCGATGGTCCACGACAACGGCGGGGACACCCGCCTTCTTCGCCCGCTCGATCACTGGCGCTCCGGGGACGTTGCAGACGAGGACGACGATCTCCGCCGCCAGATCCCCGCGGTCGCGCGCGTCCACGAGGCTTTGGAAGTCCGTGCCCCTCCCGGACGCGAGCACCCCGACGCGCAGACGGTCCATCCGATCCCTCAATGCTTGAACAGCCGCGTCCCCGTGAACACCATGGCGATTCCGAACCCGTCGGCGACCGCAATCACTTCCGCATCGCGGATCGAACCGCCCGGTTGTGCAATCACGGCGACGCCCCCTTTCCCTAATTCGTCGAGGCCGTCCCGGAACGGGAAATAGGCGTCGCTCACCGCGACGCTCCCGCGAGCCGCCCCTTTCGCCTTGTAGCAGGCAAGCATACACGCGTCGACCCGACTCATCTGACCCGCGCCGATGCCGACCGTCCGTTCTCCATGCGCAAGGACGATCGAATTCGACTTCACGTACCGACTCACGGTGATCCCGAACAGCACGTCCCGCATCTGATCGGCGGTCGGTGAGGTTTTCGTCACGACCTTGAACGATTCCGGCCGCGGTTCGGGAAATCCCGTTGTCTGCAGGAGCACGCCGCCGAGTACGCGGACCATGTCGACCCCGTGATCCTTCCGAAACGGCCCCCGCGTCCGGAGGATGAGGAACGTCCCTTTCTTCTTTCCTTTCAACATCTCGAGCGCCTGCGGCTCGTACCCCGGGGCGATGACCGCGTCGAGCACGTCCCCCTTCATCGCCTTCGCCGTCGGAAGGTCGATCGTTCGGTTCACGCCGACGATGCCCCCGTAGGCGGAGATCGGATCGGCGGCATGGGCCTCCTCGTAGGCCTGCGCGAGGGTCGGGCCCAGTGCAACCCCGGAAGGGTTCGTGTGCTTGATCACGACCGCGGCGGGACGCTCGAATTCCGTCGCGACGCGGAGAGCCGCGTCGAGGTCGATCAGATTGTTGTACGACAGCTCCCGGCCCTGGAGTCGCTCCGCGGTCGCGGTCGCCGCGAATCCGTACGGTTCCCGATACAGCGCGGCCCGCTGGTAGGGGTTCTCGCCGTACCGGAGGTCGGCGATCTTGTCGTACGCGAGGCGGAGAGCCGGGGGGAGCGTTCCTCCTTGGCGGGAGGCGAGGTAGTTGAAGATCGCGGCATCGTACCGGGACGTGTATTCGAACGCCTCGAGGGCGAGATCCTCCCGGAGTTTCGCCAGAAGCCCTTTGTGTTCCCGCCACGCCTGAAGCACGTCGCGGTACCGGGCGGGGTTCACGACCACGCCGACCCGCGAGGCATTCTTTGCGGCCGCCCGAATCAGGGAGACACCTCCGATGTCGATGTTCTCGACCGCGTCGTCCACCGTCACGTCCGGCTTGGCCACGGTCGCCTCGAACGGGTAGAGATTCACGATGACGAGATCGATCGCGACGGCGCCCAAATCCTGGAGGTCCTTCTCGTCTCCGGTCGGCGCGAGGATTCCGGCGAAGATGCGCGGATGCAAGGTCTTCACGCGGCCGCCGAGTCCTTCGCGAAGGCCCGTGTAATCGGCGACGGTCGTGACGGAGAGGCCTGCGTCCTTCAGGGCCTTCGCGGTCCCGTCCGTGCCGATTAACTCAAAGCCGAGATCCCGCAAACCGCGGGCCAACTCGACCAGCCCCTCCTTGTCCGATACGCTGAGGAGCGCCCGCGGGGGAGAAACCATCCCTATTACCGAGTCCCCATAGGGAGAACCCAATTAAAGGTTGGGACAATCGTGGATGAATCCGCTCGCTCGCGGCATTCACGCGGGCAGATCGGGACGCGGCGCGAGGCCTGCGTCCTTCACCACCTTCGATACCACGCCGTCCCAGGCCACGGGCATGATATGAACGCCGCGGACGCCTTCGATTTTTTTCAACGCCTTGATCGTTCGGACCGCGATGCTCACGCCTTCCGCCTTCGGATTCGGCGCCTTCTCCATCCGGTCCATGATGTGCTTGGGTACGACCGCTCCGAGTTTGTCCACCATGAACCGCGCCATCTTCAACGACTTCAATGGGATCACGCCGGCGAGGATGTACACCTTCTCGTGAAGCCACTCCTTTCGTACGAGGCGCATCCACTCCTCGAAGGCGGCGACGTCGTAGACCCCTTGGGTCTGCACGAAATCGGCGCCGGCCATGACCTTGGCCCGAAGTTTGCCGAACGACTCCTCTTTCGAGCCGCGAAACGGATCCGCCGCGGCGCCGATGAACACCATCGGCGGCGTCTCGACGGTGTCGCCCCCTCGGAGCGTCCCGCTCTCTCGGAGATTCCGAACCATCTCGATCATCTCCTCCGTCTTCAGGTCGAAGACCCCCTTCGCCTCCCGCTCGTTCCCAGCGGAAGGAGGGTCGCCCCAGAGACACAGCACATTCCGGACTCCGAGGGCGGCCGCCCCCAGGAGGTCCGCCTGGAGCGCGATCCGATTCCGATCGCGGACGACCATTTGCATGACCGGCTCGACGCCTTCCTGGAGCACGATCGCCGCGGCCGCGAGGGAGGAGATCTGCACACGGGCCCGCGTGCAGTCCGTCACGTTGCACGCATCGACGGACCCTCGGTACCGGGCGGCGTTCTGCCGGATTTCCGTCGCATCGGCCGACGCCGGCGGCGCGATTTCTGCTGTGACCGCAAACGCGCCCGAGGCCAAGACGCGTTCCAGGCGACTCCCCGAGCGGATCGCGCGGACGCCCACCGCCTCCGCCATCGGGGCGACGGAAGACGGCGGACGCTATCTATGCTTCGCTCGACCTTGAGATCTTACCATCCGTATCGATCGCACAGTTCCAAGGTGCGGATCATGCGGAGGAAGTCGCGTGCATGAAGCGTAAGCCATGGCTTTCGGAGGACGACCCGAAGGGTCAGTCTCGCATCCACCGCACGCCAGTCGAGCCCATGCAGTTCCTCGGTCACGGAGTCCATCAGGCGATCGCTCCAGGTTCGAACGCGCTCGATCATCCAGGAGAGGAGGGGGTCGAGGAACGGGGACGACCGCAAGATCCGATCGTAGGCCATCATCGCGTTCGGGTCCTCGCCCTCGAGGGCCGCCACCGCGCATTCGCCCGCGATGCGCCCGCTGAAGAGTCCCGGATGGATTCCCGCGCCGTTCATCGGATTCGTGATGCCACCCGCATCACCGACGATCGCGAGGCCGGGCATCGCGAGCGCGGACAGGTCATACCGGTAAGGGATCGAGCCGGCGATCGTCTGCGTGCGGCGCGCGATGTCGATCCCGAACTTCCGACAGAAGGCCACCGTCGCGGCGTGTCCATCGATCGGTCCTCCCGCGCCGACGTTCACGTCCTCGCCTTTGGGGAAGACCCACGCGTAGCCGCCTTCGTATGCTCGACTCACAAACAGGAGGAAGAAGTCCGGATCGAGGATGGGCACGTCCTCGCGGCGGAAACGGTACTCGTACGCGACGATCTTCTCGAGGCTCCGCACCAGGCCCGCCTGCCTCGCGACGAGGCTCGCCGGTCCATCCGCCCCGATGACGATTCGTGCGTCGACGTGTCCGCCGTTCGCTTCGATCCGCCAGCCCCCGTCGTGCGGGGAGATTGCCGTCACCCGGGACGATGTCCGCAGGTCCGCGCCATTGTCCACGGCGCCGTCCACGATCCACCGATCGAAGGCCGGGCGATCGATCGCGTATCCGGGCAGCCGCGTGATGTAGAACCACTTCCCGTTCGGGGCGACCGCCTTCGCACCCGATACCCGCTGCGCGATCCACTCCTCGCGGGGCCGGAGACCGTTTGACTCGAGCCCGAACTCGCTCACTCCCTCCGCGCATTGCACCGGCTCGCCGACGACCTTCTTCTTGTCGAGGAGCGCGGTTCGGAAGCCCGCGGCCGCGAGCTGCCGCGCGGCCATTCCTCCGGAAGGACCGGCACCCACGACGACCGCGTCGAACACGTCGGGTCGGGAGCCGGGTGCGGATATATCGGCCTTACGCCGTGGCCTCGGCGGGGAATCGTCCCGCGAGGTCTTCACCGTGGGCGGTCGTCCGATAGACGTAGGGCGGGACCCCGCGGCGAAGCGCCGGTCCGCGCTGCTTCGAGACGAGCTGGACCGCGGTCAAGACGCGGAGGCTGTTCACGGTCGTGTATTCGGAGAGGCCCATCTCCTCCACGATCTCATTCGCGCTCGCGTCGGGATGGTCCCGCAGGAAATGGAGGATTGCGAGTTTCTGTCGATCGAGGACTTCCGAGATCGGTCGTTTCTCCGGGCGCGGCTCGAGCTCCAGTCGCTCGTACAACCGCTTGCCCTGCTCCGACGGAGACACGACGACCTGGAGGAGGGCCTCCTTTTCGATCTCGAGCAGGTGCTTCGCCACCGCCGCGGGCGCGATCCCCATCTGGGCGGCGAGCTCCGAGATCTTCGAGTCCCGATTCCGATACACCTTGTTCTCGACCACGATCGAGAGGACCTCGCGCTGGCGCTCCGTGAGGAGTCGAGACCAGTCGGTAGAGTGCATCCGCAGGTCAAAGGCCGGGACCCGTCTTAAGCGTTTTTGTGGGACGCCGGCGAAGGGTCGTTGTCAGACAAAAACAGCGTACGAAATCGAGGCGTGGCGTCGTTGTCAGACACGTCGCTCTCCATCGTCTCCAAGGCTATAACCGGTGGGCCGTCTTCCCGATTTTCCGGTGATGGAGTGCCCGGCGCGCTCATCGACGGGAAGAAAATTGCGGACGACGTTCGCGCCGATCTGAAACCGCGCCTCGCCGCCCTCGCCGACCGCGGGATCGTGCCGGGCCTCGCCGCGATCATCGTCGGCGAGGATCCGGGCTCGAAACTCTACGTGAAGATGAAGGGCAAAGCCTCCGAGGAAATGGGCCTCGGACATTGGACCGTCGAGTTGCCCGAGCAGGTACCCGAGCGTCGCCTGCTCGACGAGATCGCCCGCCTGAATGCAGATTCGAAGGTCCACGGGATCCTCGTCCAGCAGCCGCTCCCCCCGCAGATCCGCGTGGACGCGGCCGTCTCCGCGGTAGATCCGCAGAAGGACGTGGACTGCTTCCATCCCACGAACGTGGGACTCGTCCTGATCGGCCGACCGCGGTTCGCGCCCGCCACGCCCGCGGGTGTCGTGGAGCTCCTCCTCCGTTCCGGACACGATCCCGGCGGCCAGGACGTCGTCATCGTGGGCCGCAGCAACATCGTCGGGAAGCCGCTCGCGGCCCTCCTGATGCAAAAGGCGAAAGGGGCCAATGCGACGGTCACGGTGGCGCACAGCGGCACCCGCGACCTTGCCTCGCACACGCGGCGTGCAGACATTCTCGTCGCGGCGATGGGCTCGCCCCGGTTCGTGAAGGCGGACATGGTCCGGAGCGGCGTCGTCGTGATCGACGTGGGCATCAATCGGATTCCGGACGCGACCGCGAAGGGTGGGTACCGGACAGTGGGGGACGTAGATTTCGAGGCCGTGCGCTCGAAGGCGAAGGCGATCAGCCCCGTCCCTGGCGGGGTCGGTCCGATGACGATCGCGATGCTCCTGACCAACACGGTGCACGCGGCGGAGCTTTCCGGGGAAGCGTGAGACGAAAGCTCTTATCGACTGCGCCGTTTCCTGCGGGTCGCCATGCGGGTCCTCGTGGTCGGGGGAGGAGGACGTGAGCATGCGATGGTCGAGGCGTTGCGCCGGAGCCGGGCGGAGATCTACGCCGCGATGGCGAATCAGAATCCCGGAATCCGACGTGCGTCGAAGGACGTGCTCCTCGGCGACGTGACGGCGGTCGATCCGATCGTGCGGTGGGCGTCTGGGCGGCAAATCGAACTCGCGATCATCGGGCCGGAGGGGCCCCTTGAGAAAGGGATCACGGACGCCCTCGAGGCGGCTCACATTCCGACCGTCGGGCCGTCCCGGGAGGCCGCGCAGCTCGAGACGAACAAGGAGTTCACGCGGGAGCTGATGCGAGACCAGGGGATCCCAGGCGCCCCCCGGTTTTGGGCGTTCGACGACCTCGCGGAATTCGAGACATTCGTGGACGCCTCCGATTTCGAGTTCGTGATCAAACCCCTCGGTCTCACGGCGGGCAAGGGGGTGCGCGTCTGGGGTGACCACTTCACGACGAAGGCCGAGGCGATCGCCTATGGGAAGGAGATCGTCACGAAACGGATCGGTGGCGTCCCCCGGTTCCTCGTGGAGGAGAAGGTGGTCGGCGAGGAGTTTTCTCTCCAAGCATTCTGCGACGGACACTCCCTCGTGGCCGCACCGCTCGCGCAGGATCACAAGCGCGCCTACGAAGAGGACAAGGGACCGAACACGGGGGGGATGGGGTCCTACAGCGACGCGGACCATCTGCTGCCCTTCGTCGGGAGGCAGGATTTCGAGGGCGCACTCGAGACGATGCGCAAGACGGTCGCGGCTATGGCGGCTCGCGGCACGCCGTTCAAGGGAATCCTGTACGGCGGCTTCATGGCGACGAAAGACGGCCCCAAGCTCCTCGAATTCAACGTCCGGTTCGCGGACCCGGAATCCATGAACGTCCTGCCGATCCTGGAGGACGACTTCCTCGAGACGTGCCAACGCCTCACGGAGGGAGGTCTCCCGGCATCGCTCAAGTTCTCGCGCCAAGCGACCGTCTGCAAGTACGTCGTCCCGATGGGATATGGATCCCATCCGAAGGCGGGGGAGCAGCTAAAGGTCGACGAGCAGAGCATTCGCCAGACCGGCGCGAAACTCTACTACGCGAGCGTCGACGAGAAGGGCGGCCACCTGTACACGACGACCTCCCGGTCTCTCGCCATCGTCGGGATCGCGGCAAATCTCGCGGAGGCCGAGTCGGTGTCCGAAGAGGCCCTCGCCTTCGTCGCCGGGAGCTTCTATGCCCGGCGGGACATCGGGAAGCCGGAAGTCATCCAGCAGAAGGTCGAACGGATGCGGAAGATTCGAGGAGGCCGGTGAGATGTCGGACCCCGTAGAATCGGATGGTTAACATGTTAAGCCATTCCTGGAGACTCGCGCGTCCTTATTGGCCATGGCCCGCCCCCGGAAAGCTGTGCGTCCGCTACCGGTGCGTGTCTCGCTCTCGGGCGAAACATAACTTTCAATTGATGATGGGCACTCGTGGGAATCGATGCTTGCCCAGCAGCGCCGCATCGTCCTTGTCCTCGCAATTTCCGCGGCCGTAGTCTTGAGCATCGCAGCGGGAGCGATTCTGCTCCTGCGCCCGTCGGTCGACATGCGCGTCACCGACGTTGGGATGGTCCCGGACTCCCCGCAGGTTGGCATGACGGAGGTCCACGTCCAGCTCATCCTGCGGAATGTGGGGTCGTCGCAGGCCCACTTCGCTTGGTTTACCCTCGTTGCATATGATCCAGCAACGGGCTCTCTCTTCGACACGTGGGCCCACATGGAAGTTCGACTGAATCCGGGGGAGACGCGGACATTCTCGGAAACCGCGAATGTGACCGGTCAACCGTCCGGAGTCGCGTTCATCATGAAGCTCTTTCCGAGTCAAGCGCCGAGCTGGGAGACCTCGCTCGAGCCTGATCGGCCCGTGACCTGGACCGGTTGACAGGGAACTTTCGGCCATCCAGGATGACAGGATCGTCGCGCACCCTCGAAGCTGAGCCGACAGGATCCCTTCCACACTCGGTGGTTAACACGTTAAGCCGCGGTCGTCGAAACACCTCGAGACCCTCTCGAGGGATTGCCATGGGAGCCATGGCCACCCGGACGCCAAGGCGGCGGAGGCGTGCTGCGAGATCATCCGCCTCGTTCATAGGCATCGCGAGGACTGACTGGCCGATCCACACGACGCCCGCACGGTGGATGAATCCGGGTTCCTCTCGCCGGAGGTCGCCGACGGTTCGTTTCCTCCCGAAGACGATCTGGCAGACTCTCGCGGCGACGGACCGGGCGGCGCCCGATACATCGTACGATACCAGCATGCAGTCTCCCCCGGAGGACGCATCGAAAGTCGTGCTCATTACTATATGTACAGTCATATAATAATGTTTCTCTGAGAGGTGGCCGAAAGTACTCCCCCATTGGTTAACATGTTAACCCTCCCGACGAGGACCCGCTCGCGGTCGGTCCTTCTCCCATTCGAACCCGTCCTCGTTGGTCGAGGGCCAACCCTCAAATAACGGGATGGGCCATCCGCGCGCCGTGAAGAACCTCGACGACGTGATTGAAGAGATCGAGTCCCGTCTCGATGAGAAGGACGAGGTCCGCGAGCTCACGATCAAGTCCTCGCGCACGATTGCCCGCCTGAGCGGCTCCGCAATCCAGGGGATGCACCGCGGGCTCGATGTCGACACGCAACTCCAGGAGACCCGCGAAGAGATCCTGAAACTCCGAAGTCTCCTGAAGGACCATCCGGATCTGTACCACACCGGCATCGTGGAGAATGCGATGCAGGAAGCGTGTGAGGCGTTCCTCGTCCACGCGATCCTCGAGGCGGAGGGTCTGCCCGGTCCGAAGGACATCGGGGTGACAGACACCGCCTATCTGCTCGGCCTGGGCGACGTGGTGGGCGAGCTACGCCGATTCTCGTTGGAACACCTGCGTCGCGGGGACATCAAACTCGCATCCGCGTTCTTGGAGAAGATGGAGCGGATCTTGGATGCGCTGATGCGGTTCGACTATCCGACCGCCTTGGTCGCGCTCAAGAGGAAGCAGGACGTCGCACGGAGCCTGATTGAGAAGACCCGCGGCGAGGTCGCGGTCGCCGCGCGGAGTCAGGAACTCGCCGACAAACTCGATGCCGTCCGCGGGAAGCTCTGACGCTCCCAGCTAATCGAATCCTTCGAAGTGGACCACTTTCACCCTCTCCGTCTGCCTTGATTTGAAGGCGGAGGTAATTGGACCTTCTAAGGAGGCAAGCCTCCCAAGTGACCGCCCGACGAGCGCCGACGCCGATTGGGCGGTGCAGTGCCTCTGACCATTGGAGTCACGAGGTTGCACTCGGCCGCAGCACCAGTGAAACGCAAGGGCTATGCCCGGATCGGCCTTGCAATCGCGGATGCAATCCGAGCCTGCCGCGGTGCAGGAAGCCGCCACAAAATATACACCGACGCAGAAAGATTTGTGGACGATTTGGTCGATCCTCGCAATTTTCTCCGGCTGTTTTCTCCTCCTGAGCCTCGCTACTACAGCGGCGGAAGTGCTGGCCAAGTCTCCTCATGTCCTGGATTGGATCGCCTGGACTGGGACGTTTTCGATCTGGTTTTTCGCCGCGATATACGCGCGCCGCCCCGAGTACTACGAGGCCATCCTACAGCTACGGATCGCAAGGCATCACCGGTCCCGAGCGGACAGGATCCGAGCGGTCTGCGTTTTCGCAGTGCGTACTGCGGGCCTGCTCGGTCTCGTGTTTGGCTGCCCGATTCTCGTGGGTATGGTCCTCTGGCCCGGCCAATCGTGGGGAGCATACCTCGTACAAGCGATGCCGATTCTTCGCGTGGAAACGACCGCATTGGTGGCCGTGGCCATTCTGCGCGTCGCGGCCAAGGGTCGGTCCTCCAGAGCGCACACGCCCGCGGGGTGATTCGCCGCGGGGACGCGGCCCTCCTTCCGGTCGCGCCCGGCTCGTCAACGGTGCCCGTTATCAGGGTAGATTCCCAGGTCGGAATTGCTTTAAAAAGCCCCCGGCATCGAGCGCCATATTCCACCCAGCGAGCCCTCGCCTCTGCACGCAGGGCGAGGCCCCAGGGGGAGCCTACCATGGCGGATGTCCAGAAAGTAGCCAGCGGAATCCCGGGACTCGACGACCTAATTGAAGGCGGATTTTGGCCCAAGTCGACCGTGGTGATCCTCGGCTCGAGCGGGACGGGCAAGTCCACCTTTGCGATCCAATTCCTGATGGAAGGGATCGAGCAGGGCGAGCAAGCCCTGTACGTGACCCTCGAGGAGCCGCCGGAACAGATCATGCGCGAGGCGGACCTCATGGGTTTCGACATGCGCAAGTATTACGAGAAATCGCTCTTCTTCATCCACCTCAAGGGCCGCAACTTCAAGAAGATGATCGAGGAGCAGCTGCCCCAGCTCGTGAAGGCGCGGGCGGACTACAACATCGCCACGCGCGTCGTGATCGACCCGATGACCCCGGTGATCTGGGCGACCGCGGAGAAGCTGGAACAGCGCGAACTGATCGGCAAGCTGTTCTACACGCTCAAGGAACTCGGCGTCGTCCTGTGCACGGTCGAGGAGCACGCGAAACCCGGCGAGACGATCGGAGAGGACGTGCTCCTGCCGATCTACCTCTCCGACGGCGCGATCCACCTGGAGTATTACCCGATCGGAGGCGCGTTCAATCGCACGCTGAAGCTCCTGAAGATGCGCGGGGTGCACCACGGCGAAGGCGTGTACCCGTACCTGTTCGCCCGCGGCGTGGGCATCGTCGTCCGCGCGAGCCCCTCCCACATCCCGGAGGAGCAGACCCGGTCCCACCTGAAGACCTTCGACGAGGCGATCAAGACGGCCGAGGCGATGAAGGCCCCCGCCCGCGTCGTCGATCGGATCAAGCGGATGTCCAGACACTGGGACTACGACTACTCGCCCGAGGAAGCCCTCCAGATCCTCTTCAGTTCGTACGGGTTGAAGCGGGGCGGCTAGATGCCCTACGCGGGCCTGGTCGACAAGACGATGGGGGCCGACACGGTCGGCCACCTGAAGCTCCTCCTCGAGACCGAGCTCAAGAGGGCCCGCGAGGAAAGCAACCTGGACCTTGCGATGTTCCTCGGGGTGGACGGCCGGATCTTCTCGTCCTCGATCCCGAACCAGCTCGATCCCCGCGAGTACCGCCTGTTGAATCTCTTGAAGGGCAGTCTGGCGCACATCTGCAACCAGCTCAGCGGGCAGAACATGATGATGTCCGTCCAGCAGTTCGAGGCGGGCACGATCATCATCTCCGGCGTCGGAGACCGGGCCTTCCTCGTCTTCCTCACGTCGAAGCCGGTCGAGATCACGAAGATGCAGACCGTCCTCGCGAACGTGGTGAAGACGTCGATCGTCGTCCGCCATCTGTTCGAGTCGAAGCCGATCACCCCGGAGGTCCTCGCCTCGTACGACGAGGCCGTCGCGGGAGAACTGAAGCGACTCACGCGAATCCTGTTCGTCGAGAAGTTCGGGGAGACGAAGGAGTTCAAGAAGAACAAGGAGATCGCCCAGTACCTTCAGTCGAAACTCGGCGCGCTGGTGGGACCCGGCCCGCTCCAGGAGATCGTCACGCTGGCGTACAACGAAGTCGGGACGACGGCGCCGTACATGACGTCCGGGCATTGGGAGCGATTCCTGACGATCCTGCTCGACCGCCTCCGGGAGCTCGAGGGGGACTCGGTCGCGGCGAAAGCGGAGAAGGAATGGCGCGCGCACCTGAAGCAGGTGCTCAGCTCGTTCGTGTGAGGCCATGGCCGGAGGTGTCCTGTGATCGACGTCGCGCTCGCCTCTCTGATCGAGGACATGATCGAGAAGGCCGGGGCCGAAGGCGTTGTCGAGTTCTGGCAGCGGGTCGGAGACAACCTCGCAGGCCGGATGGGCAAGGAGGCCTACCTGGGATGGACCTCCTTCAACGTCGCGGTCCGAGAGGCCCGGACGGCCTTCAGCATCGAGGGAGAGGTCACCCCGCTCACGGACATGGCGATCACGGACGTGGATGGCGACGTGGTCGGATACCTCTACGCGATGCGCCAATGCTGCTACGTGCCGACGATCTTCCGCACGCGTTTCGCCGTCGGCCGGATGAGCCCCGCAGACAAGGCCGTCACGGAGGAGTACAACGAGAACGTCCACAACATCGCGGTGTGCAACTTCTGTGTCTTCCACGAACGCTTCCGAGAGGAGATCGCGAAGAACGTGACGGTCTCCGGCAACCCGCTCGCATGTTTCCTCCTCGCCACCCGCGGATGGAGCGGGGAGACGAAGATCTCGTCGAAGAACGTCGTGCAGGTGAACATCAACGAGGACCACGTCCGGGCCCTGCTCCGCAATTACGAATGCGTATACGCGCTCGTCCTCCGGGGCGCGCGGCTCAAGGGAGACCGGTGAGATGCCCTCCGACGCGCGGATGCAGGACAGCAATCCGTTCGTGGAGATCGCCACGCATCTGTTCTTGGAAGATCTCGCGGCGAAGGTTGGGGTCGCGGGCCTGAACAACTACCTGGTCTCGCTCGCGAAGAACCTGGCCGCGGCGATGCCTCGGGAGGAATATGCGTCCTGGTCCGAGTTCGTCGGCGCCGTCCGAGACAGCCAATCCATCCTCTCCACGTTCGAGGAAGTCCGGCCGGTCACGGAACGGTGCATGTCGACGTTGCGTTCCCCCTTCGAGCGTGGGTGGCGCGAGTACGCGAAACGGGTCGGGTCCTTTGCACCCGTGCATCGGGAGGTCGCGGAGTACTACAACCACAAGGTCCGACCGACCGCGGTGACGTCGGTCCACATCGTCCTCCACACCTTCCGTGAGGCGGCGGCGGCTCGCATCCGCGTCGGCGATGACGGCGTCCGGTACGAACCGGTCGCGGCCGCGTGGGTCGACGGGACCGTCCAACTTCCCGAGGGACCGAAGCTGGAGTCCCTCCTGAAGCGGGCGGGGATCACCCGCACGAAGCTCGGGATGCTCCTTCGGAACCACTCCGACGTGTGGCTGCTCGAGCCCGCCTGATCAGGCCCGTCGGCGCCGCCGCACGGCGACGGTCAGCAACAGGACCGGCAGGAAGACCGCGATTCCGATGAGGACCGTCCACCCGGTGCTGAGTCCCGGCGTCCCCTTGTAGAACAGCTGCGAGGTGGCCACCTCGCCGCGGGCCGAATCGATCACGCCGTTCCCATCCAGGTCCGCTTCGACGCGGACGCTGTGGGTCCCTGGTGGCAACCCGACGGGCAGGTAGTTGAAGGTGACCGTGGCCCCCTTGCCTGAGTCGATCCGGGCCACCATCTTCGTTCCGACCGCCACGTTGTCGACGAAGAACCGCACGGTCACGTTCACCGCCGCGGTCGACCCGTTGTTCTGGAAGGTCGCGCTCAGGACGACGGGCGTGACGACGGCAACGGCTTGCTCGACACTCGTGTTCTCGAAGGTCCCTCCGGAGGCGGCTGACACCGCGACCACGAGCGTGATCGTCTGCTCTTTCGACGGAGTCGTGAGGTTCAGCTTGAACATCGGAGTGGTCCCCGAGGCGCTCGTCGGCTTCGACGCGAGCGGGAGGCCGCCGGTCGTGTCGGAACCGGTGATGTACCATGACACGGTGTAGTTCACGGAGACCGTTGGGCCGCCCTCGATGGACAGGTTGTAGATCGCCGACGTGCTCGCCGCGGCGGCCGGGGGACCCGTGATCGTTGCGAAGATCGGTCCCTGCCCGGAGGCCGGAGCGATCGCGAGCGCCAGGGTGGCGGTCAGCACCGAGAACGCGAACCACCATGCGCGCGAGGCCACGTCAGCGCCTCCGGCGGCCGAGGTACAGGCCCGCCGCGACCGCGGCGATGGCCCCTGCGGCGACCGCGATGAGCGGGGCGTTCAGCGGCGCCGCCGGGGTGATCTCCGGACCCGTGACCGTGATCGAACCGGGGCCGAGGTCCGGCAGTTGGAGTGTGAACACGGCGTTCGACGAGACGGCAATCGAGTCCTGCGCGGAGGCGACGAGGACCACGGTCGCGCCGCTTGAGCCGCCGCTGGATTGCGCCTGCAGGTGCACCAAGACCGTCTGGTTCGCTTCGACGGTCACATTCGCGAGCGTGGTTCCGGCCAGCGCTCCTCCCAGCTTTCCCAGGCTGACGGACCAGCCGACCGCCGCAAGCTCGTCGGGGTTCGTGATCCCGACCTGGACGACCTCCCGCGCATTCCCCGCGTTCTTCATCTCGATCGTGTAGTTCAGGAATCGGCCGTCGAAGGTGGCGGCCGTGGAATTCAGGGCGACGGAGAGGGCGCGCACCCGCTCGATGTCCACCTTCACGATCACGTCGCCGGCCGTGCTCGCATCCGTCGTCGACGTGGCGACGACATCGAGGGGATCGTGATTGACGAGGGCATTCGCCGGGCTTTGAACGACGACC
>Ga0209239_1001386_pt1 | contig 14447 bp, 15 predicted proteins | sample GraSoi013_2_20cm_FD_185824 | JGI IMG/M metagenome (GOLD analysis project Ga0209239, IMG submission 185824) | Grasslands soil microbial communities from the Angelo Coastal Reserve, California, USA - Sample 10_02_2013_2_20cm (SPAdes) (version 2) | ecosystem: Environmental > Terrestrial > Soil >...
TGGTCAAGCACCTCGCGGTCCTCGACCGGGCCGGCCTGATCGTGGGCCACCGATCGGGTCGCGAGGTCCGCTACACGCTCAACCCGCGGCGGCTGGAAGCGACCGCCAAGTGGATGGCCGGCCTCGCCGCCGAATGGGACAAACGGCTCGCCAGGATCAAGCGAATCGGCGAGTCCGAACCGACAACCGGGTGAACGTACGGTTACGGGACGGTGGTACCGGCCGCCGGGTCCGAGGGGAACAATGACACGGTGCGCCCACTCACCCCGGCTCGGCTGCGTCATCCGCTCATCTGCGTCCTGGCCGCTTGCCTCGCGCTGACCGGCTGCGGGCCGGCGCCGAACAGCAGGTGGGCCGGACCGGCGAGCCCGGACTCGTCGTCCGGGTCGGCCGAACCGTCGCCGTCCGCGTCGGCGTCCGCCTCCCCGTCGCCGTCCCCGTCGGCCGCGAAGTCGGCGTCGCCGTCCGCGCCGCCCAAAGCCGGCACCGGAGGGGTACCCCGGCCGGACCACATCGTCGTCGCAATCTTCGAGAACCACGGGTACAGCCAGATCATCGGCGGTAAGGCGCCGTACCTCAACGGGTTGGCGGCCCAGGGCACGTTGCTGACCGACTCGCACGGAGTCACCCATCCGAGCCAGGGGAACTACGTGGCGCTGTTCTCCGGCTCGACGTACGGGATCCACGACGACAGCTGCCCGCGCGACATCGCCGGTACCGGCAACCTGGGCAGCCAGCTCGCCGGGGCCGGGCTGTCCTTCGTGGGGTACTCCGAAGGGATGCCCTCGGCCGGGTACCGCGGCTGCGGCGGCGGCGACAAGTACGCCCGCAAGCACAACGCGTGGGTCGACTTCACCGCGCTCCCCGCCTCGGTCAACCAGACCTTCGACGCCTTCCCCGGCAACTTCGCCAGCCTGCCCTCGGTGAGCTTCGTGGCGCCGAACCTGTGCAACGACATGCACGACTGCTCGGTGTCCACCGGCGACGCCTGGGCACAGGCGCACCTCGGCCCGTACGTCACCTGGGCGGCCACGCACAACAGCCTGCTGATCATCACGTGGGACGAGGACGAGAACCCGGGCGGCGACCCGGCCAGCGGCGGCCACATCCCGACCATCTTCGTCGGCGCGCACGTGGTGCCCGGGGGACGGTACGGCGGGGCGGTCGACCACTACCGGGTACTGCGAACCATCGAGGCCGCGTTCGGGCTGCCCGGGCTCGGCGCGGCAGGATCCCGTGACCCGATCACCGGGATCTGGCGCTGACGGCGGCCCGCCGGCGGTCGCGTCCGTCGGGCGGCCTCGCGCCGATCAGGCGGCGGCCGGCGGTGCCAGGCGCGGGCGGGGCCGGCGGTGCCAGGCGCGGGCGGGGCCGGCGGTGCCAGGCGCGGGCGGGGTCAGGCGCCCGCGGCGATCAGTACCGCGTCGGTGGCGAAGCCGAGTAGCAGGCCGCCGAGCAGCCCCCAGGTCGTGACGCTCTTCGCGTTGAACCGGCGCCCGACGGCGAGCAGCTCGATGACGACGTAGAGGATCGAACCGGCGGCGAGCGCGAGGAACGCCACGCTCACGGTCGAGTTGGTGAACCGCTGGCCGAGGACGGTACCCAGGAAGGTCGGGCCGCCGCCGATGAGCCCGAGCAGCGCCAGCCGCCCCCACGACGCCCGGGTACCCGACGCCGTGATCGGCGCCACGATGCCGAAGCCCTCGGTACCGTTGTGCAGCCCGAAGCCGATGAACAGCATCAGCGCGAGCTGGGTCTCGCCGGCCGCCGCGGAGTTGCCGATGGCCAGCCCTTCGGCGAAGTTGTGCAGCCCGATGCCGATCGCGATGAGCAGGGCGAGTTGGGTGGCCGGGTGCCGCCAACCGGTGGCGGTGTCTTCGGCGTACCCCTTGGTCCGGCGGGCGACCCAGCGGTCGAAGTAGACCAGGCCGACCAGGCCGAGCCCGGCGCCCGTGGCCAGGACGAGCCCGTCGCGCAGCGCCGGCAGGTACGAGTGCGCCGCGAGCGAGGTCTCGACCGGTGCCCAGGCGTGTGCCAGTACGTCCCAGAGCAGGAACACGAGCACCCCGATGGCGAGCGCGTTGAGCAGCGCCCGTACCCGTGGCATCGGCGCCCGGAGCCGGCCGACCGGCAGGCCGAGGAAGATCGTGAACCCGGCGATGGCGCCCAGTAGGGCGATCCTGGCGGCAGACACGCGTGAGCTCCTTCAGCTGGCGCGGGGACGGCAACGCTCGCCACCTTAGCTTAGGCTTGCCTCATCGTGCCTCGGGCGGGTCTGTTGGATGCAACCCGATAGCCGTTCGTCGCGTCCTAGCAGCATGCGCCGTACCGCGATCCTGCTCGCCACCCTGCTCGCGCTCGCTGGTTGCGCCCGGACCCAGCGGGTCGCCGATCCGACCGGCCCGTCCGGCGGGGTGCCCTTCGAGGTCCGCGCGGCCCATGTGGTGGCGCAGTGGCAGCAACTGCACCTGGACCGGGCCTGGCGGACCGGGCTGGTCCCGATCGGTGAGCTGACCAAGCTGGTCGGCGGCGATCCCGGGTTCACCGGCGACACGAAGGTCGCCTTCACGGAAGGCTCGTTCCGGCTCGCCGGCCAGCTCCCCACTGCCGTACCGGCCCCGGCGGTGATCACCTTTCCGGACGGGAAGCCGCTGACCGTACCCGTGGTCGGCGCGGCGCAGGCGTACGCGGAGCTGGGCGGTACCGGGGCGAAGTCCAACGTGCCGGCGCTGACCGTCACCGGCGCGACGCTCGGTTCGGTGGCCCTGCTCACGAGCCGGGGCACCGTCCAGGCGCCGGCGTGGATCTTCACGATCCCGGAGATCCGGATACCGGTCGCGAGGGTGGCCGTCGCGCCCGATGCGATGACCCCGCTGCTCGTCGCGCAGGACCGGCCGGACGAGCGGGTACCCGGGCTGTCCCGGCCCGAGACCGTGACGCCGGACGGCGCGCTCGACCTGACCATCGGGTACACCGGCGGCGCGTGCGACACCAGCGCGCGGGGCGTCGTCTACGAGACCGACGGCGAGGTGGTGCTCGGCGTGATCACCACCCAGGAGCCGGGAGCCTGCACCGCGATCGGCATCGAGCGCACCGTGCGGGTGACCCTAACCCGGCCGCTGGACGACCGGGTACTGCTCGACGCCGAACTCGGTGGCCCGATCGTGCCCGGCGCCGGGCGCCGCTGACCCGCCGGCCCGCTGGCCAGGCTGGCCCGGCAGGCTGGCCCGGCAGGCTGGCCCGGCAGGCTGGCCCGGCCCCGGCCCGCGAGCCGGCTACTACTTCTGCACCGGCGGCTGCGACAGATCCTCCCAGCAGGTCGGTACCAGCGGCCACAGGTCGCCACCGGCCGGTGCGGGTACCTTCGGCAGGGCAGCCTGCGCCTTGGTGTCCCCGAGCGCGGCGACGGCGTGCAGCTTGTCCAGCGCGAGGCTGGCGTCGAACACGTCGAGATCCTGGTACGGCCACGAGCCCGCGCCCTTCGTCGCGGCCGGGATCAGGAAGTCGGCCGCCTTGGCGATGGTCGCGCCGTTCGGAGCCTTGTACCCCCAGAGGTTCACGTTGACGTTGCGCGCGGCTCCGGCCAACCGGCACAGCGCCTGCAGGTTGAAGTTCGCGTAGTGCCACGGCCGGCTGCGGGAGACCTCCATCGCCTGCTTGCCGTCGGCGCCGATCTGCTTGGCGATCCGGTTGGTGCGCACACTGGAGATGAGTGTCTTCGCCGTCGCGGTGTCGCCGATGTACAGCGCGACCACCGAGTCCTGCAGGTCCTTGAAGGTGCCGTGGTTGTTGGTGGCCTTGCTCTCCGCCTTGCCGATGCTGCTGGTGCGGTTCCAGTTCTGGAACTGGGTCAGCCAGGTCACCATCGCGCTGTGGTCGGCGGTGGTCCAGCCGGGCGCGCCGGAGTCGAGCAGCGCCAGGCCGTCGATGACCTGGGTGAGCGCCTGCGACGTCTCGATGATCCCTTCCTTGCGGCCGGTCGTGGTACACGGGACGACCTGGCCGTACTTCATGTTCGGGTTCATCTTCGTGGCCGGGTCGAGGAACCAGGTGCGGATGACCAGCTCGGCGCGCTGGGCGTACGCGGCGTTTCCGGTGTAGTACCAGGCCAGGGTCAGGTCGTTGATCGCGCGCCAGGTGTTGGCCCACGGGGTCAGGTCGCCGGTACCCGCCACCGTCGGGCCCCACCGCCCGTCCTTGTGGATGTACGGGCACCCGTCGGGCGTCGACGGGTTGGGCCAGAAGTACGTGGCCAGGCTGTAGTAGTCGTGCTTGTCCTTGCTGACCGTGGACTTCTTGTCCATCACCGACCACGGGCCGGCGGTCAGCGCCTGGTCGGCGGCGTGGGTCAGCGCCGCCAGGGCGGCCGACTGCGCCGGGGTCGGCGCCGAGCTGACCTGTGCCTTGATCGCGGCGAGCTGGGCGCCGTCGAGGACGATCGTCTTCGGCGCGGCGGCAGCAGCAGCCGTGGCCGTAGCGGTGGCCGGCTGCGCGGCGATCCCGGCCGCGGTCAGCGCGAGGGTCACCACGGCCGCCAGGCCGAACGCGGAGGTGCGGTGCATCGGGACTCCTACGGGTTGAGGGTCACGAGGGTGGCGGTACCGGGCGGCAGGCTCAACGTCAGCGTGCTGCCCGAGACGGTGAGCGGCGTCTTGTCGGTACCCGCAAAGGTGCCGTCCAGCCCGACGGTGTGCCCGCCCAGGCTGATCCCGCTCTTGGCGTTCAACGCCGGCCCGGTCAGGCGCAGGAAGTCGCCCTGGGTGTACGCGGCGCCGAGGTGCACGGTCACCGTACGGTTGCCGTTGCTGGCCGGGTCCTGCAGGTTGTCCAGCACCAGTCGCAGCCGGGTACCGTTGCGCACCGCGTACGCCCGCAGCGTGCCGGTGTCGCTGTTGGCCAGCGGTACGAAGGTGCCGGTACCCACCTGTTGGAGCATGAGCAGCCCGTAGTACTCCGGCTGGGCGCGCAGCCGGCCCGCGGCGGCATCGGCGTCGCTCGGCGCGCAGAACGGCGTGTACGCCTTGTAGAACGGCTTCGGCGCGCCACACTTCGCGATCGCGCTGTGGAAGTACTCGCCCCGGATCCCCATCGACGCGATCAGCAGCTCGTCGTCGACGGCCCACAGCGAGGAGGCGTACACGTCGCTGACCCCGTCCTCGCCTTCGCAGGACACCGAGTTAGCCTCGTCCATGATGGCCGGGATCTTCAACGGCCCGGCCGCGTCGACGAGGATCTGCGCCCGCGCCTTGATCTTGTCATGGAACGCGGGGGAGAGCAGGTCGGCGATGGTCACCGTGGTGTTCCTCGCGCAGGCCGGGTAGAAGTGCGTGGTCAGCGCGAAGAGGTCGACGTTGCCCTGTTCCCGCTTGGCGAAGTCCTGCAAGTAGGTGACAGCCGCAGGTGCCGAGCCGGTCTCCGGGCCGACCAGGCCGACGCCCGGCGCCGCCTGGTTGATCGCCTTGCGGTAGCGCTGGTAGTCGCTCCACAGCTTGGCGGGCGAGTAGCCGGGGTAGTAGTTCGGCTCGTTGCCGATCTCGATGGCCATCAGCGCGGCGCCCAGGATGCTCTTGGCGTGCGCGGCCTCGTCGGCGGCCCGGGCCGGGTCGGGGTGCTTGAGGTTGACCCCGAGGATCACCTTCCAGCCGCTGGCCTGGGCGAGCTGCTTCAACCGGGTCAGGTCGGCCGGGGTGAGCGTGGTGACCGCCCAGGACGGTGCCTTCTCGCCCTTGGCCGTCCAGAACGTGGTGTCCACGAAGTTGCCGCCGAAGCGCATCACGCCGGGGCCGAGCGTCTTCAGGTACTGGGCGAGGTTGCCGCTGGTCAGCGCCGGGGAGGCGAGGATGCTCGCCTCGAAGGACAGGCCGATGAAGTCGTCGCGCAGGGTCGGCCCGGAGCCGCTCTGCACGGTGATCGTGCTGGTGGCCGCCTGGGCGGACCCGGTTGCGCCGGTCGCGGCGGCGCCGGCCAGAGCCAGCACCAACGGGGGTACGAGCCAGCGCGTGTTCGGTCGACGCAACCCACTCACCTCGGTACGACGGACGGGAGGCCAGGTGGCGGGGGACTGGCCGGTGCATCGATCAGCTTCTACTGGCGTACGCGTCCGGTCAAGGATTCATCGGAGGTCTGTTCGCGAGGCGGAAGCGTCAGAGCCAGCCCCGTCGGCGGAAGACCACGTAGAGGCCGGTGGACGAGCCGAGCGTGATCACCGTCGAGGCCCAGAAACCCCATGGCTGGCCGAATCCGGGGTACGGCACGTTCTGGCCGTAGAACCCGGTGACCGCCGTCGGTACCCCGATGATCGCGGCCCAGCTGGTCACCTGCTTCATGATCACGTTGAGCCGGTTCCCGCGTACCGTCAGGTGGGTTTCCAGGATCGTGGTGACCAGGTCGCGCAGGGACTCGGTCCACTCCGTCGCGCGCAGCACGTGGTCGTACACGTCCTGGTAGTAGGGCAGCATCGCCGGGTCGACGACGTGCAGGTCGCGGCGCAGCAACGAGTTGACCACCTCGCGCATCGGCAGGACCACCCGCCGGGCGGTCACCAGGCTCTTGCGTAGCCGGAAGGTACGCCGCTGCATCTCCCGGTCCTTGGGCTGGTCGTCGAAGAGCTGGTCCTCCAGCGCCTCGATCTGCGTATCGAGGGACTGCACCGCGTCGAAGTGGCTGTCCACCACGTAGTCCAGCAGCCCGTGCAGCAGGAACGCGACGCCGTACTTGGCCAGGTCGGGCGAGTGGTCCCAGCGGGCGACGACCTGCCCGATGTCGAAGCGCTCGTCCTTGCGTACGGTCACCAGCGCGCGATCGGTGATGAACGCGTCCACCTCGCAGATGTCCAGCTCGCCGGACTCGGTATCCAGCGCGACCGCGTACGCGGTGACGAACAGGTGCGACTCGTACCGGTCCAGCTTGGGCCGCTGGTGCTCCTGTACCGCGTCCTCCACCGCCAGCGCGTGCAGCCCGAGTTCCTCGCTGATCGCGGCGAGGTCCTCGGCGGTCGGCGTGCACAGGTCGAACCAGACGATCGCGGAGTCGTCGGCGAGATGGTCGGACACGTCGGCGATCGGGAAGCCCTCGGCCTCCAGGACGCCGTTGCGGTACAGGCGGGTGCGCGGCATGACGGCCACGATAAGCGGGCCGGGCAGATACGACACACCCCGGCGCTGTACAGCGCCGCGGCGTCCGCGCTGGTCGTCATCAGGGCGGCGATCCCGCACCACAGCACCGCTCCGGTACCGGCGACGGCGAGCGCGACCGGTATCAGGATCTTGGTACGCAGCCGCCGGTCGTGCAGCCAACCACGCCTTCCCCGGCCGGTACCCCCCTGGCACAGTCCTCACCCCGTCCGATCTTGACCTTGCCGCGATCGTATCGTCGCGCCGTGAAGTAGCCGATCGGATGGGGGCATTCCGGGTCCGCCGCCCGGGTGCCGTGCGCTGCCGTGGGCCGGCTTGTGCCTTACCGTGAGGTGGAGAGCGGTTGCCGTGGGCGGCGGCTGGTAGCAGGAGGTGCGGTCATGGGCGACGCGGTGGTCAATCGGTCCGTGTTACCCGACGGCACCGTCGTCGTGGAGCTGCGCGGCGAACTGGATCTGGCGATCAACGAGGCGCTGCGGCTGCTGCTGGTCGAAACCGCCACGACGGTACGGCCGCCGCGGATCGTGGTCGACATGCTGCACGTCAGCTTCGTGGACTCCACCGGAATCGGCGCGCTGGCCGCCGGGTACACCGCCGCGCGTACGGCCGGGGTGGCGTTCACCGTCCGGCACCTCGCCCCGTTCATCGCCGAGCAGCTGCGCCTGACCGGCCTCTACGAGCACCTCGTCAGCGCGGAGTCCTGAGCGGGGTTTGTTTCGGTCCGGAAGGCGCCGGGTAGGGCATCTAGCGATCTGAATCGCCCCCTCGGCTTCCGGAGGAGTTCTCATGTCCGGTGCGGTGACCGACATGCTTCGCGCGGTCCTGCTGTTCCTGCCCAAGGCGCTCGGGTTCGTCGCGATCCTCGTCGTCGGCTGGGTGGTCGCCCGCGTTCTGCGTACCGTCGTCGACAAGGTACTGGAACGGGTCGGGTTCGACCGGGCGGTGGAGCGCGGCGGCCTCGCCCGCAGCCGGTACGACGCGTCCGACCTCGTGGCGAAGCTGGTCTACTACGCGGTCCTGCTGTTCACCCTGCAGCTCGCCTTCGGCATCTGGGGGCCGAACCCGGTCTCCGACCTCATCAAGGGTGTCGTGGCCTGGCTGCCCAAGGCGTTCGTCGCGATCCTGGTCGTGGTGATCGCGGCCGCGGTCGCGAGTGCCGTACGCGACATCGTCGGCAACGCGCTCTCCGGGCTGTCCTACGGCCGGCTCCTGGCGAACGTGGCGTCCTGGTTCATCGTCGGCGTCGGCGTGATCGCGGCACTGAACCAGATCGGCATCGCCACCACGGTCACCACCCCGATCCTCATCGCGGTCCTGGCCACCATCGCCGGCATCCTGATCGTCGGCGTCGGCGGCGGGCTGGTCCGGCCGATGCAGCAGCGGTGGGAGAGCTGGCTCGACCGGATGGGGCGGGAGTCGCAGGCGATCGCCGAGCACGCCCGCGCGTACCAGGCCGGTCAGGCCGACGCCCGCGAGGCGATGACCCCGGCGCCCGAGGCCGGTGCGCCGGTACCCGCGGAGAATGTCGAAACCGGCGTGCTGCCGAGCACCGACCCGGCGGTCAACGCGCCCGGCGAACCGGCCGTCTACGGCGCGCCAACCGGCCCGTACCCCGGCTCCTCGGAAGCCACCCAGGTGCTGCCACCGGCGACCGGACAGCAACCACCGACCATCCGCTGATTTCTCATCCCGGCCGGGCGGTGGGCGACCACCGCCCGGCCGGGGCTGCGCCGGACGGGTGCGGGGCCCTATTGTCGTGCGTCATGACGCCACCGAGCCCCGCCGGCTATCCGGTCCGGCTCGCGGCCGCCCGCGCCGCGCTCGCCGATCTCGACCTCCGCATCGGTACCCCCGGACTGGCCGCCGCCGCCGCGCTGCCCGGCCTGCTCGCCGAGGTCGACCAGCATGCCGCCGCACTGCGCGACCTGCTCGGCGACGGCGAACGGGCGCCCAGCCCGATCGGGCTCGCCGGATACGCCGACGGCCTGCGCGACATGGCCAGCGGGCTCGGCTGGCACCTTCCCCAGTCCGACCGCGTCGACTGGGCCCGCGCGCCCTGGCTGCTGGTACGCCTCGTCGCGGTGTGCCAGCTTGCCGTGCCGCCTTCCGTTTGATCGACACATACCGCTGCCGCTCGTATCCTGACTGTCACATCGAAGCGGGGAGGCGCCGGTGCGTGGCTGGTGGAGGACCGCGCGGATCAAGCTACGCAGGCGCGTCCGCCGCCTGATCGGCGTACTCGTGCTCCTCGTCCTGTCCACGCTGCTGCTGGTCTGGGCCCGGCTGAGTACCGGCTTCAACAGCGACCTGCTGCTTAACGTCGGCGCCAGCGTGGTGATCGTGGCCCTGTCGTACGCCATCTTCGACCCGCTCTTCGAGGAGCTGCGCCGCTCCCGGGTGGAAGAGCACGCGATGTTCGACCACGACGAGTTCAGCCGCTACGTCAGCGGCGCGACCGACCTGGTCGCGGTGATGGACACCGGCAATCACATCCTGGAAGGCAGTAGCCGCAGCCCGTTCCTGTCCGCGCTGCGGATGGCGCTGCGCAACGGCGCCAAGGTGCGCGTCCTGCTGCTCGACCCGGACTCCGCGGCCGCGTCGCAGCGCGCCGAGGAGATCCGGCCGGTCGACGTCCGCCGGGTCATCGTGGAGAACCTGCGCCACCTCAACGACTTCGCCGACAGCCTCGACGACCGGCTGCGGTCGAACTTCCAGGTACGCATCTACGACGCCTCGCCGTCGATCCAGATCTTCCGCTGGGACGACAAGGCGCTGATCTCGTTCTTCCCGATCGGGGTACGGGCCTCCGCCTCGCCGCACCTGGAGGTGTACCTGTCCAGCCCGCTCGGCGAGTTCGTGCAGGGCCGGTTCGACGACCTGTGGCGGCACCCGAGTACCCGCGAACTGACCGACTACGTGGTGCTGCCGGTCACCGTGTACCACGAGGACGTACCGCTGCGCAGTTGCGCGGTGCACTTCGTGCGGATGGAGGAGGCCTGCTTCATCGACGGCGCGCCCATGGTGGACCAGCTGACCGACCACGGTACCGGGCAGCTCGACCTGGTCACCGGGTACCCGCTGCAGCTCGACGGCTGTACCGCCAGTACGTTCCGGCTCGCCCGGGTCGACAGCGACACGGTTCCGGACCGGTCCAGCGTGCTCGGCGTCTTCGACCGCAAGTACGGCCGGCGCCAGTTCGACGGGCCCGGCCGGCCCCGGCTCGCGATGCGCCTGATCCCGCAGCTGCCGACCTGACGTGAGCCACCGTTCACGGGCCACCGTTCGCTGGCCGTACCGCTGTACCAGACCTCCGCGTTCGCGGTCGACGACGCGGCGGCGCTGGCCGACGGGCTGACCCGACCGGCCGGCGCGCCGTCGCCGCGGTGCACTGGCCGGGCCTGCCCAGCCGTCCGAGTCGCACCGCCAGCTCGACGCGCACAGTTGCGGACGGCCGGAATCGGCGAGGATACGATCCGCATCTCGGTCGGCATCGAGCATCCCGAGGATCTGTGGGACGACCTGGCGGCGGCGCTGAGCGCGGATACGCTCGCGGGCGCGGCGGCACGGTGATGCGGTCGGTGTCACCGGGCCTCGCGCTTGGCTTCCAGTGCTTGTCTGGCCAAACCGATGAACGCGACGTACGCGTCCCGGAAGCTTTGGTACGCCTCGTCGTAGTCGTGCCGCCGCTCGGAACTGTTGTCACCGATGAGTGCCCTGAGCAGGGTTTGCACTCGCAGCGCCGTCGTCCGTACCTCCTCTGCCGCCGACGCGACCTCGGCAGGGCCGTCGAGCAGGACTTCGCGGGTCGCCCGGGTCATGTCACTGAGCGTCCAGCCCATGCGCTGATGCATCTGTGTGAGAAGCTCGTGCCGGCTCTCACGATCCTGCGTCGCGTCGGTGTCAAGGAGCTGCCAGCAGACCTCCGAGAAGGCGTGTACGCACGTCATCATCTGCCGATAGGTCGACCGGCGACGCTCACGCTCCTCGCGAAGTGCGTCTGACATCGTCGTTGTTCGCGCCTGAGCAAGCGCTGCACGCGACGTCCCCCGCGCGGTGAGGTAGCTCGCCCCGAGCGCGGTCATCGCGGTGAGGACGCCGACCCACAACTCGCTGTTCGCCATGCGCGAGAGTCTGTCAGTCCAGCCATGACCGGGATCAGTGGCGGTGCGGTTGGCGATGATCATCGGGTGAGGTGCCGAGGTCGTCGTTGCGTCCGGCCTTGATCCGTGACCACTGGGCGGTCGGGCGGCCGTCCAGCCGGAACTGACCGCCTTGGGACCCCCAACGCTGCGGCCAGCCCTCCGGCGAGTCCTCCCAGAACTCCTGCCGGCCGTAGACGGTCAGATCCAGCAGTCCGTACGACGGTGCCATCAGTTCGTTGCCGCGGCCGGTGGTCCAGTAGGTCTCGTAGACCTTGTCATCGTCCCGGAGATAGCTGACCAGGATGCCGAAGTGCCGGTTTGCGACCAACCGGTCCACGGCGTCCTGCGGCACCGAGTACCAGGGAATCGTCCAGCCCATGAAGTCGCGATAGCGCGAGCTCTCCTCGTACGGTCCCTGACAGAAGGTTGCATAGCTGACGTCCCGCGAGTGCAGGTAGGACAACTCGTTGATGTGGGTCGTGGAGAAGGTGCAGCCCTCGCACTGCTCCGCCGCGGGCCTACCGGTGTGCCACATCTGGAAGTAGGCGATCAATTGGGACCGACCGTCGAAGATGTCGATCAACGGCACCGGACCGTCGGCTCCGATCAGCGGAGTCTGCGGATCGACTTCGACCATCGGCAGCCGACGGCGTTCGGCGGCCAGTGCATCCCCGGCCCTGGTGTGGGCCTTCTCCTTGACCCGGAGTTCGTCGATCTTCGCCTGCCAGGTCTGCCGATCGGCGATCTGTGGAAGGGGGTGTTCAGCTGTCGGCGTCTCTGTCATGCGACCTGTCTAGCCTAGGTGGAGAGTGCAGAACAACACCTTCGACTGATCATGGTCAGATACTGATCTTGGAAACGCCAGAGCTGTCGATTACCTCTGCTATCGCCTGGGTTCCACCCACTCAGGAGAACGCACGGCCAAGCCAGAGCCGGACGGTGTGGAACATCGCCGCCAGTGGGTGATAGAGACAACGTTCGCCTGGATCAGCAAGCATCGCCGCTGCGTACGCGACTATGAGACCAAGCCCGACCACCACGAGACCATGATCTACATCGTCATGATCATGAATATGTCACGCCGACTCGCCCGCACCGGCGACCGGTGACCCGAGTTTCCGGATGCTCACTAAGGCACGCCGGTCCATCCCCATGGCCGGGAACCATGCTCACCCCGCAGGCACGCGATCCGGTACCGGGCCTGGTCGGCGATGTCCGGGCGTTGGCCGGCCAGCTGCACCGCGAAAGTCACCTTGCGAAGCTCGCGGATGTCGCGGAGCAGGTCGAAGCTCGCCCAACCCGTCACGTCATACCCGTAGCGTTCGCCGAAGCGGGTCCACTCCTCAGCCGACACGTTGCCGAACGTCGTGTAGTTCACCGCTACCGAGGTCAAGTCCCACTCTGGCGGCCCGAAGGCGAAGCGCTCCAGGTCGAGCAACACCGGTCCCTCGGCGGTCACCGCCACGTTGCCGGTCCAGGCGTCGCCGTGGACCGCGCCCCACGGCAGACCAGGCCGCAGTGCGTCGTATCGCCGTTCCAGACCGGCCAGTCGTTCGAGAAGCCACGCGCGGTTGCCGTCATCCAGTTGCTCCGCTTCGGTGATGCGTTCGCGCAGTCGAACAAAGGGCGCGAGCGAAGGCAGGTCGAAGTCCGGCACCGGTAGGGCGTGTACCAGCCGAAGCAGCTCGGCCAGCTCCACGGTGGTACCCGGGCGATGCGGCGGAAGTTCGTGCCAGAAGGTGACGGCTCGGCCGCCGACCTCCGTCGCGTCCAACCCAGGCACTGCCTCGACGACTGGAAGGCCCTGTTGAGCCAGCCAGTGCGATACCCATACCTCCTTCTTGGCGGATGCGATCTGGCCGGATCGGGTCACCCTGGCCACCAGTCCGCCCGTCAACCGGTACAGGGTGTTCTCGCCGGCCCGGATCAGTGCAGCATCCCCGGCGTCCAGGCCGACGATGCGGCACGCCTCGCGCATTGCCGCGTCCGCCGTGCTCACCTGGCGCCTAGACGATCGGTCACACCTGAGCGATCACCGCCACCGAGATCTTCAATCCCGGCCGCGAAACGGGAAGTTTCGCGCCCTGGCGCGCCGGTGGGTCGACCGGAAACCACTTGCCCCACTCTTCGTCCATGCCGGCGAAGTCGTCCGGCTCGGCGAGGATGAACGTGGCGCTGACCACCTTCTCCAGCCCGCTGCCTGCCGCGGCCAGAATCGCCTGCACGTTACGCAGGCATTGCGCTGTCTGCTCCTGGATGGTCGGCCCGGCGAGTCCGTCCATGGCCGGATCCATCGGCGGCTGGCCTGAGACGAATACCAACCCTCCGGCCTTGACCGCCTGGCTGTATGAGGCCGGTGACGGCGGCGCTGCCGACGTATTGACGATCTCCCTGGGCACAGTTCACTCCAACTGCGTGGATAGATCTGCCATCTGCATGCGGCCACAGGTTGCCACAAGGAGGCCGCGGCAAACACCCTTGGAATAGGTCGTCTATGTGACCGCCGCCCAGCGGGTGTGGGTATCTCCCGTGCGCAACGTCCGTAGCCGGAGACGGAGCTGGGCCTGCGCCACGGGCTTGTCGGGCGCGATGCGCAGGTACGCGCCGATCGAGTGGAGGTCGCGCATGTCGCGGAGAATGTTCTGCGGTACCCGTCGGGAAGCCCGAAACGGTTGCCGGGAGCGCCCTCCTGGATCAGGTCGATCTCGCGTGGCCCCAGCGCGGCGCCGTCCCAGTCCCCGAGTACGAAGCCGGATCGACTCTCCGGATCTGCCAACAGGTTGCCGATATGTGCGTCGTTGTGGATCAGCCCGATACCCAACGGGAAGTCCAGTGCCACATAGGAACCGGTGAGTTCCGCGATCCGGTCTTCGATGAATCGGCGTTCAGCCGTTGCCAGTATGCCGTTCTGCCGTCCGGCGTCGATCGACAGCGCCCGTCGAAGTCGGGCAAGTGGGTCAACCGCTGGTAGTGGGAACGCCGGTTCGGGAAGTTGGTGTAGGTCGCGGAGCAGCGTGCCAAGGACGGTCATCGGCAGTGGTCCGCCAGGCTCGGGCTGGGGCAGGTACCGCCACGCTGTGGCCACCATGTCCGCAACCTCGATAGGCACGTCCTGGACGGGCCGTACGCACGGAAATCCCCGGTTACTCAGCCAGGTGGTCACGGCGGCGGC
>Ga0209239_1001389_pt1 | contig 14434 bp, 16 predicted proteins | sample GraSoi013_2_20cm_FD_185824 | JGI IMG/M metagenome (GOLD analysis project Ga0209239, IMG submission 185824) | Grasslands soil microbial communities from the Angelo Coastal Reserve, California, USA - Sample 10_02_2013_2_20cm (SPAdes) (version 2) | ecosystem: Environmental > Terrestrial > Soil >...
CGCCGCCCTTCCGGCGTCATGAACGGAGGATTCGCGAGGATGAGATCGGCTTTCTCGTTCCAGCGCGCGTCGTTGGTGAGCGTGTCGTAGATGTGAATCGCCGGATCGGGGAAGCCGTGCAGGAACAGGTTCACCTTGGCCAGCTTAACCATCAGGTCGGTGACATCGTATCCGGTGAGATTGGAATAAATTTTCTGGCGCTGATCGTGCGTGAGCTTGTCGCCGGGCATTCTCGATCCCACCGAAGTGTGTTGGGCGAGAATGTGTTTGTAACAGGAAACTAGAAACCCGCCCGTGCCACATGCGGGATCGAGAATGCGATCGTTTGGCTGCGGATCGAGACACGCGACCATGAAATTGATGATGTGCCGCGGAGTTCGGAATTGACCATTCTCCGCCTGGATACCTATCGTCTTGAGCAGATACTCAAACGCGTTGCCGAGCTCCTCGCTGTGCGAGTAAACGAATCCGTTCACTTCATTGAGGAAAAGCGTTAGGATGCGGCCGTCGCGGAACTTTAGGAACGAATTCCGGAAAATATCGCGAAAGAGCGCGGGCAGATTCTCCGCTTTGCCGATCGCTTCGATTCCTTCCGCAAAAAGATTCATCCGCTCGTCAGCTGAAACGGTCTGCGGCAGTAGCGCCCGCCAGCGATACTTTTCTAATGGGCCAACGAAGAACGAGCGCTTTCCGCCAAGCCTCACGGACTCCTCGTCTAGGTCGTCCATAAATTTATAGATCAACGCCAGTGTGATCAGCTCGATCTGATCAGTTGGCAGCGGCAGCTTGCCAACGAGAATGTCGCGACAGGCATCTAGGCGGCGCTTTGTTTCAGCACTGAGCATTAAGTCCGGAAAATAGCAGAATTTAGTTGCTGGGAGGAACGGAAAAGAAGCGGCCAAAAGCGCCATTTAGTTCCGAAAATTCTTCCGATGAGAAGGGTAGAAAGCCAAAGAACGGGACGACGCGACTTCGCTTAGCTGAACTTATTCACGATCTTGGCGATTTGTTGCCGAAAGAGTTTGGCGCCGCCGGACGCCGGATGGCGGACGCAGTGTGCGTTCACATTAAGTTCTTCCAGCTGAGCGGCGGCGATTTTTCCCAGCGCGACGACTTGATGGCACGAAAATAATTCGAGAAAAGCCTTGAGCACCGGCAGGCCGGCAACTCGCTCGGACCTGTTAGGCATACGATTGCTCAACATGCCGCGGCGCGAATCGAATGAGTGCCAAGGGAATGCATTCCACAGGACGAATTGCTCTGGCTTTAGGCCAAGCCGCAAGAGCGTGCCCCACACAATCGTTGCCGTCGGCTCGGAAAAACCGTCTGGACGTTTCTCAGGTTTGCTCGTGCGACGAGGCTTGGCGTCTGAGAAAAAATCCCTGGGTTTTATGTGGAATCTGTTGCTTGGTCCGAGCAGCAATCGCTCAGAGGTCATTGGGACTCCGCTGAAGTGACCACCGCGATAACCAAGAGCCTCGCCGATCACTGCGAAGCTTGCCTTGCCAACCCGTTTTTGAAGATAAGCGCGTAGCTGGCGCCGCCGTATGGCCGGCGCGTTCCGGCCGATGTCATTTTGTTCATCGACTTCCCACCACGGATTAAACACGGCGTGGGACGGCGATCTTTTTAACAACCGCAGAAACTCATCGATCTCCTTGGAGGACATCGCTCCGCTAAGCTTCAACAAGGATGTGACCCAGGCAATTCTCCATGCGACAAATGACGTAAACGCGATGCCAGAGCTGCCTGATGTCGAAACATTCAAGCGTTACGTGGATCGTACGTCGTTGCACCGGCGGATCAGCGGTGTCGATGTGCGGAGCGCATACGTTTTGAAAGGCGTTTCGATGGATGAGTTGGCGCGCCGATTGAAAGGATGCCGCTTCGAATCGAGTCGTCGACACGGCAAACATCTGTTTGTGCGCACCGATGGCGACCTCTGGCTGCGATTGCATTTCGGTATGACTGGCTCACTTCGGTACTTCAAGCATGAGCAGCGGACGCCGAGGCATACGCGAGTGCTCTTTGTTTTCGCCAATGGCCATCGCCTCGCAGTCGAGGATCAACGCAAGTTTGGCGAGGTCGGATTGCTGAAAGATGTCGATGAATTCTTGAAAAAGCGCGCACTAGGCCGGGACGCCCTCGACATCAGTCTTCCGCAATTCAAAGAGATCTTCGGAAAACATCGTGGCGCGGTGAAAACGATTTTGCTCAACCAGAAGTTGATCGCGGGCATCGGAAACATCTATGCCGACGAAATTCTCTTCCGCGCACGGATCCACCCGGCGACGCAAGTTTCGGCTCTCAAAGAGAAAACAGTTGCGAAACTCTTCCGCGCCGCGCGCGACATCTTGAAAAAAGCGATCGACGCCAAAGCTGATATGGATCGTATGCCCAAATCATGGCTGCTGCCGCGTCGCGGAAAAGGCCGCAAATGCCCGCGTTGTGGACGCGAACTAAAATCAACCACGATCGGCGGACGGACTGCTTGGTTTTGCGCACAATGCCAAAAGCGTGCGCATTAATGCCGCGATTATTTGGAGTGCGGCAACACGTTGCCGCTTCTTAAAGCGCCGGACTGGTCCGCGCACTTCAAACGGTCGCGTCGTGGCGGCTGGAAGATCTATTCGTGCTGAACTGATGCGCCGTAAGTTTGGGACGACTTGAGCGTTGACGCACGGGATCCCCAAACGCTATAGCTGATCAGCTTGTATTCTGAGACTACTTGAAAAGTTGGAAGCAAAACAAAAGGAGAACATCATGAGTGATCAAAGCAAAACCGCTGGCAAGCAGCCCGCCCATCTCGCGGCGATACCGTGTTGCCCACCACTGCCGCCGCTGGACGTTTGCGATAAGCTAGATTTTTTCTATCGGCTTAACCACGACGTCAGCGTCGCGGTCAGAGGCCGTCAGCGAAACACCATAGTGCCCGTCGAAGTTAAATTGCATTTCCGGCTTACGCGCTGTCGCGGCCCAATGGCACTTGGAGATTTGTCGTACACGACGACACTGTTACCTGGCGAAAAGGTGAAGTTGTTCACGTCGGATCGGCGCACCAGATTCACGTTCGACAGCTCCAGCTCGCTCTCGTATCGCAACACGCAATCGTCGGAAGAATCGATGTACATGCAGAGCATGAGCGATTCGCTGTTCGACACCAATTCGCGCGACACTGCCAATTCCAGCAACCAATCGCATGCGCACGTGGACGGAAAAGCCGACGCCGGCGTTGATATCCTCGGGCTCGGCGGCTCAGCGAGCATGAGCGGAAATTTCGATGCGAACTCCACCGCCACGTTTGCCGCCGAGCACACCGCGCATGCGCAATCTTCGCATCATTCCTCCGAGCAAGGTGTGCGCAAGGCATCGAGCGTCTCAATTGGCGAAGTGCAAAGCCGCTCGCACGCAGAAGGTCAATCCGACGATCATTTTGAATCCGCGTCGCGCGAGTTCACGAATCCGAACCAGTGCCACGCCGTTACGTTCCTGTTTTATCAAATCAACAAAACGCAAACCGTGAAGTACACGCTCGAAGCCATCGAGCGCCGCGTGATCCTCGATCCTGCGAATGACTTCACGAAAGTTGCGCTTAAGCCACTCGAGCCGACCACTGCTGTCCGTATAACGTCGGTGAACGTCCTGGCAACTGATACGCAATCGCGTTCACGGCTGGCCGGTCAGCGAGAGGATCGCCCCGCTTTCGCCGCCGAAGGAGTGCCGACCGTGGATCTGCGGGAGGCGGCCTTGAAACAAGTCGATCAGGACCTGGTTAAACAAGGTTTGCTCGATAAAGTCGGCGGAAACGTTTCGCCGGCCGCAAAAAAGAAATTTTCATTCGAAGTTGAATCCGCGCTACCTACTCCGGGCGTACTCGTCAAAGGTTGTCTTGACGAGTGCGACATCTGCGAGCCGGCGCTGAAAAGATCGATCCAACTCGATCTCGAACGCAAACATCTTGAGAATGAAAAGTTAAAACGTGAAATCGAATTGATGGACAAAGACCAGCAGCATCGCTGTTGTCCCAGCGAGGCGAACGAACCCGCGCCTCCGTAAATGTGGAAGGAAACCGAGCTCGAAGTTGAAAAATAGAAGCCAACTGATCAGCGCAACATTTCAAGAAGCGTAAGCGCGTTTCGCGGGGCGGCGCCTTCGGCATCGTTGTCGAAGTAGATGTGCACGGCGCGGTGTTCTTCTAGCCAGCGCCGGGTTCGTGTCGCCCATTTTCCGAGCGCGGGTTTGCTGTAGCTCGATGCGTATTTTCGGGTGTGACCGTGGAGGCGGATGTAAACCACGTCAGTTGTCACTCGATCCCACATTGGCCAGTCGGGCGCGTCAGACATGCAGATCGCGACAGCGTGGCGCTCGAGGCATTCGGCTACTTCGTCATCGAACCATGATTTGTGACGAAACTCGATCGCGTGTCGCGTGCTTTTCCAGCGCTGCAGATTTTTTACAAACTTCTCCAGCCGCTCAATATCTTTTTTCAAAAACGCCGGAAGCTGCCAGACCACGGCGGCGAGGCGTTTGCCAAGAGGCGACGCCAATTCACGACAACGGATCACTGATTGTTCCACGTCTAGCAGCTTTTTGTTGTGCGTGACGTAGCGGTGGCCTTTGATGGCAAAACTAAATCCTTCTGGTGTCTGGTCGCGCCATTTCTTGACGTGCTTTTATCCTGCAACCTGTAGAACGTGCTGTTCACCTCGATGCTACTGAAGTGGTTCCGCGCAAAACCGGAGCCATTGTTTCTGCGGCGTATCGCTATAGAAGCTGTGTCGCCAGCCTTTATAATTCCAACCGCTGGTGCCGATGTATGCTTTGCCAGCCATTACTCAATCAGAGGTTAGTATTTCGCTCTCCTGAACTCCTCTTCATTCATCGCATTTGCGGTTAAATATCCGCCTGAACTTTATCGATGCCTTATTCGCCGTATCCTGAACAGATGAGTGGTAGGCCATTGGTCTTTTCGTTTGCGTTGTACTCAGCGCTACTACCACAACGCGTGGCCGGCGGTCTGGCAGGCTGCCGAACGTAGACCACCAAGCTGGCAGCTTGGTTACCGAGTCAGCCAAAGCTGGCTGACATCCTATCTAAACCATCGGTCGAAAACGCCCGACGACTTCCTGCAAGCGCCCGGTGATTTGGCCTAACGAACAAACTTCGACCGCTTCCAGTAATGTCGGGAAACAATTTTCGCCGCGCTCGACGACAGCCGCGAGGTTGTCCAGCGCGCGCTTGGCTTTCTCCGCGTTTTTCTTTTTGAATTTCGCGAGTCGATCAACTTGCAACTGCTGTTTTGCACGCGGAGTACGCACAAGTTTCACTTCCGGAATGTCGTCCTCGCCATCGCGGTAGCGATTCAAGCCGATGATCGGGCGAGTTCCATCGTAGATTTGCTGTTCATAACGATGCGCGGCATTTTGGATCTGGCTGCGCTGATAACGTTCTTCGACCGCGGCCAACACGCCGCCGAGCCGTTCGATCTCGCGGAATTCGTCGAGAATCGCCGCTTCTACTGCGCGCTCGACCGCTTTCATCCCGGGCGATCCGCTCAACATGTTCATGGTGTGCTTGAAAATTCCCGACTCCTCGAGCAGGATCGCCTGCCCGTGCGCGGCAAGCCGAATCCATTCTTCGCTTGGTGTGGTGAACGGCTCGTCGGCGCTATTGGAATGACACGAATTCGTGGCGTTCATGTAAGCCAGCACTAATTCCGCGGCGGTGCGCGTGAGATTGTTTTTGAACTCAGCGGCAATCAGCGAGCGCCCGCTGGTTTGCGTGTGCAATTTGAAAAGCTGCGCTTTCGGTCCTCCTCCAAACACGTCGCGCATTCCGATCGCCCAGATGCGGCGCGACACGCGCGAGAGCGCGATGTATTCGGCGTCCAAGCCGCAATCGAGGAAGAATGAAAGCCGCGGACCGAATTGATCGATCGGGATTCCGCGCTCGGCGAACATTTCTGCGTACGCGAATCCGTTCGAGAGCGTATAAGCGGCTTGCTGCACAGGCGTGGAGCCCGCCTCGCCGATGTGATAACCGCTGATTGAAATCGGATACCAGCGCGGCATTTCGCGTGTGGTGAACTCGACCATGTCGGTGAGAAAACGCAGCGACGGCTCGATCGGGAAAATCGTTTCGTTTTGTGCCTGGACTTCCTTGAAAATGTCGGCCTGAATTGTGCCGCGCAATTTCGGAACGACTTTCGGGCCGAACCGCCGTTTGGCCGCAGCGATGTACATCGCCATGATGATCGGCGCCGGGCCGCTAATCGTCATCGATGCGGAGAAATTCGGCGAGCCGAGATCAAATCCATCATAGAGCCGGATCATGTCTTCGACCGTATCGATTGCGACGCCGCCCTCCCCTATTTTTCCGAAAACGCCATCTGCGTCGCTGTCGATCCCATACAGCGTCGGCCCATCGAACGCAGTGCTGAGACGATGGGTGCGCTGGTGCCGCGTGAGATAATGAAAACGCTCGTTGGTGTCCTCGGCCAGCATCAAACCGGAGAATAAGCGCGTGGGTTCTTCTGTTTGCGGAATTTTCTTATCCAGCTTGCCGCCGTTCTTTTCGAAGCTTTCGATCTCGCGAACCGGCTCGAGGTACATCTCGCGATACGCTGCGTTCAGGTACGGGAACTCACCCGGCAAGCCTTCGCCGAACAGATAACGCGCAATTTCCCCTGGCTCATCAATTTCGGGCAACGCCAGGCGTGGCAACGGAACTCCAGTTGGCGTCCGCGTGACGGGAATTTTCGCTTTGATGTCGTTCCAGCGTCCCAGCAGTTCACGCCCGAACTTTTCATCCGTCCTCGCGCGCTTCACCTGATCGAGAACGAACTTGTTATAATTTTCGATGGATTCGACGACTTGTCCGAGCTTGCTCATTTCTCCTTCTTTTTGGCTGTAGCCGCGCTCTCGAAACGCCGTTCTTGTTTGGTTCGGCGCTCAGAGACCGCCGCTACAGATTTGTTTGAAACTAAATCGAACAATCGATCAACACCAGGGTCGCGATGGCGTTTTGCAACAGTGTCGATGAGCTTCTGTGATCGCCGGTTTTGCTCAAGCCGTTGTTCGATTTCGGTATGGGCAGTGCGAGCCCGCTGAAGATCGCTTTTGTTCACTACTACGATATCGGCCAAATCAAGCATCACGATTTTTTGTAACTGCAAGCGGCTGCCGTAGTCGGGATTCATTACCAGCACCGTCAGATCGACAATCCCATTTTTCTGAAATGGCATCGCCTCCTGACCGGTGCCCACCGTCTCAATAATCACATAGTCGAAATTCGACTGGGCAAGCAGCGCGAGGCAATCGTGTGTTGCGGGCGAAAGTCCACCGGCTTGTCCACGCGTGGCCATGCTGCGCATGAACACGCGATCGTCCTGCGAGTTAATCATGGTGGCCCGATCCCCCAGCAATGCTCCTTCGCCTACTACGCTGGGATCGTGCGACAAAATTGCGATTCTTCCCTTCGGATTGTGGTTCAGAAAACGCAGTACCAACTCATCAATCAATGTAGTTTTGCCAGCACCACCGGGGCCGGTGAAGCCGATGACCTCGGAAGTTTGATGTTTGATGTTCGATGTTTGATGTCTTGTTTGTGACTTCGACGTTGAACGTTGGGCGTTGAGCGTTAGACGTTTTCTGCTTCCACTCGCGTAAGCATCTTCAATCTTTGTCAGCTTGTGTGCGAGTTCATGGTCCGGCGATTTGGCGCGGGATCTCTTCCCACGCGGTTTGCCATATCGCTGATGAACAAATTTCACCATCTCTTCCAGCGAGGTCCCCGCGAAAAAGACTTCGTCCACGCCTTTGCGTTTCATAATCGCCGCATCGTCATGCGTGATAGTGCCACCGCCGCCACCGAATACCTTTATGTCGTCCGCGCCTTTTTTTCGCAGAAGATCCACAACAGCCGCAAAAAACTCGATGTGGCCGCCGTTATAACTTGAGATGCCGATGGCGCGTACGTCCTCCTGGATCGCCGCGCGCACAATGTCGCCCACCGACCGGTGGTAACCGAGATAAATGACCTCGACGCCGTGCCGGATGAATTCCAGGTTAATTGTGTTGATCGCGCTATCGTGCCCGTCGCAAATCGGGACGGCGGTAAGAACGCGGATCGGTGAAGCCATGAGACGAAAAGCCTAACGGTAAACATTTGACGGGCAAAGCCATTCTAGCCTAGTAGCGAAGCCGCATGAAAAACTTCGGAGCGCTGCGCGCAATCGTGACCGCCGGTTTGATCGTTGGCGTCTTGGACATTTCTTCGGCATTCGTGATCTGGCTGGAACGCGGCGTAGGCTTACAACGCGGCTTGCAGGGAATCGCCGCTGGATTGCTCGGCACCAAATCGTACGAGGGCGGAATGGCAACGGGTGGCATGGGTCTTGCCATCCACTTTCTCGTTGCATTCGTGGTTGTTTCGATCTTTTACGTCGTGAGTCGCAGAGTTCCGTTTCTGACGAAACACCCTGCTGTTTCGGGTGTGTGTTACGGCATCGGCGTTTATCTCGTAATGTACTGGTTCGTGTTGCCAACAGCGTTCTCAACATTTCGACACCGGCTCTCTAACGAGTTGCTCGCGATCGCGATTCACATTTCGTTGATTGGGTTGCCGACCGCATTCATTGTGCGCCATTACTCGCAACCAACGGAGCAATCATGATGAGCGACCCGCTCGATTTTTCTGGCAAAGTTGTGCTGGTCACGGGCAGCTCGCGCGGCATCGGCGCGCAGATGATCAAGGCTTTTGGCGCGCGTGGCGCGCAATGCGTGGTGAATTACGTCGCCGACGCGCAGGGACAGAACAAAACCGATGCCGCAAACGTGGCGAAGGAATTAAATGAGCCGCTGGTAATTGAGTGCGACGTGACGCAGCCGCAGCAAGTCGAGGCAATGATGAAACAAATACAAGATCGACATGGGGGGCTCGACATCCTGGTGAACAATTCCGGGATCATTAGCGACCGGACGATTAAGAAAATGTCGCTGGAGGATTTCGAGAGCGTCATCCGAGTGAATCTCATCGGCACATTCATCGTGACACAAAAAGCGGCCGCAATTTTACGCGGCGGGGGTCGGATCGTGAATCTTTCGTCGGTCAGCGGCCAAATGGGATTGTTCGGACAGGCAAATTATTCCTCGAGCAAGGCGGCAATTATTGCGCTCACGAAGGTTTCTGCCCGCGAGTTTGCGCGCCAGAACATCACGGTCAATGCGATTGCGCCCGGATTCATCGACGTCGGGATGAGCAAAGGTATGCCCGAGGAAGTGACGCAAAATTTCATCAAACAGATTCCGCTCGGACGGCTCGGCGATGTAAGTGAGATTGTAAACGCAGCACTCTTCCTTGCCTCCCCAATGGCTTCATATATCACCGGGCACGTGTTGAACGTAAACGGCGGCTTTTACATGGGCTGATCCGCCTTCGCCAAGGCTACGGCGGACAGGATCAGTCCAGCTTCTGCACGAGCAACCAGACTAAAGCTGAAAGCATCCCTGCGAATGTCGATAACACGAACGTTGCGCGTTTCGTCTGCCGTATCTTGAAGGCAGGCTTGGGAATATCGTCATGAATGTGACTAGCCTCGAACAGTTTCATCAGCGCAAAAGCAACCACGAAACCGACAGCCGCCCATTTGAGGCATCCCAGAGTTGTCTCGAGCATTCCGGCAGATGCTAGCGCAGGCAAAGCCAACGCTCAAGCAGGACTCGCTTCAGCCCCATTGTTGATGGAAGGACGGCGGTCCGAGCAACATATCTCCGGGTTTGTACACAAACCAATTGATTCCTGCGAAATGAATTGACCGTAGTCCTGCGGGTTGTCTACGCTCGCCGCTATGACTACGAAATCTTTTGCTCTGATCTCTGTAATCGGATTTGCCGGTGTCTGTATTGCGCAAGCTCAGTCCCCGACTCCCGGAGAATCACCTACTAAATCACCAACGCCTGCAAAACATCGCGCCGTCACAAAAGCGCAGGCAACGGTGTCACCAGCTGCGTCCCCTGCCACGTCGCCCAAAGCGAAACGCGGCTCCAAAAAAGCGGCGGCGGCGGCAGCGGCCAGTCCAGCCGCATCGGCGTCGCCCGCTAAATTCAATCTGGGCGATTTGTTCAAACCGAAAACTTCTGGGGCGGCAGCCAGTCCTGCGGCCGCCAACCCAGCGCCCGCGCGAGCGGCGAGCGCTAAGGCCGCAGCCACGCCTGCGCCAGGCGGTGGCCACGGTCTCGTCTGGGTCAATATAGAGTCGCATGTTTACCACAAGGAAGGCTCGCGCTTTTACGGCACGACGAAAAAAGGTAAATACGTGAGCGAAGCCGACGCGATCAAAGAGGGAGACAAAGCCGCTCATAACTAAGTCGAGCGACAATCAAGGCTTTTCCGCCATACTTTGCAGCGCATCAGCCAGCGTCTCGAACGTCGCGATCTGAATGTCGGGTCCGTAATGGAATTGCGATAGAATATTGAGACCAATATCCTTGTGCGGATCGGGCATCACGCGCGCGACGGAGGCAACCCCTTTTTCCGCAAGCGCATCCATGATTTCGGCAACGTGACGCGCTGCTGCCGAATCCATCGAATCTAACCAGCGGAAATCCGCGAGGACGCGGAACCCGGGATCGATATCGCGCACGAGTTCGCGGACGCGTTGCGAAGCCAGCTTCGCTTCCTCGGCCGTAACCCGTTGTAAAGCGCTGATCACGAGGAGCCGTTTCGACCGATCGAGCTCAACTGCATACATTCTTCGTGATCACATAACCCGGCTGTGCTCGCAAGTCTGACGCTGATTGCAGGGAAAATGCCGTTCTCACGAAACTCCTCACCCTCCCCTCTCCTCTAACAGATAAGAGAAGCGATCCGTTCTACTTACTCGCGAGGCGATCATGCCGCGCATGCTTGCTCTTCGCCTCAACCCTCGCAGGGGAGAAAGTTGAGGCGAGGGGGACTGAACGCGATTTCACTCATACGTGATCGGCACGCGCAGCTGCGAGACGCTTCCAGGTTTGAACCGCCATCTGCGAAACGTCTCCGTGGTAACTTTGTCGAGAATCGCGTTACCAGTGCTTTGCGCCATCATCGCGTTGGTAACCTTTCCGCTGGCAGCGTCGATAAGCATCGCACAGACACCACTTCCAGTAATATTGGCGCGCTTTGCTTGGTACGGATACTCCGGCAAAGGTGCGCTTACCGCCAAGGCTTGGGCAGCTGATAATGACAATTGAGTGGCAATCGGGAAGATGGTCGCCTCAGGTTGGACCGCCGAAGTCATCCCCCTTTTAACACGAGCTTTCTTTCGTACCGCCGCAACTGGCGTTCCAGGTTCTTCTACAAGAGGTGTCTCCTGGGCGACCGGGGCTGGAGTTTGACTTGATATGTGGGCTGCAATCTCGCGGCTTCGTTCGGTCTTTTTCTTTTTCACCTTGGATGTTGGTGTCGCCTCGCCCTTCTCTTCATGCTCCGGCAGATTTGCCGAAGTCGCATCCTGAGCCCGCGTCAAAGAGATGTTAATGAGAAAAACACCACTGCACATAACGGCGAGAATTCCCCGGTGAACGCGCATCAGAAAAAATCTCCCCTTCACATCGGCAGCGTCAACCAGCGCTGTTCTTTAACCTGGTGACTTGAACCCTGTTCGGAAAACGGAAGAGTTATTTTTCGTTGGTTGTCTGTAATCGTTTTCGCTCCTTTATTCTTCTTGTGACTGCGACGGACCTTACCGTTTGGATCATCTCTGCGCTTCTGGCGATCGGCATTGGCTCGAGTAAGTATGCGAAATGGAAGAGCCGCAACAAGTTGGTGCGCGAACTGGCGGCGATGGATCCGGAACGCCGCGAAAAAGTGCTCAGTCGCATGAACCCGGAGCATGCCATGGAAGCACGGCAAGAATTAATGCGACGGTTTCACATTAGCTGACGTGACTGTTTGCTCATGCTTTAGAGATTTTCCTTCTCGTTTCCTTTTCAAGGCATGACCTGCGCGCATTTCGAAATGACTGTGTCAGTTTCGACCGGTGATATCGACGAGCAAAACCATGTGAACAATACCGTCTACCTGCGGTGGGTTCAGGGTGTTGCCACTGCGCATTGGCAGGCGGTCGCCAGCCCGGAAGCACAGGAGACGGTCGGCTGGGTCGTCCTGCGGCACGAGATCGACTACAAAACTCCTGCGGCGCTTGGTGACAAAATCATCTTGCGCACATGGGTCGGCAAAGCCACGCGACTTACGTTCGAACGATTCACGGAAATCCGGCGCAATGGCGATGGCCAGCTCTTGTCAAAGGCTCGGACGCTATGGTGCCCGATTAATGCACAAACCGGTCGGCCGATGCGCGTGCCAGCTGAAGTGCGCGTGCAGTTTTCGACCTGAATTTGGATCTCAAGGAGCGGCGGCGGTTCCAGCCGCCGTGAACGATTGGACGATCCCTGGAGAGTTGAAGATTCGGCGTTGAGGATTGAGCGTTGCGCGTTGGAACTTCCATCTCACGAGTCACGCCCGATTATTGCGTGTTACTGCGCGACGTTTCTGAAACCGGAGATGTTGCACATCTACCGGCAAATCACAGCGCTGAAACGGTGTGCTCCGGTAGTGATTGCGCAGAAACGCGAACAAGTCGAGCGCTTCCCGTTTGAGTCGGTCCAGCTCGTTCCCAAGCCGGCAACACATTTTCTGCGGCGCTTCTGGTTCAGGCAACTGCGAAAGATGCCGTGGCAGATCTCGGACGCAGAGTTACGTGCGTTGCTGGGAGCGTTAAGTGCGATCGACGCTCGTATTTTGCACATTTACTTCGGCCAAATCGCCGTTCATCTCCTGCCGCTTATTCGCGCATGGAAAAATCCGTCGATTGTTTCCTTTCATGGCGCCGATGTCACAGTGGATATGAACAGGCCGACGTATCGAGAGGCCACACGCCAGATGCTCGCCGCAGTGAAGCTGGTTCTTGTTCGCTCCGAGTCGCTGCGACGCGCACTTGCCGATCTCGGTTGCGACCCGGAAAAGATTGAACTGCAGCGTACCGGGATTCCGCTCGAGGAATTTCCTTTCCACGAACGAACGTTCCCCAGCAACGGCGAATGGCGATTCGTGCAAGCCGGCCGCCTGATCGAGAAGAAAGGCCTGCCGGTTGCCTTTCGCGCGTTCGCAGTTTTCGTACGTCAATATCCGAATGCGACACTGACGATCGCCGGAGAAGGACCATTGCTCGATGACCTTCGAAAGTTAGCGCGCGAACTTAGCATCGAGGAGCACGTTTCATTCACTGGTTTCCTTTCGCAGGAGCAATTGAGTGACATCTATTATCGGTCGCACATTTTCCTGCATCCCAGTCAGACCGGTCGCGACGGTAACCAGGAAGGTATCCCAAATTCCATGCTGGAAGCTATGGCCAGCGGATTACCGGTCTTCGCTACGCAACATGGCGGCATTCCCGAGGCCATTGAAAACGACGTGAGCGGCGTGCTCGTGCCGGAGCGCGATCACCAAAAATTAGCGCAGGCTTTGCTCAACGCAGCAGAAGCTCCGAACTTCCTTTCGCGCATCGCCGGCAGCGGCGCTGAGGTCGTTCGAAAAGAATTCGATCTCCAATTGCAAGCGCAGCGGCTCGAAGATATTTATTTGCGACTGATTAGACTGAGGCGATGACCCAATCGCCAGCATTTATTGTTTCGTCCAAGGCTGCGTCACGTTTTGGATGCGTAGTTTGCACTTGTCGCTCACCAGCGTGAAATGAAGTTGGTCACCCATTCGGTCGAACTTGTAGGTGGCTGGTTGCTTGCAGGCTTTCGGGGTCTTCCCGCGCACCTCGCTGATCGTGAGAGTGTCGCCGGACGCCGTGTAATGACCCCACACGTCAGGTTGACCGTTCTTGTCGAGATCAACCTGGAATGTTCCGTCAGGATTAACGGTCCAGACGGTGCCGAGCGTGTTAGTCCATGTGCCGACGAGAGCAGCCGGGCCGGATGTGGGAGCGGTCGCGCACGCGCCCATGAGCGCTATCAAAGCGCCGGCGAAAATAATTCGGAGAGAGTGTTGTGGTTTCATGGCCGGCATCCTGCCTCGCGGCAACGTGACCGGTCAAGCGCAGATCTCCGCGAAGAGATTGGTTGCTAAAGACTTAGCCTTCAACGTAAAAGTCTCCGTGGATCAGACGCCGGCACCGGCTCCTCTATCGCCAAGACCAAACTGGTGGATGCGAAACTGGAAATGGTTCGTTCCGGTTGGCTGTCTCAGTATTGCGCTGTTATTCGTCGCTTTTGTTTGCTCAGTGGTCTTGATCGTATTCAGCGCAATAAAATCGACCAGTGTTTACAAAGATGCGCTGGCCCGGGCCAAGGCACACCCTGCCGTCATCGAGGTCCTTGGTTCGCCTATCACGGACGGATTTCTGGTCTCAGGAAACACAAACGTCAACGGCGCTTCAGGTGAAGCG
>Ga0209239_1001390_pt1 | contig 14431 bp, 14 predicted proteins | sample GraSoi013_2_20cm_FD_185824 | JGI IMG/M metagenome (GOLD analysis project Ga0209239, IMG submission 185824) | Grasslands soil microbial communities from the Angelo Coastal Reserve, California, USA - Sample 10_02_2013_2_20cm (SPAdes) (version 2) | ecosystem: Environmental > Terrestrial > Soil >...
GCGATCAATCTGATCTCATTCAAGCAACTGCCCTACGATCCAACCAAAGATTTCACGGCTGTCGCAACGGTCTGCAATCAAGGACCGCAGATGATATCGGTGAATGCTGAGCTGCCGGTGAAGACGCTCTCGGATTTGATCGCTTACGCGAAGGCTAATCGTGGCAAGTTGTCGATAGCCTTTGATACGACGGCAGGCGCGGCGGCATTCGGCGCCAAACTGTTCAATCGGCGCGCCGATCTAGGCTTGGTCGAAGTACCTTATCGATCGGCGGCCCAAATGACCCAGGATGTAGCGAGCGGAGTTAATCAGGTCATGATCAGCTCCGTTGCAGCCGCGCAATCCGTGGTCGACGCGGGCAAAGTGCGCCGCATCGCTATAACGTCCAAGACGCGATTTCGTGGCTTGCCCGAGCTGCCCGCGGTGAGCGAAACGCTGCCCGGCATAGCGGTCGATGGCTTCTTCGCGATCGTTGCGCCCGCCGGCACGCCAGCTGATATCGTTGCCCGCCTAAATAGAGAAATCGCCGAGTACCTCAAAAGCCCCGAAGTCCAACAACGGCTGATATCATTCGGCCTGGCTACTGAAGGAGCCGGCACGCCGGCCGGGACCGCTCAGTTCATTCGCAACGAGCAGGATCACTGGCGTGCACTGGCACAGGAGTTGGATGTTGAACCTCAATGAAACCACCCCGAATTTGAGGCCATAGCGTGAGCGAGACGAGACCGTCGATCTGTTCGGCGACGAGCTAGCCTGAGGGGTCGCGCAGACGCGCCCGGTCGAGCGGCGGCAAGCGCTCGGGCGCGAATGGCGCGAGGTCGACGCGACGTGCCGCACCGTCGAGGATCAGTTCGCTCATTGCCTCGCCGGTCGCGGGCGCGTTGAGCATTCCCCAGACGCTGTGGCCGGTCGCCACGTAGGCACCCTCAATACCCGGCAAGGCGCCGATGAGCGGCAAGCCATCCTCAGTGACCGGCCGGAAACACGCTTGCCGCGCTTTGATCGGCGCGGCTGCAAGCACCGGCGAGATGTTCCGGCACAGCCCTTCGATGCGCGCGTGCGCACCCTCGTCAGGTGTGACGTCGGCGGGATCGACGGGCACCGGCCCGAGCGTTGAGATCGCACACACCCACGTCGTGCCATCGGCGCGCGGAAACAACTCGGGGGTCAGGATTTCGCCGCTCGCCTCGCGGTACTCGAGGAACAGCGCTTCCGCGGGAATGCTCCCACCGGTTTCGAACACCAAGCTGTGGCCCTTGTAGCCAAAAACCGCCGGCAGTGGCACCCAGCGCGCAGCCAGGATCGACCACGGTCCCATGGCGATGACGACGGCGTCGCCTTCGACGATCTCGCCGCCCGCAAGTGCCACGCCGCGCACTCCTCCACTGGCGCTGCGCACCAAGTCGACGACCGTACCGTGCCGCAGCACCGCGCCATGCGCCTCGGCGACGTGCATCAGACCTGTCGTGAACGCGCGGGGCTCGACCAGCGCCGTCGTCTGCGGTGAGCCGAGCCGGCTCGTGATCGCGACGCCGTCGGTCAGCCACGGCCGCCCGGCCGCACCGCGCGCGGTATCGCCCTCGACGGCGTAGCCGCCGTAGGTCGTCAGACGCCGATAACCCCAAGGATCGCCGAGCTCGGCGGAAAGTCGGGCATGGAGCTCGAAGCTGCGCCGCGCCAATCGATCGAGCGAGCTGCCGCGGCACCAGTCGAGCGCCAGAAAGCCGCCCGAGTTGCCGGAGGCCGCACCGGCGACGGCGTAACGCTCTATGACGGTTGTCCGCGCGCCGCGTCGGCTTGTGAAGTAGGCGATCGCGGCGCCGATCGCGCCGCCACCGCAGATCACGATGCGCGTGCCCGAGCTCATAGCAGCTACTGTGTATAATTTATGGAAACGCCGAATTTACGGGAACGTTCACCTCATGCGGGCGTTGCCTGCTCCCGCGCTCGTTTTCCATAGCATCAGCGATCAAAACGCATCCTACCGCGCCGGAATTGTCGCCAGCCGCGCGCTGCTTTGATTCGACCTAATTGTGATGGGCGTCACTGCTTTCTTCCTGTCTTCCCTCTAGAAGCGTCGGTCCAACGAGACACATCATGGACATATACGAGGTCGAGCTTTGCCGCCGTGGCCGCTGGGAGCAGCAAGACGGGCGGTTCGTCGCGGCCGGAGATGCCGACGAAGCCGCATACAAAGTGACCGGGGAGCATCTGCGCAGCGAAGGCAAACGCAGGAAGGTTCGGCTACGCGTCCGGAGGCTTGGGAACGGAAGCCCACCGCCGAAGCTGTTTTACGCCGCCTGAGGCGGCGAGCGGACGGCATCACGGCGGGCCATCAGGCGAAAGCCGGCGAGCTTGATCTCGTGCAGCCAGTTCGCTCTTCAGCCCCGCTCCTGCGGGGCTCTTATTTCCCATTCCGCCAATTTCTCACCACCACTAGCAGGAGTTGATACCCGGGGCCCTAGCGCTCCCTGCTGCGCGAACGAAACCATTCGAGGCTTAGACACTCGTCGCGGAACTTGCCGTTGAAGCTTTCCGTGACGCCATTCTGCCAAGGTTTGCCGGGCTAGCCGCCGTGAATTGGCATCGACCCATGAATCGTCCGAGCATGCGAGAGAAAAAATGTCGGAATGGGTGCTGCATTGTGCAGTTGAGCATTGCCCGAACCATCGGCTTCTTTTGTAATGCGGTAGAGCACCCGTCGAGCTTCCCCACTTTGCTCGCCGCAGAATCAGCGCCATATAAGGCGTAGTCAGCCTACCAGAGAGGCAGCGCTAAAGGATGCACCTTCGCAATTGCTCCAAGGCCATGCCGTTAATCGCATCGTTGGTCCCAATGAGACTATCACTGCGGAACGAGTGAGGGATTGGTGTGCAAAGCATCGATTTTCACCCAACACGCAGGCGTCAAATTGAGCCAATGGCGATGAAAGAGACCGCCGAAACGCTGCTCGCTGCCGCCGTGCTCCCTGTATTCGCGGCCTCGACCGCATTCATGATGCTGGAGTTGCTGCAACGAACCTCGTGAGGGAAGGGGCGCCGACGCGAGTGCAAAGCAGATCAGCGACAAGGTCAGCCGCCGCATTCTCTCCGGCGACCGAGGGATGATCGTGGGGTGGGGTATTGGGGCTGGTGTCATGTCGAGCCGCATAGTCACGCAAGCGAACAGATCGTGTGTCGGCAGTCCCCTGTTGGGCCCCGCCCGAGCCGGACGCGCGGGCACGGTCATCGAGCCGGTGCGCCCCGCTGCCCGTCACTGCCGACTGGCGCCAGCTATTTTCTGAATACCGCCAACATCGGGCCGAGCGACACGATGTTGCCAAAGCTGGTGAGCGAGGGCGCGTACAAGCTCGCGGCGCTGCCCCCGTCGAGAAACAGGGCATTGGGGCAGTTGAGCCCGTAGCGGAATAGGCGTGCAAAGGCGTCGAACGACACCTCCCCCTGAGAGATAGCGAATATGACCTTGCCATCCGCGCGTACGCCTACACCATTCGGGCTTTGAGCGACGCGCTGCGGCGGTCGAAGCGCGGGTGCACGCGCCCATCGCCAATCGCGGCGGAAGCTTTGCGCCGCATCGCCGAGCTCTATGCGATCGAGAAGTCTATAACGAGGGCGCACTGCCGAAGAGCGCCAGAGCGTGCGCGATACCCAATCGCGGCCGCTTGTCGAGGCAATGAAGCCTTGGCTCGAGACGCAGCTTGGTCGCATTCCTGGCCGCGGTGGCCTCGCCGACGCGATCCGTTACACCCTTTCCCGCTGGCCGGCCCTCTGTCATTTCCTGGACGATGGCCGTTCGAGCGCGACAACAATTCCGTCGAACGCGCGATCCGACCCGTCGCTGTTCCCTCATCGCCTCTGCGAAGCTCAACGATGTGGAGCCCTTCGCCTACCTCAGGGACATCCTACAGCGCATGACCGAGGGACATGCTATGAGCCGGCTCGATGAACTGCTGCCCTGGAATTGGCCCAAAATGCGCGTCAATCACTAGAACCTATCTCAAAATTGCCGACTGCTGTCGATCGGATAACAATGTCGAATGATTCGGCTCAGGGATGAGCAGTGGGAGCGCATCCGGGATCATTTTCCGGAGGAGAAAATTGCCGATGGATGTCCTGGGCACGGTCGGTTCCGTGATATTGGTTCCGTAGAAGTTCTTGGCGTCGGATTTCGTCATTGCGCGCTGTCTCGCCCAAAATGCCCACGCTCATGTTTTGATGGTCCGCAGTTCGAGGTGAAGCGGCCTGGCGCAGCAGATAGTCTATGGATGACCCCTATGGCACACTGCGCTGTTCGGAGCCGCCGGCAACAAGCTGTGTCTGTGTCACGACCGCGACGAGCTTGCCATCCGCCGTTGTGACGCGCGTTTGCCACACCATCGTTCGCCGCCCGCGATGCAAGGGCGTCGTTTCGCCGACGATCAGACTGCCGACGGGCGCGGCGCTTATGAAGTTGGTCTTGCTTTCGATCGTTGCGGTACGAGCTCCATCCCTCAGGTTTGCAATCGTTCCAAGCGCACCTAACGTGTCAGCAAAAGCCATGATGGCCCCGCCGTGAAGCACAGCCGGCCGGGTGCAGAGGTCATCGCGAACCGTCATTTCGGCGACGATCTTGTCCGGTACGGCACTGACAATCTTAATCCCGAGAAATATTGCGAACGGCAGCGGTTCTTTCGTCAGGCGGGTCAGCAAATCCATTGGAGCCCTCTGGATCTTGTCCATGCGTCGCTTGGGCGTCTCTCGTGCCGGTGCGCCAACTGATGGTGCGCCATTTGGCGTTGGCCAGCATGTCTTCAGCCGGTATCGATAGAACGTCAGGAACGTGCCGCTGACGGGGACGACCGCGCTTGGCAACCGGCCAGATTGCGGGCTCGGTTGGAGCGAGCGGGTGTTCCGGCCGAAAGTAGTGCTAGCCACTGTTGCGCACAGGCGCCTGGCGTACGCCATATCGCGGGTCCTTCCGGGCGCTCATCGCCGCGCAAAGCACGTTCCACGACAGCTCGAAAAGCCCGAGCCGCGCCGCATGCAGGAACGTGGAGATGACGCGCTCTTCGTCGAGCCTCCGCTTCGCGGCGAAACCAAAACGTTCACGCGGCAGAGTTCTTGGTCCGATGCGTCCCGGATCAATTGCTCGACCGCACTGGCATCGGCCGATTGCCGCAAAACCGTGAACAGGGCTCCTATTTCGCTCCCATCCGAAAGCTTACGCCAAAACCGGGCAGGCAAAAGCCCCTATTGAGACGAACCGCGAGAAACGCTCGCGGCCTCTGCAGCGGTCGCCCAGTCGCGTTCTCAAGTGCCTGCTCGTCCATGCCGAACCCTAGGCCATTTGAAATTGGAAAGGTGCATCAGGCTGGTGCGCTAAAAACAATCGAGTGTCGACGCATTTTCTCTGGGTGGAATTCCTACAACGCCACTCGTTCTGGTGGCAAGGCGGTTGCGCTGGGCAACCCTCCACAAACCCGATGCGACAAGACATAATGGAGCTGCCAGGCCCGATTGCTGTGAATGTGAGACGGGCAACGGGGGGCTCTGCTATGACCAAAAATGGGCGTGCTCACGCGGCAGCGCTGCGGGACGGGCGCGAGCTATACATCTACGGCCATCGGGTACCAGACGTCACCTCTCACCCCGCTTTCACGAACACGGTCGCCTCCGCCGCGGCGCTGTACGACTTCCAATGTGCTCCTGCGAATCTCAGCAAGATGACGTTTCAGACGGAGACGGGACATCGGGTCAACCGGTGTTGGCAGCTCCCGAAAAGCTACGCCGAGTTGGTCGAGCGTCGGCAAGCCCTCGAAGCGTGGGCAGAGATTCATTTCGGTTTTTTGGGTCGGTCCCCCGATCACGTCGCTTCGTCGTTGTGCGGCATGTATATGGGGATGGATGAATTCGAAGCCTATAACAAGCTACGTGCAGCCGCCCTGCGCGACTATTATCATTACGCGCGCGACAACGATCTCTATTTGACGTACGTCATCGTGACACCCCAAGCGGACCGGGCCAAGGGGCCGAGCGAGCAGGATGACGCCTTCCTGAATGTGCGGGTTTGCGACGAAGACGCTGAAGGCATCACGGTCCGCGGGAGCAAGATGCTGGGAACCAGTGCCATCCTGGCGAACGAGATCCTCGTAGCGAGTCTCCAACCTCTTAAGGAGGGCGAAGAGCCCCATGCACTCTCTTTTGCTGTTCCTCTCAATATGAAAGGCCTGAAGATTCTGTCGCGTAAATCGTATGAACATGATGCCCAGTCGGTCTTCGATAATCCGCTTTCGAGCCGCTTTGATGAAAACGATGCGATCATCTATTTCGACGATGTCAAGGTTCCGTGGGAACGGGTGTTCGTCGACCGCGACATTGCCATGTGTGCGAAACAGTTCCATGCAACGCCGGCGCACGTATTCCAGAACTACCAATCGCAGATCCGCCTGATGGTGAAGATGCGGTTCCTAGCCGCGATCGGTTATCGGATCGCCGAGGTGAACGGGGTGATCGGACTCCCACAGGTTCGCGACACGCTTGGCCAGCTCGCGGCGGAAGTAGCCTCGGTCGAGGCGATGGTCATGGGAATGGAGGCGAAGGGCCAGCAACGCGGCCCATACTACGTTCCCGATCGGCATCTGCTTTATACCGCCCAGGTCCTGACCCAGCAGCTTTATCCAAAGGTCATCAACACGCTGCGCGACCTCGCGGGCGGCGGGATGATCATGCTGCCGTCGAACATCAACGACTTCCGGAGCCCCGAACTCGCCAAGCTCTCCCTGGTCGCGCAGCGCTCGCCCGCGCTCAGTCCGATCGATCGGGTCAAGTTCTTCAAGCTCGCATGGGATGCCGTCGGATCGGAATTCGCGTCCCGCCACACGCAGTACGAAATGTTCTATGCCGGCGCCTCGTTCGTGACTCGAGGCAATTCGTTTCGGACCTACGACTGGAACAAGGCTGCCGACCTGCTCGGCCAGCTGTGGGCAGGCTACGATCTCGATACCGAGATCGACAATTTTGTCGTCCGCGGAACTGACGCGACGGGAACGGGCGGATGAGGCCGCCGATCGGTGTCGACGCATGAGCTACCTGCAGCTCGCGAACGTCACTAAAAAGTTCAGGAGCGCGGACAATCTGGAAACAGTTGCGCTCGATCAGATTTCATTGACGGTCGAGCGCGGCGAATTCGTCGCCATCGTCGGTCCCTCGGGCTGCGGGAAATCGACGCTGCTGCAGATCGTGGCTGGGCTGATCCCGGCCTCCGGCGGGCAGGTCAGGCTCGAGGGCAGAGTCGTCACCGCGCCACCGCCCGAGGCGGTCTACGTCTTTCAGCAATACAATCGATCCCTGTTTCCGTGGCGGCGAGTTCTCGACAACGTTGCCTTCGCGATCGAGCACCAGCCGTCGGTTTCGCGCGCCATTGCCCGCGAGCGTGCCCGTCATTTTCTGAGCCTCGTGGCGCTGGACGCGCATGCGGAAAAATTCCCCTGGGAACTTTCCGGCGGCATGCAGCAGCGCGTGGCAATCGCGCGCGCGCTGACCGCCGAACCCTCCATCCTGCTGATGGACGAACCGTTCAGCGCGGTTGATGCCCTCACACGCCTGAACCTGCAGGTGCTGCTGCTTAGCATCTGGGAGCGCACCAAGGTCACCATCGTCTTCGTGACGCACGACGTCGATGAGGCGATCTATTTGTCGGATCGTGTGTCAGTCATGACCTCCAGCCCGGCCACGATTTCTGAGGTGCTGTCCGTCGATGTCGCGCGGCCGCGCCGTCCCATTGAGACGCGCGAGGAGCGCCGCTTCCTCGAATTGCGTCATTACCTGCTTGATCGGCTTCTGCACACAAATGCTGACCCGGCTTAGATCGCGTGTTGTCGACGTCGCACCCGGCGCCGCATTCATTGCGGCGCTGCTGCTGTGTCTCGAAATCGCGGCCAATTCCGAGTGGGTCAATCGCGCGTTGCTCCCGCCGCCGAGCTCGTGGGCACTGGTGGTGTGGGACCTCATCGCCAGCGGACAGTTTATTGCGCCGCTGACGGAAACGCTGTTGCGGCTGGCCGCGGGCTTCGCGATCGGCGTGGCGGCTGGAACCGGGCTCGGCCTGGTCATGGGATACTGGCGTCCATTCCACGATTTCATGGAGCCGCTGGTCGAGCTCATGCGGCCGATCCCGAAGGCCGCGCTCGTACCGGCGATGGTGCTGTTCCTCGGCATCGGTGACTCAATGAAGATCACGTCAATCGCGCTCGTCGTATTCTTTCCGATGCTCATCAATACGGTGCAGGGTGTGCGCGGAACCGACCCGGTCATGATCGACACCGCGCGGACCTTCGGCTACGGCAGTGCTGCGATACTGTGGAAGATCGTATTTCCTGCGGCACTGCCCTTCATATTCGCCGCCATGCGCGTGGCGCTCGGGCTCGGAATGGTGCTCGCCGTCCTGTCCGAGATGGTGGCAGGCAGTGGTGGCATGGGCTTCCTCATCCTCGACATGCAGCGCAGCTTTCGGGTGCGCCAGATGTACGCGTGGCTGGTGATCCTGGCGGTGGTGGGATTGGCGCTGACGGCCCTGCTCGGCGCCGTCGAGCGCCGCGTGCTCCACTGGGGACTGACTGAAAGACCGACTGGGGTGAAGCGAACTCGAGGAAAGGATTGAGCCATGATCACGCGACGAAAAGCCCTTGGCCAGTTCGGGACGTTCTCGCTCGGGACAGTTGTTGGAATGTCCGGACTTGCTTCACCGAGTGCTGCTCTTGCCCAAGACAAGGTGAAGCTTCGCATCGGGGTGGTGCCGGTCATCGACATGGCGCCGTTCTTCGCCGCGCTCAAGCTCGGCTATTTCGAGGCCGAAAACATCGAGGTGGACACGACGCCGGCGCCTGGCGGAGCCGCCATCCTCCCAGCGCTCGCGGCCGGTCAGTTCGAGGCCGCCTTCTCTAATACGGTGTCGATCCTGCTTGCGATCCAGGAAGGGATCGAGTTCCGATTCATCACGGGAGGGGCCTTGAATGGGCCGGAGCCGCCCGACGTGCTGGCGCTCTATGCCCGCAAGGATTCGAACATCAAGTCGGCAAGCGACCTCGTCGGCAAGCGGATCTCGACCAACACGCGCAACAACATCATCTGGCTTCGTATCCGAGCCTGGTTGGAGAAGAATGGGGTTGATCCGAACAAGGCCAACTTGGTGGAAGTTCCATTCCCCCAGGCCGCCGACGCTCTCCTCGGTGGGCAGGTCGACGCGGCATCGCTGTACGAACCGTTCATGACCTCGGCGATCGAAACCCATGGAGACCGCCTAGTGCGGCTCGGCTATCCATTCGGCGAGACGTCTAGGGCGAGCCTGATTTCCCAGTTCGCTGCCATGAAAGGATATATCGAGAAGAATCCGGGCGTGATCGAGCGGTTCGCCCGGGCACACGCGAAGGGCGTGGACTGGGTCAACAAAAATCGGGGCTCGAAGGAACTCGAAGACATCATCGCGAGCTTCACACGCATCCCGCCCGAACGGCAGCGCAAGATGGTGTTCTGTGCGTACGATGCGAACCTCGAATCGGCAAAAGTCCAAGAGATCGCCGATCTCATGAAGAGGCACGGGATCGGCGGTCGCGTCCCTCCGGCCGATCAAGTCATCCATTCCACCGCCCGACGCTAATTGCTCGCGTGCGAAAGGTATGGCCTGCGGATGGCAGTCGCTGACATAGCGCGCTGGCCGCGTGCGCAGGTCCATCACATCCGATGGGCCGCGCCGTCCACCGGACGCATCCTCGGAGTGGCGCTAATCGCGGCATTGCTCCTGGCGTGGGAACTGTCGGTTCGGCTGCAGTGGATCGTAAGCGATTCCTGGCCGTCGGTTTCGGCCGTGCTGCTCGCCGGAGTCGGTGGGATCATGAGCGGAGAGCTGCTGACCGTGCTTGGCTCGACGCTTGCCCGCGCAGGCGCAGGCTATGTCTGCGGCGTGCTGTCCGGTGCTTGGTGCGCCGCCTCTTCAGTCCGCTGATGGAACTGCTCCGTCCGATCCCCGTTCCCGCTCTCGTTCCTCCGCTTGTTCTGCTGCTCGGCGTCCAAGATGCGATGAAGGTCACGGTCGTCGCATTGACCGTGGTGTTTCCTGTGCTGACCAACATGACCCAGGGCGTTCTCGCCCTAGACGCGACGGTGCTTGCCGTCGCACGCACGTTTCATGTCGGCAAGCTAGCAACGATCTGGAAGATCATCCTACCTGCCACGCTGCCCTATCTGCTTGCTGGAATGCGGGTCAGCCTTTCGCTGGCGCTGATCGTCACCGTTGTGGCCGAGATGATCGCCGGAAACCAGGGCATCGGCCATTATCTAGTGCTCATGCAATACGCGGTAAGGCCGCAGGAAATGTATGCGTCGATCCTGCTCCTGGCGTTCAGCGGCTACCTGCTTAATCGCATCTTCGTCAAAATCGAGAAGCGGCTGATCCATTGGTATTCATTAACCGACACGTCACAGGAAGTGACATGATCGAATCCGAGCAGTCCGGAATGGCGTCCACGATCGGCATGGTAGTCCTCCTTCGGGCCGACAGCGAATAGACATCCCCCTCGCATTGCTTTTCTTGAGCGGCTGTCAATCCGATTGCACTATTGTCGAACAGAGCGGTGCGCGATAGTGTTTTTAAGAGATGATAGTGTCTTTAAGAGATAAAGTCTGACGCTTCCAATCAATGGACTGAGCGTGATGTGGTTCTATTTGAATGGCCGGTTTGTCGAGGAGGAGGATGCAAAAGTCCCAGTGACCGATCACAGCTTTCTTTACGGAGACGGCTGCTTCGAGGGGATAGGCGTTTGCAGCGGCCGGGTGCTGCATCTGGACGAGCACGTCGCGCGGATGTTCAAGAGCGCGCGGATGCTGTAACGGCATGGCGGAAAGCAAGATGGGCTATCTGCGGCCCTTGTTGAGCCGAGGGGCCGGGCCGCTCGGCCTCAAATATTCGAACAAGCTCGGGCCGGCAACACTGGTCATCATTCCCCAGATTGGAGATCGCAGGATCGCCTATACCGGAGAGATCGAAACTCTGACGGCCGCCTTCTCTACTTATCACCGCCCCGCACCGTCGAGCCTCGATGCGCGCATCAAGGCCAACAATTACCTCACTTACATCATGGCCTTCCTCGAGGCGCAGGATCATGGTGCGGACGTCGCGATCATGCGCGATCCGGACGGCTATGTCTCCGAGGGACATGGCATGAATCTGTTCGCCGTGCACGACGGTCGCGTGTTCGTTCCGCAGGAGTCCCTGGCGCTCTCCGGCATCACGCGCAAGCACGTAATCGCGACCGCGCGTCGGATCGGCTATGAGTGCAGCGAAAGAAACCTCACACGTTATGATATCAGCGCTGCCGACGAGGTCTTTGTTACCTCATCCCTGGAGGCGCTCGCCGCCGTCGGTGCGATCGACGGCGAGCGGCTGCCGGGCCCGGTGCCCGGTCCCGTGACCACCGCGATTCGCGAGGCCTATGTCAAATTCGCTCTCGAGACCGGTACGCCGGTTCCGGCCCGATCCGTGCAGCGGCTCCGCGAGGCGCGCGGATGAAGCGGATCGGTGTTGATACCGGCGGGACCTTTACTGACAGCGTATTATGGGATGAGGAAGAAGGCCTGGTGGCGAGCGGCAAGGTTTCCTCCAACCGCGCCGACCCGTCGCGTGCAGTGGTCGCCTCGGTCGACAAGCTCGGCGAGGCGGGTGAAGCGGATGTCCGGTATCTGATCCACGGCACCACGGTTGCCACGAACGCGACCCTCGAGCGCACGGGCCCGCGCATCGGGATGATCTGCACGGCAGGATTCCGTGACGTGCTGGAAATCGCCCGGCTAACGCGGCCACCCGAACAGATTTATGATTTGCGCGCCAACCCTCCTCCGTCCCTGATCCGCCGCCGCGATCGTCTGGAGGTCGTCGAGCGCCTCGACCATCGCGGTGGGATCGTGACGCCGCTCGATGAATCGTCGGTCGTCGAAGCGGCGCGCGTCCTGTCGCGACGTGGCATCGGCAGCGTGGCGGTGTGCCTGCTGCACTCCTATCTCAATAGCGCCCACGAGCGGTCGGTCCGCGACATCCTCGCGCGCGAGATGCCGGGCGCGCTGATTTCAATCTCATCCGAGGTCCTGCCTGAATTCCGCGAATTCGAGCGGTCGAGCACGACCGCGCTCAATGCCTATCTGGCGCCGATCGTCGGCGGCTATCTGCGACGCGTGCAGGAGGCGATCGCGGAGTGGAGTCCCCACACACTTCTTTGGGTCATGCAGTCGAATGGCGGCGTGGCATCGGCCGAGCGGACGGCGCTGCTCCCCGTCACATTGCTGCTGTCCGGCCCGAGCGGCGGCGTGGTCGCCGGTCGCTACCTGATCGACCAGGCCGGCCTCGACAACGGCATCACTATCGACATGGGCGGCACGAGCTTCGATGTGTGCCTGCTTCCTAATAAGGACATGCCAATGACGCACGAGCGTTATGTCATGGACATGCCCGTCAAGGTGCCGTCGGTCGACATCCTGACCATCGGTGCGGGCGGTGGCAGTATGGGCTGGGTTGATGCCGCAGGCCAGTTCCGCGTCGGGCCGCAGAGCGCCGGCGCGACACCGGGTCCGGCCTGTTACGGCCGCGGCGGCGAGGAGCCGACGGTCACTGACGCCAATCTCGTCCTCGGCGTGCTCGGCACCGAGCAGAAACTGGGCGGGGAGGTGGCGCTTGATCTCGATCTTGCCCACCGCGCATGCGAGCGGCTCGGGCGCAAACTCGGGATGGATGCGTGGGAAGTGGCGTGGGGTATCCGGCGCATCGTGAACGCCGCGATGGCAGGGGCCACACGCGCGGTCTCGGTCGGCCGCGGCTACGACCCGCGCGACTTTTCGCTGATCGCGTTCGGTGGTGCGGGCCCGATGCATGCGGTGGACATTGCCGCCGAGCTCGAAATCCCGAAAATCCTGGTTCCTGCGGTTCCCGGGTGCCTGTCCGCTCTTGGCCTCGTGGTGAGCGACGTGACGCACGACTACGTGGTGACGCATCTGGCACCCGTGGCGGACAAGCTCGAAGCCGATCTCGATCGACTATTCGAAGACTTGGTTTCAGGGGCCCACGCCGAGCTAAAGGAAGAAGGGATCGAGCCGGGGCGACGTGAGCTGTTCCGCGCCGTGGACATGCGTTACGCCGGCGAGCAGTCGAGCGTGAGCGTGCCGGTCGAGGGCGCCGGCGTTGGTTGGCTTGCCGCAACGACAAAAGCATTCCATGCCATGCATGAGCGGCTCTACGGCTTCAGCGTACCGGATGAACCGGTCGAGGTGGTGAATGTGCGGCTCAGGGCCGTCGGGCGCCTGCACCGCGGCGACCGCGCCAGCGCTGGCAAACTGGCGGGCTCGCCGCGCGCCGAACCCACCGCAACCCGAAAGGTGGGATTTGGAGGAACCAAAGCGGACCGGCTCGTCGTGCCGGTCTATGCGCGCGCCGCCCTCCTCCCTGGAACGCACCTCGTGGGACCGGCGATCGTGGAGCAGAGCGATTCGACCCTGCTCATTCCACCGGGCAAGGGCGTCCGAGCGGATGCCTATTCCAATCTCCTCGTGCAGGCCGGCGCGCCATGAGCCAGGCAAATCTTGACGCCATCACCTTAGCGGTGCTGCGCGCCGGACTCATCAATGCAGTCGCGGAGATGAAGGCCGTAGTCGTCCGCACCGCCTATTCGAATCTCTGGAAGGAGGCCGGTGACTTGTCCTGCGGCCTCTTGACCAGCCGCGGTGAACTTGCGGTGCAGGGGATAGGCGATATCCCGATCCACCTCGCCTCGATGCCGATGTCCCTTGGCGCGTGCCTCGTCCGCATCCCACCGGAAAGCCTCAAGCCCGGGGACGTCGTCTATCAGAACGATCCCTATCAGGGTAACAACCACCTGCCCGATTTCATCATGGCGAAGCCGGTCTTCTTCAACGACCGAATCGTCGCCTACACGGCAGTGCGCGGTCACTACGTTGATGTCGGTGGTGGCGGTCCCGGCAGCTATTCAGCGACGATGCCCGACATCTATGCGGAAGGCTTGCGAATTCCGCCGGTGCGCATCTTCAAGGAGGGCATTCTCAATCAGGATATCGTCGACGTTTTGCTGCACAACACGCGCAACTCGCGGGAGCGCTTCGGCGACTTGCGATCGCAATTCGCCGGCTGCGTCGCGGCCGAGCGGCGCGTCATCAGCTTCTGTGAGAAATACGGCGTCGAGAGATTCGAGGCCGCGATGGAACACATCGTCGATGCCTCCGAACAGCTGACGCGGGCGGCGATCGCCTGCATCCCGGATGGTTCCTACACGTTCGAGGACTATTGCGACAACGATGCGATCAGCGACGATCCGATCAAGATCGCCGTGCGCGTCACCGTAAAGGGCGATGAAATCAACGTTGATTTCACCGGCTCGTCCCCGCAGGTGCGGGGCGGA
>Ga0209239_1001393_pt1 | contig 14412 bp, 18 predicted proteins | sample GraSoi013_2_20cm_FD_185824 | JGI IMG/M metagenome (GOLD analysis project Ga0209239, IMG submission 185824) | Grasslands soil microbial communities from the Angelo Coastal Reserve, California, USA - Sample 10_02_2013_2_20cm (SPAdes) (version 2) | ecosystem: Environmental > Terrestrial > Soil >...
CCTCCGGCATCACATACCGGACAATCGAGCGGGTGATTTCCGAGCAACATTTCCACCATGGACTTCCGCGCCTGGCGGATTTCATCACTGTCCGTGGTGACGGTCATGCCTTCGCTGATCACGGTTGTGCAGGCCGTTTGCAGTTTAGGCATCTTCTCGACCTTCACCAGGCACATGCGGCAAGCGCCCTGCAAAGAAAGATTTGGATAATAGCAAAATGAAGGAACTTCAATGCCCACGCTCTTGCAAGCTTCGATCAGCAGCGTGCCTTGCGCAGCGGTAACTTTCCTTCCGTCGACCGTGATGTTTATGTCTGCCATGAATTGTTTACCGAATCTTTTGCATCAGGCCAGTACTGGGAGCTGCTCGATCTTGCTTTCTTTCTCAAATGCGCAGGGTTGGCCCTCGAGGTGGTCTTCGAATTCCTGCCGGAATTTTTTCACTATGGAAATTGTTGGCATCGCTGCCGCATCGCCCAAAGGACAGAAGGTTCGGCCCAACATGTTCTGGGACAGGTACAGAATATTGTCGATATCTTTCTTCAGACCGCCCCCGGAATGAAAACGGATCAGTGTCTTTTTGAGCCAGTCGGTGCCTTCGCGACAGGGAATGCACCAGCCACAGCTCTCGTGTTGATAAAACTTCATGATGCGCAGTGCAAACTTGACCATGCAGGTGGTGTCATCGAGAACCACCACGCCGCCCGATCCCAACATCGAGCCGGCCTTCATCATGGAATCGAAATCCATGGGGACATCAATTTCATCGGGCGTCATCAGAGGCGTGCTCGAGCCACCAGGTACTACGGCCTTGAGCTTGCGACCGCCAGGAATTCCACCGCCCACGTCGTAAATCATTTTCTTCAGGTTGTATCCCATGGGCAGCTCATACACGCCGGGGCGTTTCAGATGTCCGCTCAAGCAAAACAATCTTGTGCCGCCATTTTTTGGTGGACCCAGGTTGGCGTACCAGTCCGCGCCGCCCAGCAGAATGTGGGGAACACTGGCCAACGTTTCAGCATTATTAATGACGGTGGGTCCGCCCCAGAGTCCGACGACAGCAGGGAAGGGAGGCCGGATTCGCGGGATGCCGCGCTTGCCTTCAAGAGACTCCATCAGCGCCGATTCTTCACCGACTTCATACGCGCCCGCTCCGCCATGCCAGTAGACGTCGAAATCGTAGCCGCTGCCGAAGATATTCTTGCCCAGGAATCCGCGAGCGTAGGCATCGGCAATCGCCTTCTGCATGATTTCCAGCAGATAGCGATATTCGCCACGGATATAGATGTAACCGGTGTGAGAACCCACGGCCAATCCCGCGATCACCGTCCCTTCGATCACGGCGTGCGGGTCGTGCTCGAAAATCAACCGGTCTTTGCAGGTGCCGGGCTCGCTCTCATCTCCGTTGCAAAGTACATATTTGGGTTTCGCAGACTGCTTGGGAACGAATGACCACTTCATGCCGGTATTGAATCCGGCGCCACCACGTCCGCGCAGACCTGAGTTTTTGACCTCATTGACGATGGCGTCGGGCTGCATGGTCAGCGCCTTCTGCACAGCCTTGTAGCCATCCAACTCCAGGTAGCGATCGAGGTTGGTCGCACCCTGGCCAAAGCGGCGGGAAACCACTCTTACTTCGTCGGGATGGGAGACCAGTTCGGCCATGGGAAGAATTTTCGATTTACGATTTTCGATTGCCGATTGAAAACCTTAGTTCGATTTCAGATTGAAGATTTTAGATTTTAGATTCAAAATCGGCGTCATACCTTTGGCCCGGAAATCTGAAATCTACAATCTGAAATCTGAAATTCTTACTTTCTCCTGTACTCATCCAGAACATTGTCTAGCTTCTCGGTCGTCAGGTTCTCATGGAAGTCATAATTCACTTGTACGGCCGGTGCCCAGCTGCATGCACCGATGCATTCCACTTCTTCGAGTGAGAACAGGCCATCTGCTGTCGTTCCTTTGTGCTTGATCCCGAATTTCTTTTCACAGTGTTCGAAAAGTTCGTCAGCGCCACGTAACAAGCACGCAATGTTGGTACAGACCTGGACGTTATATTTTCCACGCGGGTGAGTGGTCAGCATGGAGTAGTAGCTGATCACGTTGCGGACTTCGAGTTCGGTGAGCTCGAGACGACCGGCAATTTCTTTAATCACTTCATCGCTCAGAGACCCGGATTCGTCCTGCGCATAGAGCAATGTCGGCACCAGCACGGAGCGTTTTGTCGGATAGTGTGTAAGCATTTCCGCAAAGCGGGATTCGAATTGCTCGGAGAATCTCATCGGTCGATTTCTCCCAGGACAATATCAATTGAGCCAATCGCAGCCACCACGTCTGCTAAAAGGCGTCCCTCGCACATCGCGGGCAGCAGTTGCAGATTCGCCAGGCAGGCAGCTCGCATATGGACGCGATAGGGCTTAGCGGTTCCGTCGCTGACCACGTAATAACCCATTTCACCGCGCGGTGATTCTACTGCTTGATAGACCTCGCCCTCTGGTACAGCAAAGCCCTCAGTAATAATTTTGAAGTGATAGATGAGGGCTTCCATCTCAGTCTTCATTTTTTCACGGTCGGGCAGCACAACCTTGGGGGCGTCGGCCTTGATGCGACCTTCGGGCATACCGTCCAGCGCCTGCTGCACGATCGCAATCGACTCCCGCATTTCGCGGACACGGCAAATATATCGGGCGAACACATCGCCATCCTGAGAGACGGGTACTTTGAAGCTAAAGTTTTCGTAGCCGGAGTAGGGCATGTCGCGCCGCAGATCGAAATCGACGCCACTGCCGCGCAATGTAGGTCCGCTCGCGCCGAGGGCAACGGCATCTTCGGCAGTAATTCGCGCTACCCCTTTAGTGCGCATACCCCAGATGGGATTTCCAGTCAGCAGATTTTCATACTCATCCACTTTTGCAGGGAAGCGATTGGCAAACTGCCTTACTGGCTCGAAAAAGCCGAGTGGCGGTTCCAAGGCGATACGGAAATAGGAAGTCATCATGCGCTGTCCGCTCACCATTTCGAACAACCGCAAGATATCTTCGCGCTCGCGGAAACAATAGAGGAAGACCGACATTGCCCCGATATCGAGGGCATGCGTTCCCAACCAGACCAGATGCGAGTTGATGCGCGTCAATTCGTTCAGCATTACCCGCATCCATTGCGCTTTGGGCGGGATCTCCAGTCCCAACAATTTTTCGACGGCGAGCACGTAGCAGAGATTGTTCGTCAAGGGGCAGAGGTAGTCGATGCGATCGGTGAGCGGCACTACCTGCTGATAGAACTTCGCTTCGCATGTCTTCTCGATGCCTGTGTGCAAATATCCGATGTCGGGCATGATGCGCACGATGGTTTCACCATCAATCTCGAGGATCAGACGTAACACTCCGTGCGTGGAAGGATGATGCGGTCCCATGTTCAGGATCATGGTGCGATCCTGGCCGGGTTCGAGCGTAGGCATGGAGCTGAGATGGGCCATGTCTAGCGGTAGCCCTCGACCGGATAATCTTTGCGCAATGGATATCCTTCCCAATCTTCGGGCATGAGAAGGCGCCGCAAATATGGATGTCCATTGAACCTGACTCCGAAGAGGTCATACACCTCTCGTTCGAAGTAATTGGCCGCGGGCCATACGGAAGTCACAGAATCAACTTCCGGGCTGTCGCCAAGCCGGACTTTCAACCGCACCCGTTCTTTCCTGGTGATCGAGAGCAGGTGGTAGACAATCTCAAACCTTGGCTGCTTTGGATACCAATCGACGCAGGTCACGTCGACGAGAAAATTGAACGGACAATCCCGGTCATCGCGCAGCAAACTGCAGACCTCGCGGATGGAAGAGCGCTCAATGTAGATGGTCAACTCGTCGCGGTCGAACTTGGCGCCCTCCACTGCCTCGGAATTCCATGCCAGCATTTTGGCCAGGGCAGGGTGACCTTTCAGTTGATCTAGTTCAGTGATGGCGGGGACCAGGGGCATCAGACTTCACCTTTGCGCGGCGAGGTCCGGCTCCAATCCAGCACACCTTTTTTCCAGATATAGAAGAAGCCGACCAGGACGACGCCGATATACACCAGCATCTCCCAAAAACCGAACATTTTGAGCTGCCGCAGAATGACCGCCCAGGGATAGAGAAAGACAGCTTCCACATCGAATAAAATGAACAGCATGCCTACCAGGTAGAATTTGACGGAAAAGCGCTGCCGGGCGTCCCCTACAGGAATCATGCCGCATTCGTAAGGAGACAGCTTAGCTCGGGTGGGCCGGCGATATCCGATCAACCAGGAGAGCAGGACGATGGCGCATGCCAGAGCACCCGCAAGCAGGAAATGAATTAGTAACGGCAGGTAGCGGGCGAAGTAATTGTCCGGCATAGGGGAGCTATATATAATTCGCGACCAAGGATTGCCTAAACATTCTAGATTAGAATCCGCTCATGGTAGTGTCAAGCCAGGCGCGCCAACCAGCTCTTCGAGATTCGCTTTGATGAACAGGATCGCATGATCTTTGGCTTCAATACCGACGTAAAACATGGCGACACTGTTTATCACGTGCAGAGCGAAGCGCGCGAAAACGAATTGCTGCTGCAAACTCAGGTCTTTGTAAGGGGACGGTGTGTAGGCAAACGCGCCACCTCGTACGCAGACGAGCGGGCAACGGCTGGGTTCACCGACCAACAGAAAGAGCAGATTCTTCGTGATCAGCATCGTCTGGTGCTGGATTCGATCCGTGATGGCCGTCTGGACACTGTTCTCGACAAACGAGATACAGCAGAAGCTCTCGATGCCATCAAGGAGCTGGAGGTGCATTGGCTCAATGCCGATTCCGTGCACTCAGAGCGAAGCCTCAAGATGCGGCTGCGTGTGACCGACGGCGGCACGGGAGCTCCGGGGGCCAGGTTGACGGTCCGCTTCGCGCGTCCTGATGCTGCGCCTTTCTATACCCAAGTAATGACCGATTCGGCTGGCGATGCGGAAATGAAGATTGATATGGAGGAATCCTACTTGCCTGATTCCTCGCTTCTGGTGCAGGCCAGTTACTCTGGCCGTACTACGACGCGAAAGTTCCGGCTGCGCAAAGTCGAGAGCTGATTTCTTCCCGGTACCCGCGATTCTGCGGTCCTCCTGTCGATGATTGCCTTGCCATGGAAGTCTCCGGGCTGCGAAAATTCAAGTGAGATGCAGCTTCAGATTAATAGCGAAGCGCGCGAGTTCACCTCTCCCCTATCGCTCGCCTCGCTGGTGGAGCAATTGGGCATGAAGCAGGATCGCGTCGCCGTCGAACTCAATCGCAACATTGTGCCGCGCGAACAATGGGCCGAGACGCAGCTTTCCGAAGGCGACCGGCTGGAAATCGTTCACTTTGTCGGTGGCGGCCGCCCCCTCAATCCTGACTCCCAGGAACTTCCGTAGTCACCCCCAGTTGGCGAAATCTCTTGTTGACATCCGCCAACTCATGCCTAAAAATGTTTCAAACATTTTGTGCTCTTAGTGTTTGAAACATTTTAGGTTTGAAATGAAGACAGCGTTTTCATCTCGCGATGTGGTCAGCTTGACCGGCATTACGCCACGGCAACTGCAATGGTGGGACGAGCAGGGAATCGTGGTCCCGGCGCGGAAGGGACATCGACGTCTGTATTCCATGGGAGACCTCACTGAAGTTGCTGTGATATGCGAGCTGCTGCGCCGGGGATTCTCCTTGCAGCGAGTCCGCAAAGTCGTGCGCTTCTTACAGCGAGAGTTCGGAAAGCGGCTGGCGGAGACGGTCAGCGGTTCATCCGAGTACCACTTGCTTACCGATGGTTCCACTCTCTATCTGGAAACTTCAGCGCGGCAGATTGTGGACATCCTAAAAAATGCGCGCCAGCCCATGCTGGCGATTTGCCTCACCGACACTGTCCGGCAAGTGCGTGCAGTGATTCGCAGCGGAAAAAAGAGCAGCGCATTCGCTCCTTCGACGTCTCGTTCGCTGCGCAAATTGAAGAAGGCCTCATAAGCGCGAAAGTTTGGCTCTACCGGAGGCAACATGGTAGGAGAACTGAACATCCTGACCGAATGGATCCCGGAGCAGATGCACCCGGGCACGGTTTTCGTGCTGGAGAATGCAGGCCACGTGGGGGAGAAAGAGGATCCCTACTGGGCGGTGTTGTCCTGTCCTGACTGCGGGACGTTAGGTTTGATCACACGCAAACAACTCGCCGGTTTGCTGCCGGTAATCTGTGGTTCCGATCAATGTTCAGCCCAATTTTTCATTAACGAGGCCGAAGTCGTAATTCGAAAGCCCTTCTGAGCACTTTCCGAGAGATAACCGGCAAGTCAAAAATACGATCCTTGTGATTAGGGAATCAGGGAAGTCCAGTCGATCGGATAGCGCTGGGTGAGAGCGAAGAAAACAAATAGGCCGACAATCAGAAACCAGACGGTAAGGCCGAACTTCTGCCAGCCCTTTAACGTTTTCATTTAACTGCTCTGCTTAACCTTTGCAGCACTCAATGAAATCGGCACCTGCTCGACGATCTCGATTCCGAATCCTTCTAAAGCCGCCACTTTCCGGGGATGATTGGTCAGCAGCCGAATCCGTCGCAGGTTTAGATCGGAAAGAATTTGCGCTCCCAGGCCGATCTCGCGCTGCGTTTTACGCTCGCTTTCCAGAAGCGCGGGCAGCCGTTTGTCGCGATGGAATATGAGCGACGTCCGCTCTCCCGTGCCTTCCACGGAAAAGCCCTTCGAGGTTTGATGCAGATAGATGAGAGCGCCCCGTCCTTCCCGGGCAATGGCCTGCATGGAGCCTTCGATCGTGGCGTGGCAATCACAGCCGGTTGAGCCAAACACGTCGCCCATCAGGCAATGGGAGTGCATCCGAACCAAAACTGGTTCGCTGCTCTTTTCGATGTCGCCACGAACCAGGGCGACGTGGGATTCGCCACCATCCACTTCACTTTCGTAAGCGATCAGACGGAATTCCGCGTGGCGCGTGGCCACCAGCGCTTCTCCGACGCGATGGACGTAGCGTTCGTGCTGCATGCGATAGCGAATCAACTCGGCTACCGTTAGCATCTTCAAACCGTGCGTCCGGCAAAATTCGATCAAGTCAGGAACCCGCGCCATGGTGCCGTCATCGGACATGATTTCGCAGATCACTCCTGCCGGAAGCAATCCTGCCAACCGGGCCAGGTCCACAGAAGCTTCGGTCTGGCCGGCGCGCACCAGCACGCCACCTTTGCGGGCCCGCAATGGAAACACGTGTCCCGGACGTGCCAAATCTGCAGGGCGAGTGGCGGGATCAATCGCTACGCTGATGGTGCGAGCGCGATCGTAAGCCGAGATACCCGTGGTCACTCCCTGGCGGGCATCGATGGCCTCACAGAACGCGGTTCCGTAATTTGAAGTGTTCTCGGCGGTCATCGGACCGATGCGCAAATGATCCAGACGGTCTTCGGTTAAAGCCAGGCATATCAGACCTCGACCGTACTTGGCCATGAAGTTGATGGCTTCGGGAGTAACCTTTTCTGCTGCCAGCGTGAGATCACCTTCGTTCTCGCGGTCTTCGTCATCCACAACCACAATCATGCGGCCGGCGCGGATTTCGTCAATAGCAGTGGGAACGTCGGTGAACGGCGGATGAGACGTCATTGTTAAAGATTGTAGCAAAATGGGTGCAGTCGATTTGACTGCTAGGCGGCGGGATGAACCAGCCGGACTATCCAGAAGACCAAGGCGGCAACTGCCGCGGAAGCAGGAATAGTCAGGATCCACGCCCACACAATACGTCGCGCGACGCCCCAGCGTACCGCCGAGAGCCGATGGACTGCGCCAACTCCGACAATCGCTCCGGTGATGGTGTGCGTCGTGCTCACTGGGATACCAGCAAGGGCAGTGCCGAACAGAGTCAACGCGCCAGCGCTTTCGGCACAAAATCCTCCGATCGGTTTCAGCTTGGTGATCTTGGAGCCCATGGTGTGAACGATGCGCCAACCCCCGAAATAAGTGCCCAGGGCGATGGCAGCGTGAGCTGCAAGAATGACTGGCCACTTGAATCTGCCCCAGTCGTGGGCCATGTCGTAAGGAGTCATGTAACCCGCGGTAAAGAGCGCGCCCGCCACAATTCCCATGGTTTTCTGGGCGTCGTTGCCACCATGGCCGATGCTGTAAGCTGCGGCGGAAATGAGCTGGAGCCGGCGGAACCAGTTGTCAACCGTGCGGGGATTCTTATGCTGCAGAAGCCAATAGCTGGCGATGGTAAAGACGAAAGCTAATATGAATCCGATCATCGGAGCGATCACGATAAAGATCAAAGTCTTAGTCCAGCCAGCAGGAATAATCACGCTAAAGGCGCTACCCGCTCCGTGGTTCAATGCGTGACGAGCCAGGGCAGCCCCAGCATAGCCGCCAATCAAGGCATGTGAAGAAGAAGTTGGAAGGCCCCACCACCAGGTCAACAGGTCCCACACAATTGCGCCGGCTAGACCGGCGATCACCACAAATTGAGTTACATCCTCCAACCGGATCATGCCTTTGCCGATGGTCTTGGCTACTGCAGTTCCCAGAAACCAGGCGGCAATGAAGTTACAGAATGCGGCCATCAGCACCGCTTTCCGTGGCGTAAGTACGCGAGTGGAAACTACAGTCGCGATGCTGTTGGCGGCATCATGAAAGCCATTCAGGAAATCAAAGACGAGAGCAGTAGCGATAGTGAAGATGAGCAGTAGGAGTCCAGGATTCACCGGTGCGGGCACCTCGCGTGCTGTGGGGCGTGGGAATCGGCGATCATCAGTTACTCTTCAACGCGACCGCCTCCAGTACATTGGCCGCGTCCTCTGCCTTGTCGGTCGCGGTTTCGAGCACTTCATACAGCTCCTTGATCTTGATGAGGTGGATGGGGTCCTTCTCATTGTCGAAGAGGTCTGCAATGGCTTTTCGGCTCAGGCGATCGGCTTCGTTTTCCAGCCGATGGACCTCTACGCAATGCTCCAGCACTAACTTGTTCTTCTCTAGAAGAGAGACTCCCTGGGCTAGTTCTTCGGATTGTTCCACGATCATCGCAGCCAGTTCAGCAGCAATCGAAGGCGGTGACTTGATCTTGTAAAGCCGGAGACGCACCCCGGCTGCATTGACGTAATCGAGGACATCATCCAGAGATGACGTGAGCCGGTGGATGTCCTCCCGATCGAATGGAGTGATAAAAGTCTGGTTCAGCGCGGTGATGATGCCATGAGTCATTTCATCCCCGCGATGTTCGATCTCCTGCAACTGGTCGAGTCGCGGCTCCATATTAGCTGGGTTCTTGAGAATGTCTTGCAGCAAACGTGTGCCCTGGGTGAGATTCTGTGACACATCAGCGAACATGCGGAAAAACTTGCTCTCCCGGGGGATGAGACGCATGAACCTGGGACTCCTTGAGAAATTTTGCCTTCCACGCCGTACTTGGCGCCGGCGGAGGCCAAAAACTATCTCACGCTCGTCCTACAGCGTCAAACCGCGCTCTCACTTAGCCAATTCGCGTTCCGCGCCCCGGAAGAGGGCGCGTATCGACCGCACCACCCAGCGCGTCAGAAGTAAAATCACCACCAGCAGCACCGCAACAATCCCGGCTGACCAGTAAGGGTGCCGCACCGCAAACCAGGTAAGGAATATGGCAAGGGCGTCCTCTCCCAGACTCAACGTCATATTGGATAACGGCTCTGGAGAGGGCGTAACCGCAGCCCGGACAGCCGTCTTGCCGCCATGCGCGGCCAGGGCAATGGCCCCTCCGATGAGTGTGGCTGCAAGTTGCTCCCAGGGTGAGAGCGATGCAGTGGCCCGATAAGCAAGCAGCGCCGCTACCGGCACACGGATGAACGTATGCAGTGCATTCCAGATCAGATCGAAGGCAGGTATCTTGTCCGCGAAGAACTCCACCGCGAAAAGCAGGCCACTCGCCCCAATCACATACCAACTGGCCAACAATTGCAGCGCGGGGGGCAGTGTCAGTACGCCTGCATGGGCTAATAAACCCAAGGTGGCAACGGTCGCATACAGGTTAAGTCCAGCAGCGAAGCTGGTGGCAACCAGCAACGCCACCAGTTCATTTGCAGGAAGCCTCATGACGTCTAGGATAGATTGAAACCAGGCTCATTGCGCGTGGACCCGTAGCAAATCTGTCAGGTCGAGCCCGAGGTGAAAAAGAAAAGGGCCGCCGTTTCCGTCAACCCTTCCGATTTACTGAACCGCGCCTCTTTTAGAGGGTTGACTCGATTTCGAATCCCCAGGCCTCAAGCAGCGGCTCGGGGATATATTTCGAATTCTTATTGCGTCGCGCCCACTCCCGCAACCGGGTAGAGCGCAAGTACTGGTCGGGCGAGAGCTTATACTCGCGGACGACCTGCTCAAACTCCGTCACCGTTGGGGTGATAGGCCCGATGGGCTCAGGCTTGCCCCAATTAGGATTTCCGCGTCGCTTAGCCATGAAATTTATGCCTCTTGCTTAAAAATTTAACGCCTACAAATGACCGACAATTAGATTCGTCTGGCCCCGCCAGGGATTCACGCCTTATAAAAAGCTGAGGTCCTACCTCAAAAGCCCTTGGATTAACTGGAAGTCCATCATTTTAGGGCCTTTCGGCGCTAAAGTCAACGGAATTTGAAACCATGCGAGAAGGGATGTTAACGTAGTAAACAGATAACAAACGGCTTACGTGGCGGATGTGCTCCTGGGGGCAGGAGGGGAACCCTGTTTACACCATGATTTCAGGAACTTCCATGGTTCCCAGCCGGAAGCAGGTGGCGAATGCTTCTATGACTTTGGGATCGAAGTCGGATCCGGCCAGTTTCATCATCATCTCTTTCGCCTCAAATGGCGAGATCGCCTTGCGGTAGGGCCGGTCGCTGGTCATTGCGTCGTAGGCGTCTGCCACGGACAGAATGCGCGCTTCTAAAGGGATATTCTCCCCTTGGGTTTCATGATATCCCTTGCCATCGAACTTATCGTGATGCGCCAGAATAATCGGAATTACGCGGGCTAGGGGGCTTGAAACCGGTTGCAGCATTTGTATTCCGAAATCGACATGCTTCTTCATCTGCGCGAATTCGCCACTGCTGAGACGGGCCGCCTTGTAAAGAATCTCGCGGCTTACATCTAACTTTCCCAGGTCGTGAAGTAGAGCTGCGGCACGGATATCTTCCAGCTTCTCTGCTGACAATCCCATCTGCGCGGCGATCGTGGTGGCGTAGATGGAGACGCGGTAAGAATGGTTCTGCGTGTATTTGTCCTTGGAGATGAACTGGCTGAGGATCATCAGAATGCCATGATATGTATTGCGCAGTTCGCGGAAATGCTTTTCCTTATGCTCATACAATGTCCCCATGGCATAAGCGTTGATCAGCAGAATCCCGCCCCACACTGTGATCTCAAACCATTTTTCGGAGAGCGGTAAAGTGACAACCCGGCGGCCGAACAATGAAGGGTTGAAATAGGTGAGCAGCACGACGATGAGAACACTGCTCAGAGCGGTTAGTGTGGCATGCCTCCGTCCGTACACATAGGCGGAGAGCAACGTGGGAAGGGTGTAGAGACCTAGCAACATGCGATGGGAATCGAGTAGTGAATTGAGTAGAGCCGCAAGGGCAAACAAGGAGAGCAGCAGCCATAGTTCGCGGTTTACTTCAGCAACGCGGCGCCAGCCATCGGCTTGGATTCGTTCCAGCCAGGATACGGATGTGGTGGGTGAAAATCGGGCTGTAGCCTGACCGCGTTCTACCGAGTCGAGATGCATTCCGCACTCCAGCCGGCCAGCCGTTTGGCGGCCCGGTGCCTTGTCGAATCCGGAGGAACCAGAGAGGCGTGATTCGACGTCCTGATGGTAGGTCGCCCATTCGGGCAACGGCAAGTTACTGCCGTAACGCGAGCGCACACCTGATTGATTGACCCATCAGTGGAACGTACTTACATTGCCTTAAGGAGGCAAAACCGTGCGAGACATTCACGAAGTGTTGCGCAAGAAGCAGGCCGAGCAGACCCAACTGGGCAAGCAGATTGAGGCCTTGCAAACGGCGGCGGAACAGTTGCGCAGCGTAGCTCATCTGCTGGATGAGGAACACGAAGAAAAGGATAGTGCTTCCAGCCGCGGGTAAAGGCTCTCCCTTGCACCTTCTCACGAAAGTTAAAGGCGTGCTATGAGCTTGCAATCGCTCGTTTTTTGTCCCGACGAGAAGATCGTCCGCGTGTTGCGCCGCGTGCTTAGTGATTTGGAGATCGCCGTAGAACGCTGCAGCGACGCTGATTCCGCCATTCGTAAACTTACCCGTCAAAGGTTCGAGGCGGTCATTGTCGATTGCAGCGATGAGGATGTGGCATCGCAAGTACTCAAAAGCGCTCGTTTCGCGCCTTGCAACAAACACGCAGTTGCGGTGGCCATTGTGGATGGCACAACCAAACTGCGCAGCGCCTTTGAACTGGGCGCGCACTTTGTGCTGTATAAGCCAATCTCCTCAGAACGCGCGAAAGCCAGCTTCCGCGCTGTCCGCGCCTTGATGAAACGCGAGCGTCGCCGCAATATCCGCGTGGCCATCGAAATTCCTGTCACTTTGATCCTTAAAGATGGCGGCCAGCAGCGCGCTGTCACTTCCGACCTGGGTGAAGGTGGGATCGCCATTCAATCCTCCCAGCGTCCAAAGAGGATGGGTCCGATGAGCATTCAGTTCACCTTGCCGGGCACATCCCATGTCGTCAAATGCATGGGCGAGGTAGCTTGGGAGAATGCCGGCCGTCAGACCGGCGTTCGATTCGTAGACATGTCCCCGGAAACCCGCGACCGACTTAAAGCCTGGATCACTAATCACTCTCCGGAAAGCGAACAGGATGATCCGCCGGTGCAATGCAAACTCAGCGATCTCAGCCTGGGCGGATGCTACCTGGAAACTAATTCACCATTTCCCGAACGTACCCGGGTTGTGCTCTCCATGCGAATCCAGCAGCTTCAGATTCAAGCTGAGGGCGTAGTGCGCGTGATGCATCCCGAGGTCGGCATGGGAGTGGAATTCACCCAAAAAACCACGCAGCAGCGGGAGCACGTGGAAAAATTCATTTATACCCTGACTACCAGCGGTGGAGCTCCTCCTGACCTTCTCGTCGAGCCGGAGGGTTTTGACAATGGCGAGCTTACTGCGCTGGACAGAAACATCGACGAACCTTATGACCCTTTACTCGATCTTTTCCGCAACAAAGCTGAACTCGACACCGAGCCCTTTCTGACTGAACTGCGAAAACAGCGGCGTTCCAACCCCGACTCAGTTCAAACTGGCGTTTCCGCCGAGACGTGAGCAGGGATACCACTCCGAAGTTGGCGTGTAGAACGCGCTGTTCACACATAGGTTGGCTATCCTCGCCTCAAACGCTGGCGCCAGAGAAAACCACTTTGCCCTCGAAATAAGAAGAGATACTATAGTCGCCACAAAACGTCATCGGCTTGCGCAGCACGGGGAACGAAGCCCTGAGTTTCATGACGCATTCAAGAGCACATCATGGCGCTCCACTTATTACGGAGCAAACCCTACTAGAGGGCTGCCTTCTTGCTCGGCCCGACACCCTTAGTTATCCAATTCCCGGAAGGCTCAATGGAATACTGGTTGTAAGCCAGATCAGTGTGGCGTTTGCTGTTCTCGCGGCAGCGTCTCATACCACCAACATGCTAGGCGTAGGCTTGCTAGCCGTTGTATTCGCCTTTGTGATGCAGCTTGGTTTTTGTCTCACACGCGAGGCGGTACATGGGAAATTGCACGAAGATCGGAATGCGCGGCCCGGTTGCGCCGGAGTCACGGGCAACCCGAAAGTTAGTGACGGAACCATCCCAACTTCCGGATTGGCGACGACCCTCGCGCGGCGCAAAGTTGCAGTGAAATGACCCAAACGGCTAGAGTTAACGGGTGCCGGGGGACGGAATCGAACCGTCACGCCCCTTTCGGGGCCCGGGATTTTAAGCCCTCGGTGCCACTCTCTCTAGCCGTTCATGGTCTAGCATTTACAATGACTTATCTCTTCCAAGCTAGGAATCGAGTACTCCTGAGACCTGCTGAGAACTGCTGAGAACTGCCGTGTTAGCCCCTAAACAGCCCCTATTTTTGCAACGGGCAGCCTGGAGATCTTATGCGGACTTCAAAGCCCAAGAAGTGAAAACGCAAGAACGGAACCCGGGGCGCGAGAAGAGGCGGATCTCTTGCGAAGCGCTTGGCTACGCAACGGCTGCATCAGCAAGCACTGGCGCAGAACATTCCCAGAAACATCTTTACATACTCTCGAAAGTTTCCCCCTTCACCTGAGAATCTCTGGACAAAACATCGAAGACCCGCAACGTGTATAAAGAGTGGCACACCCCTCACGCGTAGTGAGGTGGACTGCTCAAGTCTGAATTACATTGCGCGTTTTGCGCTCTTGGTTCTCGGGT
>Ga0209239_1001394_pt1 | contig 14410 bp, 14 predicted proteins | sample GraSoi013_2_20cm_FD_185824 | JGI IMG/M metagenome (GOLD analysis project Ga0209239, IMG submission 185824) | Grasslands soil microbial communities from the Angelo Coastal Reserve, California, USA - Sample 10_02_2013_2_20cm (SPAdes) (version 2) | ecosystem: Environmental > Terrestrial > Soil >...
GACGGCTGCATTCAGCGATGATTCGATCCGTTGTTGTGGGATCTGCGGCGAGATCATTACTGAGATCGTTTGTGCCACCGAAAACACAATCATTCGTGCGTGGAATGGCGTACATGAGCGGTGCGTCATCACAAACAACCGCGCAGGAAAGAGCTTCGATTCTCGGTACGACTGCGACCTGGCCGCGGTGCGGCTCGAGATCTGGGTCCCGCACAAGTTCGCGCGCGCCAATTCCTGCGCAGTTGATCACCAGATCGAATTTCCGATCGACATCTTCGAGTTTTTCAAAATGCACATCTGCAGCGATGGATCCGCCAGCGACGACGAAACGATTGGCGATGTAGTCGAGATAGATCGTCGTGTCCATCAGCGGAACCGTAATGGCATAGCCACTTTTGAAACCCAAAAAATTGCCAGCCAGAGATCTCTCGACTTTGCTCGACATGACAGAGGGGGAGTTGTGGGTGACAGCTTGCGCGCCGAGCGGAATCGCCCAATCTGGGATTTGAATTTCGCCAGTGCGCGAAAATTGGCGCAGCTCGATCATCGAGACGCCGCTCGCAGGAATACGAGCAAGGTCACCAAGCACATCAAAGGTTCGGAGAGCCCAGGGGATGACTTTCTCCGCTGGTTCGGCGTCGTAGGGAAACCAAAGTGCTGCGGCCGCACCGGACGTTGTTTGCTGGCCGGTTTCCTTCGCGAGGATTGCTGTGCGGTATCCGCGCTCGGCCAGTACGACGCCGCACGTCAATCCGGAGACCCCTGCGCCGATGATTGCAACGTTGCGATTCATTTCCAAATGGTAGGGACGAATCGCTGAGCCGTCCGCCAGATTTTTCGGCGCGGCCGACGGTTGTACCCGACCGCAAGCGAACGTACGTGCGAAGTTCGACAGCAGCGTTTAAGATTAGCCCGACATGGTTTCACTAAATCGAGATGTGCTGACGGAGAGAGTTCTTACCGGCGAACGGATTTCGACAGACGACATTCTCGAATTGTATCGCTGGCCCTTGGAAGAACTTGGTGCGCTTGCTAATGCCAGACGGGATTTGGCAAAGGCGAAAAGTTACGGCGGACGCGGACGCGAGATCGTGACTTACATCGTCGATCGCAATATCAACTACACGAACGTCTGCAACGTTTACTGCAAATTTTGCGCGTTTTATCGGACGGAGCGCGACGAAGATCATTACGTGCTTTCGTTGGAGCAAATTGATCAAAAGCTCGATGAATTAACGGCGGCGGGCGGGGTTCAAATACTGATGCAGGGTGGGCATCATCCGAAATTGCAGTTCCAGTGGTACATCGATCTTTTGCATCACATCCGGGAAAAATATCCGCACATTAATATCCACGGGTTCAGTCCACCGGAATTTCAGCATTTCGCCGAGACGTTCGGTATGCCCTTGCGAGAAGTTATTTCGGAATTCAAGAAGGCGGGCCTCGGGTCAATCCCGGGCGGCGGCGGTGAAATTTTGGTGGATCGAGTACGGAAGAAGATTTCGCCGCTAAAAATCAACAGCGATCAATGGTTGGAGGTGATGCAGGTTGCACACGAGCTCGGGTTAAAATCGAGCGCGACGATGATGTTCGGCCACGTCGAGACAGTCGCAGATCGCGTCGAGCATTTGCGGCGCATCCGTGATCAACAGAACCGCACCAGCGGATTTACTGCATTCATTTGCTGGACCTTTCAACCGCAGCACACCGTGCTCAAGGTAAAGCAACCGACGGGAGTGTCTGAATATCTGCGGACACAAGCACTGGCCAGAATTTATCTGGACAACATCGAAAACGTGCAAAGCTCCTGGGTCACACAAGGCCCCGCGATCGGCCAGATCGCGCTGCGATACGGCGCAAACGATTTCGGCTCCGTGATGATGGAAGAGAACGTCGTAAGCAGTGCCGGGACAACATTTCGTTTGAATGGCGCGGAAATTGAATCGCTCATTCGCGGTGCCGGCTACGAACCGCGCCGGCGAAATAATTGGTACGAACTTTTGGAGTAATAGTTCAAACCAATATCGTGGACAAACCGCTTAATGCTGTGGAAAATCTCGCCTTGACGAGCCTCATCTTCTCCCGATATAGCTCGCCTGTCCTGCGTGGGTTCGTTGCGCGGGGCTGCGCTTCTTAACCTATGAGACATTTTTCTGGACGGATGCGCCCCCCGCCGTTTGCAATTTGGGTCGCTTCCATCTGTGCGTTGCTGGGACCCGTAATCGCGCCGGCGCAAGCTCCTCAAGCGGCGCCAGGCCCTCCAATTATCCGTTCGATCGACGTGCAGTACACAGGGGCAGAAACGGTCGGCAAGGCACGGATTCTGGCGCAAATGCGCACAAAGGTGGGCCAGCCCTATTCCAACCAGGTGGTCGAGGAGGATATCGCGGCGCTCTACAAAACGGGCGCCATCCAGAATGTTCGCATTTTTGCTCAGCCTGAAGGCGATGGAGTGAAGGTCATCGTCGCCGTGCAGACACGCGCGATCCTGCGGGAGATCGAAATCAGTGGAGCCGAACGGATCAAACCGGGGAGGCTACGCAAAGAAATCAAACTGAAACTCAACCAAGCGGTTGATGAAAAGCAATTGGAGGAAGCACGCCAGAAGATCATCGAAGTCTATCAGGGACGAGGATTCACTGACGTCAGCGTTCAATTTCGCGTCGATCCAATTGACGAGAAGCGCGGCACGGCGCGCGTGGTTTACACAGTTAACGAAGGCGTTAAAGGAGCGGTGCGCCAGGTCCACTTCGAGGGAAATGCGCACTTCAGCGAAAAAGTATTGCGCAAACAGATGAAAACGCGCGGCAAGACGCTCATTTATTTCCTGGATAAATCCGGGCGCTTTGATGAGGTCCAGTTGGAACAGGACTTGGACAAAGTCCGCGAGTTTTACCAAAACCACGGCTACATCGACGTGGAAGTTAAAAATGTCCGCAGGGAACGCACCGAGAAGGGTCCGATGATTATTACGATTGTGATTGCCGAAGGGCCACAATATCACGTGCGCAAGCTGACCGTCACGGGCTACCAGCATGCGAGGGAGGATAGGATTCGCGCTCTGTTAAAAATGAAGGAAGGCAGCGTTTATTCGCCGAAGCAGTTGCGCGATGACGCAAAAGCAGTGGCCGACGCGTACGGCAGCGGCGGGTACGTCGATCTGGTGATTTTGCCGGAAGGCGCGCCGGCCGGTCCTGCGCTGATCGATGTGACTTACAAGATCCAGGAAGGCGACCGCTCGTTTGTCAATCGGATCAATATCGAGGGTAACACGCGCACAAAGGACAAGGTCATCCGTCGTGAAGTGCTCGTTGCCCCGGGAGATGTTTTTAACACCGTTCGTGTGGACGTGACCAAGAAACGTCTGGAGAACCTGGGTTACTTCGCAAAAGTCGAGACCTATCCGGAGGAGACGGACATACCGGGCCGCAAAGATCTCACCATTTTGTTGCAGGAAAAACGGACCGGTTCGCTCAGCTTCGGCGGCGGCTTCAGCACCGTGGATAAGTTGGTTGGCTTCGTGGAACTCACGCAGGGCAATTTCGACCTTTTTAACTGGCCCTCCTTTACGGGCGGCGGCCAAAAATTCCGTGTACGGCTCCAGTACGGCACGCAGCGAAGGGATTTTATTCTCACGCTGACCGAACCGTACTTCCTCGACCGACGGCTTTCGCTGACCGGTCAGCTTTTTTATACCGAAGCAAATTATTTGAGCGCCCTCTATGACCAGCGCAATTACGGGGTCATGTTCGAACTGCGCAAGCCGATCAATTCTTACATGTACTTGACGCTGGGATATACGTTGCAGGACGTCGATATTTTTAATGTGGCCGGGAGCGCACCTGACTTTATCCAGTCACAAAAAGGCTCGTTTGTCGAAAGTAAGATCTTTAGCAGCATTGTGGTTGATTCGCGCGACAACGCTTTGCTCTCGCACCGTGGACAACGTATCACCTTTTCGCCTATGATTGCCGGCGGTTTTCTTGGAGGCGATACTCAGATTTATGGCTTGGACCTGGAGGGCTCCCAATATTTTCATCTGCCAAAGGATCTCATTCTGCTCATCAACGGCGAAATCGCGACTGTGAACCAGTGGGGCAACGGAACTGAGGTGCCAATTTTCGAGCGGCTCTTTCTCGGGGGCTCAAATAATCTCCGCGGCTTCCCGTTTCGCGAGGTCGGTCCGCAGGAGAACGGCGAGCCGATCGGCGGCCAATCGATGTGGCGCACGACGGTGGAACTTACTTTTCCGATCATCGAAAAGGCGCGCGGAGCAGTCTTTTATGACACTGGCTTTGTTAACAGCAGCGCCTGGTCCTTTGGGTTTAATCATATCGCCTCAGACATCGGCATTGGGATTCGACTTGATTTGCCGATTGGTCCGCTGCGGCTCGATTATGGATACCCGATACAGCGCGACGGATATAATGGAGGAGGTCATTTCAACTTCAACGTCGGCTATCAATTTTGAACGAATATATATGGTTGCAGTCTAACGCGATTCCGCCCACCGTATCGTCTGTTTTATGAAAAAATCTCTGTCCATATTGTTTGCGCTGATGCTGGGTTTTCCGCTTGCGGTCTTCGCACAAGGCACATTGAAAATCGGAACGGTCGATATGCAGCGCGCATTTAAGGAATACAACAAGACCAAAGAAGCCGAGGCAAAAATCAACGACGCCAAAAACGCCGCCAGAAAGGAATATGACGATCGGGCGCAAGATTACAAAAAGGCGCTCGACGAAATCAATAATTTGAACAAGCAGCTCGAGTCCCCCGCGCTGAGTGCCGATAAGAAAACGCAAACGGCAAAGGACCGGGATGATAAGATTTCAAAAATTAAGAACATGGAGCGGGAGATCAGCGATTTCCGTCAAACGCGCGAACGGCAATTGCAAGAACAGTTAATGCGTATGCGGGAAGGCATCGTAAAGGAAATCACCGATGTCGTAATGGAGAAGGTGAAAGCCAATAATCTGGACCTGGTGTTCGATAAGTCAGGTATGAGCATCAATGGAGTACCGGTTGTGATGTACTCACATGACAATGTCGATTTTACGAACGACGTGATCACCGTGCTCAACAAGCCAGGTCGCGCCACAGCTTTGACTACGAAAACCTCGACGAGTGCCTCTGCCACGCCGGCAAGGGCTGCGAAGCCTTAACTGACGCTCAACGATTCGAAATACACGCGGGCTAAACTCGCGTGTATTTTTGCGTACACGTGAAAGCAAGCGCCCACATGACGGCTTGTGAGCCGCAGCGCACTGCCAAAATGCGTATTCAAATCAGATTTCGACCGACGCAGTGCGTGATCACGTTTTTGTTCGCATTCTGCACCGGTTCACTGGCAGCCAACTGGGAGGCGACGCTTACTAGGGATCCCCCGGGAAATTTCCCGGAGCTGCGTCCTCTGCATGCGTCCTATCGGTTCGGGTGGTCTGGATTTACCGCAGCCATCGGGAATGTCCACTTTAACAAGCCCTCTGGAGATAAGTTTCAGCTCGATGGAACGGGCCGAACCATTGGCTTCGTTCGGGCACTATGGAAATTGGATGTGAGTCATCGCGCGATCGCCAGCGCGCAAACGCTGCACCCGATCGAAACTCATCAAACAGAGAATTATCGATCAAAAAAAATCGTTACCGATCTCACGTTTACAAACAGCGGCGTAAGTCGGTCGAGAACAGAAGGCGAACGTGGTGCTGCCGGAACAAAGACTCGCCAGTTTAGTTTGCCTAACCCGTTCGAACTCCATTCGGCGGCGCTTTACCTACGTAGTCAGCCGCTCAAAGATCACAGTGTTTATCGGGTTGTGGTTTTCCCGGCGACCAGTGCTTATCTTGCGACCATCACAGTTGTCGGGCGGGAAAGAATCTCCGTGCGCGCGGGCACTTACAACGCAATCAAACTTGATTTGCAGCTAAAGCGCATCAACAAGCATCTTGAATTGGAGCCGCACCGGAAATTTCGCCGCGGTACAATTTGGGTATCAGATGATGCGGAACGACTTTTGCTTCGGATCGAGGCACAAGTTTTTGTCGGCACAGTTTTCGCCGAACTACAATCGGTGCATTTCGATAGTCCGCAGTCGTGACGAGTACAGCGACTGAATCTCCGAGCACGATCAGCTAGTATTCAGGAACCCATTCACCGCGGACTGGTGGCTGAGGACGTCCACGGCGCGGCGGATGAAGCATCGGCCCGCGTGGCCCGGGCAACAATTGGAGCGCCGCGATCGTCTCCAAATCCAGCCGGCCGGTCACCGGAAGTCCGGTTCGCGCTTGATAGGCACGCAGGGAAAATTCCATTGCCGGGCCATAGATTCCGCTAATCTCTTCGTGATACAGCCCCCGACGGGCCAGCGCTATTTGCGCGGAAAGGACCACATTGCGTTGCACAGCGGGAGGGGCAGCTTCGAATGGCGTGCCAATAAGGACGTCTCGTTGCGAAGTGCCCGGCGTCATCGGATTGGATGGATAGATTTGTTGGTCCCGCGGCTCGTTCCCGAACGGTTGAGCTGGTGGCGCGGGAGTGACGTTTGTCGTCTCGGCAGGTGATTGTCCGCCGGGCTTCGGTGGCGCAGCAGGAGCGGACAATGCAGGTTTCGGTGCTGGTCGCGCTGAGCCAGACGAGTTAATACCAAGTGATTGAAGCGTCTCGCTATTGAGTTCGCCGCTGACCTGCAATCCGTTGCGAATTTGGTAACGGCGAATGGCGGCAGCCACGTTTGCATTCATTTCACCGGTCACTTCGCCATAATAAAAACCCTGATCTTTCAACGCCTGCTGCACACGTTCGACCAGTTGATCGGCGTGCATCAGCATGACCGATGCAATGAGGATCAGCACAGTGATCTTAATTTTCATCCCCGATGCTGTTTTGACGCCGTCCTCGTTTGCGTATTCAGCGTTTTTCCCCACCGGTCGCCGCCAAGGTCGACTCCCGCTGGCTCGCCGCGTCGCGATAACGCAAAATGCCGTCCGCTACAGCGGCGGCAATCTGGTCGCGATAATCCTCGGTAGCTAATTTGGAAATGTCTTCCTTGTTTGTGAGAAATCCTCCCTCGATCAAAACCGCTGGAGAAGTTACGTTTGCGATCACGAAAAATTGTCTGCCTTCTGTGCCGCGGTCAATGGACCGGGTGCGTGCAACCAGAGCTTCTTGAATAAGTCCGGCCAGGTTTTGGCTTTCGGGATTCGGCGAATCCGAGAGCGGTCGCCATAGAAAAGGTAGCCACGATGCGAGAAACGAACCCGCAGTGATTTGATGCGCGGCGTAGTACGTCTCGACGCCACTGGCCACAGGCTTGTTATCTTCGTTGAAGTGAATACTGACAAAAATGGATTTTCTAGCGCGATTGGCGAATGCTGCCCGATCCCCCAGTGACACATAGGTGTCTCCAACGCGAGTCATCAACGTAGCGATCCCTTCGGAGTTCAGGAGCCGGTCGATTCGGCGCGCCACGTCCAAAGTCAGATCTTTTTCCAACACGCCGCCGCACATAGCGCCAGAGTCTTGACCGCCGTGGCCGGGGTCAAGAACAACTACTATAAATGGCTTGGATCCAGGCGCGCTCTGGATCGTTCTGGCTTTCGTTCCAGTGGCGGATCGCTCCGCGTGACGGAGCTGCATCCAGACAAAGGATGCGATCATTAACGACAAGCCGGATAGGGCCAGCACATTCCGAAGCGTTCGTTTCATTCGTAACGTCTGAGGGAAGATTTCTCTCCACAACCTAATCGTTAATGAGGGAGCGTAATTCCGTATCTGGTAGCGACCGAAAACGAATTGCTCTGCTCGCATCGCGCTCAAGCAGTGCCGCTTCGATTCCGCGATTAGCGAGTTGTTCCTGTCGATATTTCACAACAGCAGTCCGCTCGGGCAGCTCATTTGAATCGCTGTCTTGCAATGACATGTGCCCGATACTCCAGGCCTCGAGCGCAGAATTTAGTGTCGCTTCAAAGCTGGCATCCGCTGCATGTTGGCTTTTCAGGAACGCCTCCATCAGTTCTCCCGATTGTCGTGTGCCGCTGAGCACTGCGAAATCTTGCCGCACTTGAGCGTACGTCGCGCCTTTCGTTGCAATCTCGCCGTCATACTCCACGCGTAAAAACAGATCTTCGCTGGGGCGCTCCCCTACCTCCGCGAACAGCATCCGCGCCAGATATGGTGGGCCATAAACCTGTTCAAATGCACTTTTCATTACGGGACTAAGCGAATAATGCACCAGACGCCGCAGTGAAACGTCCGCAGCCGAGCGAGTGAACCCTTCAGTGCTCGCCAGTTCAATCGCCGCCATTCGCAATCGCTCAATGTCCCCGGGATGACCAATCGCCCCCATCGCGATCCGATCGTAGATCTCGAAAATTTTCTGCCGCGTCTGACCTATGGTGAGAAATAGAATTCCGTCGCGATAGCCGAGGGCTGTGATCGGGCTGCCAGAGGCGAGCTGCGCTTCGATATACTCACGGCGATTCGCGATCGCCTCGACCCAACGATACGGCTCTTCGATCATGCAACCGTTTCCTTGAAGACGGCAGCGATTTTGTTTTCCGGAAAGGTCGTGATGCCTTCGCGCGACACAATTTTGATGATGGGATAAATCCTACCCATGCGATCGACGCCGCCGGTCGATGTGTCGGATTCCGCAGCGGTATCAAGCGCGCGCAATGCGATCGATACCGCTTCGTCCTCGCTCAATTTGTGCAGCGGCTTCGCGCCCCAGTTGTTCTCGTAATAAAGAATGCCGCGTACTGCAGGGGACCCCGAGCCCGTTGCTGCATAATCAGTCGCTTCAAATTGCGCGCCCATTGCATCGTAAAAATAAAGACGCGTCTCGGGTTTTGGATGAGAATCGTAGGTCGCGAAAATCGGCACCACCACTCCCACGCCCTGCATCACGAAGCCGAAATTGTCGCGCAACAGTTTGGATAGAGCGCGCACTTTCCCATCGACGCTCATTTCCTGCAGTTGAGTCCGGCGAAAATATTGGAACGAGTGTTCCAGCACGCGCGCCATTTCCCACGCCGTGGCGGGCACACCTGCAATCGCCATGATTGAGTGTCGATCGATTTCAAGCACTTTGTCGGCACGATCATAAACAACAGTGTTGCCGGCGGTTGCGCGGCGATCGCCCGCGACCAGCACGCCACCTAAAAATTTGAAAGCCAGAATTGTAGTTGCCTCGGTCGGCTGCCACACTTTTTGTGGCGTTCCGGCATCTTGCGTCGGAGCAATGACCGCCGAAGCCAACAGGCCCTTACTTCTGAGAAGTGCAGGGAAATCGCCAGTGGCGCCAGAAAAATTCTGGTCGACCGCAACCGGTGAGCGTTCCATTACTGACCCGTGCGCTGGCGATAGCGCTTGGATTGGTTGGGATCGACCTTGCGCATTTTTTTTAGGAGATCCTTCGTGTCCGGCCGCGAGATATCCGGTGAACGTGGACCTCCGCCATCGCCCTGTTTTGGACCCCACGGAGCCGGTTCGACCGGCTTCTGAGTGCGCTCAGGCATAAAAAAATCTAAGAGCAAATATTGGAAAGGCAAGCCACAGAGTGAATGCCGAAGCACGAATGACGAAACAGATTTGAAATCCGAATCTCGCAACATGAAAGAGAATCCGTGGCAAGTTCCGAGAACGAACCGTGACAAGCTTGCTGATCAAGCGTTGTAATATCCTGGCGCATGCGTTTTGATTTTGGGATTCTTGTACATCAATTTCCCGTATTCATTCGACATTCGTCATTCCAGCCGCTTGCCAGACAAATCTACAGGTGGCAAGGTTTCGGCCCGATGAAGCTGACAGCTATTTTCTGCGGGACACTGGTTCTTGGGCTTTGGGCTTCTTCTGCTCAGACGCCCACGCCAAAGCCGACAAAAGCAGCTGACGCCGCCCAGCTCGAAGCGCTGGCAAAAAAGATCGACGAACAGAACGTCAAAATTGATGCGCTTTCTCAAGAAATCCTCAAGCTGGAGCAGCAAGTTTCACATATTCGGCCAGGAGTCATGATCGGAGAAAGCACGCCCGCGGCAACTGGCGCCGGCGCTCCAGCCGCGTCTTCATCACATCCGGCTGGCGGCAACGCGCACATCGTCGCACGCGGGGAGACACTGACGTCCATAGCCAAGATGTACAAGGTGACCATCGACGAATTACAAAAAGCCAACCACATCGAAGACGGCCGTAAATTGCAGGCCGGTCAAACGATCTCGATTCCAACGTCTGCGACGCCCACGCCAACGCCTGCTGAATAAGGCAAATTCTTTAGACCGGCAATTGCTCCTCTTTCTCGAGCGCTTCCGATGTAACGACTTCCGCCGGCGGCTCTGTCTCCTGCAATGGGGAGGCGTCGAGTAGACTTTGCCGACAAAGGCGCGCGTATTTTCCACCCAGCACCAGCAACTCGTCGTGCGTGCCGCGCTCAATAATACGCCCGTGATCGAGCACGAGAATTTGATCCGCGTGCACGATTGTCGAAAGCCGGTGCGCGATGACAATGGATGTGCGGTTCGTCATCAAACGGTCGAGTGCTTCCTGAATCAGTCGCTCGGTCGCCGTGTCCACGCTCGCAGTAGCTTCGTCGAGAATCAGGATGGGCGGATCCTTAAGCAGCGCACGCGCGATTGATAATCGCTGTTTCTCGCCCACGCTCAATTTCACTCCGCGCTCGCCGACCACGCTTTCCAATCCGTCCGGCAACCGTTCGATAAATTTTCGCGCATTGGCTGCATCCACGACGCGCCACAATTGCGCGTCAGTGGCGTCTGGTTTTCCCATCAAAAGATTTTCGCGAATGGATCCGTTGAACAAAAAGCTTTCCTGTGTCACCACCCCGATGGCCTCGCGCAGAGTGCGCAGTCCATATTCACAGATCGGCTTTTCGTCGATATAGATTTGTCCGCTGATGAATTCGTAGAAGCGCACCAGCAGATTCACCAGTGTGGATTTTCCCGCGCCGGTCGCTCCTACCAGCGCGATCGTGGCGCCGGGCGGCGCGTGGAAGGAAACGTGCCTGAGGGCTGGCAATCCTTCGACGTAACTGAAGCTGACATTTTCGTAGCGAATGTCGCCAGCAATTCGCCCCGGCTGCGATTCGATAGGTTCCCGTGGAGAATCGGTCACGAATTGCGCGTGTCGGCGGTCGGCGTCCGCGGCGACAACGCCCGATTCAGTTGGTTCATCGAGAATTTCAAACACACGTTCGCCGGCAGCGCGTCCGGCTTGGACAAGTTGATTAAGTTGATGCAACCGGCTAACGGGATCGTAAAGAAAGGCGGTGAGGATTAAGAATGCAACCAGATCGCCGATCTGCATCGCGCCTGTGACCACCGCGTGACCGCCAAACCCGAGTACGAGCAGCGCACCGATTGCTTCAAACATGGACATCGATGGCGAGTAGATCGCCCACACCCGCATCACCACCAGCGTGGCCCGCCGTAGTTGGTCGCTTACTCGGTTAAAGCGCGCGTGCTCTTCTTTTTCGCGCACGAAACTCTTGATCTGTCGGACGCCGGCGAGATTGTCGTGCAGCAGGGCGTTCATGCTGGACGCGGCCCGGCGTTGTGAACGGTAGCGAAGGTGTGCGGTCAGGGTGTACGTGAGCGCGCCGGCAACAAGCAATGGAAATGGCACCAGCGCGAGCAACGCCAGCTTCACGTTCAAATAAAACATCACGGCCACCACGATCACCACTTGCAGGATGGCGACCACTCCCTGCTCGATCCCATCAATCAACACGCGCTCGACCGAGTTGACGTCCTCAATCACCCGCGTCATGAGGTCGCCGGTGGCGCGATTGTCGAACCAGCGCAGCGGCAGCAGTTGAATGTGCGAATACAAATCGCTGCGCAAATCGAAGATCACCCTTTGTTCAAACGTGTTGTTGAGCAGGATGCGCAGCGCGTTGAATCCGTGTTGAACAAGAAAGGCGCCGGCCGCGAGCATTATCAATGGCAGCAATTTGTCCGGTCGGTTCGCGCGCACGACGTCGTCAATGATCCATTTCGTTGCCGCTGGGAAAACAATCACCATCAGCGTGCTCAGGATGGCACAAGTCATGGTGCCCGCAGCCATCCAGGGATACCGCTTCAAATAAGCAAAAACGCGCCCAACCGTTTTCATTACGCATTCAACCTCGATGCGCGCGTCATCACGTCAAGGCAAGCACGCGCCAGTCGCTCCGCGCGACTCGAAGCTTATGCGTTCCGATTCCTTTCGCCAGCCGACTATCGTTTGGTCGGCATTCCGAAAGTTTAAGCTTGATAATTGCCGCGCGCGGAGCCAAACCAGCGTTCGCTATGAAGACTCTATCTGTAAGATTCCGGTTTTTTGTATTCGGCGTAATCGTGATCATTGCGGTTGTCAGCTGCTGCCCCTTTCCATTCATCCCAGACATCGCATCGTACTCTGTGGAGATCGGAGGTAAGCAGAAAGCTTCGACATACGTTGAGTGGAAGGACGAGCATCAGTTCACGGAAGCGTTGGCACAGGTTCGTGCCCATGAGGATAAGGGGGCGAGTTATTGCCTCTGTGTTATGAGGACGCCCAAGGCTACACCCACCCCGATCGAAGGTAGCAAGTGCCCTCGTGGTTACGTGTGCCCTCCGGCAAAAATCAGGACTGTTAAGGTCACAAAATCCAAAGCCGCGGACAACATAGCGGCTGGAGAATCTGCCGCTAACGATCCTAATGTTATGCACAGGGTTCAATCTCCTGATCCAGGTGACATAAGCAAGGTTCTCGCCGCGCTCAAACATTAAGCAGCGCCATTATCTAGGTCGCTTCTGAAAACTGGATGGGTCTTCCGCCAAAAGTATGTTTATGCGGCATGGTTCAGCCTGCATTTTCTGCTGATCGTTTCATTCTCGTGTCGGGAAACGCTGCGACTGGTGGCGGAGGGACCAACGATTCTTCCTGCTTCCTTTAAGAGTTTTTTGCACAAAGCTGAGACGGCTGTTTCCGTCGCGCTCGGTCAGCATTTGGCCGCGTCAAACGCGATCCGACAAGCGCTCGCAACTTATCTGCATCTTGCCGGAATCGAAACGGGTTATGGCTACTTTGGGCCAAATGTGCCAGGCAGTTACAAGCTCGTTTTCGAGTTACATTACCCCGATGGACGAACGGAATATGTGTTGCCTTCGGTGAGCAGCGAAGCCGCAGGGTTACGTGTGGCTGGCTTACTGGATACCATAGGGCGCACGCGTTACGACGCACTACGCGAAATTTTGGTCAAGACGCTTGCGCAATCGATCTGGCGCGAGCATCCCGACGCAAACAGCGTTCGGGCGATATTCGGATCGGTCAGTTTGCCAAGCGTTAAGGAATTCGAGCATGGGAAAAGAGAATCGTACGAGTTTCTATACGCTTACGATTTCAGCATTCAGAACGAGTCGCCCGAACCGAAGGATCGCTGAATAGAATGCAAACATTGAGGGAACGGCTACTCGAATTTCTGTTTCCAGCAGAGACGGATAATTGGCTGGCAGTTTTACGGGTCGGTTTTGGTTTCCAGGTAGTGTTTTATTCCTTGTCTCTACGAAATGATTGGAATTATCTGCTTTCGGGAACCGCCAGTGGTTTGGTCACTCGCAACCTGGCGGAAGCACTGCTTTCTCTGGAAAGCCGTTTCGTCCCGAGACTTGAATGGCTCGTCGCTCTCGGGGCGCACGTTGGCCTGCATGAAGAGACAGTCGTTAGCGTTGCGTGGAGTTGTTTGCTTGTTGCGGGCTGCGGTCTTCTTGTCGGACTTGCCTGTCGCTTCTCTGCGGTTGTGGCTTGGTTTCTCCATCTGAGCGCAGCCAAGAGCGGCGGGTTCGTGTCGTATGGCGTAGATAACTTTATGACCATCGGCCTCTTTTACTTGATGTTGTCGCCGTTGCCGGATCGATACGCTCTCGACTGGCGACTACGAGAGGTGCGACCGAAAAATCCGCAGCTCCTCGGGTTCTGGCGTCGTGTCCTTCAGCTTCACTTGTGTATCATCTATTTTTTTAGCGGCCTAACGAAGTGTCTCGGCAGTGGCTGGTGGGATGGCTCGAATGTGTGGCGCGCTCTCATCCGCCCGCCTTTCAATGTGATCGATCCTGAAATACTCGTGAGATGGAGATACTTGTTCCCAGTCGCAGGAATCTTTGTTTGGCTGTTGGAAATCGGATATCCGTTTTTTATCTGGCACAGCAAGACGAGAAAGATTTGGTTGATCGGCATTTGTGCAATGCATGCCGGGATCGGCCTCACAATGGGGATGTATCTCTTCGCGTTCATCATGATTGTTCTGAACGTGGCGGCGTTCGGCCCGGGACTGGTTCGCTTAGATCGCCACAGAATCAGTCTTCGGCCCCAAGAGGTTGTTTCCTAAGATTGTTGAATTGCGCGACAATGCGCAGCAATCGATCGCTCAACACTATCT
>Ga0209239_1001397_pt1 | contig 14387 bp, 10 predicted proteins | sample GraSoi013_2_20cm_FD_185824 | JGI IMG/M metagenome (GOLD analysis project Ga0209239, IMG submission 185824) | Grasslands soil microbial communities from the Angelo Coastal Reserve, California, USA - Sample 10_02_2013_2_20cm (SPAdes) (version 2) | ecosystem: Environmental > Terrestrial > Soil >...
TGACCCAAGCCTTTTCGTACGATAGCCGCATGTATCCCCTCGCATCATCCTGAACTGGGTTGCGAGACTCAAGACTCGTCACATCTGATCCGATATCAAACGGCCATTGAAGCCCTTTCATGTGCTAAGTGCAGTTGTCGTGTTGCTGCTTGATTCCCTTATCCTACTGCCTTTTTCCGTCCGCGGTCCAGGTGCTTCCCGTGTGTGCTCCATCCTCCTGTGGTACATTGCTGTTGTGCCACTGGAACCGGGAGCACAAGATGGATCCGCTGCGTCCTTTGGTGAAGCATGCAGAGGCTGTGTAAAATACTGGCTAGGTGGGTGATCTGTGCCCACTCGTCTCACTCAGCGGCGACGCGCAGCACGCAACACTCGCCGGACCGCCTCATAGGACACGCCGTAGTCACGCGCGATGTGACGGAGCGGTTCTCCCTGTTCGACACGCTGCTGTCCATGCGGCTTCTGCGTCTGAAGAAGGAGGCGACGGATCGTTTCAGGCGAGACACCATACGTGGCTGCCACGGTGCGCAGCGATTCCTTCTGCTCCACCACACGATGCAGCACCGTCGGCCACTCGGAAGCGGGAAGGCCGTCTGCCGGGTGCTTTGGTCCTGGACGCCGATGCTTGATCACCACAGGAGGAGAGCTTCCCTCAGCTCTTTCCTCCTCAGAAAGAAGGTGCTGAACCTTTTGATACAGTCTTCCTGTCGGGGCAAGGAAGAGGGAGAAAATTGATGACAGAGGACTCGAAACCCGTCGGTTCCGGTCGGTTCCGCGATCATGCCCAAGACCCGAGAGGCATCTTGGGCATGTCTTTTTCCTCCTCCCTTGCTAGCAATGAAGCGAGTTGTGGGCACACACTCACGGTGGGCCATGCTGGGGAGAAAGTGGCGCTGCTGGCTCAGCTGAGGCTGCCACTGGAAACAAGCTCCATTAGCATCCAACCAAAAGAGATTTCTCTTCCCTGCTCCTCATTCACTCCCTTTTTCTTCCGTTCGAGGAACGGATATCCCAAGTAGCCAGTACAAGTATATACTAAGGTTTCACTCCCCTACGAAAGTGGGGCAAGCTCATCTTTTGCTTCACCCTCCAGCAGAAAGCCACAGGGCTTGCGAAGACAACGGGTGAGCTTGGGCCGGCCACAGGACCGCCAAGCTACCCCGCTGCACCGGCAGACTTCCCTTCACCCGCCAGCGTTCGTCTCCTCGAACGCCCCCAAGGCCCGCAGCGACACCTTTTGCGCTTCGGAGAGCCCCCGGATGCCGGTGATATTGAGCCGCTCATAGGGCCGGTCGCGGCGCAGGGTACGCAGCAGTTGGCTGCTTTGGAGGTCCCAGAGCCGGATGGCCCCGTCATCGCCGCAACTGGCCAGGAGGCGACCATCGGGACTCACCTTGAGGGCCTGCACCGCCCCCTGATGGGCTTCTCGCTCCCGTACGCACTGCCCGCTCGGCAGGTCCCACCAGCGCAGCCGACCGTCACTGCCTCCACTGAGGAGCCGATCCCCGACCGGGTGCCAGGCGACGGAAGAGATGACCCCCGCCAGCCCCTGCAGGGCGGCCAGGCGCTCCCCACTGTGGGCATCCCACACGAACAGCTCCCCCCTGGTGTCCCCGCTGCCACCACTAGCAGAGGCCAGCCGCATCCCATCCTGGCTCCAGGCGACGCTCATGACGGCCCCCTGATGCCCCGCCAGCTGCAGGAGCAGCCTCCCATCAGCCGCGTCCCACACATAGACGTGGCCATCATCGCCCCCAGCAACTAGGCGCGTGCCATCAGGACTCCAGGCCACCCGACGGATCCAGAGAGGCAGCTCCCGGCCGATCCAGCGAAGAGCGCCTGCGCTCCCCTCCCACAGCAGCACGCCACGCCGAAAGGTTCCGCTGGCCAACCGCGTGCCATCGGGACTCCAGGCCAGGCCCCAGAAGGGGGTGTCGGGATGGTCACAGTCGCGGATGATCTCGAGACAGCGCCCGCTGGCCCCGTCCCACAGCCGGATGGCATTATCCCAGCCGGCACTGGCCAGCAGGCCGCCATCGGGACGCCACCCCACGCCACACACGCTCCACGCATGGCCGCGCCAGAGCTCTGGCGGCCTTCCCTCTGCGAGGCCTTCCCCCTGCCACAGGCTGACGACGCTATCGAAGCCGGCACTCGCAATTGCTGTGCCATCGGGACGCCAGTCCAGGTCGTAGAGGGCGGCTGTGTAGCCCTGCAGCACGCGCAACGGCTCGCCCCGCTGCACGTCCCACAGCCGCAGCGTGCCATCCTCACTGCCACTGAGCAGGCTGCCGCTGTCAGAGGTGAAGGCAAGGCCTTCCACCACGCCGCTATGGCCCGAGAGCACCAGTCGCGTTCGGCCCTCCTGGGCCTCCCATAGCCGGATGGTGTGGTCATTGCTGCCACTGGCCAGCGTCCTTCCATCTGGACTCCACGCCACGCAATTCACCTGCTCGGTATGCCCCGAAAGCCGCTGGCGTAGGCGCAGGCGGCCTTGCTCTCCCCACTCCCAGAGCTTGACGCTGCCATCCCAGCTGGCGCTGGCAAGAACGCTGCCGTCGGGGGCAAAGGCCAGGCCGCGCACCCAGTTGCTATGTGCCTCAAGCGTCTGCACGCAGCGAGCCGGCCCGCTCGGCTGCCTCTCCCACAGCCGAATCGTGCCCACGGTGTCTCCACTGGCGAGCAGGTGCCCATCCGGGCTCCAGGCCAGCGCGAAGACCGCACCGGGATGCGGCAGCTCCTCGAGCAGGGTGCCCAGTTGCGCATCCCAGCATCGGACGGTCGCATCAGCCCCTCCGCTGGCGAACTGATGGCCATCGGGGGCAAGGGCCAGGCAGAGGGTGCTCTTAGGATGACGGCCCGACCAGAGCAAGGCTCCACTCTCGACGCCCCAGAGCTTGACGCTGCCATCGAAGCTCCCGCTGGAAAGCCGCTGTTCGTCCGGGCTGAAGGCGAGAGACATCACGATGTCGGTATGCGCCTGCCAGGTCAGGTGCAAGGTCTGGCCGAACTCTCGCCACAGCCGCACTTCGCCACGCCGACCAGCGGCGGCCCAGTACTGCCCACTCTTGCTAATGGCGACTGGCCAAATGGCATCGAAGGTCTCCGTAAAGACGCTCTGCTGGATCAGCGACCCGGAGAGACTCGCATCTTGCATCTGGACCCCTTGCAGATGCACGCTGCGCAAGACCAGCCGCGACAAATCCAGCCCCCGCAGGTCCCCGCGCAGCACGTGCAGCAGCGCCACCAGATTGGCTGGGGCATAGCCCTGCCGGTCCTCGTCCCACCTGCGCACCTCAGAGAGCAGGGAGCGCAAGCGCAGCTCCACCTCGACGTGCCCCAGATACACGCTCTGCAGCCGAGCCAGCACGGGAGCCACGAGCAGTCGCTCCTGGGTCTGCCGTACGTAGTCCTTGGCCTGGGCTGGCGCGAAGCCATGCTGGATGGACAGCGCGAGCCGGCCCTGCTCGATCTCCTGACTGGCCTCCTCGACCAGCCGGTCTGTCATGAACTCCAGCACCACCGAGTGCAGGGTGAAGCTGCCGGCGCGCTGTCCCCGCTCCACCAGCGAGCGCCGCCGCAGTCCATCCACGGCTTCCAAGATCTGTGCGTGCGCAAGCCTAGTCACCAGCACCGCTTGCAGTTCCTCCAGCGTCACCGGCTCGCGCAGGATGGCCAGCCACCAGAGCAGCGTCTGCTCCAGCGCCGAGAGCCGCTCCCATTGCTCCGAGAGCAGGGCAGTGATGCTGCCAAAGAGGATCGTGCTTCCCGAGAGGAACGGGGAGATGGCCCCGCCAAAGAGGTCGGCAATGGTCTCGGCCACGATGCCCAAGGCCAGCGGGTTGCCCGCGTAGCGCTCTGCCAGGCGGGCGTACTCCTCGGGGGAGCCGAGCAGCTCGTGCTCGCCCAACAGCTGCGCGCAGGCCGAAGCCTCCAGCCCGGAGAGGCGCAAGGAGCGCACGAGGGCGCGCCGACTCTCCAGGGCGCGCAGCGCGGCCGGGTGCTCGCGGCTGGTCAGCAGCAGGCAGCTCTGGTGCTCCGTGTGCGCCACCTGCTCCAGCAGCTGCCCATAGCCCTCGTAGCCCGGACGCAGCCGCCCCAGCGCCTCGCCTTCTACTAGCAACACTTCCAGGTTATCGAGCACCAGCAGCACGCGTCGGCGCCGCAGTTCCGCAAGCAACCGGCTCAGGCGCCGCTCCAGGCTCTCGTGCAAGAGATCCTGCGGCTCGGGCGCCAGCACCGCCAGGCAGGACGAGAGCAACGCGGAACATTCGGGGGCATCCCGCAGGGAGCGAAAGAGCACCACCTCGAAGTGGGAGGCTAACTCGCGCATGGCGCGAACCACCAGAGCGGACTTGCCGATGCCGCCCAGGCCCAGCACGCTTACCAGCCGGCAGCCCTCCTCGACTACCCAGCGCAGGAGCGTGGCCAGGTCCGCCTCGCGGCCATAGAAGCTGGGGACGGAGAGCGCCTCTCCCCAATCCAGCAGTGGCGTAGGCGGTAGCTGAGCAGTTGAAGGCAGCTCTGCCGGTCGGGCTGCCTCCAGCGGCTCCGGGTGCAGCAAGGTCAGCGCAGGACGCCTGCCGCCGAGCACGCTGGCGAGCCAGGCCTCATCCAGCAGCACCTTCTGGTGCGCCGCCCGCCACAGCGCACGGATCTCCTCGGCCTCCTGCCCGGCGGGAAAGATGCGCTGCTGGACCCCCAACGCTATCAAGGCCTGGAGATGTTCAATGTCCGGATAATTGAGACCTGCCTCCCAGTGGGCCACCGCTCGCCGCGACACCCCGAGCCGCTCGCCCAGGCCCTCCTGGGTCAAGCCGATGCGGGTGCGCAGCGTGAGGATCAGCTGCCCGAAGGCATAGTCGCGCTCGCGATACGAATAGCTCTTCACGGGCGATCTCCCTTCCGCGTGACCCGGCCGAGCGCACCACTGTGAAGCGATGTGAAGCGTCATGGAAGCTCATGGGCCGTGACTTCCCCAGGTTCCACCAGTATACTGGAATCTGTCGGGTGTGGCTCGAAGCCGGGTCAACGCCCGTCGCGGGGATCTGGGTCCTACCAAGCGAGCTCAGATCACCTCTGCCTTGCTCCGCCTCTATCATACCAGATTTCTCGTGCTCCACCAAGCTCCGGCGAGCGGGACCTGCCGCAAAAAGGTCGTCTGGGAGGGTCTCTGCGCTCGGCTGGTGGAGAAGGGAGCCGATATGAAGCGACATGAGATGTCATGGACACTGACTTTCGTGCGCCTCCCCTTCTATACTTTCGAACAGCAGATACGAGAGGGATGTGACCGTGCAGACCTAGTATCACGTAAGCGGCTCTCAAGCGCAATACGCAGGTCGAGCGCTGTGCTCGGCCCAACCTAGAACCGAAAGGAGCTACTATGTCTAACCACTTTAGCGCTGACAAAACGCCATCAATGAGGAGGAAATGATTCCATGACCACCAGAAAACCCTACCCTCGTGATGTGAGCGACGAGGAATGGCCCTTCGTTGCTCCCGATCTGGCCTTGTTTTTAGCAGGAGGAACACCCCGATGCAATGGGCTATTGTGATCGCCGCCTTTCTCGCCTCGGCGGTCGAATTTGTGGAGGCGTTTACGCTGGTGCTGGTGGCGGGCATCACCACCACCTGGCGCAGTGCGATTCTAGGTGCGCTTGGTGCCGCCGCGGTGCTGGCGGTGATCGTCGCCACCCTGGGCGTAGCCCTAGTCACCTATGTGCCCATTGAAGTCTTACGCTTCGTGGTGGGCTTCTTGCTGCTGTTGTTTGGCCTCAAATGGCTCAAGAATGCCATTCAACGTTACAGCGGGCTCAAACTCATCCATGATGAACAGGCCGCCTACGAAGCCAACCTGGCCGAGGCCCGCGCACGCGGGGAACCGCCGAAGACCGGCCTCGATACGTTCGGGGTGCTGCTCTCCTTCAAGTCGGTGCTGCTGGAAGGACTGGAAGTGGCCTTCATCGTCATTTCCTTCGGCGGCAGCGGGGCAGGCGGCATTGGCAACGCGGCCCTGGGTGCGCTGGGGGCAGGCGTGCTGGTGATCGCGGTCGGCGCCCTAGTGCAGGCACCCCTCAAACGCATCCCCGAGAACAGCTTAAAGTTTGTGGTCGGCATCATGCTCACCACCTTTGGCACCTTCTGGGGAGGCGAGAGTTTCGGCATTACCTGGCCCTTCGCCGACCTGTTTCTGCTCATCCTGGCGGCCCTCTACCTGGTCGTCTCGGGCCTGCTGATTACCGGCATCCGGTTGCGCCTGCCGCGCCTGGTGAAGGCAAGAGCGACCTCGCCGGCTACCACACTCGTTCCAGAGAAGGGGGTGCAACAATGAATAGCGTCCTGCGAGCCATCTGGAGAGCCATCCTGGCCGTCTACAATTTCTTCGTCGGCGACGTAGTGATCTTGATCGGCGTGAGCCTGACCATGGTCGTCCTCGCCATGATCAATTTCCTGGGTGGATTGGCTTCGCTGCGGGGAGCCTCAGGGGCCATCCTGATCGTCGGCGTGGTGGCCACACTGCTGGTCACCCTGGGCCGGGAGGTCTTCCGGCCCGAGAACCGGCTGCCGGCGTAGCCTTGCCTTCCTGTGGAACAGATCATGACAACATAAGAGAGAGCCACCTACACCGCCACGAAGCCGGTACTGACGACCGAGGGGCGCTGGCGGTGTTGGGGCGGCCAGGGCGAAAGCCGCCGAGATCGGCGTGCCACTGAGGGAAAGACTGATGGGACTAGTATTGGTATTGGCGGCGGGAATTCTGTTCCTGTTTGCATTGACGGTATGTGTTGGCCCGCCCTATGTCCCGACGCCGCGGGGGAAAATTGCTGTAGCGCTGGACCTGCTCAGGTTTCCGGAGGGCGCAACGGTCGTCGACCTGGGTTCGGGTGATGGCACGTTCTTGCTGGCAGCGGTTCATCGCGGTCTGGTCGCCTACGGCTACGAGATGAACCCGCTGCTGTGGGGGCTTTCAAAGCTCCGCTGCCGGCGTTTTGGCGGCCAGGTCAACATTGTGCTGTGTGACTTCTGGTCTACTCCTTTACCGCCAGAGGCAAAAGCGGTCTTCATTTTTGCGGCAGCCCCGTTTATGTCTCGCCTGGCAGAGAAGCTCCAACAGGAAAGCGCGAAAAGAGGCTCGCCGCTCTTTGCCGTAAGCTATCTTTTTGCAGTACCGGGTAGACAGTCGCTCGCCGCCCGCCAGGGGATGCTGCTGTATCGGTTCGACCCCTAAGCCGGGCTTTACCAAATACAGTGCCGTCTGGAACAAGCTCCTGTGAAAAAGAAAACAAAAAGACAGAAGAAAGGAATACACCTATGGGATTTGATCAGTATCACGAACATGCGAACGAACTGCCTCAAGAGGTACGCAACGAACCTCCAACACCTATGATCGTAGAGTGAAAGGAGAAACATCCTATGGCATTCACGTTACCGCCACTTCCTTACGACTACAACGCGCTGGAGTCGTAGATCGATACACAGACGATGCAGCTGCATCATGACAAGCATCACGCTATTCAGGAGGCATAGCAGCATGACACAACCAACAACGTCGCTGACCAAGTTCAAGGATTGTTTGCGGGTTCCCCCCACCTTGCATCCACAACAGATGGACGATCAACGGTATTCCCTGCGCGTGCAGATGCGTCCCGCGCAGCTCCAACTGCACACGGAACTGCCGCCCAGCGAGGTGTGGACCTACGAGGGCACCCTGCCAGGGCCCATCATTGAGGTCTGGCGAGGACAACATGTGCAGATTGAATGGATCAACGCGCTCCCCTCGGACCAGCCCTATCCCATCACCGCCGTCACGGCCCCAGACGAGACGCAGAATGAGCCCGGCCGCAGCGGCAGGCCGGCCAATGCGACCGTGGCAAGTCTTCAGCCCTGGACGGTGGTGCATCTGCATGGCGGTCGCACGGCTGCCGTAAGCGATGGCTGGACCGAGAACGCCTCGCTGTCCGGCCAGGTCACCACGAGCGACTACGCCAACGACCAGCAGGCGACCCTGCTGTGGTATCACGACCATGCCATGGGCATCACCCGCTTCAACGTCTCTGCCGGCCTGGCCGGGCTGTACCTCATCCGCGATGCCGAGGAAGCCGCGCTGCACTTGCCCGCCGGCCCCTACGAGATCCCCTTGCTGATCCAGGACCGCAACCTGGAGACCGCACCCGATGGCTCGCTCACCGGCCGCCTGCTGCACAAGGTCGAAGATGGCACGATGGAGTTTTTCGGTCCCTTCACGCTCGTCAACGGCACCATCTGGCCGTATCTGCCGGTCGAAGCGCGACAATACCGCTTCCGCATCCTCAATGGCTCCAACGCGCGCATCTACCGCTTCGTGCTGCTCGATGAGAGCGGGACGCCGGTGCATCACCTCATCAAGCAGCTTGGCACCGATGGTGGCCTGCTTGGGCAGCCCGTGGACCTGCCAGCCAATGGTCTCACACTTGCGCCTGCCGAGCGCGCCGATCTGATCGTCGACTTTCGCTCGCTGCAAGGACAGAGTCTGAGGCTGGTCAACACCGCCGGCGCCCCGTTCGACAACGCTCCGGCGACCCAACCGGCGGGAACACCCGACCCGGACAACCGGCTGCCGCACCCGGAGGTGATGGAGTTCCGCGTCTCCGCGCAGCCGGTGGAGGATCCCTTCGTCCTGCCGGAGGTGCTGTCTCCCTCGTATCGCAGACTCGCCCACGACCGCTTACCTCCGGCTCACCGGCACCGCATCGTGGCGATGGTCGAGTATCCCGACGGCATGCTCACCTTCCATGAACTGGCGCTCGTGCGCAGCGGCGAGGCCACCGGGGGAGAAGTGAGGCTTTCGATCACCGACGAGCAGGGAACCACCTGGCAGTATCGCACCGTCGCCACGCACTTTGAGGACATGGTCAACTGGTTCATCGCCTACGGGTCGACCGAAGTCTGGCATGTCCTCAATCTCACGGAAGATACCCATCCCTTCCATGTGCATCTCGTCCAGTTCCAGGCGCTCTCGCGAGACCTGTATAATAAGGAGGGCTTCCAGCCAGAAACGGGAGGCACGACAACCCCGGTCAGCTTTCAGGCGCATGGCACACTCGATGCCAACGAAGAGGGCTGGAAAGATACCGTGCGGGTCAACCCGGGGGAAATGGTCACGATCGCGGCCACCTTCGATGGCTTCACCGGCCGCTATATGTACCATTGCCATATTCTGGAACATGAGGACCACGACATGATGCGCCCCTTTATCGTCATGCCGGCTGCGGCCCTGGAGGCCATGGACATGCCGGAGATGTGGCGGCCCTTCTTCACCGAAGACGTACAGGATCAGTAAAAGGAGGAGAGACGATGACCGCACAAGCAGGAACGACGTATTAGTTGGAAGGACGCAAGGAGTATACCCATGGCGAACAGAGATTTGACAAAAGAGGAATCCGATTTGAATGGGGAGTACCGGGAACAAGTACTGATCGTAGAGCCGCATGGCATTGAGCGCGTACAAGAGGTAGAACGGCATGGCAACACGCGTTCGCTCTTCACACTCTGGCTTTCCGCTAACATGGGCCTGCCTGTCTGGCTGGTAGGGGCGCTCGCGGTAATCTTCGGTCTGGGCTTTGCGGATGGCGTCGTAGCCATTCTCGTCGGCAATATTATCGGCTGCTCGTTGCTTGCGCTCACAGCCAGCATGGGGCCGGAGATTGGGATGCCGCAATTGCCATTCACCCGTCACAGTTTTGGTTCGCGCGGCGCGTACCTGCCCGCATTACTGAACTGGGTCAGTGCGAGTGGATGGTATGCGGTCAACAGCATCATCGGCGCATTAGCCATCGCCCGCCTGACCACACTACCGTTCTGGCTTTCGCTGCTCATCCTCTCGGTTGTGCAGGTCCTGGTCGGAGTCTATGGCTATAACTTTATCCACCGTTTTGAAGCGATCAGCGCCGGGCTGCTGGCGATCATCTTCGTAATCATGTCGGTCGTCGCCCTCCAGAAGGCCAATTACGGGTTAAGCTCGACGCTGTCACCAGCCGATCACGTGGGGCTGTTCGTCCTGATGGTGACAGCAGTAGCTTCCTATGTCTTTAGCTGGTCGCCATACGCCTCAGACTATGCCCGTTACCTGCCTCCCGACACATCCAAAGGGCGCGTTTTCGGGGCCGTCTTTGGCGGCTCGTTCATCGGCTGCTTCTGGTTGCAATTCCTGGGCGTTGCCGTAGCGACCATCGGGCTGAACCTGTCGCCAATTGACCTGGTGGTCAAGGTGATGGGGCCGGTCTGGATCGTCGCTTTGATCGCCGTCGTTCTGGGCGCCATAGCCGCCAACGCCCTCAACATTTACACTGGTGCGCTCTCGTTGCTCACGCTTGACGTGCCGATCAAACGCTGGATATCGGTGATCGCAACCGGCATCCTCGGCGGCGCGCTGGCCCTGTATGGCGTGAACGGCCTTTCGGGCAAGTACGAGAATTTCCTGCTGCTGATTTCGTACTGGATTGGCCCCTGGCTGGCGATCGTCTTCGTGGATTTCTTCCTGCATCCCGGGCAGGCAAGGAGAACCGCGCGCTATCTGCGCATAGTTGGAGCAGTGATCGAATGGCCGGGCCTGGCGGCGTTCCTGATCGGGTTGGCCGTGTCCATCCCATTCATGGACTCCACGATTTATGAGGGGCCGATAGCAATCGCTTTACATGGCGCAGATATCGCTTACTACATAGGTTTTCTTGTGGCCGGCATCCTCTTTTACGCCTTCCGGCTGATCGCGGCCCGCAATAGGCAGGTGAACGCGGAGACGCCCAACTAGGATGGTTCCCTGTAGCATTTATTGTGTTTTTATGCCCGCCAATTGCTGCCATGCTGGCGGGATGTGAAAGCCGAGTTCGGCGGAAAGTTCCAGCCCGGCCTGGCGCAGGGCCGCGGTGTGGGAGCTGGAGATGAAAGAAGAAGCGCTCGTGCAGGGTGTGTGCGTGCTCGCCCGCACGGGATAGCCAAGTGGTAATAGTGGCTTGTCGAAAGCCGAAGACCCGCTCGGCGGCGGAAGGGTCGAACCCTTCGGCCAGTGCTGAGAGCACCACGGCGACCTGGTGAGAAGAGGTTCTCAGGCGATACAACGGGGTGTTGCGTCGCGCGCTGAAGGTGCTGTAACAGGCCTGACAACGAAAGGTCTGGATGCATTCGGTCTGGCCGTGCTTGCCATCGCCAAAAAGCCGCGTGGATGTGAGCATCGGTAATGCCAAAGTAGGGGCACTTTCGGTTGGGATAGGCATAGCCCTCGGTCTTCACTCGAGTGGCGAGCTCCCCGGCGGTTTTTCACTTCACACCAGGGACGCACAGGAACAGGTGCTGGTCCAGCACCCGACGAGGGAGTGGAGGCCAGACGACAAGCAGGGCAATCGTCTGGCGAGAGGGGTTTGAGCAGACGGTGGATCACGGGATGCACTGCTCCAGCTTTTGAGCAGGGGAGCCCATGATGGTGTAAAGAAAGGCGGCCAAGCCATGCCAGGGAAAGCAGGAGCAAGAACGAAAGGAAGAAGAAGAACAGAGGACCACGACATGATGCGCCCCTTTATTGTGATGCCGGCCGCAGCACTGGAGGCCATGGACATGCCGGAGATGTGGAGGCCTTTCTTCATAGAAGAGGGGCAGGATCAGTGAATGGCCTCAAGCAATTTGCGCATGGTACTTTATGCCTGCCCTTAGACCGTATCCGAAACACTAGTCACACTCGGCACTGATCCAGTGCCGTAACGCCGCTTGATCACGGCTACGCTACGCGTCAGCGGCTCTGATAGGAAAAGGAGAAGAATACGATGACAACACAGGCAGATACAAAGAAGACCTACGTCCTAGATGGGACCCTCCTGGAGGCCTGTTCCTGCGGGGGACCATGCCCCTGCTGGGTGGGCGACGACCCAGACGGTGGTCGCTGCGACTCGGTCAATGCCTACCACATTGATCGGGGTCGAGTGGGGGGCGTGGATGTCTCGAACCTCTCGTTTGTCCAAGTCAATCAGATTCCCGGCAATGTGCTGGCGGGCAACTGGCGGGCCGTGTTTTACATCGAGGACAAGGCAACGCCAGAGCAACGGGAAGCCATCCTCAACGTCTTCAGCGGCAAGCTGGGTGGCGCCTTTGCCGGGGTAGCCAGCCTGGTCGGCGAGCGGGTGGCGGTCCACTCCGTGCCCATTGAGCACCGCGTCGAGGGCGGGAAAGGAACCCTGCGGGTCGGCGAAGTCGTTGAGGCGGAGATGACCCCCTACACCGATGCCGACGGGAGACCCACCACCATCCACGACACCGTCTTCAGCACCATTCCTGTTTCGCCAGCCTACCTTGCTAAGGCGTCGCGCCACCGCGTGAACATCCCAGAGTATGGCATGATCTGGGAGTTCAGCGGGCGCAACGCCATTCAAGGCGACTTCCACTTCGAAGCGTAATGGAAGGTACCGAGGAACAGGAGGTGTCCGTTGCGTATCACCGAGATCACTGATGTGAAAGATGGTGCCCAACCACGTCGTCGGGCACCTGTCCTCTGGCCCTGGGGACTGGTGGCCGCCGCCTGGGCGCTCGCCGCGCTTGCGTTCCTTACCAATCAGAGTTACCTGATCAATCATCACTACCTGCTGGGGGAGAGCCATCTACCGGTGCTGGTGGCCCTGGTCGTGTTCCTGGCATGCTGGCAGGTCATGACGGTGGGCATGATGTTGCCATCCAGCATGCCGATGGTCTACATGATCGTGTATGCCGGCCGGCAGCAGCGACGCCCTCTGGCGGTGCCGGCAGCGTTCCTGGTTGCGTATGGCGTCGTCTGGACGGCGTTCGCGCTCTGTGCTTTTCTGGGAGATACCAGGATCCACTGGCTGGTGGATCACTGGTTCTGGCTCTACATGCATTCCTGGGTGATTGGTGCGACCACCTTCGCACTCGCGGGTGCGTTCCAGTTCAGCCCGCTCAAAAGGCGCTGTCTCAAGCAATGTCGCAGCCCGTTCAGCTTCTTCTTGCACTACTATCGCCAGGGGGTAGGAGCAGCCTGGCGCCTGGGTCTGCGCCACGGCGCGTTCTGCCTGGGCTGCTGCTGGGCCTTGATGCTGGTCATGTTTGGGATTGGCGTGAACAGCCTGCTGTCGATGGCGCTGCTGACCGGGGTGATGGTCGCCGAGAAGACCGCACCTTTCGGGCAGAGGCTCAGCCCGCTGATCGGGATCGTCTTGCTGGGCCTCGCGGCCCTCTGGCTGGCTCATCCTGTCTGGCTCTTGGGAGGCATTGGGGTTTAAGCACATTGCGAGAAGCGAACCCCTGCGACTCAAGACAATGAGAGATGAGCTCTACGATGGGCTAGACTGCCAGGGTGGTCATCTCTGCAGCAAACCAACCCACTAAGGAACAGGTTGTGTTGCAAAAAAGATGCCTGTCCTATAAACTGGGAGTTATTCTGCTGATCATTAAACATAAAGTTAAATATACGAAGGCCGTGAAGCGATGCCAAGGGTCCTTTTTCCGCGTTTCTGCGCTGGTTGAATGGACCGGATAGGCGGGGAAGTTCCCTGGCGCAGGACGGGATACTTGCCCTGTCGCTTGCTTCCGCTCCTCTCCATTCTCATTGGTAAATTAAATTTCGCCCAATTTACTATGCTGTATCGGAAGCGAGAGGAACGCGAGGCTCTTTTGCCTCCTCAATACTTATAACTGCTGAGCTTATAAAGAGCAACTGGAGTAATTGCCGCCTTTTTCCGTCCTCTGTCCAGGTGCGACCCGTATTCATTCCGCCCTCCTCTGTTACACTGTTTCTGTGCCGACGGCCCAGCATCACTGTCATGTTCCTGCTCAGGCAGACAGTGCGTGAGGAAGAGGCAAGAGAAGGTGTGCCAGAGGCAGGCTTAACACGTAGTGACTCGGCTGAAGAATGTGTCGGGCTCCACGAACTGGCAGGATTGAGGAACACGTGGTGAAAAGAGGTCCAACATAAGTGATCGCCTCTCTCATCAAGCTTCCTCAAGGGCAGGCAGGGGGGATGAGAGCGGTTTATCCCGCTCTTTCCTTGTCAGAATTACGAAGAAGGCGCCTGACTGTCTCATGGGAGACGCCATAATGAGCGGCAACCTGGCGGAGGGATTCGTGATGCTCACGGACACGGCGCACCACGTTTGGCCATTCTTCTGCTGGTATGCCTTGGTGAGGCTCACATGGACCTGGATGTTGCTGAGCGGAGACGATCGGGGGAATACTGCCAAGCAGTTGCTCCAGGGCAAGCAGGTATTGAAAGAGCTTGCCCTGAGGGGCCACAAAGTGAATTAACACTGGTGAGAGAGAATTCGATGCCCGTCGGTTCCGCTGAGATTATTTATGTATTTTTCTAGGATTAGTAGAACAAACGTTCTTACATTGGGATCTCTCCTCTCAGAACA
>Ga0209239_1001404_pt1 | contig 14357 bp, 10 predicted proteins | sample GraSoi013_2_20cm_FD_185824 | JGI IMG/M metagenome (GOLD analysis project Ga0209239, IMG submission 185824) | Grasslands soil microbial communities from the Angelo Coastal Reserve, California, USA - Sample 10_02_2013_2_20cm (SPAdes) (version 2) | ecosystem: Environmental > Terrestrial > Soil >...
CCGCCGACGCACCCGGCGGTGGTCGAGGCGCTGCGGCAGGTCGGCGAAGCGCTCCCGTCCCTCGCCGCGCTGGGCACCGTCGAATGGAAAGTGGGCGTCACCGGGCTGCACTGGCACGGTCAGCACCTGCTGCCGCGCAACGCGCAGATTGCCGAGCTCGCCGGCCTGCTGTACGCGCGCGGCGTCCGGACGGTGACCCTGAATCCCGGCATGACGCCCGATCACGTGCTGGCGCTGTTCCAAGTGGCCACCGGTACCGTCCCGCCCGACGATGGGACGCTCGGCCGTATCACGCTGACCCTGGGTCGCCGCACGTCCGCCCGGCTCGAACGCCTGCGCACGCCGACGCCGACGCCGACCCCGACGCCGCGGTCGGGGCCGGATGCTCATGTGGTCACGGCGCCGCCGGCGGCGCCGAGTCCCCCGACCGCGGTCACGACGGAGCACTCGACGGCCGCGGCGGCGGACGCCCTGATGGCCGGAAAACGTGCCAGCGCCGCGTTCCGGCCCGACGTGCTGCCGGTCGATGTGGAGGTGAAACGGGCCGTGACCGCGCTCGGGAACGCCACCACGCCCGAGGAACAGTCCGCCGCGGTGGAAAAACTCACTGCGCTCGCGCCCCAGCTGTTGGGGTTGCGCGACGTCGCCGTCGTCGCGGAAGCGATCGCCGCGCTCGATCGCCTGCTGCCGACCGCGAAGGACCCGAAGCTGGCCGTGGCGATCGACCAAGCGGCGCTCGCGCTCTCGGAGCGCGCGCTGGTCGAGCGCTTGGTGCACCGGCTGGGTGAGGCGCGCGTGCCGCCCGAGGAGCGCGAAGCGCTGGTGGGGGCCGTGGCCGCGCTGGCGTCGCTTTCCATGGGGCTCGTCCTGGACGCGTTCCTCGCGGCGCCCGTGGACCTGCGGGCCCCGTTCCGAGGAGCGGTCCGGAAGGCGGCGGACCGGGCCCTCGAGCCGCTGCAGGGCAAGCTCGCGGACAAGGATGCCCAGGTGGTCGCGGCGGCGGCGGAGTTCGTGGGTCTGACGGGGAGCCCGCAGGCGGTGACATTGTTGATTCCGCTGCTGCGGCATGCGTCGGAGTTCGTGCGCGAAGCGGCGCTGCTCGGGCTCGCCGAGGCGGGTGGGCGCGAGATCGCGCGGCCGGCGATGCCGGCCCTCAAGGATGAGAGCGTAGCCGTCCGGGCGGCGGCGGCGCGCGCCGTCGCCGCGGGCGGCGACCCGACTTCCTCCACCGTCCTGATCCGCCGGGTGGAGCAGGAGGCTGATGAAGGGGTACAGGCGGAGTTGCTCCGGGCCATCGGCCGCCTCGGGGCGCGGGAGGCGTTGGAGGTGCTCGCCCGGTACGCGGAGCCGGGGGGCGTGATGCACCGACGAAGCGCGATGGTGCGGGCGGCGGCAGTGGACGCTTTGGGGCAGATCGCGCGCCCCGAAGCCCGAGGGCTGTTGGAACTCTACAGCAAGGACAAGGAGCCGGCGGTGCGCAAAGCGGCGGAGGCGGGGCTCAAATGACCACTCGGACGGCGAAGACCGGCGACGCGGTGCTCAGCCAGGCGATCGCGCGGGAGGTCGCGAAGCGGGTCGTGGCGCAAGAGCTGATGGTCGAGCGCTTGCTCATCGGATTGCTCACGGGCGGACACGTCCTGCTCGAAGGCGTGCCCGGGCTGGCGAAGACCCTGGCGGTGCGCACGGTGGCGGAATGCCTGCGCATCGCGTTCTCGCGCATCCAGTTCACGCCGGACCTGCTGCCCGCCGACGTGATCGGGACCATGGTGTTCGACCAGAAGACCCAGGAGTTCTATCCGAAGAAGGGGCCGTTGTTCGCGAACCTGGTGCTTGCGGACGAAATCAACCGCGCCCCCGCCAAGGTGCAGGCGGCGCTGCTCGAAGCGATGCAGGAGAAGCAGGTGACGCTCGGCGGGGAGACGTTCTTTCTAGGCGAGCCGTTTCTCGTGCTCGCGACGCAGAACCCCATCGAGCAGGAAGGGACCTACCCGCTCCCCGAGGCCCAGCTCGATCGATTCATGCTGAAGGTGCGGGTCGGGTATCCGACGCGCGACGCCGAGAAGGAGATCGTCGCGCGCATGGCGTCGGGGCGGCCGATCGAAGTGCAGCGCGTGGCGGAAGCGGACGACATCCTCGCGGCGCGCAGCGCGATCGCGGAGCTGTTCATGGACCAGAAAGTCGTGGACTACATCGTGGACGTGGTTCGGGGAACGCGCGAGCCGCAGGCGATCGGCCTGCCGGAGCTGAAGCCGCTCATCGCCTTCGGGGCGAGCCCGCGCGCGTCGATCTACCTCGCGCAGGCGGCACGGGCGCACGCGTTCCTGCGCGGCCGCTCCTACGTCGTGCCGGAGGACGTGAAGGCCATGGCCTTCGACGTGCTGCGGCACCGGGTCCTCCTCACCTTCGAGGCGGAGGCCGAGGACATGGACTCGGACCGCGTCATCGGAAAGATCCTCGAGGCCGTGGGCGTGCCGTGAGGTACGAAGGCAAGGATCGTCGACGTCGCGAGAGCTCCCCGCTCCGCGCCCGCCGGCGTCTCGTCACGCCGGAAGTGCTCCGTCAGGTCAAGGGCATCGAGCTCCGCACCCGTTCCCTGGTCAGCTCGCTCTTCACGGGCGAATACCGGTCGATGTTCCGGGGACAGGGCATCGAGTTCGCGGAGGTGCGCGAGTACCAGCAGGGAGACGACTTCCGTGCGATCGACTGGAACGTGTCGGCGCGGATGGGCCACCCGTTCGTGAAGACGTACCACGAGGAGCGCGAGAACACACTGCTGCTCGTGGTCGATCAGTCCGGCTCGTGCCAGTTCGGCCGCCCGTACACGAAGGCGGGACTCGCAGTGGAAGTCGCGGCCGTGCTGGCGCTGGCGGCGGCACGCCACAACGACCGCGTGGGCGCGCTGATGTTCGCCGACAAGGTCGAGTTGATCGTGCGCCCCGCGAAGGGGCGGCCGCACGCGCTGCGCGTGATCCGCGACCTGGTCGCCTTCACGCCGCGCGGGCGGGGCACGAACCTGGGAGAGGCGCTGAGCTACGCGGCGAAGCTGCCGAAGCACCACGCCATCGTGGCCGTGCTGTCGGACTTCCGAGCCGACGGCTGGGAGGTCCCGCTGGCGCAGCTCGCCGCGCGCCATGACGTCGTCGCCATCACCATCGACGACCCGCGCGAGCGCGAGCTCCCCGACGCGGGCTGGGTCGACATGGAGGACGCCGAGACCGGCCAGCGGGTCCTCCTCGATACGAGCCACGGGGCGACGCGCACGCGCGTGGGCGTCGCGGCCGAGCGCCAGCTCCAGGAACGCACCCGCAAGCTCGTTCAGGCCGGTGTGGACCGAGTCGCGCTCCAGACCAATGTGCCGTACGGCGTGCTGCTGCGCCGCGCCTTCGCCGAGCGCGCCCGCCGGCTGAAGCGATGACGGCCCGACTCGTTTTGCTGGGCGTCGTGGCGTCGTGGCGTCTGGCAGCGGGGCAGGGGGGAGGGTGGTCGGTCACTCCGACCGCGCCCACCGTGGGCGACACCATCTGGCTCGAGCGGGCACTCGCCGTCCCCACCGGCTGGCAGGTCCGGGCCGGTAAGCTCGAAGCGACGGAAGCCATCGAGCCGCTCGCCGATCCCGCGGTGCGCCGGAGCGCCGCTGGCTGGGTCGTCCGCTACGCCGTCGTCGCCTGGAAGCCCGGCGCCCATCGGCTGGCGGTGCCCCCGCTCTGGCGCCTTGGTCCCGACGGGCGGGCGGACTCGACGGCCGGAGGCGCGACGAGCTTCACCGTGGCGAGCGTGATCCCGGACTCGCTGCGAGCCCCTAGTCCGCAAGGTCTGCTCGCGCCACTGCGCGCTGCGCACGAGGATCCACTGCCGCCGCTCGCGGCCCTGGCGCTGGCCAGCGGCCTCCTCGCCGTGGGCGTGGCCGCGCGGCGGCGGCGGCCCCGAGCCCTCGAGCCGGCACCTCAAGCTCCACTGGAACGTGAGGTTCCCGACCCCCGGTGGCTCGCCGCCGGCGAGCCGAAGGCCGTCGCGGCGCGGGCGATCTGGCGGCTGCGGGCCGCCCTGGCGCGCGCGGTCCCGGCGGCGCACGCGGCGCTCGACACGGCCGAGTGTCTGGCGGTGGTCGAGCGCGCCGGTCCCGACGCGCCGCTGCGTGAGCTGCGCGACCTGCTCGAGCAGCTCGATCGCGTGGCGTTCGCCTCCGCCCACGGGACCGATGTCGTCGCGCTCTCCGCCAAGGCGCGCCGGCTCGCGCGAGACCTGGCTCCGTGAGCTTCGCCCGGCCGCTGCTGCTCGTCGCGCTCGGCCTGTTGCCGGTGTGGTGGTGGCTGCGCGCCAAGCGGCTGGCCCGCCTGTCCGGCACCCGGATGAGCGACGTCCGGTCGGCGCTGGGGGCGGCGGAGCGCCTCTGGGTCGCGCGCCTCCCCGTCAGCCTCCGCAGCGCCTGCCTCGGCGCCTGGATCATCGCCGCCGCCGGGCCTCGCATCGGCGCCGCGCACAGCGAAACGCGCACTGAGGGGATCTCGATCGTGCTGGCGGTGGACATCTCGGGCAGCATGCAGGCCGAAGACTTCGCGCCGGCGAACCGCATCGACGTCGCCAAGCAGACCGCGATCGAGTTCGTGCGGGCCCGCACGTCGGACCGCATCGGCCTCGTCGCCTTCGCGGGGCAGGCGCTCACGCAGGTTCCCATCACGACCGACTACGCGGTGCTGGAACAGGCGCTGCGCGAGCTGCACCCGGGCATGCTCGAGGACGGGACGGCCATCGGCACGGCGATCGGGACGGCGGCCAACCGGCTGCGGCGCGCACCGGGCAGGAGCAAGGTGCTCGTGCTGCTCACCGACGGCGTCAACAACAAGGGCACCGTGGACCCCCGCACCGCGGGGCAGGCGGCGGCGGCGCTCGGCATCAAGATCTACGTCATCGGTGTCGGCACGCGCGGGCAGGCGCCCATGCCGACGGAATACGGGGCGGACGGCCAGCTGCGCTACGAGATGCGGCCCGTGGAGATCGACGAGCCGCTCATGACCGAGATCGCGTCCCTGACGGGGGGGCGCTACTACCGGGCCACCGACACCGAGTCGTTGCGCCACATATTCGAGGAAATCAATCGCCTCGAGAAGACCCCAGTCGAGCAGGTCGTCTACCGTCGCTTCGACGAGGCCTACCGCGTGCCCCTCGCGGTCGGGCTGGTAGCGCTGGCGCTCGAGATCGTGCTCGCGGGCACGTTCGCCGTGCGGGTTCCGTGATGACGTTCGACGCCCCCGTCGTGCTCGCGCTCGCCCCGCTCATCGGCGGTGCCGTCTGGTTCGCCGCGGCCTGGGCGCGGCGCGTCCGCATTCGGCGGGCGGCGCTGTGGTCGCAGGAAACGGTGCGGCAGGCGCTCGCCGCGGGGCGCCTCGGGCCCACCGCGCTCGCCGTCGCCGCATTCCTCGGCGTCGTAGCGCTCGCAGGGCCCCGCTGGGGAGAAGAGCGGATCGTCGCCGAGACGCGCGGCCTCTCGGTGGTGCTCGCGGTGGACATCTCGCGTTCGATGCTCGCGGAGGACGCGACGCCCAACCGGCTCCGGCGTGCGCTCCGCGAAGCGCGACGCCTGATCCAGGACCTGGACGGCGATCGGGTCGGTCTCATCGCGTTCGCCGGCTCGAGCTACATCTTGTCGCCGCTCTCGATCGACGGGTCCGCGCTCACGCTCTACCTCGACGCGCTCGATCCCGACATGGCGTCCCAGGGAGGCACCGGACTCGCTCCGGCGCTGCGCCAGGGCGGCGAGGTGCTGCAGGCCAGCTCCGGGCTCGCCGACCGCGTGCTCGTGGTGTTCACCGACGGCGAAGCGCACGATTCGCTGCCACCGATCACCGCGCAGGCGCAGCGCCTCAAGGCCGACGGGATCCGCCTGATCCTCGTGGCCGAAGGCGGGCGCACCCCGACGCGCATCCCGGTACGGGACGACCACGGAGCCCTGCAGGGCTACCAGAAAGATGAGGAAGGGCGCGTCATCGAGAGCGTGCGACGGGACGATATGCTCGGCGCCGCGGCCGACGCGGCGCAGGGGACGCTCGTCGCGGCGGACCTCCCCGACCAAGCCGGTGCGGTACGCGACCTCGTCGCCTCGTACCGGCGGGCACGGGCGAATGAGACGCGCACCGAGCAGAGCCGGCCACGGGCCTGGCTGCCGCTGATGCTTGCCGTGGTGCTGCTGGTCGTGCAGGCCGCCTCGCGACGAACCGCCGCGCTCGTCGGGCTCACCTTCGTGTGTCTCACCGCAGCCCGCTCCGGCGCGCAGCAGCCGCAGCTGCCGCGCAGCCCCGCGGAGAAAGCCTGGGACCGTCATGACCTCAGGCGCGCGCGCGCCGCGTACCTGGCGGAGCTCGCCGCCCGCCGCAAGGAGGACGCCGCGTGGTACAACGAGATCGGAGCGGCCCTGGCCGACTCGGACGCCGAGACGGCCCAGGCGAGCCTCGCGCACGCCGCCGCATCGCTCGATCCCGACCTGCGGTTCCGCGCGCTGTACAACCTCGGCCTGCTCGCGCTGCGTCAGGCCGAGGACGACAGTGCGGCCCGCGATGGGCGCCTGGCCGACGCCGAGCGCGCCTACCGCGAAGCCCTGCTGTTGCGGCCGAACGACCGCGCGGCGAAATGGAACCTCGAGCTCGCGGTCCGGCAGCGCGGTGGCAGCAGGCAAAACAAGGCGCCGTCCAGTGGGGGGGCGGGGAGCGGGCCGTCGGGCGGGGGGACCCGGAGCAGTGGCGGGGCTCAGGGCGGGCTGAGCCCGGCCCAGGCCGAGCAGCTGCTGCGCTCGATCGGCCACGAGGAGTTGAAGACGCGCCGTGATCGGACCGGCCTGATGCGACACTCGGTCGAGCCGGGCGTGAAGGACTGGTGACCCCCGCGGTGTGGCTGCTGGTCGCCCTGCAGAGCGCATCGCCGCCCGATGTGACGGCTCAGGTCGACCGCGCGCGCGTGCCGGCGGGCGAAGAGGTGACGCTCACCATCCGAGCGCGCTCCCGTTCGACGGAGCTGGTGGTGGTGGCCCTTCCCGGTCTCACAGGCTTCACGATCGTCGGCTCCCGCGAGGTGACGGAGGTGGCACTCGAAGGCGTGGGGGGACCGCTGCGCACGATGACGCGCGAGCTGCGGCTCAAGACCCAGCGTCCGGGCACGCTCGTGATCGGGCCCGTGCGCGTGCGACAGGGCGTTCGGGAGATCGCGACCCCGCCCCTCACGGTGACGGTAGACAGCGCGGCGACCGGGATTGCCACTGCCGTATCCCCGATCGCCCGTCGCCTGATCGACGCCGCCCCCCCACCTGCGCACAACGACCGCGTCGTGCTCAGCCTGATCCTGCCCGGAGATTCGGTGCTGGTGGGCCAGCAGCTCGACGTGATCGCCGCCGCGTGGTTCCCGCGCGATTTGCGCGCCCGGTTGACCCATCCGCCGATCCTCTCGCTCCAGACGGCCGAGGGCGCGTGGTCGTACCCGGGGGCCGTGCCGACCGAGGTCGCGGCGTCGCGCCAGGTGCGCGGCGCATGGATGGACCTGTTCGTCGCCCACCAGGCGCTGTTCCCGCTCGCGCCCGGGCGGCTCGTGATTCCGCCGGCCACCGTCGCCTACGCGGTGCCGGTCGGGTTTTCGGTTTTCCAGCGCGAGGAGCGGTACTCGCTGCGCAGCGATACGGTGCCCGTCACGGTGTTGCCGCTGCCCGGCGAGCGCCGGGCGGCGGACGACCGGCCGGTCGCTGGCCAGGCGCTCGCGCTCGAACTGGGGCTCGAGCCGCCGACCGCTCGCGTGGGAGAGCCGATCGCGATGACGGCGACGGTGTCCGGAGCCGGGAACGTGGCGCTCTGGCCGGAGCCGTCGATCCGCTGGCCGCCCGGCTTCCGCCCCTACTCCGGCGAAACGGGCATGCGGATCGCGCCGCGCGACGGACGGATCGCCGGCACGAAGGTGTTTCACTATCTCGTGATGCCCGACTCGGCAGGGTCGTTCCTCCTGCCCGAGGTGCGGTACCCCTATTACGATCTCGCGGCGGGAGAGTACCGGGCGGCGACGGTGGCGCCCCGCCCGCTGGCTGTGGCACCGGGCATCGAGCCCCACGCGGCTCGCGCGCTGCCGCCGCTCGCTCGCGGGCGCGCCCCGGAGTGGGCGGACGAGCTGGCGCGCAGTTTCGTCCCTTGGGGATGGCTCGTGCTGCTGGTCGGTCCGCCCCTCCTCGTATGGTGGCGGCGACGCCGTGGGATGAGCGCGGCCATCCCCGGGACCGCGGCGCCCGCGGTGCCGGCGCGGCTCACCCGGCTGGGACACCTGGAGCGCGAGTTTCAAGCGTTGCTGGCGAGCCACGTCCCGGACCAGCCGGCCCGGGACGGCGACGGGCTCGCCCGCGCGCTGCGCGCGGCCGGAGTGGACAGCGCGGTTGCCGACCACGTGAAGCGCTTGCGCGACCGCCTCCGGGCGTCCCGCTACGGTCCCCGCGGCCTGGGGGACGCAGCCGAGCTTGCGGCCGAGCTCGAGCAGGTGCTGCATGTGCTGGGCGCGGACCCGGGCGGGAAAGGGCGCCGCGTGGTGGCGGCCATCGCGCTCCTGGCGCTCGTGGGACTGGCGCGGCCCGCCGCGGCCCAGACGATGAGTGCGGAGGCGTTGTACGAAGCAGGGGCGCTCCGCGCCGCGGCCGACTCGTTCGCCGCACGCGCGGCGGGCTCGCCGCACGTGGCGGCGCATTGGTACAACCTCGGCGCCACGCTGTACCGCGCCGGCGCGGACGGCAAGGCGACGGCTGCCTGGACGAGGGCCGCCCGCCTCGCGCCGCGTGACCCCCTGGTGCGGCGCGCGCACGAGCTCCTCCCGCCACCCGACGCCGCGAGCGAGGCGCTGCTGACCACGGGTCTCGCCACGCCCGGGGAATGGGCGCTCGTCGCGGGGCTCTGCTGGGTCGCCATGTGGAGCGCCGTGGCCGCGCGGCGCCGTCGCACGGTCGTCCTCGGGCTGTCGCTCGTCACGGTCGCGGCGGCGGGGCTCGCGTCCCGCGAAGGCCTGCGTCGCACGCAGCCGCTGGCCATCGTCCTGAACGCCGCGACGCCGGTCCGGGTCGCGCCGTACGGAGGCGCGAGCCCGGCCTCGATGGTCGAGGCCGGCGCCGCGCTGTTGGTCGAGCGGCCCTACGGCGCCTGGCTCGAGGTGATTCGCGCGGACGGCGTCCGCGGCTGGGTGCTCGCCGCCGAAGTGTCGCGGCCGTGACGGCCACGATCGCCATCCTGAGCTCCCAGGTCGCAGACCAGATCGCCGCCGGCGAGGTGGTCGAGCGGCCCGCGTCGGTCGTGAAGGAGCTGATCGAGAACGCCCTCGATGCCGGTGCCAGCGCGATCCGCATCGAGATCGAGGACGGCGGGAAGAGCCTGATTCGTGTGAGCGACGACGGCGCGGGCATGAGTCGCCCCGACGCGGAGCTCGCGTTGTCACGACATGCCACGAGCAAAATTCGAGAGGCCGCGGACCTGATCGGCGTGGCGACGTTCGGGTTCCGCGGCGAGGCGCTGCCCGCGATCGCGTCGGTTTCGCGGTTCGAGCTCGAGACCTCATCGGATGGCGACGTGGCAACCCGCCTGCGCGTCACCGGCGGCAAGCGCGAGGGTGTGGACGACGCCGTGCGGCAGCGGGGGACGACGGTCACCGTGCGCGGGCTGTTCTTCAATACGCCAGCCCGACGCAAGTTCCTGCGGGCGCAGGCCACGGAGACGCGCGCGGCGGTCGAGGCGGTGACGCTGCTCGCGCTCACGCGCCCCGACGTGGCCTTCACCCTCACGAGCGACGACCGTCCCCTGGTCGACGTCCGGCCCACGACGCGCCCCATCGACCGCGTCCACGCCTTGTGGGGCCGCGAGCTCGCCGACACGCTGCTGCCGATCGCCTACCGCGAAGGCCCCCTCGAAGTCCGGGGCTTCGCCCAGCGCCCGGCGCAGGCCAAGCCCGCGGGCCGGAAGGGCTACGTGTTCGTGCGCGGCCGCCCGATCCGCGATCCGTTCATCGTGCGCGCCGCGGAGGCGGGCTACCGCTCGACCATCGCGCCGGGCGACCGCCCGTCGCTGCTCTTGTTTCTGGAGCTTCCGGGCGACGCGGTGGACCTGAACGTCCACCCGTCGAAACTCGAGGTCCGCTTCCGCGACAAGTTCTTCGTCGAGAAAGTGGTGGAGCAGGCGGTGCGGGCGGCGCTGGGACCGCTGGCGGCGGCGGCGCCCCTGGGAGGGGTTGGGGGTCAGGGGCTAGGTGTTGGGGCGGCCTGGCCTGGCTTCGGTGGTACCATGCCCGCGGGCAGCGCGCAGGAGCTCTTTCCCACCGATCCCCTAGCCCCTAGCACCCCACCCCTAGCCCCTCTGCTTCAAGTCTTCGACACCTACATCGTCTTCCAGACCGACTCCGGCGTTGCGATCGTGGACCAGCACTCCGCGCACGAACGGGTGCTTTACGAGCGGGCGATGCGCCAGCTCACGGGCGACGGGGCGCCCGCGCAGCGGCTGCTCCTGCCCCTGACGCTCGAGTTCACCGCATCCGAGCTCGAGGCGATCGACGCGCACCGCGAGCTGCTGCGTCGCGTGGGCTACGAGGTGGATCCGTTCTCCGGACGCGCGGTGGTGGTGCACACGGCGCCCAACCCGCACCCGCGCTTCGACGCCGCGCGCTGCTTCGGCGAGCTCGTCGCCGACCTCGCGCGCGGACGGTTCGGAGGACTCGCCAACCGGCTGGAGCGCTTCGCGGCGACCTACGCCTGCCGTGCCGCCGTCAAAGCCGGTCAGCGGCTCGAGCCCGACGAGATGCGCGAGCTCGTGGCCCGGCTGCTCACGGCCACGCTCCCGGCTCACGACGTCCACGGCCGACCGACGGTTGTTCAGCTTCCCAAGGATGAGCTCGAACGGAGATTCGGGAGAACCTGAATGCGGAATGCGGAGTGTGGAATGCGGAGTGTCAATGGAGGTGTCGTCCAGCGAACGACCTTCCCTTTCTATTCCGCATTCCGCATTCCGCACTCCGCACTCCTACGGTGACGTCACTTCCATTGACTCCGGTGCTGGTCGGCCCCACGGCGGTCGGCAAGACGGCCGTCGTTGCCGCGTGGGCCGCAAGCGAGCCCATCACCGTCGTGTCGGCCGATGCCCGACAGGTGTATCGGGGGCTCGACATCGGCACCGCGAAGCCGTCCGGCGCGCTGCTCGCTCGCGTGCCGCACCTGGGTCTCGACCTCGTCGACCCGGGAGAGCGCTACAGCGCGGGCCGCTTCGCGCGCGACGCGGCGCAATGGCTCGAGCAAATCCGCAGCGCGGGCCGCCAGCCGGTGGTCGTCGGCGGGACCGGGTTGTACGTACGCGCGCTGGCCGAGGGGCTGTTCCACGAGCCGCCGCTCGAGCCGATGCGGCGCGAGCGGTTGCGCGCGTGGGCGGCGGAGCTGACGCCCGCGCGGCTCGCTCACTGGGCGGCGCGACTCGACCGCCGATTCGCCGGCGGCGGGCGGCAGCGGGCCGGCCGGGCCGTCGAGGTTGCGCTCCTCACGGGACGGGGACTCAGCTGGTGGCAGCAGCACGCGCGCGAGACCGGGGCGATGCGGCCGTGGTACATTCAACTCACGCTGCCCCGAGACGCCTTGCACCGTCGTATCGCCCAACGGGTCGGCGAGATGCTCACCGCCGGACTCGTGGACGAGGTCCGGCGGGTGCTGTCGGCGGGGGTGGCGCCGCACGCCCCGGGGCTCGACGGTGTGGGATACCGCGAGGCTCGCGGGGCGGCTTCCGGAGCGGGACCTGCGGGAGGCGATCGTCGCGGCGACGCGGCGCTATGCGAAACGGCAGGAGACGTGGTTCAGGCACCAACTGCGCAGGGAGCAGGGAGCGGGGAGCAGAACCGTGGAACTCTGGACGCTCGACGCAACCGAGTCCCCTGATGAATTGGCGCACCGCATTCACCAGCGGTGGACCGTGTTGACTGCTCCCGGCTCCCCGCTCCCTGCTCCCCGATGAAGATCGGCATCACCTGCTACCCAACCTACGGCGGCTCTGGCGCCGTCGCGACAGAGTTGGGGCTCGAGCTCGCCCGGCGCGGGCACGAGGTGCACTTCGTCTCTTACGCGAGTCCCTTTCGCCTCCGGGGCTACGCCGAGCGGGTGACGTTCCACGAGGTGACCCAGACCGAGTATCCCCTGTTCGAGCAGTCGTCGCCCTATGCGCTGGCGTTGGCGGTGAAGCAGCACGAAGTGGCGATGCGCGAGAACCTCGATCTCATGCACGTGCACTATGCCATCCCACACGCCGCTACGGCATGGCTCGCGAAGCAGATGCTCAAGGCGCAGCGGGACCTGAAGATCGTCACCACGCTGCACGGCACCGACATCACGCTGGTTGGTCAAGATCCGTCGTATTACACGCTCACCAAGTTCTCGATCGAGCAGTCGGACCGCGTCACCGCCGTGTCGGCGTTCCTGCGGGAAGAGACCTACCGCGCGTTCGGGTGTGCCGGGTGCGACGTCATCGTCATCCCCAACTTCGTCTCGACGGCCGAGTATCACCCGCCCGACGGCGGCACCTGTCGCCGCTCGCTCGCGCCGCCCGACCACAAGGTCCTGGTCCACGTCTCGAACTTCCGGCCGGTCAAACGCATGACGGACGTCGTGCGGGTGTTCGCCGGGGTGCGTCGCGAGCTCCCGGCCACGCTGGTGCTGGTGGGCGACGGCCCGGAGCGCGACGCGGCGGAGCAGGAAGTCGATCGCCTCGAGCTGGGGAGCGACGTGCGCTTCCTCGGCAAGGTGGACAACGTGGCCGAGATCCTGCGAGGCAGCGACCTGTTCCTGCTGCCGTCCGAGACCGAGTCGTTCGGTCTGGCGGCGCTCGAGGCGATGGCATGTGCCGTGCCGGTCCTCGCGACCGCCGTGGGCGGCCTCCCCGAGGTCGTCGTGCAGGGGGAAACGGGCTTCCTCACGCCCAAGGGGGACGTCGAGGCCATGATCGTCCACAGCCTCCGCGTGCTGCGCGACGGTGCGCTCCACGCCCGGATGCGCGCCGCCGCCGCCCGTCGGGCGCTCGAGTTCTCGGCCGACCGGATCGTCCCGCGCTACGAGCAGCTGTACGAGGATGTGCTGCGTGGCTGACCTGCTGCGGCTCGTCCGGATCAATAACCTGCTGCTCGCCGCGGCCGGGGTCCTGGCCGGCGGCTGGATCGCGCTCGGGATGGTGGAGCGGCCCGCCAACGTCCTCTGGCTCGCAGCGGTGGCCGCGGTCGGATTCGGGATGGCCGGCAATGTGCTGAACGACATCTGGGACCGAGCCGCAGATATGGTGAACCGGCCCGGGGGCGAGCGTCCGCTCGCCGCCCGCCGCGTCACCCGTGGCACCGCGGACCTGTGCGTCGCCGGCGGCGCCCTGCTCGGGCTTGGCACCGCGGCGCTCGTCAACGGGACGGCGGTGCTCGTCGGCCTCGCGGCCCTCGCGGTGCTCGTGCTGTATTCGCCGGTGCTCAAGCTCCGCGGCCTACCTGGGAACGTGGCAGTGGCGCTGGTCGGCGGCTTGCCGCTCATGTACGGCGCCATCGCCGTCGGACATGCGGCGGCGGGCATCGTGCCCTGGATCCTCGCGGCCTGGCTCCACCTGGTGCGCGAGATCGTGAAGGACATCGACGACCAGGCGGGGGACCGGACGCTCGGCCGCCGCACCTTGCCGCTCGTCCTCGGGCCGCGGCGCGCGAGCGTCGTGGCGGCGGGGCTCGCGGCGGCGTTCGTGCCGTTGTCGCTCGCGTTGCCTGTGGAGGCGCACTACCACGGTGCCTACTTTCTCATCGCCCTCTTCGCCCAGCTGGTCGTGCTGGCCGTCGCGAGCCGGTTGTTTGCGGGGCGTACCCAGGGAAACAGTCGACTACTCAAAGGAGCAATGCTCGTGGGGATCGTGGCGCTCGTGGCCGGGCGGGTCGCATGACGCTGTGGCAGGGGATGGTCTTGGGGCTGGTGCAGGGGCTCACGGAGTTTCTCCCGGTGTCGAGCTCGGGACATCTGAGGGTGCTCGAAGTCGTGACGGGCGTGCACACCCCGGGCGTCTTCGTCGAGGTGACGCTCCACGTCGCGACCCTGGGCTCCGTGTTGGTGATGTACGGGCCGCGACTGTGGGCGATCACGCGGGGCGTTCTGGCGCGGCGGCCGGCGGAGCTGCGGACGGCGGGGCTCCTCGTGCTCGCGACCGTTCCAGCGGGTATCGTCGGCGGGTTGTTCCATCGTCAAGTCGAGGCGGCCGCCTCGTTGGTGCTCGTGGGCACGGGGTTCCTCGTGACGGGGTTCATGAACTGGTCCACGCGGCGACTCAGCGGCAATCGCCCCGAGCCTACGGTCGGGGTCGCCGTGGGGATCG
>Ga0209239_1001406_pt1 | contig 14339 bp, 9 predicted proteins | sample GraSoi013_2_20cm_FD_185824 | JGI IMG/M metagenome (GOLD analysis project Ga0209239, IMG submission 185824) | Grasslands soil microbial communities from the Angelo Coastal Reserve, California, USA - Sample 10_02_2013_2_20cm (SPAdes) (version 2) | ecosystem: Environmental > Terrestrial > Soil >...
CTCGAAAAAACTCCAGATGGCCATTGCGCGTTCAGGCCGCGCAATCCGGTTTGGAGTACCCACTCTTCGACTGACCAGCCAAGCTACTGCCACAGAGATTTTCTGGTTTCTCGACAAGGCGTTGCCGATTTCGAGCTGGCAAAGGTTGTTCCAGTGTCCTGCTGGCACCCTCGCCCGATGATGTCCATTCCTCTTTACTCTAAGGATCCCCGATCCGCGGAATCTGCCGTCGGCCGGCCTACGACTTCGTCCCAAATCCTCGTTCCATGAGTTTCGCGCAACGCGAGGCTTCCAACCGCCAAGGTCACCGCCGCTACGGCGATCGGGTAATACAATCCCGCGTAAATCTTACCCGTGGCCGCACAAATGGATAGACCAATCAGCGGCAGCAGTCCGCCAAAGACCCCATTCCCGATGTGGTACGGCAAGGAAAGCGAGGTGTAGCGGATCCTCGCCGGGAAGGCCTCGACAAGGTAGGCGGCAATCGGTCCGTACACCATACCGACGTAGATACTCTGAAGCAGAATTAGCAGAATGAGCTTGCCCTTGTTCGGTTGGATAGCCTCGCTAGCGGCAACCAGGCCGCCGGTGGCATCCGTAGTCATCGGAGTAAGGGTGATGGCTCCGGTCACCTCGCTGCGGGTCGACTTGACAGTGACGACGTGGTTGCCCGCGGCACGTTCCATGGCGTGGTAGATCGGAACATAGGTGAGTACGGCAAGCAGGAACCCGGCCATCATTATTTTTTTGCGCCCGACTTTGTCCGAGAGCGCTCCGAAGACAATCAAAAACGGCATTCCCATCCCCAGCGCAGCGGCCTCGATGACAATGGCCGTGCGGGGATTCAGCTTCAGAATGGTCTGCAGATAGAAGAGGGCGTAGAACTGCCCGGTATACGCCACCACGCCTTGTCCGGCCGCTGCGCCGAACAAAGAGACCAGGACTTGCTTCAAGTTGGACCACTTGGTGAAAGCGTCCTTGAGCGGCTGAAGGGAAGTTTTTCCGGCAGCCTTGAGGTGAGAGAAGATTGGCGATTCGCGCAGCTTCACTCGGATATAGATGGAAATGCAGACGAGAAAAAGAGAAAGTAGAAAAGGAATACGCCATCCCCAATCGGTAAAATCTTCTTTGCTCATCGCAGATTGTGTGCCCAGTATGACCAGCAAGGAAACGCACAGTCCCAGGATCGCCGTGATTTGGATAAAGCTCGTATAGAAGCCGCGCTTGCCGTCAGGGGAGTGCTCACCGACATAAACCGCTGCGCCTCCGTATTCGCCACCAAGGGCCAGTCCCTGCAGCATCCGGATCACAATCAGGATGATGGGGGCGAACCATCCGGCGGTTCTGAAAGTCGGCAGGAGGCCAATCAACGCCGTTGAGCCGCCCATAATGGACAGCGTCAGGAGAAACGTGTACTTCCTCCCGATGCGGTCGCCAATGCTGCCGAAGAATAACGCGCCAAACGGTCGAACCACGAAACCGGCGGCGAAGGTTGCCAGGTAAGCGATCAAAGCAAAGGTATCATTGCCCGGGGGATAGAATTTGACGGAAAGCACCGTCGCCAAACTACCGAAAATATAAAAGTCATACCATTCGATCATGGTGCCGAGAGAGGATGCGACAAGGACCAGCGGCAAGGAACTGGATTGCGGATTTCCAGCGGCGGCACCGATTGCGTCTGCCTGCCTAGCCATGCGTTCTACCGCTCGTTTTCCGGACTATCGGTCTCGACATCAGCTCTCCTCGAGCCCGGACTTCTTTCCTTATCGACCCGGCCCGACATTGTACTGCTGTGGCCATCGAATCGCTTATCGCCGACCAGACGACTGCGGGTCTACTCGAGTGGCAAAGATTGGTTTGGGCCATGCACGCCTGAGCATAACTGACCTCGGGTGGGGCATCAGCCCATGCAAAAAGAAGATGGAAGACTGTGGATCAGCTTCAAATGGGAGATCTGGAATTGCGCAGGACCCAGAAAAGACCTGCAATAGCCGGGGACATCGGTTTGACGGCCACTCCGATCCGGAGGTGAGCCTTCACCTAGTGCCAAGAAGAGGGTGAAAAGTGCGTTCGCCATTTTAACGGGCAGTGGGGGGAACGTAAGCGAGATTGCCGTTTCATGCAGTCGAGTGCGATCGAGCCGAGCATTCCGCCGGAATGTTATAAGCTTAGGATCAGGCATGTCGTGGTGCCGTGCGCGTATAGCTTCCGTGCACCATCATAAAGTCTTCCTTCCGCGGTGGATGTCCGCTTCCCGGAATGGACTACTTTTCCCTCTGCGCGTAACTCGCCGGTGTCAAAAGTTATGGGGCGCACATAGTTGATTTTTATTTCCAATGTCGCGTAGCTCCACCCTGCGTCAAGTGTGGAGTGCACGGCACAGGCCATGCACGAATCAAGGAGGGCGGCAGTGTATCCTCCATGAACGGTTCCGAGCGGATTGTAGTACTCAAATTTCGGACTGCCCGAGAAAGCGGTATAGCCGCGGGCCACCTCGACTAGGCGGAAGTCCAGGACCTTCTGGATGGGAGGCGCAGGTAGGCGACCCTCCATAATCGCAGTGAGCAGTTCGAGGCCAGAGATGGTCTTGGCGGTTCCGGTCGGCACCACTCCATACTGAATTGCACGGTCGGAACTATTCATGGCTCCGTCCTCCCGCAAAGCCCATTCCTTAGGATTTGCGATGCCCGACTCAACGTGAATGTTCGGTCGCCTCCTCAATGATATCAGGGAGCAATCTGGTGAGCCCAAGTGTTCGGGGCATATGCTTGTATGCCGTAGCGTGGAAAATTCCCGTGGCGGCTGCGTAAGCGTTCCTCATCACAGGCGTCGGCAACGCGAGAGGGAAGCGGTGCACAGTTCTTATGATCATTGGTAAGACTGGCTGCTCCAGATGCCATATTTGGCCTAGCCCTCGACGGTGGAAAAAGTGACTCCAGCATATGGAAACATTTTCCTTACCGGCCTCTCCTTTTGCCAAGGTCCGGATAAGTCTCTCTGGAGGGAGGATCTGCTTCCTCGTAAATGGCTATAAAAAAAGGGCTTATGTCAAATTGGGTGCCCCGGCTTAGAGTTAGGTAGCAATTCACGTGGATTCAAGTGTGCAGGTATGTTCTGGTTTGGCAAGGGTTTGGTGGACGACCTGGCCACAGAACGGCCCGGGTGAGCGTTCTGACTGGCCAAAGCAACATAGGGGTGAAATTAGGGAGGAATCTCCAGCGCCGCGCGCGATGGGTTCAGTTGCTCACTTCGGACGTGATGCGGGTCGTTCGCCATAAAGTTTAGTAAGGTTGCTGGCGCCGACGCGCCAGTACTGATCCCTGGCAAGTTGGAATCGGGATGGAAGTCCTTGTGGGATTCATTCATGTGCGGTCACCATGGGAGACGAGCCTTTTGTTAAAGTCATTTGCCCTACGCTCCCTAGAGCGCCTGTCAAAAGAATGGGTCGGGTTCCAGATTATTCATGAATCTGTTTTTTGAGAGATTGACGGGAAGTCTGAGCCCCTCCCGCCGGAAATCACAACCTAGCTGATGTGTCCATCTCGTGCTACTTTTTGAAGCCGATCGGGAGGTAGAAATGTTTGATGAGCCACAGGCTCAAGGCCATCGCAGCCTTGAAGGCTTCTGGGGCATTGCACGTCGGCGACGTTGGTGGATCTTTCTGCCATTGTTTCTTTGCTGGGGTGCTGTGTGGACGGGGGCGAAGCTGTGGCCGTCGGCGTATGAGTCCGAGGCAGTCATTTTGGTGGAGCAGCAAAAGGTGCCGGAGGAGTACGCGATGCCGAATGTCTCCGTTGATTTGCAGGACCGGCTGCAAAACATGACACAGGAGATTCTGAGCCGCACGCGTCTGCAAGCGATGGTCGATCGGTTTCAGCTCTACTCTCGACACGAGGGGGCAGCCGGCGCGTCTCCATCGGAAGATGTAGTTGAACGAATGCGCAAAGACATCAAGATCGAGATCGTGGAAGCACCTGACCGTCGTGGCGAACTGGCCGCGCTCAAGATTCGCTACACCGCAGGCTCACCTGAGCTTGCCCACCAAATCAACAGCGAGTTGACCTCGCTTTTCATCGACGAGAATCTGAAATCCCAGCAGCAACTATCTGAAAAGGGGACTGCTTCTGTTGAGAACCAGCTGGCGGAGGCAAAAGCGAAGCTAGAGGAACAAGAGGCTAAGGTTCGCAGCTTTAAGGCGCAGCAGCGCGAGGAACTGCCTAGCCAATTGGAGAGCAATGTCCAAGTCCTGTCGGGTCTGCGGGCCCAGCTGCGCGCCACTCAGCAGGCCCTGGATGACGCGCAGCAACAGAAGCTTCATCTCGAGTGGCTGCTGCAAAAATATCAGCCAGCCTTAGGAAATTTGAATAGTGAGGAAGCGCCGGCGACAAACCCGGATCCGCTGGATAAAGAACTGCAGGATTTGAAGGGGCGCCTCACGGAGGCAAGTTCGATCTATACGGATAACTATCCCGATGTAGTTGCACTTAAAGACAAGATCGCAAAGACCGAAAAACTTAAGAAGCAAATCGAAGACGAGACGGCCTTCAGACAAGAGACGGACAACACGGGAACCAACCTGGAAACCGGAACAAGCACCGTCCACGCGGGTACGTCGACGGCCATAATCGAGATTCAGAACCAGCTCAAAGCCAATCTATTAGACAAACAGGACTATCAGCAGCGAGTGAAAGATTTGGAATCTCAGATTTCTTCTCATCAGGTGCGGTCAAATGTGACCGCGGAAACCGAACGGCAGTGGTTGGGAATCTCCCGTGGATATGAAGAATCCAAAATGAATTACAGCTTGCTGCTCCAGAAACAGATGCAGTCGCGGTTGGCTACTAGTCCGGACGGTCGCCAGCAGGTTGAACAGCGCCGCGTCATTGATCCTCCCAGCTTGCCGATCAAGCCTTCATCGCCAAATCATTTCAAAATCAGCATGGAAGGTTTGCTCCTGGGAATCGCTGTTGGAATCGGGTTAGCCGGGCTGCTGGAACTGACCCATGCGCGCGTTTGGCAAGAGAAAGACTTGAAGAAACTGCTTTCGGTTCGCGTGTTGATTGGCATCCCGCATTTGAGCACGCCCGAAGAGCAGAGTCGGGAGGCGTTGATCCCGTGGATAGAAGGTGGAGCACTTGCCGCAATGTTCATTTTGATTTTGGTTGGAAACATCTACGTTTTTCTTAAAGGGTAGCCTTGCTTGGCAAAAGATTCCTGGACTGATGCGACATTTTGTGAACTGAGTTCGAGCGGCGAGCTCTTGTCCCCGTGCTCCCGAAAAGTGACTCGTGGCAACCAAGTGGAGCCAGGGGTGAAAGCGGAATGAGCCGACTCTACGAAGCCTTACGAAGAGCGGAAAGGGAACGCCGCCAGTTGGGGGCTATGGCGCCGGAGCCAGCCGCGGCATCGCTGAAGGCGGAAGAAAGCGCAAATGCGGACCCGGCCACAGCGCAGAAGCGCCGTTTGGTAAATTTCGAGATTCCGCTGGAGTCCCGCTTGGTCGCGCTGAAGTCCCTTCAAGTCACAAGCGGGGTGATCGGAGAAGGCAAGACGCTGATAACTGGGAACCTAGGGCTAACCTTCGCGAAATGCTCTCGCTCCAAGGTCCTGTTGATCGAGGGTGATTTGCACTGTCCGAAGCTGGCGGCAGTTTTTGGCCTTAGTCCATTGCCGGGCGTTACGGATTGGTGGTCCGGGGCCAAGCGGGATATCCAGCACTCGCTCTACCAACTGCAGGACCTCCCCCTATGGTTCCTTCTAGCCGGCGGGACGCACGAGCAACCCTCAGAGATCCTGCAATCGCCGCGCTTTGCGGAAGCCTTTGCTCAATTTTCCCGTCAATTCGATTGGATCGTTGTGGATTCTGCACCGATGATATCTGCAGTGGCTGTCAATCTATGGTCACGATTGGTGGATGGCACGCTCTTGGTTGTTCGGGAGGGAGTTGCTCCAGTGAAAGCTTTGAAGAAGGGTTTGGCGAGCCTTGACAACCCGAAGTTGGTTGGCGTGGTATTCAATGAGACTTCTGAACTCGATCGCGCGAGTACCTAAACAAATACGAACCGCAACAGTCTGGGCTTGGGGGCAGCATTTAATTTCGCTTGGGGGTGGGTAGCCCGGCGCGAAAGCGAGAAAGCACCTCACCAAGATTCTGTACGAACAACTCTGGAATATGTGTAGGCCGTGTCCGACGCATGCATTTCATTCCACGGACGGATTCCCCCGCATAAGCATAAACAAAGTGCGCCGAGAGAAGAAATCGGCGCACTGCTTAGTGTGTTTTTTTGGACGGGATCGCGTGCGACGGACTCACGTGGCCTGTGCTAGACCCTGAGCTTTACGCTTTCTCATCAGCATCAACCCTATCAACCCTACGCCGGCCAGCATTAGAATGCTTGTGCTCGGCTCCGGCGTGGGTATCAACGTTCCGGTTAATGTGTAGTTTATATCATTTCCCGGGACTCCAGTGAAATTCGACGTCGCCGAGGTGGAGAAATAGTATTGATTGCCTGCTCCATTTCCGGTGAGTTGCATTGCAGCATCGGTATAGACCCAATACTTAGTGCCTCCCAGTACGGTGACGGCGCTTGGAAAATTGTAAAAACCGCCTGTTGCTATTCCCTCGGCTATAAACCCCGGAGTCGAAGATGAAAGATTAGCAGGAGTGCCCAGGTATGCTTGGCTTAGAAGGTAAACGTCACCAACGGCCTGGGCCGCGCCCGTGGCGTCGTAGAAGTTTAGGGAGAGAGAATTCCATGACTTACCGACAATGATTGTTACCGTCTCGCCCCAATAGGCTGCCCCCCCACTTGTAGCAACTCCATCTGTGACGCTGCTTATCGTGTCGGCATTCGCAGTAGATAGGATTCCTGGGGCAAATAGTGCTGCCATGAGGACTACACCAACTGTCACGCTAATTCGTCGTTTAGTTGTATTCATAATCCTTCGATCAGTTGAGATGCCACAGGAAATCGCTTTGAGATTCAAAGTTCCCCCAATAATTTAGGTATGCGTCCTAGCACTCCCAAGACCACGACCCTAAGAAGTGTGCAACCTACATGCCAAACCGCGTAGCATGTTTTATCGTCGCGGACGTTCCGACCTAAGTAGTCTATTTTCTTATAAATAGCTAGTTTCCTGACTCTCAGCACGCTGGAGCGTAAATCTTCAACATTGCAAAGTGTTGCCTAAGGATGGCAATTTCACAGACTTATGCGTCCAAATCAACCGTAAGCGTCCAGCCTGGGACGGAGTGGTGATCTCGCGTATCCGTTCGAAGTCCACGGTAGGACTCGTTTGGCTGTTCATCTGACAGCTTTAGTTGGCGGGAAGGAAAACGGTTTGCAGACCGAACGGTCCCGTACCAAATTGTAGCGCGAAAGCCTGATTCGTCAGCCAACCAGAGAGCAGGTCGACTGAGTGGAGGCTGCCGATGACCCCACTCACTCCACCGGGTAGGCTCGATACTGCCGTCACTTGACTGGGCCATGCCTCACTTACGAAGCGATGGGCCGGACCGCTGTCGAACATGAAGCCATCCACAGAATCCGCCCGGACGTCGTGAGCAGCTGCATCAACGCTGCCAAATCCTCCATCCGTGGGAATGCCGGGCAATCCGAGAAGAGGATCGGGGAAGGCTCCAAAAGCCGGAGGTATGTTGAACTCGCCGCCGAGTGCGTGTCGAAAGACGATGCGGTGCAGTTTGCCCCAGCGATAGTCCTCCTGATTGGATGAATAGTTGAAAGCTGCTGCGAAGGGCCGACTGGCCAGACGTTCGAGCGCAGCGAACATGCTAAACAAGATGACGATGTCCCGACGATCGGAAGCGCTCGAGACGCCGGGCACATTGAAAAAGCTGACTCCCGAGGTGCCGCTGCCCTGTTCCGTCAGAAAATTCTCCAGTGCATGTCGCAGGGCGGTGAGAGCCTGCTGATCGGGAGGAACCGGCACATGCAAGAGGTTCAGGGGCACATCGATCGAATTGCGAATAAATTGTCCTCGCCAGACATTGTAAATAGTTGCTGCCACGCTTGTCGCAACTTCTTGGTTTGAGGGAGGCGCGAAGGGGGGTGTTACGTGTCCTCTGAGATCGGCATCGTAGCCTTCCTGAATTCCCACGGGAGTGGTGAAGTCCCAGCTTTGCAAACGACCTACAGCGGTTGCGACTTGAGGATTTAAGGCCAAAGACATCAATATTGGGTTCGCCCCTGGAAGCCCGGCATTCTGAAATGCATGAACAATGTACGGCACGAAAAATTCCGCGTCCTTCAATTTTGTATCCGCCTGAATTCGTTGCATCGTTTCCATGGAAATAGTTCCGCCGGCAGAAAGCGCGTCGCGGATCATTTCGGTGATCCTGGCGGCCCTCAAGCCCAGGTCATAACCTGGGTTCAGGTAGTAGATTCCACCCCCGGGCCGGGTTTGGTTAAATGGGTTGTTGTCGAACGTAGTCCCCAGTGGGTCATTATTGGCATTGACGAACCATCCGGCTGCCGGATTGATGATATGCGGCATCTCAGAGAAGGGAAGAATTTCGTAAGGCAAAACCTGGCCCAGTTGCGGATTCTGAACCGGGAGCCACTCGTTTCCTCCCAACCCATTGCGCACGAAAAAGGGTGGGGCACCATTCACTGCACCCGCTTGCAGATCCTCGCGAATGGGCATTTCGCCGACCGTGAAATAGGCAATGTTTCCGGAAACGTCCGAATAAGCGACGTTGAAGGAACCGACACCTATGAACTTTGATGCCTCGATAAACGCGTCAAGATTGTCCGCAGAATCCCATCCCAAGATCGCATCCGGCTCACGAGTGCCGCTAAAACCAGTGTATTGGATGCTGAGCCCCAATCCCGGCCCGGACGCCAGAAGAGGACCGCTGTTCCTTCGCGGCACAATCAGAGTCCTTGCTGGGATTAGGTTGCTCGCGGGTACAACCGTCAAATCGTCGAGGATCCCATTTCCCAGGTTGTTACTCCTAAACGTTTCCGGAATCGCTATTACGTTCTCGAGCTGTCCGCGATACACGGTGCTGAGTCCGCTAGGTGAATTGGAGTCGGGCAGGACGAGCTCGAAGTAATAGTCGGTCACATCCATGGGATCAAAGGTCGCACCCCACGAGATGTTCTCATTGTGACCGGTAACCACGCCGGGGGTTCCAGGAAAGCTGGCGCCAACGACATGAACACCCGGCGCATGGAGCTCCAGAGGGTAGAAAGTTGACGGAGCCGCCAGCGGCATATGGGGATCATTGGCGAGCAAGGGAAAGCCGCTGGTCGTGTGTGCCCCGCTGACTGCCCACTCATTCGATCCTCCGTGTCGCCTGTAATCGAGCAGAGATAATAGTGCAGGAACCTTGCCTACTAAATTCAAGTATTGCTGCCCCAGCCCTAGCACTTGCACTGGGACAGGAGGGAGGGCGACCTTTTGATTTTGATTGACCGTACTCGGTGCTAAGGAAAATGAGGAATGCGGCGAGACAATTCCTCCCGTTGCGAAAGGGGACGCGTCCGGAATTGTAGACGCGGTTTCGAAAGGGGCCGAGCGAAATGTGTCGTTGAAGAGTTTCGTTCCGTCAAACCCCAGTAGACTGCCAGCTACTTGATAACTCCCCAACGCGACCGTGAGCTCCAGGTCGAGAAAATCAAATGATTGCGAGAACGAAACGTACTTTGAAACCACCATGGAGTCGCCAGAGGTCCACGGTTGGAACTTTGAGAGTTCCAGGCTTCGATACTCCGGGGGCAAGGGATTGCTGGCTACGTAGGCGTTGACCCCATCCGCATAGGCTTGTAACGTCGCCCGCGCACGGTCCGACAGTATTGGGAGGGAGCGCTCCGCGGCGCGTCGAAGTCCCAATTGTCGGAACAGAACATCGCCGGTGAGTGAGGATGGTCCGAGTAATTCGGCCAGCGTGCCACTGCCAGTTCGGCGCGTAACATCCATTTGGAAAAGCCTGTCCTGCGCATGTACAAAACCTTGCAGAAAGAACAAATCATGCTCGTTATCTGCGCTAATATGCGCGATACCCTGCTGGTCGCGGTCGAGCGTCGCTGCGGCGCTCAATCCCGCGATTCGTTTTGCGGCCGGCGAATCCGCGGGCGTCTGGGCCACAGCACTGCGCGCGAGCAATGCGAAAGCGGCCAGCGCGACGAGCAACATTCTCGGCATAGGACCTCCAGAGTCAGAACATCTCCTTATCGTTTGCGTGGCGGAGCCGGATTCCCGGAATATTGTGAGCCTGCGCCGAGGCCTGCTATCACCACGTACAAGGGTTCGTTGAAAGAATGCGTCGATAGTTCTCGAACTTAGTCACGGAACCGGGTGCGGCGCTGGTACCGTTGATGTAAACGGCTGGCTCCGGCGTCGTGCTGAATTCTGTGGCGGAGCTGCCGCCGAAGTTGTTTGTCGTTCCTGGGATTGACGGTCCACCTTCTTGCCACAAGCAGGCAGTCCCGGAGGGCACGGTGCTAAAAATTGGATAGAATATTGCTCCCGGCGGCGGATTGTGGCAAGGCGCCAATCCGGTTGCCGTGTCACAGCCGAGAGCCCGCTCGGTTGTGAGCATGTCTGCTTCAAAAGCTACGCGATCGAAGTTCAGCAAAGGGCTTCCAGAAGGGGCCGTTGGGTCCTGGAATTTGGGGCTTGTAAAAATGACTTGTTCCGGCACGGCCGAATACAAGTAGGGGTCGTGTGCAAAATCCGTTCCCGCCCACGCATTGTGGTGCGAGACGGTATCAAAGTCCGTATCGGTTCCTTGGCAGCCTCCCAATGGACCTGCCGCTCCGGACAGTAAGGCTGTCAACCCGTCTACGCACAAAGTGTCATCGGCATCCGGCTCGCCTGGCACTGGACTGCTTGTGCAACTGCCGAAGAGGCCTGCCGTGGTATCACAATATTCGAAGTGCCCGATCTCGTCGGAGAAGCCCACGTTGAAAGAATGTGCCGTCCAAGGCACGCGGGTGTGTTCACTCGATGTTGCGTACATCGGGTGGAAGGCATACGGCGTGGAAGTGCATGTGGAAGCCGTGGGATTGAAATTGATCTGCGCAAATCCATTGGCGATGCTGGCGGTCATCGCGCCCACTTGCGAAGTAGTCGCGTCGATGACGATACCCTGCAGGCCGTCCGGCGTGTCGTGCAGAATCACTACGAGCACGTCCCCCGGGTTGACCAAGAAGGTCTCGCCCGGTATGGTCAAAAACTTGGCCAAGCTGAGATTTAAGGGGTCCGCAGGAGCCTGTGAAACTCCATTGGTGGTTACGAAAGCATAGTTAACGGGCTCGAGGCCGACACGCGGCAGGTTTTGGCAAGCCGCATTGTTGTCCACCGGTCCTGTAGGGCCGAGGGCCATGCGGGAAAAACTGTCGATGGTCATGGCCATGCACCAGTGGATATTGTCGCAACTCGTGCCGATCCAACCCGGGGGATAGAACTGGAATTCCATAAAAGCGGTTCCAGGATGCTTACCGATGTAGTCAGGCGCTGTGGGGTCGCTGTTATCGAAGATATTGCTGTCGGAATCGGGGGTGCATACATTCGTGGCCAGCGGAAAGGACTGCGTGTCGCATAGGGCCATTCCAAACCAGAACGCGGGACGTTGCTGGAAATTCCAAACCGTGGCCGACAATGAGGCGCCGTTCGAGAATGGATCTGTCGGATACTTCGGTGGATCCTTTGGCAGGCGGAGCACGTAGACGTTAAAATTTCCCGAGCCCGCTCTTGAGGAATAAAACGCCACTGCGGGTTCGTCGTGGCCGATATATTTCCCTTTGTATTCCGGATCGTAGCTTACGTTGTCCTCACGCTCGGCGCAAAGCGAGCCGGAATCCTCACAGCCGAAGAGATGGGAGAGATGGTTCTTGTGTCCGGACTCTTTCTGGGCTTGTGCGGAACCAGCTGCATTAAGGAAGAACAGCCCAACCAAACAGAGCGTAATCCGCGAGACTTGGTGCACGGTCGTCTCCTTCTCGCCATGCTGGACCGTTTCTCGTCGAAAAATGCCCCACAAGGCGAATTCATCTCGACAAGAAGAGCAGTGGGATCCCTGGGTGTGGCGCCTCACCCTTGAGACGCTAAGACATGGCGACCTTCGGCGTACAAGTGTAGCGCCTATGGCAATATTTGGCGCAGAAATCTGCCGGCGTGGCATCGCCCAGTCACCAAGCGACACCCATTCGGAGCCTCTATGCCGGGGCGGTTTTCGCTGGTGATCTGAGATTTATGCTTTGTGGTTCGGAGCAGTTCGCGGGGGCGCGAGTGCCTCAGCAATGCGAACTTACGGGTGCCACTGGTATGGGCCAATGTCGATGCCGCCGCCATAGGGCCGGGGAAAATTCTCGAAATCGTAGGGCGGAGCATCCATGCTGGTGCCTTTACCGACCGCAGGACTCGAGGACAGCAAATGATAATTGCCGGTGCCGTCCGGTTGATAATTGACGAATTGCGGACTGATTCCTGTGATGGCGTTCTGCTGTGTTCCTGTCTGCAGGTGGATGGTGTCGTTTTGTACGCCGTTGTAAAAGTTCTGGTAGGAAAGATTGTTCCAGTATTTGTTGTTAGGCCCGGTGCTTCCGACCTCGGCAACGCCGCCACTCCCGGAGTGATTGCCAATTGGGCACTGCGAACCATCGGTATACGTGCAGTAGTCATGCCACCCGTTGTGAATTAAAATGTTGTTATTGACCACACTGTTGTCGTTTATGCATCCCGGATCGTTGGCTCCCACCAGAATGCCCGTTTTTCCGTTTTGAAAAGAGATATTGTTTACGAGCACCATTTGCGTGGCGCAGTGCCAGGAGGTGATTCCTTCGGATTCGTTGCGGTAGATGATATTATTCCAAACGCGTGCCGAGAAGCCGCCGACGTTTGGCGACGGCGCATTTTCCACGTAAATGCCGTGCGTGGTCTCGCATCCATGCGGATTCAGATAGTCGCCGATGTCGTGCACCACATTTCCGATGACATCCACGTCATGCCCGTAAGCAAGATTGATTCCTGCTCCCCCCAGACTAAATTGACCCAGTTTGCATCCTCCCGACACATCATGAACTAGGTTTCCGACAATGTGCGAATAGGAAGCCAGGCTCTCAATCCCCATGTAGCCATTCACGTTGGTGACTTCGAATCCAATGATGTCCACGTAATCGGCTGTCCTAATCTGAAAAGCAGGTTTCCCTGAACCATCGCCGGTTATCTTCGCGCCCCCCGGGGTATCGGAAACGAAACGAATGCGTTGCGAGGCAGTTCCGCTACTATAGAGAAAAACCGATTCGCTATACACTCCCGGGGCCACGTGCACCGTATCGCCGGGGGCCACCACTGTGGCCGCGTGGCTGATCGTACGCCAGGGGCTGTTCGCGGAACCATTATTAGAATCGCTTCCCGTGTCGGCCACATGGTAGCCAGCCGTGGGGTTGTTCACTTCAGGGGGGTTGTTCAGTCCAGTCCCCGTTCCTGCACCCTGCATGTAACCACACCCAGACAGGAACATCACGGCTATTACTAATGTCGCGGCGACTGCCCATGAATTCATCATTGCCCCGTTTCCCTTTATTAGCAGATCACTCCCACGATTTCGGGTTGAACTGCGGATGGCCTGCTGCAGGCTGGGCGGGGGGTAGACCAGGCCGCGAAGGTCAAACAAGTGAGGAATAGTGTGGCTAGGCAGGGAAGCCTGGAATCGCACAGAGTCTCTCTGCTTTGATTTGGACCGGGGCCCGTTCCACAAGCACGAAATAAACCAAAGCGGCAGTAAACTCTATTTCTCGCGTAAGCACTTGTGAAATCAAAACGATGCGTCTCCCGCTCGAATACGCTTCGGTCGTTGCCCGGGTACTAGTTCTATGCAATTTTGCCACTGCTGCGCTCTTCTAGGAGCAAGAAATCCTCTGAGTAAATTTCCCAAGCAACCTGATATCACATTGATCTGATGACTAACGGGGGTTCGACCTTGGAGAATTGATGTGCTCCGAAGCAGCCGCGCCTGTTGCTCGGCCTGCTTCCCCTTGAGGCCTGAGTCGCCCAGGTTGCTGGAGTGAGCAGCAGTAGTTTTGTAGGCGCGCGGGCCCTGTCCCCGAATTGCCCCCCTTTCTTTCCAACACTCAGCACAGTTGGCGCAGCATCATGCATGCTAAGAATTGGGAACTTCTTGGATTTTCAGCGAGATGCAGGATGCTGCATCGCTGCATCTTAGTGCAGTTGGCGGAATTGGGTTCGTAATCGGCAGGTCGCTCATTGCAAATCCCGCGAAGTCAATCAGTTGACCTCCCGATTTTGCGTAGGGGCTGAAATCCTGATCCTGTGAACATTAGTGAACAAAACCTCAGCGATTTTGTCCACAG
>Ga0209239_1001409_pt1 | contig 14334 bp, 18 predicted proteins | sample GraSoi013_2_20cm_FD_185824 | JGI IMG/M metagenome (GOLD analysis project Ga0209239, IMG submission 185824) | Grasslands soil microbial communities from the Angelo Coastal Reserve, California, USA - Sample 10_02_2013_2_20cm (SPAdes) (version 2) | ecosystem: Environmental > Terrestrial > Soil >...
TAGGACAGCGATATTTTGTCAAATTCAAAACTTTCCCAGCGATCTTGATCAGCAAGATCCGTAACTCATAGTGAATACCCCTCGGTACGTGCCGAGGGCCCGGAGCCCCCGCGTCGTCGGGGGTTCCGCCATGTCTGGACCGGCTGTGCGCAATGCCAGCCGGGCACACGCGCCGCAATGGCGCACGTGAAGGAGATCAACATGGCATCGGGTGGAGCACGTGCACGCTCCGGTCCCGCCCCTGACCCGACGGCGCTGCGGCGCGATCGGGATGCCGGTGAGTGGACTGTGCTGCCTGCGGAGGGTCGACAGGGCGCAACGCCCGAGTGGCCGCTGACTGAGCAGACGCTCCGTGAAGCCGACTTGTGGGATGCGTTGTGGCGGAAGCCGCAGGCGATCATGTGGGAGCGGTATGGCCAGGAGTTCGAGGTGGCGCTGTATGTGCGCCGTTTCTCCGAGGCCGAGTTGATGGATTCCCGGGTGAATCTGTCCACGCTGATTCGTCAGATGGCGGATTCGTTGGGGCTGACGACGCCGGGGATGCGGGCGAACCGGTGGCGGATTGCGGCCGATGAGGTTGCGGAGCGGCGCGAGGGTGCCGGAAGGCGGCAGCCGGCCGCGCGGCGCACGGCCCGGGACCGCTTCAAGGTAGTTCCCGGTGACGGGGGCGAGTGAGCAGGTCGTCCAGTGGCCCACGCTCGGCTTTCTGATCGCGGACTGGGTGGAGGCGCACTGCGTCATTCCCGATGGGTTCTCTGCTGGTGAGCCGTTCGTTCTGACGGACGAGATGCTGTGGTTCTTCCTGAACCACTACCGGGTGAGGCCTGGGGCGACGCGGGAGCGGTCGATGCTGTCGCCGGCGTCTGCGTTCCATTTCCGGCGTAGCCAGTTGGTGCGTCCGCAGAAGTGGGGCAAGGGTCCGCTGACGGCTGCGCAGGTGTGCGTGGAGGGTGTGGGGCCGGCGGTGTTCGCGGGTTGGGCGGATGGCGGAGAGCTGTACGACTGCCGGACTCACGGGTGTGGCTGTGGCTGGGTGTACGAGTACGAGCCCGGTGACCCGATGGGGATTCCGTGGCCGACGCCGCTGATTCAGATAACGGCGTTCTCGGAGGAGCAGACCGACAACATTTACGGCGCGCTCCGCCCGATGATCGACAAGGGGCCGCTGTCGGAGCTGATTCCGAAGACCGGTGAGGAGTTCATTCGCCTTCCCGGTGGCGGCCGTGTCGACACGGTCACCTCGAGCGCGCAGTCCCGCCTCGGTCAGCGCGTCACGTTCGTCCCCCAGGACGAGACGGGCATCTGGACGACCGAGAACAAGATGCAGAAGGTCGCGGACACGCAGCGGCGTGGTCTGGCGGGCATGGGCGGCCGGTCAACGGAGACCACGAACGGCTGGGACCCGTCCGAGAACAGCGTGGCGCAGCGGACGTTCGAGGCGAAGGCCCAGGACATCAACCGGGACTTCCGCAAGGCTCCACCGGATCTCGACTACGCGAAGAAGGCGGACCGCCGCAGGATCCACAAGGCGGTGTACGGCGACTCCTGGTGGGTCGACCTGGACGCCATCGAGGCCGAGGCCGCGGAGCTGCTGGAGCGCGACCAGGCGCAGGCCGAACGCTTCTTCGGCAACCGGATCACGGCGGGCACCGGTACGTGGCTGGCCCGGGACCGCTGGGACGTCCGGGCCGGGCTCCGGGAGGTCCCCGACGGGACTGCGGTGGTCCTCGGCTTCGACGGCTCGGACATCGACGACTGGACGGGTATCCGGGCGGAGACGCTGGACGGCTACCAGTTCACCCCGGTGTACAGCTCGCTCGAGTTGCCGACGATCTGGGATCCGTCCGAGTGGGGCGGCCAGACGCCGCGCCTCGAAGTGGATGCCGCGGTCGATGAGTTGATGCGCCGCTACCAGGTGGTGCGCATGTACTGCGATCCGCCGTACTGGGAGACGGAGATCGACGGCTGGGCCGACCGGCACGGCGACAAGCGGGTGGTGCGCTGGTACACGCAGCGCGTCGTACAGATGCACGCCGCCTGCGAGCGGCTGCTGACGGACGTGACGAAGGCCGACAGCACGTTCGCGCATGACGGCTGCGAGGACACGTCGGCACACGTGGGGCACGCCCGGAAGGCGGCCCGGACCGCCGGCCGGTACGTGCTCCGCAAGGCGGCACCCCACCAGAAGATCGACATGGGAGTGGTGTCCGTCCTCGCCCATGAGGCTGCCGGCGATGCGATCGCCGCGGGCCTGGCCCGACCGAAAGTTTCCCGGAAGACGACTGTGATGCGCTGACGATGACGGGGGTGACCTGTGGCCCTCGACCTGGAGCCGGATGCGTGGCTGAAGAGGCTGTGTGCGGCGCACGACACCGATCTGCCGCAACTGCGGTTGATGGACTCCTACTACGAGGGCACGCAGCCTCTGTCGTATCTGGCGCCGGAGATCCAGTCGGAGTTGTCGGACCGGATGCGGCAGCTGGTCATCAACTGGCCTCAGCTGGTGGTGGACGCGCTGGATGAGCGGCTGGACGTCGAGGGCTTCCGGTACGCGGACTCCGAGACGACTGTGGATGATCTGTGGTCGGTGTGGCAGGCCTCCGACATGGACGAGGGCAGCCAGCAGGCCCACGTCGACGCCCTGGCGTTGAAGCGCAGCTATGCGATCGTCGGCACGAACGAGGACGACGAGGACACGCCGATCATCACTGCGGAGTCCGCCCTCGAGGTCTTCGCGGAGCGGGATCCGCGGACCCGTCAGGTGATGGCGGCAATCAAGCGGTGGGACGAGCCGGGGGCCGGTTCGGCCCCGGTGAAGTGGGCGACGCTGTATCTGCCCGATGCGCGGATGACGTTCGAGCAGCAGAAGGGCGCTTGGACTGAGGTCGACCGGGACGAACACAACCTGGGCCAGGTGCTCGTCGTCCCGCTGGCGAACCGCCCGCGGCTGCGGCATCTGGACGGCACGTCGGAGTTGCGTTCGGTGATTCCGATCTCGGACGCCGCCTGCAAGATCGCTTCGGACATGATGGTGTCGGCGGAGTATCACGCGATGCCGCGCCGCTGGGCGACGGGCATGTCGAGGGATGATTTCGCCGACGAGAACGGGCAGCCGCTGGGCGCGATGTCGTCGCTGGCGGGCCGTCTGTGGGTGAATGAGGGCGACACGGTCAAGTTCGGCCAGTTCCCCGAGGCGCAACTGAGCAACTTCCACGACACGATCAATGTGCTGGCCCGGCTGGTGGCCGCGCTGACGGGCCTGCCGCCCGCGTTCCTCGGCCTGGCGACGGATCAGCCGCCGTCGGCGGATGCGATCCGCGCGTCGGAGGCCCGTCTGGTGAAGCGCGCGGAACGGCGCCAGCGGGCGTTCGGTGAAGCCTGGGAGCGGGTGATGCGGCTCGTTCTGCTGGTGCGGGACGGCGAGTTGGATCCGCGCACGCGGAAGCTGGAGACGGTGTGGCGGGATCCGTCGACGCCGACGTTCGCGCAGAAGGCCGACGCCGTGGTCAAGCTTCACGCCTCGGGGATCCTGCCGACCGAGCAGGCCTGGGAGGACCTCGGTTACTCCGCGGTGCAGCGGGACCGTATGCGGGGTATGCAGGACGACGCCCTGACCCGTATGACGGCGATGGATCTGCACCAGCTGAGCACGGCCCAGCCGGCGCCGCAGCCGGTCGAGGTGCCCGCCGGTGGCTGACGTTGCGGTTCCCACGCAGGCCCACCAGGACATCGTCGACGCCTACGGTGCAGCCCAGCGGCGGGCCGTCATCCAGACGACGGTCACCCTGCAGCGCCTATGGAAGGAGCTCGCGGGCACGGACCTGTCGCGGTCGTGGCTGGGCGGTCTGGGCACGGCGATGGTCCGCGCAGTAGCGGCTGGCCAGTTGGTGGCGGCGTCGACGGGCCAGCCGTACATCGAGGCGATGGTCCGCGGTGACGGTCTGGGCAACGACTACTTGGCGCAGGCGTCAAGGGTGGATGCCCGCTCGTTTTCGGGCACCGCGTCGGACGGCCGGGCGCTGGATTCGCTGCTGTACTTGCCGGTGATCCGCACGAAGACCCTGATCGGCGGCGGCCTCACCCTGCAGGAGGCCATGCTTGCCGGGCAGGCCCAACTGCTGCAGATGGCCGCCTCGGAGGTCGCGGACGCGGGCCGCGGTGCGGCGGGTGTGGCGATGGTCGCGAACCGCACGGTGACCGGCTATGTGCGGCAGGTCCGGTCGGGCGCGTGCGCACGTTGCGCGATCCTGGCGGGTCGCTGGTACCGGTGGAACGCCGACTTTCAACGCCACAAGCGCTGCTTCCCGGCCGGGGTGGTGGTGTCGGGCCCTCAGACGCTAGCGGCCACGCGGCGGTGGTACGAGGGGGAACTCGTCATCCTCACGACGGCGAGCGGTCAGGAGCTCCCCGCCACCGGCAATCACCCGGTACTGACGCGGCGTGGCTGGGTCGCTGCCAACCTCATTCAGGAAGGTGACGAGGTAGTCCGCAGCCTTCGGCCGGAGGGCGCTGCGCCCCTCGTAGTCCCAGATCATCAGCAGATGCCATCCCGCATCGAGGATGTATGGGCTGCGGAGAGCGTGACGGGCGTGCTTCGCGGAGTGCCAACCACCGCCGAGGATTTCCACGGCGACGGAGGCCACGGCGAAGTCGACGTTGTAGGGCCCAACCGCCTTCTGTGGAGTGAAGCAGAGCCCCCGATCTCGCAGCATTCGGGCGAACTTCTCTTCGCCTTCGGAGCGCTGGACCCTCTCGGCATGCTTCTCCCGATTCCGGGCGGCGAGTTTGAGAGTGTCACCGGAAGGGCTACTGCCTCGCATGGCCTCATGAGCGGCTTCGGTGAGGCGAGCCTTCTCGTCGGAGCTCAGTCTGGCCATGCGCAAGGCGTTGGCTTCGGCGGAGTTACGGAGATGCACCCCAGCCTGTTTGAGGTGCCTGCGTACCACGCCCCGCATGACGCCGTAGCGGATGGATATGGACTGCTCACTCTCACCGCCCTCATAGGCGGCAACGAGCTCGGTGGTGGGGAGTTCGATGGCCCACGGTCTCGGTGGGATGCCTCGGGCCTTACGGGCTCGATGCAGGGCGCTGAGCGAGATGCCCACGTGGGCCGCGACCTCCTTGATCGGCTTGCCGGTCAGATAGAGCTCGATCGCGTGGTCAAGGCGCGCAGGGTCAGTTGGTCCGGTCACGTGTACGACCTCAATTCGACAGAGGGCTGGTTCAACGCGAACGGCCTGATTGTATCTAACTGTCAGTGCTACGGGGTGCCAGCAACCGAGGCCCGCCCGGGCCGGCACATGAACCCGATGTCGTTCTTCAGCGGCCTTTCTCGCGCGGAGCAGGATCGCAGGTTCACGATCGGTGGCGCGGAGGCGATCCGCAACGGCGCCGACATCTACTCCGTCGTCAACGCCGGCCGGTCCACGATCACGTTGGACGCCTACGGCAAGAAGGTCGTGGCGACGCTCGAGGGCACGACCCGTAAGGGCGCGTTCTATCGGCAGATGCTTCGCGAGGCTGAGCAGAGGTCCGGTCAGCGGTTCGCAAGGAGCCGCGTCGATGTGGAGCAGGGCCTGCCGCGCTTCCATCTGCGGACACCGCGGCTGACGCCGGGCGAGATCCTCCGGCTTTCGGAGGATCGGGACGAGTTGATCAGGTTGCTCAAGCGCTTCGGGTACCTGAGCTGAGGAGGACCGAATGGCGCAGACCGTGCCAGCCAAGCAGATGCGGCAGCTGGTGAAGCAAGGCAAGGCGATGCCTGCCCCGGGCCAGGAGCGTCCGGGGCGCTTCCAGATCGAAACCCGAGCGGACCTTGAGCGGGCTGTCCTGGCGGTCGGCCGAGTCCGCCCCAACACAGAAGAGGCCCGGTCCAAGGTGCGCCGTTTCATCCTGGCGCGGGCGAAGGCTCTGGGCGCCCTCGATGCCATACCCGACTCGTGGAGCGCCGACGGCAGCCTCAAGAGCTGACCGACCCAAGACCGATCCACCCGAGGGGCCTCGCAACGGGGCCCCTTTCGCATGTCCACAACGAAGGGGCGGACGCAATGTCCACCGAGATGATGAAGGTTCCGGCAACCGGAGCCGCATGGTTCAACCTGCACCGTCACGACGGTGAGGAAGAGGGCGGCGACGCCCCGGACGCTGCAGAGTCGGGCGCTGGCGGAGACGACGACGCGGAAGCCGAGCGGCTCCTCGCCGAAGCGGCCGAAGCCGAGGGTGAAGGCGACGCGGACTCCGATGAGGAAGCGGACACCGAAGGCCTCGGCGATGCAGGCAAGAAGGCCCTCGACCGCATGAAGGCCGAGCGCGCGGCGGCGAAGAAGGAAGCCGCTGCGGCGAAGAAGGCTGCTGCGGAGGAGCGTCGGAAGGCTGCCGATCTGGCCCGCAAGGTCGCGGATTTCGAAGATCGCGACAAGTCGGAGCTGGAGAAGGCGCAGGCGAAGGCCGAGCGTTCGGCCGAGCAGGCGAGTAAGGCGGTCGCCCGGTCGGTGCGGTCCGAGATCAAGGTTGCGGCGAGCGACACGTTCGCCGATGCCTCGGACGCCATCGACGTTCTGATGCGCGATCCCTCCAAGTACGTCGACAGCGATGGCGAGATCGACACGGACGCGATCGAGGCGGACCTCGCGGATCTGCTGGAGCGGAAGCCGCACTGGGGCAAGCCCGAGCCGGCTGCTCCGGCCGCAGAGCCGAAGCCCAAGCCGAAGCCGGACCCCGGCCAGGGCTCGCGTGGTGCTCCCGCGCCGGTGAACTACCTCGAGGCCTCGAAGGACGAGGTCGCCCAGGAGCTCGCCAAGTACGGCTACAGGCAGCGCGTGTGATCACGGTCCGGGCCCGGTTGGGCGGAGGACGCACCTCGATTGAGGTGTCCGGTCACGACGAGCCTGCTGCTGGGGGTCGCGTCTGCGCCGCCGTGTCGGCCATCACCCAAACCGCGCTGCTGGGCCTGGATCAGGTCGCGCAGCAATACCCGGACCAAGTGTCCATAGAGATCATTGAGGAGTAACTGATGACCCCCACCATGTCCGCGGCCCGCCCGCGGCTCATCCGCGCCCCGCGGTCGTGGTTCCGACTGGACCGGCACGCCGGTGTCCGGCCGTCCCTGCCTGCTGGCATTCAGGCGATGCTGCAGAACGGCATGTTGGACCGGGTGTTCCGGGACGCTCTCGTGCCGAACTTCCTGTTCCCCCAGATCGCGGACGCGGAGCCGTGGATGGGTGGCCTGGGTGACACCAAGACGTTCACCCGCAAGGGCCTGCTGGCGCCGGTGACGACCCCGGTGACGGGTTCGGATCCGTCGGCGGCGACGTACAGCATCGAGCAGTGGTCCGTGACGATGGACCAGTACGCGAACAGCATGGACACCAACATGCTCGGCTCGTCGATGGCGCTCGCGTCGAAGTTCCTCGCGGACGTCGAGAACCTGGGCATCAACGCGGGGCAGACCATCAACCAGGTGGCCCGGAACAAGCTGTACAAGGGCTATGCGGGCGGCCGGACGTGGGCGACCGCGGCGGGCACCTCGGACACGTCGATCATCGTCAACTCGACGGACGGTTTCGAGACCGTCATGGTCAACGGTGTGCCGACCGCGGTGTCGGCGTCGAACCCGCTCACCGTGTCGATCGCGGGCGTCGCGAACACCGTGACCGGGGTGAACACCGGCACCAAGACCCTGACCCTGGGCACCACTCGGGTGGACGTCGTCGGCGACTACGTGGTCGCGGCGAACGCCCCGGTCTCGGTCCGGGCGACCGGCAACTCGGCCTTCGACTTGTCGTCGTCGAACACGGTGACGTTCGCGAACTTCCGGGCGGCCGTGGCGCGTCTGCGGAAGATGGCGGTGCCGACGGTGGGCGGCTACTACGTCGCGCACATCGACCCCGACACGGAGGCGCAGCTCTTCGCGGACTCCGACTTCAAGCAGGCGCTGCAGGGCCGCGTGGACTCGCCGATCTACACGGACCTGTCGATCGGCCGGTTCGCGGGCATCGACTGGGTGCGCAACCTGGAGGCGCCGACGATCTCCAACGGCGGTTCGGCGGGCACGCTTCTCGTACACCGGCCGATTGTGCTGGGTGCGAACGCGCTGATGTCGGCGCCGTTCGAGGGCACCAACAACCTCCTCGCCGGGACCGGGGTGGAGGACGTGCCCGAGATCCGCACCATCGCAGCGGCCCCCGGCGTGGACGTCACCCTGCTGGTGCGTCCGGCGCAGGACCGTCTGCAGCAGGTCATCGCCTCCACCTGGTCGTGGGTCGGCGACTACGGCGTCCCGTCCGATGCGGGCACGGGCGATGCGGCGCTGTACAAGCGCGGCGTCGTCATCGAGCACGCCTGATATGGCTCCCGTCGGCGCGGACAACCCTGTCCGTTCGCGCCGACGGGCCTTCACAAAGGAAGGAGTGCAGCATGCGCGTGCGCGTACTGCAGCCGACGCGGGCGTACTGGAACTACGAGGTCCGCGAGTTCGGCAAGGGCGAGGAGTTGGAGGGCGATCTGGCTCGCCACCTCGCCGCGAACGCCCCGGAGGGCGCGGTGAAGGTCACCGAGCCGGATCCGGAGCCCGAGCCGACCCCGGAGCCGCCCGCCGAGCCCCCTGCCGATCCGGGGGCCGCCAGCGATGAACCTCCGGTGGACGGCACCATCGACGACCTCATGTCGTGGGTGAACGACGACCGCGAGCGGGCCGGACGGGCTCTGGCGGCGGAGCAGGCGAAGGACAAGCCCCGCTCGACCGTCGTGAAGCGGCTGACGGCCCTGGCCGACACCGAGGAGTAAAGGGGGCTGCCTTATGTCCCCGACCCCTCTGGCCACTCAGGCGGACCTCGAGGCCGCGCTGCAGCGGGCGCTGGATCCGGCGCAGGCCGCGATGGCGCTGCGCCGGGCCTCGGCGCGGGTGCGGAAGCACTGCCGCCAGCAGTTCACGCTGGTGGAGAACGAGACGGTCACCCTGCCCGGTGGCGGCAGGGTGCTGCGGCTGCCGCAGCGTCCGCCCGTCATCGACGGCGCGCATCCGTTGACCGTCGTGGAGCTGTTCGGGATCTCCAACGTGGAGTACACGGCCCTGGAGGGCCGCGACTTCACGCGGATCGGCAGCGAGCTGACCCGCGGCGAGCAGTGGTGGGCGCCCACCCGGCTGATGGGCTGGCCGTTCATGCGGCCGATGGGGATCTGGGCCCAGCGGGTTCGGGTCACCTACAGCCACGGCTACGCCGAGGTCCCGGACGACGTCGTCGACATCGTGCTGGATCTGGCGCAGATGAACATGACCAACCCGCAGGGGCTGCGGTCGGAGTCGATCGACGACTACAGCCGGACTTTCGCCGCCGAAACCATTGGCGGCGCACTGCTGACCGCGGAGCACAAGGAAGCCCTGCGCCAGTACCGGGGCGGCTCGTTCTCTGTGGCGCCGGTGACCTGACATGACGGCCATCGACATCCAGCCGCTCCTCGCGGCAGGCCGCGCCGCTCACAATCAGCTGCTGGTAGACACCTGCACGATCTGCCGCCCTGGTGCGCCGACGCTGAACCGCTCGACGAGCGTCCTCACGCCGGGCGCACCCACGGTGCTGTATTCGGGCGCGTGCCGCCTGAAGCCGCAGCGGGTGCCTCGCAATGAGGCGGGGGAGCGGCTGACGGTGGTGGCCCGTTACGAGCTCGCCCTGCCGTTCGCATCGCTGGCCACCGACAGCCTGCACGTCGGGGACACGGTCACCATCACCGCGTCCGGTGACACCCGCCTCGTGAACCAGCTGTTCGCGGTGATGGCCGTCGACTTCAGTTCCACGGCGACTGCATGGCGGATCAGCGTCGAGAACGTGACGTGAGGGGAGGCCTGGAATGGTGGCCCCCGCGGTTCTTCCGCATGTTGACGCCGTCGCGGCAGCCCTCACGGCGGCCGGGCTGACCGTGTACTTGGGTGGCGCCCCGGCCGGTGTCTCACCGACCGCGTCCGCGCCGTATGTGGTGCTGTACCCGGATCCGGGCCGGGCGGAGACCGCGTCTCTCGCCGACGACCGGACCAACTTCTCCGCGGTCATCCAGCTGACCTGTGTGGGCTTGACGGCGGAGCAGGTCATGTCGGTGTCCGACCGGGCCATGGCCGCCCTTTCGGTGGTTCTGGCCGTGGCCGGTCGCGCGTCCTGGAAGCCGGAGTCCCTCGACGGGCAGCCGGTACAGCGTGATGACGATGTTGTCCCGCCCAACTACTACGCCCCGAGCCGGTACCGGCTTCGTTCCATCCCCAGTTGAGGAGAAGACCCCCATGGCAACCCTGACGACCCAGGTCATCAATCTCGCGGGCCTGGCCCCGACCTACGGTGCCGCCGCCGCATCCACGAAGATCGTGTGTGGCGAGCGGACGTTCCTGCACGTGAAGAACACGGCGGGCAGCTCGATGACGGTCACCCTGTCCTCGACGGCGAAGGTCCGCGGGCAGGCCGCTGCTGACGTCGTGGTCACGGTCCCGGCGACGACCGGCGACATGATGATCGGCCCGGTCACGCAGGATCTGTTCGCGGGCGTGTCGGACGGTCTGGCCTCCGTCACCTACTCGTCGACGACGTCGGTGACCGTCGCCGCCGTGCGCATCTGACCTCCCACCCCCGTCTTCGTCCGCCCCGCCCGCTCGGGGCTTTTTTTGTGCCCTGAGGAGGGTTCATGTCTGACCTGATCAGCGATGGCAACACCAAGGTGAGCTGGGTGGGCTCCATCGCGAACATCAACGCCCCGACCGCGACGGAGCTGAATGGCGGCTCCGACTGGACGCTGCGGATCACCCCGGACGGTCTGAAGGCCGATCCCAGCACGGCCGATGTCGACACCAGTTCGCTGGGTTCGACGTTCACGACCAACCAGCCCGGCCGCAGGAGTTACACGGTCGAGCTGACGTTCAAGCGCGGCAGCACCACGATCGAGGACCAGCCGTACACGACGCTGGTGTACGGGGCGTCCGGCTATCTGGTGGTGCGCCGCGGGACCGCGTTCGCCACCGCCTACGCCACCGCGGACAAGGTCGAGGTGTACCCGGTGACCGCGGGTGAGGCGCAGAACATCGCGCCCGCTGCGAACGAGGTCAACAAGTTCATGTCGCCGATGAAGGTCACCAGCGACCCGGCGACGAGGGCTGTCGTCGCCTGATGCCTGACATCTCGGAGCTCTTGGCAGGGGCGTCGCCTCGCGAGGTCACCGTGCAGGTGTGTCTCGCGGGCGACGTGGGCGCCGAACTGGAGGCGCTGGAGGCCGAGCTGGGCCAGTTGGGGGAGTGGCAGCCGACGTCGCTCGGCGAGGCCAATCCGGCGTTCGAGCTCCAGGAGCGCATAGAGGAGGCCCGTCAGCGGGCCAGGGATGCGGCGGTCGAGTTCCGGTTCCGGGCACTCGGGCACCGCACCTACAGCAACCTGCTCGCCGCGCACCCAGCCCCGAAGGGCTCCAAGGAGCCCTACGACGCGGGCACGTTCCTGCCCGCGGTCCTCGCCGCCTGCTGCATCGAACCGTCGCTGACGCCCTCGCAGGTGGACCGACTGCTGGACGTCGTCAACGACGGGACGGCGAGGACCCTGTTCGCGACCGCGCTGGCCGTGAACGAGGAGCCCAGCCCGGTCCCTTTCTCGTAGCCCGCCTGCGGGACGGCCGCCTCCCGTACCGGCGGGAAGTCGAGGCGGCGCGGGCATGGGGCATTCCCCGCAGCATCCTCCTCGGCCGCCCGCAGCCGGCCCCTGGTGAGTCGTTGTGGCTGCCGGAAGACCGCTGGTGGGCGATGGCCCTGATGGAAGCCGAGTCCGGGCTGTGCGGGGACTGTGGGCATCCGCTGGCCGAGTCGACGCACGCCGACAACGAGTACGCCTACGACGCGTCGATCAGCAAATGCCATGGGTGCCTTGCCGGCGCCCGTCGGGTGGCGACGTTCCAGGAAGACGGCGGCAAAACCGAGGGCCTGAAGGTCAGCGTGTTCCGGAGGGAGTCGTAATGGCGGGTGTCGACGTGATCGGACTCACCGTGGTCGTGGACGACCTCGGGGTCTTCGCGGAGCGGCTGAGGGTGAACGTTGGGAAGGCCGTGAAGGTCACCAGCCAGAAGGTGCGGGACGACGCCCGGAGTCGCATCAGGGGCCGCAAGTACCTGCCCGCCTACCCGTATTCGATCACCTACGACGTCAAGGTCACCGCCGACGGCGTCGAGGGCGAGATCGGCCCGGACAAGGGGAAGGCGCAGGGGCCGCTCGGCAACATCGTCGAGTACGGCACCAGTAAGAACGCCCCCATCCCGCACCTCGGCCCCGCGCTCGACGCGAACGCCGACGACCTGGTTGCTGGCATCGAAATCGCCGTCCACCAGGCCATGTAACAGCACGCCAAGGACAGGGAACCCAATGACCACCACGAGCAGGAAGCCGCCCGCACGCCGGGCCGCGAAGCCGGCGCTGACGTTCGCCGCCGTCCGCGCGAAGATCCAACGGCCCCGGCACATCGTCGACATGGTGCTGGATGCCGAAGCGTCCGCCGAGATCGAAAGCCTCGAAGCGCTGCTGGAGCGGGCGCAGCGGCACGACGAAGCCAACGGCGCGGAGACCGCCCGGGACGTCGCCAAGCACCTCCAGGAAGTCGAGGCGCAGGCCGAAGCCTCGCGCGTGCGATTCACCCTCGAAGCCATCACGCACCGCGCCTACCAGCAGCTCCGGGCGGAGCATCCGCCGACGAAGGAACAGATCGAGGCGGCAGCGGGCCGCGGCGGCAGCGAGGAACCGGCCTTCGATCCGGACGCCTTCGCCCCTGCTCTCGTCGAAGCGCAACTGATCGAACCCAAGCCTGCCGACCCTGCGGAGTTCGCCGCGTTCTGGGATGACCTCTCCGACGGCCAACTCGGCCAGCTCTGGCAGGCGGCGATCAGCGTCCAGTTCCAGACGGGCGAACTCGGGCCGCCCTCGCAGGCTGCCGCCGACATTCTTCGTTCGTTCGGGATGGCCACCGGCTGACCGTCTGGAGTTCGCCGGGGCCAGGTCACCACGGACGCCAGGCCTCGCGGTAGCCAGGACGGTCGCTGAACGCAGACGCGCGCAGGTGCACCGCCATACCGATTGCATTCACCCACCCGTGCGCATACTCGACGGCGTCGTCAAGGTCGACCTCACGGGCGCCGACCTCAACGAACAGAGCGAGCAGCTTCCGATCGGCTTCGATATCCCGCAGTACCCGAGCCGGATCATGCGCAGCGATGTGGTCGCCGCGCTCCGACTCCAGGAAGTCCTGCGACCCGACGGCCACAAGGTCGCCCTCTCGGCGCGTGATGACGGCGTGCCCGTCGTAACGCCAGTCGGGTCCGTCTTCCTCAGCCGCCGCCGTGGCGCGCGCCGCGTCGGTGTCGAGCTGCTCGCCGAACCACTGCACCAGATCGTCCATGCCGACATTCTCCCGCACGGCAGTTGGCGTCCGCCCGCCTCCCGCTACGCCTGAGCTTCGCGACGCACAACAACTGAAGATCGGGGGCAGCCGTGGCCGACCGTACCGTGCGCGTCCGCGTCATCGCCGAGATGCCGGGCTTCGGCACCGTCGTGCGCACCGGCACTGGCGAGCTGATTGCCCTCGGGGAAGCCTCCCTGGTTGCTGGGCGCGGGATTCGCGCTCTCGGTGCGGACGGTGCGGCGGCCCGTGCCGGGCTGACGGCCATGGGCGCGGGTGCGCGCGGCGGCGCGGCGGGCGTCCGGGAGGGCGAGGCCGCAGCGCTGGCTGCCAGCCGCGGCACGCGAGCGATGCGGGACGAGGCGGCGCTGGCCCCTGGCGCGTTCGGGCGAATGGGCACGGCAGCCCGTAACGGCATGGGTTCGGTCCGCTCCGGCGTCGAGTCGGTCCTCGGCCCGGTCAAGCATCTCGGCGCCCTGCTGGCGGGCGGCGCGATCCTGTTCGGCCTGCACGACATTGTCCACGCGGGCAACGAGTACACCGATGCGATGAACAAGTTCCTCGAGGTCACCCGCGCTTCGGGGGCGCAGATGTCGTCGGCCGGCCGTGAGGCTCAGGCCCTGGGCGCGGACATGAAGCTGCCCTCGGCGAACGCGGCGGAGGCCGCGGACGCCATGGTGGAGCTGGCGAAGGCGGGCCTGTCCGCGCAGGACGCTATCAAGGCCGCCCGGGGCACGATCCAGCTGTCGGCTGCTGCTCGAACTGACGTTGCTACGGCGGCGAAGATCGAGGGCGACGTCATGGACCAGTTCGCTCTCAAGAGCACGGAGGCGACGCACGTCGCGGACGTCCTCGCCAACACCGCCAACTCGGCGTCCGGCGAGCTGATGGACATCTACTACGCGATGAAGTACGTGGGCCCGATCGCCCA
>Ga0209239_1001411_pt1 | contig 14322 bp, 13 predicted proteins | sample GraSoi013_2_20cm_FD_185824 | JGI IMG/M metagenome (GOLD analysis project Ga0209239, IMG submission 185824) | Grasslands soil microbial communities from the Angelo Coastal Reserve, California, USA - Sample 10_02_2013_2_20cm (SPAdes) (version 2) | ecosystem: Environmental > Terrestrial > Soil >...
TCTGGAACGCGTACGTTACGTTCTCCGATTCCGGGTTCGTCCAGTAGACCATGTAGTCGCTCGATCCGGGGACGTTCCAGGAGTTGTTCGCGCGGTCCGCGGTCACGTTGACGTATTCGATGGAGCCTCCGACGTGGGAATGAATGTCGAACCCGATGGGCGGACCCATCGCTCCGTTCGCCGACCACGACCAGATGAGGATGTCGCCCGGCCCGATCGGGAGGCCGAGGGTCGGCAGATCCGCGTGAAAGGACGCGTTCGACGTGTCGTCCGGGGTGAGCACGAAGCTCCTGCTCTTCGAGACCGTGCCGCTCCCTGCCCCGTGGGCCGAGACGGTCGGGGCGAAAAGGGCCGCGCAAACCAGGATCAACGGGGAGACTTGCGGTGCGCCGCACTCAACCCGCTCCCGTCAGGGCGATATGGAAGGTCGCGATGAGATCGAAGCCATCGACGCGGGGGATGTCGGCGTCGATGCGCCACGTACCGGGCTGGGACATCGCGAACGTCGTGATGATGAGGTGATTCCCGTGCGGCCCAATGAGGGCCAGAGTGGTCGGCGGTAACCCGATGTTGGTGAGTGATCGGAAGGTGATCTTGCTCGTGTTCTTGCCGCCGTTGTAATCCGATCCGTTCGATGCATAGGAGAGGTAAAACTCGAGCGCATAGCTTCGATTCGCGATCGTGGGAGTCGGGGTCACGACCAGGTGGACGCGGATCCCGCTCACGGTGTCATCGAGCGTGAACGGCTGAGGACCGGCGGCCACGGAGATCGCGGGCGTGAGCGATGCGAGCAGGGCCGCGAGGACGAGGATCGTGGCTCCGAGCGCCGTTTCGTTTCGCACGTTCCGCGTGAGCTGCCGGAAGGCCGCCGCGGGCTCGGAGGCTTCCGAACCTCGCGGGACAAGGCGATACCGGTTGTACGCCCCGAACGCGACCATCGGGGCGAAGAGGGCGACCTTCGCGAGCACGACCCATCCGTAGCCGAACCGGAAGAGGGCGTCGACGCTGCCGACCAGGAGGAGCGCGAGGATGAATCCGCCCAGGAGGACGAGCCCGACGCAATACGCGGCCATGCGGGAGAACCGGCCGATGACAATGCGCGCAAGGGGAACTGAGGCGGGTTCCCGGAGGAACGAACGGGCCGCGAAGATGGTGACGAGGCCGCCGACCCAGAGGGTCACCCCGAGGATGTGCGCCGCATCGGCGACGACTCCGACCCCGGGCAGGGTGAACTCGATGAGCACGAAATCCGTCGCCGCGGCATGGGTCCCCGCAACGCCGATTCCGATCGCGGCGATCCCTAGGATGGCTCCAATGAGCAGGTGTCGGCGCACGGCTTCTGGCGCTTGCTTCCGGGACCGCGAGAAGGCGTCCGATAGGACGACGAACAACGCCGCGCCGAGGGCGAGGCTCAGGACCACCGAGAGTTTGTACGTTGAGCCGAGGATGGACCCGGCGCCGCCGCTCCCCTCGAGCACGTCGGTCAGCAGGAACAAACCGGCGAAGGCGAGCGCGAAGAGGAACGCGCCGGCTCGGGCCACGTTCGTCACGACTTGGAATCCCAAGCCGTACGCGGGCGTCGCGTTCACATCCGGATCGCGGCCGGCGGGTATCCACATGAACGCGCCAATCACCGCGGCGCCGAGGGCGGCGGCGAGCCCGAAGAAACCGACGAAGCGAAGGCCGATCTCGAACGGCGACACCGGCGCACCTATCGATGTCGCGCCACCCGGTGGCAAAGAGCCAGGCAGATTACCGCTCGCGTCTTGCACGCCGTAGGCGAAGGATCCGGCTGTGAAGTGGCCGTCCACCGCGGAGGTCGCGGTCCAGGCGACCGTGAAGATGCCGGGCCCGGTTGCGTTCAGGCGGACGGACATCGTGCGGCCGTCCGATGATGGGCTCACCGGAGGGAGGTCGAACCGAGCGCCGGTCCCGTTCGTCACGTCGATCGTGGCCGAGTTCGCTTCGATGGCCTCCGAGAGGGTCACGCTCACAGACGTGGGCGTCGAGTTGTACGGCAGGATCGCGTCCGGGAGGGGATCTGACGAGACGTAGTTCGCGTGCGCGGTCGTTGCGCCGGGAAGCAGCGCCACGAGGAAGAGGGCTGCACCCAGCAACAGGACTGAACGGTTCATGGGGCACGACGCATCGAGCGGGACGCACGGACGGTGAGCACGAGGGAAGCCGCCCCGATCAGGACCGCGACGAGGGCCACGCCGATGAGGATGGTGAGGAGGGTCTGAAGCGCCGCGAGCTGGGCGTTCAGCTGCGCGATCGAATTCTGAAGGTCGGTTGCGGTAGGCTCCGTCACAGGGAATTGATAAACCGATGTCTGGGCGACCGGGTCGAGGCCGACCGTTACATCAACCGGGGTCGTCGCGTTCAACCTTCCGGCGATTCGGACCGAATAGGCTCCGGGGACGGTGGGGATGACGTCAAACGTGTACCAGCCGGGTCGGTCGAACTGGGGCTCCAGCGCCCTCACCACCAAGGCCGGTCCCGTGGTCAGGGTCGCATTCAGGTCCCTCCCGATTCCAACGACCCAGGCCGAGGTCCCGTTGGAGAAATGATGCTCGATTCCCAGGTCGAGGCCGTTCAGCCCCCCCGCGACTGCGGGCTCGCTCCGCCATCCGACCGTCAGTTCGTACTCCCCCACCGTCACGTGCTCGTGTGCGGCCACGGGGGTGACCACGGATAGCATACCCGCGAGAGCAAGCCAAAACGGGAACACGGCGACCAAAGCGATCCGGGATCGATTCATTTTCTTCCCAGGTGTCCGATGAGTCGCTCCGATATTTGGTTTATGGCACAAATGTAAACCGTCGGCCACGGGCTCTTGCTCAAATCAGAAAAGAGAAAGGGGGAGCAGCGCCCGATCGGGCTGCCGCTCCGTGGCTGGGGGGTTACGGTGAACTGCTCGGTTGGACGTGCTTCTCGATCAGGAGGTACAGGTTGTCATACGTGCCGTCCTGATCGACGTCCTCCGCGTGGTAGTCGACGGAGACCCATTCGTGGGTGTCCGGGACGCCGTCCTGGTTCGGATCGGTCATCCGCTCCGCACGGAACGTGAGGTCGACCTTCTCAAAGACGCCGTTGGAGTCCGCGTCGGTCCATTGCGCGTCCAGGCGCAGGTATGCGGTCTCCTCCGGCACGCCGTTCTGGTCTTCATCGGTGACCTCCGAGGCGCGCGCCGTGATCGTCACGAGCTCCGGGCGACCGTCGTCGTTCGCGTCCGTGGCCTGGGCGTACAGGACGAACGCCGCGGTGTACTCCAAGCTGCCATCGTGGTTCGCGTCACGGACCGCCGTCGCGTGGACGGTCACGTTCGTCGACTCGAACGCTCCGTTCGAGTTCGCGTCGACCGCGAGGACATCGATCGTCGCGCCGCGGGTCTCGTCGACCAAGCCGTCGGAATTGAAGTCCTTCTCCTCGGTCGCGACGAGGTGCAGCTCGACGCGGTCCGGGTGCTGGTCTTCGATCGCGTTCAGGACGACGCCGTCGACGGTCGCGAAGGAGTGGTCCTCCGGGAAGCCGTCGTCATTCCGGTCGATCGCGGCCTCCGCGCGGATCGTCAGCGTGGCCTTCTCGAAGATCCCGTTCGAGTTGTCGTCCAGGGCCTCGAAGGTCCCTTCCAGACTCGCGCGGTACTCCGGCGTCCCGTCCTGGTCCATGTCCCGCACGACCGCGGCGGTCAGCGTGAACCGGGCGAGTTCCGGATAGCCGTCGTCGTTGGAGTCCGTCGCGAGGGCCGTGATCTCGAGCGCCTTCCGGACCTCGAGGACGCCATCGGAGTTCGGGTCCGCGCGGGCGTACAGGTAGATCCGGCCTTCGACCCGCTCCGCGAACCCGTTCGAGTTCGCGTCGGTCATAGCGAAGGAGATCTCGACGCCGCGGGCGAGCTCGTCGAAGCCGTCGCCGTTCCGGTCGAGCGCCTCATACGCCTTCGCGCTGAAGGTCGCGGTCTCGTTGTGACCGTCGTTGTTCGCGTCCCGCGTGTTCGCCGTCAGGTCGAGCGCCGCGCGGTACTCCGGCGTGCCGTCGTCCCCGACGTCGTACGTCTCGTAGACATGGACCTCGAGGTCGACCGCGTCCGGCGTGCCGTCGCTCGTGGAGTCGGTCATGCAGATCTCCGCCTGCACGGTCCGGACGAACTCGGCGTTGCCGCTCTCATTCCGGTCGAAGCGCTGTTCGCCGGCAAAGGTCGCCATGACGGATTCCGGCTTCGTGTCGCCGTTCGCGTCCTTCACACTGAGGGTCCAGACGCCCTGGGCAGTGTACTCGTGGATGCCGTTCTCGTTCGGGTCCGCGTACGCCTCGACGCCCTGGCGGCCTTCGAGCGCGTTGAACTTGCCATCGGAATCGTTGTCCCAGACCTGGAAGTCCCGGGCGATCGTCAGGCCCGCCTCGGGCACCCCATCGTAGTCCGCGTCAACGACGCAGGTGCCGAGCATCCGCCCATGCACGTACTCCGGGTTGCCGTCGTGGTTCGCGTCCGTGGCGGTGAATTCGCTCCGCCAGCCGCATCCGCTCTCGTTGTCCTGGGGCGCAATGAAGTGCATGAGGTCTGGCGCGCCGCGAACCTGGTCCGTGTCGCGGGGCAAGACACCGAGGCCGAACGAATCGAGGGAATCGTTCGAAAGGTCATCGCGGGTCTCGTTCAGTTCGCGCAGGGCCGGCACATCCGTGCCGACGGGATCGGGCTGTCGGTCCGAATCGCTCGCGGGGGCCGACTGGGCGCCGGCCGGTGCATCGGACGGGCTGGACGACGCGACCTGAGCCGCGGGCGGCGCCGGCGTGGGGCCGGGCGCGCTCGACGCGGACAAGACCGCGGCCGATTGACTCGCGTCGGCCGCACTCTGGGCGGTCAAGGTTGCGCCGCGATTCGAGGGCGTGTAGCCCAAGAGGCGCAGATACGTTCCGTCGCGCATGAGTCCGCCTCCCACCATCGGGAGGACGGCCGCACTCACCGCGACCACTCCGAGCGCGACCGCCAGGGCCAGAAAGAGGGCGCGGGGCGGGCGTTTCGAGACGCAGTAGGCTTGCATCGGGATCCACCTTTGCAATGCGTACGCGAGGCCGGGGGCTTATCAAGGCCCGCAAGACTCTTCCCGATGGCTTTATTACCTAGAATGCGCGGCATGAAGGGCCGTCGTTTCCGGTACTGATTCCGGTCTCATTCGAGGAGGCCAAACGGCATCGGCGCGTCCCTCCGATCGAGTGCGCGGACCCCGATTTCGCGTGGAGAAAATCCTGCGGTTCGCCTCCAAATTATCCGAGCACCACCGGATGTATTCGGTCCTCCACTCACACCTACATGAGCGTCCTCGTCCATGCTCATCGACGAAAGGGGGAGGCTAGGTGGCACGATTGGGTCGCCGCGCCGTGGACGCGCTTCGGGCATACCTGCTGCTCCGAGGCCCCGCCACCGCGCAGGACCTGCGCGGCAGTCTGCACCTGTCGCGCGCGGAGACGTATCAAGTCGTCCGCAAGGCGGCGGCCCGGGGCCTCATCAAGGTCGTCGCGCACGTGCACACGGATGACAACCATCGATCCCAGGCGTGGGACGTCGACTCCCCGGACGGCGAGCTCTTGTGGCGCCGGCAGGAACAGCACATCCGCGGCCGTTATTGCACGTGCCTTCCGGTGGGCCCGCGGGACGGGAGGACCGAAGAGGCATGAAGGAGTCCTGCTACCTGGTCGTCTGGTGGGTCTGTCAGACTCCCCAGATCGCGCTGTTCGACCATCTCGAGGCCGCGAAGGCGGCGGCCAGTGTCCGGAACGCCCTCATGGTCACGGTGACCGGGACCGCCGTCGAGATTGACGAAGTCGTCGACTGGTATCGGCGCAACGATGAAGGCGACCCGCTGCCGGCGGAGTGGCGCGATGGCTTGGGGCAGCCTCGCGTGCCTTGGGGTCCTCAACTGAATCCGCAGCCGAGTGCGCGGCCTGTGGCCGCGCCCAAGGGTTGACCGATCGTTCATTGTCGCCCAGAGAGTCCCCGGCGCCCCGACGTGGCGGAAGGCTCAAGCGGCGCGTATCGCCTTCGTCGCCGACGCAGCCCGAAGGTGAGAAATCCTACGCGGTCGGACACATGGACCGCACTGATGGTCGTTCTTGCGATCGTGCTTCTCCTCCTCGTCGTGATTTTCGTTCCTCGACCCAATGTCCGTCTCACGGATGTTCGATATCAGACGAGCTCATGCGATCCGGTCACATCGACCGTTATCGCCACGGCCTACGTAACCTTCACCAACTCGGGCATGCTCGACGGCTACATTATTGCTCGATTCTACGTGGACGGCGAGCGCCGCGCGACGAGCGGATTCCCCGTGGCTGCACAATCGACGGTCGAGGGGACTTTGGTGGCAACCATCCAGGGATGCTCTTCTCATCGCTATAGCCTCGACACCTGTTTTCCGTCGGGAGATTCCGCGGGGACGTGCTAGACTCGGTTAGATGGAAATTCATCGCCTACAGAGCGACTCGGACCAACGTCGTCTTCTCGACGGCTCGCCTCGCATTGAAGGGTGTGCGGACGGCCTGGAGTTTCGACCGCAAACCGAGGAGCTGACCTCTCTTTCGGTCCGCGAACGCCGCGAAAGAACGCATTAAGTAGAGCCGCCCGCATCGGCGCGCAACTCATGCCCTCCCGGCCGTACAAGGATCTCATCATCTACGGCTGCTTCGTCCTGAACCGGCTCGTCGCGGAGATGGGAATTGACCTGTACCAGGATGGGCTCGACGCGAAGCTCGCCCTCGTCTTGCCGAATCAACGCGGCTTGTCGAAAGAGGAAGTGAAACGCGAGATCAAGTCGAATCACTTCATGACCGATCGAGTAATCGAGTCGCTCCAGAAAGAGGGCCACACGATCGTCGAAGTCGCCGAGGGTCACTACCGGATTCGCATCACCCGGGAAGGCGTGCTCCACATCCGTCGCTTCAACGAGTTCTACCGAAAGGTGTACCAGGAGCAGATCCGGGACCACTATCGGTTCACGAAGGCGCCGTTCTGGCTTCGCGACTAACCGTCATCGAACACTTCGGAGAAGCGAGGCAAGTTAACCTTAAACAAGGTTGACCTGGAGGAATCGGGCATCCCGGTTTCGTGGTCTTCCCAGGTCATTCGCTCGATTGCGACTCAGGCAGCCGTCGGCGTACCCGTCCCACTTGTCACGGGCTCGACCACGACAGGGATGAAGTCGTAGGTGCCATCGTCCCGCTCGATCGCGAGTTCCAGGGAGCAGACGAACGTTGAGCCGCGAATCTTGACCCGCGCCGATTCTCTCGTCAAGAATTCGTACACATCCGGGGTGACGCTCTCGTCTCTCTTCGATCGCCAGAGGACGAGGATCCGGGCGGGCGGTACCTTCGTGGCGCCCGCGGTGTCCTCGACCGCGGCCTTCAGGGCCTGCAAATCCGCGAGCGTCGGCGCGTGCTCGAACGCTTTCACGAACACCGCGAAACCGGCCGCGCCAAGGCTCGTGAATCGCCACAACGTCGAGGGCTCCCGCCGAATATAGGCGTCGAACGAGTAGGTGAGGCCGCTCTTCCCTGTGAGCAGAGCCGGGGTCGCGATGGCGCCGGGTACGGCCATCATCCCGCGGACATCCGAACTCGTGGCCCCCAGGTATATGAGGATGCGTTGGACCGCGTCCTTTCCCTCGGGAACATACACGACTGGATCCGCCTGACGCACGCGCTGGATTACGCGATGTCGCAATGCGAAGTAATCGAAGAACGAGCGCAGATCGCGCATCAACTCGAGGATGCTGAAGCCGAGGATGAAGAGCGCCACCAGAACGGCCCCGAGGAAGACGAGACCACCGGTGGTCATCACTTGGAGCACGCCGAGGATCAGGACGAAGATCAGCAGGACGAGTCGCCCGGTCGAGCCGGACACGGATCGCATCGCCAACAGCAGGACGACGATCGGGACAAAGAGGATGAGCGCGAGTCCGGGTGCGCCCCCAAAGGCCGCGGCGGAGAGGATGATGAGGAAGAAGTCTAACAGAAGCCACACGGACACGAACCAACGCACGTAGCGGAGTGTCTTGCGGATCTTCGGAGTCTGTCGGTCCACGGACTCGGCGAGGTCGAAGATCGCGGCGATCGGATCTTCCACCGCTCGGGCGTCACCTTTCGTTCGTTCGCGGTCCACGGTTGAACACAAATCTGGGTGTATATAATGGGGTCGGGAAGATCAAGATCGGACGTCGAATTCACAACCTTTTTCGGACGGGCGCATATTCGAACCTCGTGGAGCGCACGCTTCTCGTCATCTTCGTGGTCCTCGCCGCGGCTATCGTCCTTTCGGCGGGTTTCGTCGCCTTCCGCTTCACTCCGCAGAGAGGCGCACCGGGAAGCAATTCCCCGCCCATCGGCGTTGCGTTCGACGTGACCCATGTCGGCGGGACCCCCGGGATGAACACGACGGACTTTTGGGTCGCACGGATCACGCATGTGGACACGAACGAGACTCTCACCAGCTACCGAGCCACGCTGCTCCGGAACGGGAGCGTGCTCGTCGAGCCCACGACCGTCAAGCCGGGTCAACTCGGAGGCTCGTCGCATCCCGTCTTCGCGTTCTTCGAATGGGGGGTCTACTGCTCGCCGACTCCATGCCCATCACCCGATGGACCCGACGGAAACCTCTCTGTCAACGATTACTTCCGGATCAGCTACCCGGATCCGGGAACCGAGTACACGGTCCGAGTGATCTGGGCCGAGACGGGCGACGTCGTCGGGGAAATCGTCATCCGCACCTGAACGACGGAGGCGAGCTTCGCATCCTTTATTATCGCTCCGTCCATGGGCCGGCCCGTCGGGGTGGCTCAGCCTGGTGGAGCGTCGGACTCATAGGGTTCTGCCGTAGCCTGACCGCGGCGCTCCTGGGGCATCCGAAGGTCCGGGGTTCGAATCCCCGCCCCGACATTCTGTCGCCGTGGACTCGTTCCGGCCGTGGATTGCCAAGTCCCATCCATTTGTAACAGGCGATGTTACACACGTCGAAATATCCTTTGAGGCGGTCCGGCCGCTCGGAGATGGTGCGGGAGGCCCCCTCTCGCACTCCGGACGGAGGGGAATCGAATGGCCGAAGAGAAGAAATCGAAGATGTCCAGGCGGAGTTTTCTGCAGAAGACGGCGGTGGGAGCGGCGGCCGTCGGCGCAATGGCAGCGGCGCCGACGATTCTGAAAGTAGCGGAGAACGTCCAGGCTAGCCCGCCGCCGGGAGATGTGAACGCCCCGGTCATGGCGTATGTGAAGGACGCGGCCCAAGGGACCGTCGTCGTGATGTGGGGTACCCAAGAAATCGTGACGAGAGATCCCGGACTCGTCAACCGTCTCACGACATACGCGAGGTGAGCGCCGATGTCGTCTCATCGCGAGGCGCCGACGATTTCGAAGGATCCGGTGGCCGACAACACGGACCTGTACGCGTTCGTCGACCCGGTCGACACCTCGAAGGTCACGATCCTCTCGAACTTCATCCCGCTCGAGGAGCCTGCGGGAGGCCCGAACTTCTTCCAGTTCGGAGACGACGTCTTGTATGAGATTCTGATCGACAACGACGGCGACGGCGTCGAGGATGTGACCTACCAATTCCGATTCAAGACGACGACGCAGAACCCCGCGACCTTCCTCTACAACACGGGGCCCATCGGCTCGCTAACGGACCCGAACTGGAACGTGCGGCAGCTGTACTCCGTGACGAAGGTCGTCGGCCCCCGGAGGACCGGGAGCTCGACCGTCCTCGGCTCGGATCTTCCGACCCCGCCGGTCCGGATTGGCCCGCGCTCCACGCCGGATTACACGACGCTGGCGGACGCCGCGGTCAGCAGCCTCGGCGGGGGCGTGAAGACCTTCGCAGGCCAGCGGGGGGAAGGCTTCTACGTCGACCTCGGTTCGATCTTCGACCTGGGAACCCTCCGGCCGTTCCAGAACCTGCACTTGATTCCGACGCCTGCCGCGCCCGGCGTCAACGGCACGAAAGGCTTCAACGTCCACACGATCGCGATCCAGGTCCCGAAGACGGACGTGACCCGGAACGGGTTCAATCCATCGGACCCTGCCGATCCGCGGTCCGTGATCGGCGTTTGGTCCGCCGCGAGCCGCCGGAAAGGGACGATCCGGGAGCAGAACGCGCGGATCGTGCAGAGCGGCCCGTGGGTCCAGGTGAGCCGGCTCGGCGAGCCGCTGATCAACGAGGTCGTGATTGAGCTGGGCGAGAAGGACCTCTGGAACAGCCAGACCCCGGACGGGGATTCCCAGTTCCTCGACGACTACGCGCACCCGCAGCTGCAAGGCCTGCTGCCCGTCCTATACCCGGGCGTCTTCCCGAACCTCGCGGCCCTCACCGGGACCGGAGCCTCCCGGGCGGACCTGATTGCGATCCTCCTGACGGGGATTCCGTCCGGCATCATCCCGGGATTCCAGAACTCGAACGGCCCGACCCAGGCGGACGAGCTGCGCCTGAACCTCGCTTTCGACCCGAGCTATCCGGCAAGTGACTCGGGCATCAACCCGCCCGGGGACAGCGCGAAGCGCTTCGGCCTCCTGGGAGGCGACCTGGACGGCTTCCCGGACGGCCGGCGGGTGTTCGACAACGTAACCGCGGTCGAACTGCGCGCGATCGCGGGCGCCACGTACCCCTTGGTCGACAGCAGCTTCACTCCGGACGGCGCGGCCGGGTTGCTCATGGACGGGACGAAGGAGGATCTCCCGTTCATCCCGAACTTCCCCTACCTGGCGGTGCCGTACGAAGGATACGAGCACTCGCACGACCCGTAGATTGGGCGGTAGTTCAGGATCCGCGGCGCCTCAGGCCGCTGGCCCCCGGTCCGCATCGGAGGGCGGCGATTCGCATGGGGCACGAGAGACCACAAAAACGCATCAGTGGTACTGCGGGGGTCAAGAACGGCGGCACTACTGGATCCCCCGGAGATGTGCCCTTGAGCGAGCACCGCTTGACCGTATCGTTCGTAGGCCTGGGTTATGTTGGACTCTGTACGGCCGTCGCCTTCGCCAATCGGGGTCTCAACACGCTCGGCGTCGATGTCGACCCGGAGCGACTCGCCCTTGTCGAAGTGGGCCGGGCACCGTTTCATGAGCCGCGGCTCGAGCGGCTCCTCAAGACCGCCGTCCTCTCGGGGCGGTTGCGGGTCTCGGACGAACTCTCGGACGTGGCTGAGACCGATGTGATCTTCCTCACGGTCGGAACGCCAAGCCAGTTAGACGGATCGATTGACACACGCCACGTGGAATCCGCGGCCCGCGAAGTCGGGGCCGCCCTTCGAACCGAGCCAGACTTTCGGCTCGTGGTCGTGAAGAGCACCGTCGTCCCGGGGACGACGCGGTCCGTCGTCATGCCGTTGCTCGAAGGGAGCAGCGGGAAGAGGGTCGGGGTCGAACTGGGTCTGTGCACGAACCCGGAATTCCTGAAGGAGGGCTCGGCGATCGACGACACGTTCCGTCCGGACAAACTCGTGATCGGTGCGATCGACGAAGGATCGGCGAGCCACCTGAAACGACTCTACCGCGCTTTTTATGGAACGAAGCTTCCACCGACCATCGAGACCACGCCCGAAACGGCCGAGATGATCAAGTATGCGAGCAACGCGTTCCTGGCGACCAAGGTCAGCTACATCAACACCATGGCCAACATCGCGCAGCAGATCCCCGGGGTCGATGTGGAACGAGTCGCAGCGGCCATCGGACTCGACCCGAGAATCGGGCCGCTGTTCCTGAAGGCGGGGCCTGGTTACGGAGGGAGCTGTTTCCCGAAAGACGTCCGGGCGCTGATCGCATTCAGCCGCGAACGAGGATACGATCCGAGCCTCCTTGCGGCCGTGGAGAAGACGAACGAACGACAAGCAGCCAAAGTCGTCGAGCTCTCGGAAAAGCTCATTGGCTCTTTGGAGGACAAGCGGGTCGCCGTCCTCGGCCTCGCCTTCAAAAAAGATACGGATGACATTCGGGAAGCGGCTTCGATCCGGGTGATCCACCGCCTGAAAGAGAAGGGGGCGCGCGTCACCGCATACGACCCGATAGCGATTCCGGGTGCGCGCCAGGTCTTGGGCGACGCCGTCGAGTTCGCCGCGGACGCGAAGTCCGCGATTCGAGAAGCCGATTGTTGCATCGTCATGACGGAGTGGGACGAATTTCGCAGTTTGACGGGAAAAGACTACGCCGAGCGCATGCGGAGACCCAACGTCGTCGACGCGAGACGGCTGTACCGGCACGATGAGTTGGAAGGCGTGAACGTCTTGGCAATCGGCACCGGTCATTCTGGGTCCATCCGGTTGCATCCCACGCCGGACCCGAGGTTGCCCGCATGATGGAGGCCGAGGGCGAGTTCGTAGCCGCGGCGTTGCGGTTCTCAGCCACGCTCGCCCAGCGAGACTTCCAGGCCGAGCTACTTCGGCTGTACCGGTCTCAGGGGTGGGCTCGGACATTGCGAGCGATGCGCCTTAGGGTGCTTAAGGCGCACAAAGATCGGTGTACGTTCGAGGTATCTCTGGACACCGAGAACGGATGGCAGAGCGTGATCGGGAAAGTGCACGATGTCGACCGTTCGGACGTGGTCGGGGTCATGCAGTCCATTGTGGATGCCGGCTTCGGTCCCACCGCGGAATTCGCGATTCCACGGCCATTGACATACGTGCCTTCATTGCACGTGCTCTTGGAGGAGAAAGTTCACGGGACGCAGGCCAAGGAAATTTTCGTGGACGGCGATCTCAACGAGCAACTTGCGACCGCACGGCGGTGCGGCGCCTGGTTGGCCCGATATCATACGGGGGCACCTCGACGGGGCAATTTCGCGGAGCCCTCTGAATTCCTCGACCAGATCCGTTACTGGGCGCAGCAGATGCGGAGCTTCGGAGGCCCGCTCGGCATCAAGGCCGCACTGTTGTTGCGAAATCTGGAAGCGGCGATCCCGACGCCCGGCAGCTTCGAACCGTGTGCGGGGCACGGCAGTTACATGCCGGAGCACGTGATTTTGAGCGGACGGCGTACGATGGTGATCGACCTGGACGAGTATGACGTGGCCGACCCGGCTCGGGACCTGGCATGGTTCATCGTGTCTCTCGAGCGTCTGGGTTTGAAGAAGCGGGGCTCCCTCCGGGCTCATGACCAATCCGTCGACGCCTTTCAGGATGCCTACCGCGCGTCCGGGCCCCGGGACGCATCGAAGCACCTTGCGTTCTACAAAGCCGCGGAATGCTTGCACCGGGCGGTCCGAGATTTGCGCAAACGGAGTCCTCCGATCCCCGAGTGGAGCGAGATCATGCTCGACGAAGGGCTTGGCGCGCTGTGACGGGTTCGCCCAAGTCCAGACGCGACCGATCGTGCCTCGCGACCGGTTCTGAACTCACTCAACCAGTCCGATCCGTTCCCCGACCGCATGAAGTTCTTGGAGGAACTTCTTGGCCTTCTTCGGGACCATCGGTCGCCCGCCTCGGCCGAATTGCGGCGTCATCAAACTCGGGTCGCCGAGCCAGCGGAAGTTCATGTAAGCCCGGGCGGCGTCCAGGATTTCCGGAAAGTCATCGGGAGCGCCGTCCGGCCACCGGGATCGTCGGTATTCGCGTTCACATTTCCGGACGAGTGGTCGAGGCCACGAATGCGTCAAGGATGCGAGGTCAATCTCTCCGGGCGCGATCGCGGCGGACTGCCAGTCTGCGGGCCAGCTCGTGCCGTTCTGGTAGATGATGTTCAACCCGAAGTATTCGCCATGGATGACGGTTCGAGGTGCCTCTAGCAGTCGTGGGGTGAGGGTCCCGAATTCGTCGCAGAGGTCCAACAGCCATGGGAACCGATTCTGCAGGTGGGCGAACAGCTCCCTGGTCCGCCGTGCCCAACCCGCATAGTAGGCCGCGTCGTACCTCCGGAGGAATTTCAGTTGCGCGCTCGGGTACCGCCGGCGGTTCGCGGCATGAAATCTCCCGATCCATCGCGCCGCCCGCACCATCGCGTTCGGGTCGCGGGAGTGGCTGCTCTGGATGCCGCCTTTCACGTACTCGATGACCAGCCATGGAACTCCCGCAATTCCGTCGCGGTACACACCGTAGAAGGTGGGGGTCGACGTGCGGAGGGGTCGCAGGACGTCCCGATAAACACGGGCCTCGTACCCCACGTCACCTCGATGGCCATAGACGCCGTCGAACGTCTTCGTCCCGTATTTGATGAAGACGCGCAACGGGGTTCCATTCCCCCCTACACGGCACGTCACAATCTCCGTCGGGAAGGTGCTCTCGTACGGGTTCGGCTGACGCCTGAGTACCGTGACGCTCTCGTTTCCGGTGCCGTTCTCGCGAAAGACGG
>Ga0209239_1001415_pt1 | contig 14295 bp, 12 predicted proteins | sample GraSoi013_2_20cm_FD_185824 | JGI IMG/M metagenome (GOLD analysis project Ga0209239, IMG submission 185824) | Grasslands soil microbial communities from the Angelo Coastal Reserve, California, USA - Sample 10_02_2013_2_20cm (SPAdes) (version 2) | ecosystem: Environmental > Terrestrial > Soil >...
CCAGTGAGTTCAGGAGCAGCCCGGACAGGAAGACCTTGTTCTCGAAGTTGCCGTTGAGCCAGGCCTTGACCGCACCAAGGATCGAGTCGAGCGCGGCGAGGATGGCGACCGCGGTGTAGCGAGCGTACCCCGCGGGAATCTGGACCGGGGCGTTGAGCCCGAGGACGATCCCGACGATCCCAAAGAAGATGGCGGCCGCAACCAGCCAGAGGGCTTCACGGGAGCCGCTCGCCGGCAGCCTCACTTGTGGCCTCGCAGCTGAACCGCCGGTGCCCCCGGATTCTCGAGATTGACGTACTGGATTGGCGCCGACGTCAGATCGAGCCTGGTGCTCAGGGACCGCAGCGCGGCGAGTTTCGGCTCCAGGCTGGCGCGATCGGCACTCGTCACCATCTGGCCGAAGATGATGCTCCATCCCCGATCGGTTTGGGCGCTGAGCACCTCCCGGCGATCGAGCTGAAACGACATCAGGGAGACTTTGAACGCGGCAGCAAATCCTGACCGCAGCTGCAGCAGCATGGGAAGCAGATCGCCGCCCACAGCATGCTGGCCGGCCCGGGCCTGGCCGAAGTCCGGCCGGTTGATGACGGGAAGGCCACCGGCCTCCGCTGCCGGATCGAGGACCACGCCGAGGTCATTCACGTAGTAGGTGGTTTCGCCGACCTGGAGCACCGCCGACGGCCGCCACTCCGTGACGGCGACCGAGATACGGTCCGGTAGCGCCAGGCTGACGGCCGCCGACCGAACCCAGGGCAGGGCTTGGACGCGTTGCGCCAGCTCCGCCTGGCTCAAGAAGAAAATGTTGCGGTCGGGCGGCAGGCTGAGCGCGCTCCGGATCTGCGCGGCGGTCAGATGGCGCAGGCCGCTGACCTGCACATGCTGGGGTCGAAACGCCGGCTGGGCGAGCAAGAACAGGAAGATGAAGACTTCCGTCGCCAGCGCGGCGATCTGCACCACGGCCCAGATCCATCCGCGCGACGACGCCGTGGGCTTGGCCGGCGCCGCGCTCATGCGGCGACGACGCTTCTCGACGGTGGTGACCGTCATCCCTCGGTTTCCGGTTCGAGGAGGCGCGAATCGATCGCGGTCTGGGAGCGCTGCTTGTCGTTGAAGCGCTCGATGGCCAGTTCAACCAGGCGTTCGATCAGCCTGGGGTAGGTAAGCCCTGAGGCTTCCCACAGCTTCGGATACATGCTGATCCGAGTGAACCCGGGAATGGTATTCAGCTCATTGACGATGATGCGGCCGCTGCCGCGCTCGACGAAGAAGTCGACGCGAGCCATCCCGGCGGCGTCGACCGCGAGAAATGCCTGGATCGCCATCGCCCGGACGTCTTGCGCGGCTGCGGCGGCGATCGGCGCGGGAATGAGAAGCCGGGAACCTTCGTCCAGGTATTTGGCCTCGTAGTCGTAGAACTCGTGGGCCGGGACCACCTCGCCGACCACCGACGCCTCCGGCTCATCGTTGCCCAGCACGCTCACCTCGAGTTCGCGGGCATCAACTCCGCGTTCCACCAGCAGCTTGCGATCGAAGGTGCTGGCGAGCCGCAGCCCCTCGACCAGCTCGGCCCGATGATGGGCTTTGGTCGTCCCCACACTCGAGCCGGAGTTCGCGAACTTCGTAAAGCACGGATACCCGATCTTTTCTTCGACCAGGAGGATAAAGGCGTCCGGATCTCGCTCATACTGCCGGCGGGTGATGGGGAGGTAGTCGACGATCGGCAGCCCGGCCGCGGCGAAGGCGCGTTTCATGTAGATCTTGTCCAGTCCGAGCGCCGAGCCGAGCACGCCCGCGCCCACGTACGGAATGTTGGCAAGCTCGAGTACCCCCTGGATGGTCCCATCCTCGCCGTTCAGCCCGTGAAAGACGGGAAAGATGACGTCGAGTGGAGGAACCCCCCCACCCATACCCTCCCCCACAAGGGGGGAGGGAGATTCCGTGCCATTGCGCACGGGCACCAGCGAGCGCTGCGTTGGATCAGGCGGGAGATACACGTACTCCCGAGCGGTGTCGTCGCTGAGTCGCTTCAGCGAGCCACCGGCCAGCCAGCGGCCGGCCTTGTCGATGTAGAGGGGCACGGGCTCGAAGCGATCCGAGTCCATGGCCGCGATGATCGACTGCGCCGACAGGATGGAGACCTCGTGCTCGGTTGATCGTCCGCCGAACAGGACCCCGATGCGTAGTCGCCTCATCCGCCCGGCGCCCGGCCGATGACGCGGATTTCCGGCTCGAGCTCGATGCCGAACCGCTCGAAGACGCGATGCCGCATCTCGGCCATTAAGGCTAGCACGTCATCCGCGGTGGCTCCGCCCACGTTGACGATGAAGTTGGCGTGCTTCACCGAGATCTGCGCACCGCCGATCCGGGTGCCCTTGAGCCCGCAGGCGTCGATCAGTCTTCCGGCGGCCTCACCGGGCGGATTCTTGAACGTGCTCCCGAGGCTCCGCTGCTCGATCGGTTGGGTCGCCCGCCGGTGCGTTTGCACCTCCAGCAGTCGGGCTCGCACGAGCTTCGGCGACTCGCTCGTCGTGCGGAAGCGCGCCGAAACGATCGCCCAACCATCACGCGCCGTCTTGAACACCGAGTCCCGGTAGCCAAAGGCGCACTCGTCGGCGGTCATCGTGTGCCGCTGACCATGCTGGTCGATCACCTCAGCGCTCAGCAGGCCGCTCTTGACCTCGCCGCCGAAGGCCCCGGCATTTCCAAAGATCGAGCCACCTACCGTCCCCGGAACGCCCGCGGCAAACTCGAGTCCCGCGCGCCCCGCCTTCGCCGACTCGGCCGCGAGCTTCGGCATCAGGTAGCCGGCCGAGACCGACACAACCGTGCCCGTTATCGACAGGCGGCGGGTGGCGAGCTTGATCGTGAGCCCAGGTAGCTCCGCTGCGGCGAACAGGGTATTCGTGGCGGCGCCGATGACCAGGTAAGGCTGCCGCTCGGCGTCGAGCCGCGCCAGCAGCTTGGGCAGCGCTCCGTCGTCGGCCAGCTCGAGGAAGTAGCGGGCGCGACCGCCAATCCGATACCAGCTGTGCCGCGCCAGCGGCTCGTGCTCCCGGACGCCGGGATACGAAGCCAGCCAGGCGTCAGGCAACAGGCGAGCGCTCCAGGACCTCGGCGGTCTTGTCGATCACGCCGTCGAAGTCGCGCACCGACATGAAGATGATGACGTCGCCCGGGCGCGCGGCCGAGGCAAGTCGGTAGGCCGCGGACCTGGCGGAGTCCGCGGTGAACACCTCGTCGACGCCCCGCAGCCGGCTGGCCAGGTCCTGCGACGTCACGGTGTGGGCGAGATGTCGCTCCCTGGCCGGCTCGATCGGACCGATGACCACCAGCGCGCAACCCTGGAACGCGTCGGCATAGGCGTCCATCAGGCTGAGCGTGCGCGAGTAGGTATGCGGCACGAAGCAGGCGAGCAGGCGCCCCGGGTGAAACCGGTCCCGGGCGGCTTCGAGCGTGGCCCGCACCTTCGCCGGATGATGCGCGTAGTCATCGACCAGCGTGACGCCCCGCACCTGGCCGCGGATTTCAAAGCGTCGTGACACGCCATGAAACCGACCGATGGCATCGACGGCGGTTGGGACCGGCACGCCGATCCGCACGGCGGTGGCCAGCGCGGCCAACGCGTTCGCGGCGTTGTGTTCTCCAGGAAGCCGGGTGGTCACGACGGCCAGGACCTTGCCCGCATGCCAGGCCGTGAAGCGCATTCCGTCGCCCTCGATCTGCACGTCCCGACCGTGCCAGTCCGCGCCGCCCCGAAGGCCATAGGTCTCCACGCCGGCACGGGTGCGGCTCAGGAGCCGCCGGACCGTCGGGTCATCAGAGCAGGCGATCAGGCGGTCTTCCGGCCCGAGATCCTCCAGGAGCTCGCGAAAGACCGCTTCGTACGCCGCGGGATCGGGAAAGACGTCGGGATGGTCCCAGTCGATGTTGGTCAGCACGGCAAGCTGGGGCGCGAAGTGCAGGAACTTGGGCCGCGGATCGAAGACCGCCGAGGTGTATTCGTCACCCTCGAAGACGAACTCCCGGCCGCCACCCCAGGCCGCCGCGGCGCCAAGGTCCTTGACGGCCATGCCCAGCCTGAACCCCGGGTTGCGGCCGGCGGCGCGCAGGATCCAGGCGACCAGGCTGGCGGTGGTCGTCTTTCCGGCGGACCCGGCCACCACGATGCGAAAGCGGTCGGCCGTCAGCTCACCCCAGTATTCGGCCTCGCTGATGAGGCGGACGTGCAACCGGCGAGCGGCCTCCGTTTCCGGATTGCCCTCCCGCACCTGGTTGCCCTGAACGACCAGATCGGGCTTCCCCCAGCGGGTCAGGTTGCCGGCGGCGTGGCCATCGACCCATTTGATCCCGGCCCGGCTCAGGATCTCGGTGGTTGGCGGATAGGCATCTTCATCGGACCCGGTGACATCGTGGCCCAGCTGTTTGGCAACCAGCGCCAGCCCGGAGACGGCGTAGCCGCAGATCCCGATGAAGTGGATGCGCATCAGTGGCGGGCGACCCCCGTGATCAGATCCGCCACCTCGTGCGCGGCGCGGGGACGGCCCAGGGAGCCCATTGCGGTCACCATCTTGCTATACCGGACGGGGTCATGAACGATATCCGACAATTCGTGGGTAAGCCTGGGGCCGTCGCACTCGGCGTCCGGGATTGTCAGCGCAGCTCCGGCCGCCTGATACGGCTCGACGTTGAGCCGCTGATGTCCCCCGGCGAACGGACCAGGAACCAGCACCATCGGAATGCCCGCCGCGCTGACTTCGCTGATCGTGCCGGCGCCCGCCCGGCTCAGCACCAGGTCGGCGCTGTACACCATCCTCGCCAGCTCCTCGTCAAACGCGAATGGATGGTAGCGTGAGCCCGGCGGCCCGAGATTCGTCCGGAGCGCGTTCATCCGCTGGAAGTCGCGCTCGCCGGTTTGATGCCACACCTCCACACCCAACCGTCCGAGGACGTCCGGGAGGGCGGCCGCCACAGCCTCGTTGATGCGGTGGGCACCCTGGCTCCCTCCCAGGATGAGCAGGCGGCCGGGACGCGTCGGGAAATTAGCCCGGCGCTGCCAGAAGTCTTTCCGTACCGGAGTCCCGGTGACCACCGCCTTCGCGTGGAGGTGCGCAGCGGACTCGGGGTACGCGGTGGCAACGACGCGCGCCACGCGAGAGAGAAGCCTCGTCGTTCGGCCGGGTAGCGCGTTCTGTTCCTGCAGCACGACGGGCACGCGGAAAGCCGCGGCGGCGAGCACGATCGGCGCGCTGACGTAGCCCCCGGTGCCGAGCACGACGTCCGGCCGAAAGCGCCGGACGATTCGCGCGGATTGGATAAGCGCGCGGGGCAGGACGAAGGGGACGGGCCAGTTATGCCAGAGGTTCTCCATATCAAGCTTGGCGGCGACGATCGTCTGCAGCGGAACGCCGTAGCGTCCGACCACGCGTTCCTCGATGCCACCACGCCGTCCCACGTAGAGAAGCGTGCTGTCAGGTTCGCTCTGCGACAGCGCCTGCGCGACGGCGATCGCCGGGAACAAGTGTCCGCCCGTTCCGCCGCCCGAGATCAACACTCGCATGCCGTATCCATCCCACCTTCTCGCTCTGGGTCGAAACGTTCACCAGTATGCCGACCGCCGCCAGGCTGATCGCCAGCGAGGAGCCACCATAGCTGATGAACGGCAGCGGGATGCCGGTCGTCGGCAATGTCACCGTGACCGCCGCGATGTTGATCAGCGCCTGAAACGCGACCCAGGTCGTCACCCCGCAGGCGAGCAGGGAACCGAACGCATCGGGCGCTTTGAGCGCCACCCGGTACCCGCGATAGGTGAAGAGGGCAAACAGGGCGAGCACACCCGTGGTGCCGATCAACCCGGTCTCCTCGCCGACGATGGCGAAGATGAAGTCGGTATGGGCAAAGGGCAGCCATTGATATTTCTGAATGCTTTGCCCGAGACCGACGCCGGCAAAGCCGCCCGAGCCGAGCGCGATCACTGACTGGATGGCCTGGAAGCCGGTGTTGAGCGGATCATTCCAGGGGTCAACGAAGGCCAGGATGCGGTGCAGTCGATACGGTTCCATGCGAATGAACACGTAGACGCAAAGGGCGATGATCAACGCCAGCAACAGGACATGCCGCTTGCGCCCGCCGGCCACCAGGAACTGGGCCAGCAGAATGCCGGCCACGATCAGCGTCGTACCGAGGTCGCGTTCGAGGATGACCAGCATGGTGACCAGCCCGAGCAGCGCGAGGAAGGGAACGACGCCGTTTTCCAGGGAACCCAGGCGGTCGCGGTGGCGCTCCAGCCACAGGGCCATGAAGACGATGGCGGCGATCTTCGCCAGCTCCGCGGGCTGCATCTGCAGCGGGCCAAGCCGCAGCCAGCGCCGAGCGCCATTGACCTCGACGCCGAAGTGCGGCAGCAGCACCAGGATCAGCAGGCCCACGCTCAGCAGTCCAAGCGGCATGGCGAGCGGTCGCAGTCGATGGTAGTCAACGTGCGCCGCCGCCCACAGCAAGATGACACCCAGCGTCAGCCAGAGCAGTTGGCGCTCGAAATAGTAGGCCGCGTTGTGAAACCACAGCCAGCCCTGCACCTCGGAGGCGGAAAAGACCATCACGAGCCCAAACGCGGCCAGGGTCGCGACCGCCAGCAGCAGGGCGCGGTCGCCGCGCCGCCAGACCAAACTGGCGGCCACCGCCCGCCGTGCGGCCGGCATCTCGAGGGTGGCTCTGGCTCTCACTGACCCAGCTCGGCGCGCACCGTCGCCTTGAAGCGGCGGCCGCGGTCCTCATAGTCGGAAAACATGTCGTAGCTGGTGAACGCCGGAGAGAGCAGAACGACAGACCCTGGGCGCGCCAGCGCCGCCGCCTTGCGCACCGCGTCGCCCAGGTCCGCGGCGCGCTCCACCCGGTCGAGGCCTGCGTCGCGAACCAGCCGCGCCAGCTCGTCGCCGGTCTCCCCCATCGTCACCAGCCCCGTCACCCGCTGGGCGATGGTCCGCGCCAGGGGCTCGAGGTCGATTCCCTTGTTGCGGCCGCCGGCGATCAGGATGATCGGCTCACGGAACGCCGCCAGCGCCTTATAGGTCGAATCGGGATTGGTGGCCTTGGAGTCGTTGTACCAGCGCGCCCCATGGAAGGTGCCGACCGGCTCGAGCCGGTGCTCAACGGCCTTGAAGCGGCGTGCCGCCTCAGCCATCCGCTCGGCGTCGACGCCGGCGGCGTAACCCGCGCCGATGGCGGCCATCACGTTGCTCAGGTTGTGCTCGCCGGGTAGGGGAACGTCAGCGGTCCGCATAACCCGCCGGGGTTGTCCGGCGTCGGCCATCATGATCCAGCCGTCAGACGTGGTTACGCCGTTGCCAACTGGATGGTGAAGGCCGAACTCGATCACCCGGCCGCGGGTCTCCGACCGCATCGCCGCGCAGGTTGGATCGTCAACGTTGAGAACCGCGTGATCGTCGGATTCCATGAAGGCCACGGCGCGGGTCTTGAGCTCGACATAGCGCTCGAAGGATTTGTGCCGGTCGAGGTGATCCGGTGTCACGTTCAAGACCACACCGATCCGCAGCCGTGGGCGCTCGATGGATTCGAGTTGAAAGCTGCTCAACTCGAGCACCACCCAATCCTCGGCATGGAGCTGCTCGATCCGGTCGAGGACCGGCTCACCGATGTTGCCGCCCCGCATGACCTGCAAGCCGCCCGCGCGCAAGACCTCCGCCGTCAGCGCGGTCGTCGTGGTCTTGCCGTTGGTGCCCGTGATCCCGGCGATCCTGGCGGGACAGGCGCGAAAGAAGAGATCGATCTCACTGGTGACCTCCATGCCGCGCTGGCGCGCGGTTTCAACCAGCGGCTCGTCCCAGGGCACGCCCGGGCTGACCACCACAAGGTCGGTCCCGTTGAGATCCTGCGCACCGTAGCCACCGAGGCGGGCGGCGATCCCGGCCCGCTCCAGCTCCGCGCGCAGCTCCGGTGTATCGGCGCGGTCGACGACTCGAACGGTGCCGCCCTGGCGCTTGATGAAGGCAGCGGCGGCGCGCCCGCTGCGACCGTAGCCGATGACGAGCGCGTGTCGACCCGTTTTGATCAGTGTCGCCTCCCGGGCCGGCGAGGACGGGTCGCGGCCCTGGCGGCCGAGTTCAAGGAGACGACGAGCACCGGAGCGAGCGTACCGTCGTACGTGAGCGAGGGGCGCAGGAGTCGACGCTGAAATTCGGCCGATCCGGGCCGATGAAACGTCGAGCCGGTTCCGGGAGGCGACACTTAGGCGCCTGGTCCCGGCCGCGCCAGTACCAGGGCCAGCACTGCGGCGACCAGCGAGCCGGTCCAAAACCAGAGCGCGAGCGGCGTCTCACGCCAGCCCGCGACGATGAAGTGGTTGTGCAAGGGCGACATCCGGATGACCCGCTTCCCGGTCAGCTTGAAGCTCGCCACCTGCGCGATCACCGAGACGGTCTCGACAACGAAGACCAGGGCCAGCAGGGGCAGATACCAGAGAAAGCCGGTGGTGATGGCCACGGCGACCATCGCCGTGCCCAGCGCCAGGCTGCCGGTGTCCCCCATGAACAAGCGGGCCGGGAACAGGTTGTAGAACAGGAAGCCGACCAGCACGCCGGCGAGAACCGCCGGCATCACCCCGACGCCCGGGCGATGCTGGAGCACCGCGATCAGCGCCAGGGCGCCGAAGGTCACGGCTCCGGTGCCGGCGGCAAGCCCGTCGCTGCCGTCGGTCAGGTTGAAGGCGTTGGAGCCGGCGGCGACGGCCACCGCCGCGACGAGGATGATCCAGCCGCCGATCGCCCGCTGCCCGTCGAAGGGAACCAGCTGATTGGTGAGCCCCCAGCGCAGCGCGAGCCAGCCGAGCACGGCGCCGGTCACGAGCTGGATGACGATCTTCTGCCGAGCCCGGAGCCCGAGGTTGCGCCCGCCACGGACGGCGGCAAAGTCATCGAGGAAGCCGAGCGCGCCCCCGAGGAATAGCGCGATCACCACGAACGCGCCGGCAATCGAACGGTCAGCGACCAGGTACAGCACGAGCGCGAGCAGCAGGAAAACCAGTCCACCGGCGGTGGGGGTTCCGGCCTTTGCCTGGTGCGCCGATGGACCTTCTTCACGGATTTGCTGGCCCATGCGTGCCCGGGCGAGCCGTCCGATCGCGGCCGGGTAGATCAGCGCGCTGAGGACCAGTGCAACACCGAAAAGGATGAGCGGCGTCATGCCGGTTCTCGGATTTGCTCGACCACGCGCTCGAGCCGCATGCCGCGCGAGCCCTTGACCAGGACCTGCGTCTGGGCGTTGAGCCAGGGTGTCAACGCCGCCACGGCCTCGTCGGCACCCTCGACCACGAGCGCGCGCTCGGCAGCCAGCCCAGCGCGGCGCGCCGACTGCACCATCCTGGGGGCATACTCGCCGACCGCAATCAAGATGTCGGCGGTCTTGCCGGCGAGCGATCCGATCTCGTCGTGCGCCTGCTCCGCGTGGTCCCCCAGCTCCAGCATGTCACCCAGCACCGCAACTCGTAGCGAGCCCCTGGGGGCCAGTCGAAGCACCTCCAGCGCGGCCTGCATCGATCCCGGACTGGCGTTGTACGAGTCGTCGATGACGGTAGCGCCGTTGCGCCCGGTCAGGATGTTCATCCGCCGCGATGGCGGGATAAAGCCGTGCAAGGCGGAGGCGACGGCGGCCGCGTCGAACTCGAACTCCAGCGCGACTGCGGCGGCCGCCAGCGCATTCGAGATGCTGTGATGACCGGGGAGCCGAAGGTAGACCTCGGCTTTCCCCCGTGGGGTCGACAGCGTAAAGCTGCTGCCGTCCAGCCCATGCAGTCGCACCCGGTCCGCCCGGACGGCGGCCTCGGCCGCGAAACCGTAGAGCGTGAAGCGACGCGCCACCGCCGACATGGCGCGCACCCGGCGGTCGTCGGCGTTCAGCACCGCCAGCCCATTGGGGGCCAGCCCTTCAACCAGCTCACGTTTGGCCGATGCGACCGCCTCGATTGAGCCGAGGAGACCAACGTGCGCCAGGCCGACATTGAGCACGACGCCGATGGTGGGCGGCGCCACGCTGGTCAGCTCGCGGATTTCGCCGCTGCGCGACATGGCGTACTCGACGACCAGCACCCGGTCACGAGGATCCATCTGGAAGACCGTCATCGGAATGCCGGTATAGGTGTTGAGGTTGCCTTCACTCTTGTGCACCCGCTGACGGCGTCCCAGAAGATGCGCGATCAGTTCCTTCGTCGTGGTCTTTCCGGCGCTCCCCGTCACGGCCACGATGGGAAGGGGCCGGCGGCGAAGCCGCTCGGCGGTCAGGTCGAGCAGCGCCCGGCGCGTGTCGTCGACCAGGATGACGGCGGCACCGTTTACGCCCTGCGGCGGCCGTTCGCAGAGCACGCCGGCGGCGCCGCGTTCCACCGCCTGGGGAATGAAGACATGTCCATCGTGCTGCCCCCCGCGGAGCGCGACAAAGAGCCCGCCCGACTCGACCTCGCGCGAGTCGGTAAAGAGGCGTGGAAACGTGACATCCGGCGGGCCGCTCAGCAACCGCCCACCTGTCGCCTCGACGATCTCCTTCACGGACATCCCCACAGCATCACTATTCTCGCGCCCCTCTCGCAGGGGAGGTCATGGCGCGATCTGCCACTGGGTGATCAGCGCGCTGGCGACCGTTTTCCAGATGGGGGCCGCGACATAGGCGCCCTCGAAGAGGACCTGCGGCTTGCGGGTGATCACCAACATGATGAACTGGGGGTGATCGGCGGGCAGGAAGCCGACGAAGGAGCCGATCGTCTGGTCCGGCAAATATTTTCCGTTCTCCGGAATGCTTGCAGTTCCGGTCTTGCCGGCAATCCGGTTTTTGAAGCCGTCGATCCGTGCAGCAAAGCCGGAACCATGCTCGACGACGCCGACCATCATCTGCTGCATCTGCTGCGCCGTCTTGGGGCTCACCACCTGCCGGATGATCCGCGGCCGAACCGGGTGGCGGGTCCCGTTGCTGTCGATCACCTGGTCGACGACGTGCGGCCAGACAAGATTGCCGCCGGTGGCCGCCACGTTGATGGCGGCCAGCATCTGGATCGCGGTCGCGTCGACACCCTGTCCAAACGAGGCGGTCGCGAGCTCGACCGGTTTCCACTTTGGGAGAGCACGGAGCGGCTCCGACGTCTCGGCCGCGACATCGACGCCGGTCGGCGAGCCGATGCCAAATCGCTGCAGGTACTGGTAGAAATTGCCGGACCCTTCGAGCTGCTCGGCTTTGATGGCGCCGACGTTGAGCGAGTTCTGTAAGACCTGCGTCATCGTGACGTTCCCGTGCGCCCGGTTGTCCCAGTTGCGGATGGCCACGCCGCCCACCACGGCCACGCCCGTTTCATTGAAGCGCGTGTCGGGCGTGATGGCGTGGGTATCCAGTGCCCCGGAAAGCGTCACGACCTTCATCACCGAGCCCGGCTCGTAGAGGTCGGAAACGATCGGGTCGATGAAGCGCGCCGTTGGCGTGGTGGCGAAGGCGTTGGCGTCATAGCTGGGCACATCGGCCCAGGCCACGATCCGACCGGTTTGCGGCTCCATGATGATCAGCGAGCCGCTCTCCGCCTGGTACTTCTGCACGCCGTCGGCCAGGGCTCGCTCGGCCACCACCTGGATGGTGCTGTCGAGGGAGAGCTGCAGCGTGGCCCCATCGACCGGATCGCGACGCTGGCGGTCACTCAGCACGATGGGCCGGTTGGCGAGGTCTCGGACGGTGGCCTCGAATCCCGGCTGGCCGCCGAGGACCTTGTTGTAGTAGCCCTCGACGCCGTAGTTGCCCTTTCCGTCATCGTTGGCGAAGCCGAGCAGGTTCGCCGCCAGGCTGGTACCGGCCACGCCGCCATCGACGTAGGCGCGCTGGGTCTCCGCCACCTTCCCGATCCCGGGCAGGCGCAGACCATCCAGCTGCTGCGCGACCGCGGCCGGCACGCGCCGCGCGAGGTAGACGAACTTCCGCGTCGTGGCCAGCTTGGCCTGGATCTCAGCCGGGGTCATTTGCAGTACCGGGGCCAGCCGGGCCGCGATGTCCTGCCGTTCGGCCGCGGTGATCAGGTCAGGCGACGCAAAGATGGAAAAGACCGGCGTGTTGGTGACCAGCATCGACCCGTTGCGGTCGAGAATGTTGCCGCGGACCGCGGGGAGGGTGATGGTGTCGTCGTGGTAGGCCGCGGCCAACTGCGCCATGTCGCCGTGCCGCCACACCTGCCAGTAGACGAGCCGGCCCAGCAGCACGAGATAGGCGCTCAGCAGCAACGCCATGAGCGTCAGGATGCGCCCCCGCGGCTCCAGCCCGTGCACGCCTCCGGCGTTCACCGGGTACATTCCCGCGGCAACGGTGAACTCAGTGCGACGAGGTGGCTTCGAGGGGTCGCCCGGTAATGGCGCCGACCACGGCCATCACGCCGTCCCACATCGGTGGGTGCCCGGAGTCGGAAGGTCGGGGCCCGAGCGCGATCGGCGAACCGGTCGCGTGGACGTACTGCCACCGGCTGGGATGGGACAGACCAAGCTGCTGCGCGGCGGTGGCAACGCGGTTGGCGGCGCGATCGCCGGCGAGCTGGGCCAGGAGTTGGTCGTGCTCGGCAGTGAGCCGAGCCTGTTCCTGCTTCAGCGTCGCGATCTGGTAGCTGGCCTGGGTGGCGGCGGCCGACTGCGCCACGAGCAACAGGGCCGCAGCGATCAGCGACACGGCGGCAACGAGCGGCGAGATCGAAGGCCGGCCACGACTCCGGCGCGCGCGCGAAGGGGGAAACGCGCGCGCCGGAGGGGTCGGATCGGGCCGGCGGGGCCGCAATACTAGTAGATGCCCAGGAGGGAGGGATTCCACCATGCGGCCGCTCAGGTATTGACTTGTGGAATGACATGGACGGGTTTCATAGCTTCTCCGCGACTCGTAATTTCGCCGACCGGGCGCGAGGGTTTTCCCGCACTTCGGTTTCCGAGGGAGTAATCGGCTTGCGCGTCACCACGCGCACCGAACGCTGGTGCCCGCAGAGGCAGACGGGCGCTTGGGGCGGACAGATACAGTCTTTTGCTTCGACGTTGAAGAGATTCTTTGCAATCTTGTCCTCGAGGGAGTGGAAGGAGACGACCCCTACGCGCCCACCGCTTGCGAGCACTTCAATGGCAGCCTTCAACCCTTTCTCGATCGCGTCCAGCTCGCGGTTGACCGCGATGCGGAAGGCCATAAAGGTGCGGGTCGCGACGTGAATGTCGCGGGGCCAGGCACCGCGTGGGATGGCGCCGGCGACGACGTCGACGAGATCCCTCGTGGTCTTCAATGGCGCCCGACGCCGCCGCTCCACGACTCGCTGGGCGATCCGCGCCGCCCAGCGTTCCTGGCCGTACTCCTTAAGGATGCGTCGCAGGTCGCTCTCCGATTCGCGGTTTAGCACGTCGGCGGCGCTCCATGGTTCGCTGCGGTCGAGGCGCATGTCGAGTGGTCCGTCGACCTGGAAGCTGAAACCCCGCTCTGGGTCATCGAGCTGCAGCGAGGAGAGGCCGAGGTCGAAGATGACCCCGTTTGCTGGGCGGCCGATCCGCTCGGCTGCCCGGTCGAGCTGGGCGAAATTGGTGTGCTCGAGCATCAGGGTGATGTCGGGAGGCACCGGTTCCTGGGCGAACCGCTCGATGGCTGTGGCATCGCGATCGATACCGAGCAGTACGCCGCCCGGCCGCAGGCGTTCGATCAGCGCCCGCGCGTAGCCACCGCCACCGAGCGTGGCGTCGACGAACGCCTGCCCGGGAGCTGGTTGAAGGCTGGTTATAACGTCTTGTAAAAGTACGGGTCGGTGTCCGGCTGGGCCGGACGGTCGATCGCCGCGAAGATGGCCGCCTCGGTCACGTGCGCTGCGCACGTCGCCGCTCGACCACCTGGTCCTGAATTCGCGTGTACTCCTCCGGCGTCGCCTCGCCGATGCGCCGCCACTGCTCGTCGTTCCAGATCTCGATCAAGTTGTTGACACCGACGATCCAGGCGACGTTCGTGATCCCCGCATACTGCCGCTGGTCGGCGGACAGGACGATTCGTCCCTGGCCGTCGAATTCGCACTCTCGGGCGGCGCCGAACATCATGCGGGCGAGGCGCCGCTCCTCCGCCGGCGTCGTGGAGCCCAGCCGTAGGCCCTGCTCCCCGGCCCACTCCTGGGGCGGATACAGCTGCAGGCAGCCCTCGGCGCCCTTGGAGATCACCGTTCCGGTTGGCAGCTGTTCGCGAAACCGCGCCGGAATGGCCACCCGTCCCTTGGCATCGACCGAATGGCGATAGGTGCCCAGGAACATTAGATGG
>Ga0209239_1001417_pt1 | contig 14280 bp, 13 predicted proteins | sample GraSoi013_2_20cm_FD_185824 | JGI IMG/M metagenome (GOLD analysis project Ga0209239, IMG submission 185824) | Grasslands soil microbial communities from the Angelo Coastal Reserve, California, USA - Sample 10_02_2013_2_20cm (SPAdes) (version 2) | ecosystem: Environmental > Terrestrial > Soil >...
TTAAGAGAATCAGCAGGTTAGCTACAGGTTAACCAAGCCTCGACGCATTACGAGTCTGCGAGCGAGAAATTTGCATTCAACACCTCTCGTAGAGTGCCCTTTAATCGCGAGGAAACAGCCCTAGAATCGACGATCGTCTTCGGCCCCTGCCCGAGTATCATCGAGCGACCCAGGAGGGCATATAGACAACCCTGGATTGTTATTAGCTTTTAGTTATAAACCAATTTAGACGTCAAATACGCGATAGACTGCCGACGGCTGTTGCGCCTGCAGCAGGGTAATCGCGACGTTATGGACGGGGATTCCACCAGTGGTGCGGCCGTTCAGCTGTCCGTGGTGGGCATGTCCGTGCAGCACCAAGTCGGCGCCGTGACGATCCACTACTTCGGCAAGGCGCGATGTGCCAAGGAAAGGAAAGATCTCCGGCGCTTCGCCCTGCACCGTCGCAGCGACGGGCGCGTAGTGCAATACCACCACGCGTTTGGGCGTGCGCAGTTGCGCCATGGCCCGCTCCAGCTTAAGCGCTTCGTCAATCCCGGCGCGCACAAATGCTTTAACCTCAACTTCTCCGAAGGCGGTCAGCACGCCGCGTCCAAATCCGCCGATAAAACCCTTAGTCCCGGCGAAACCCACGCCGTCGCGTTCATAGGCGCTTCCATCCAACACCTTGATTCCTTCCGCCGTCATCATCTGCATGAGATCAGCCTCACGCCCGCTTTCGTAGTCGTGGTTACCCAGCACCGCCACAGTCGGAACCCGCAAACGGACTAAAGCATTCACTAGTGGTTCCATCTCCGCGGGTTGGCCGTAGTTGGTGAGGTCTCCGGCCAGCACCAGCAGGTCAGCGTCATCGCGAATCTTGCTCAGTTGGTCGCGTAAGACGGCGTAGCGCTGAGCGGTGAAATGTAAATCGGCAGTAGCTGCAATTCTCATTTTCGGGTTGGAGGAAATGGGACCCTAACCACAGCGAGTCTCTGGCGAAACGATTTTCGGCTGGCGCAGCGCCCGGTACTCCTCGAGAATGTTGTCCAATCCCCACTCATTCAGGTCGATGGAGAACATGTTCTCATCAATCAGACTGCCACGGAATCTCGCTCGTGGATCAGGATGCGCTAATTGGTTCTTGAAGCGCGAGAGAAGATCATGCCACAAGAAGCGGGGCACATAATCAGTGTGCGCGGGATAGACATAACGAAATAGTACCAGTGCCCACAGCAGAATCTCCCAGTGCTCTCCCACCAATTCCAGCACCCGGTTCCAGTCCAGTTTTCCCTGCGTGCCGTAGATAATGTGGGCAATATCGGCGCCATCGAATCGCTCCCGCCGGGTAACGAAAAGTTTCGAAGCTAATAATTCTTCCGGGGCCAACACGCGGGTTTGCACTCCCACGATGGTGGCGGGGTAAGCGCGTTCAATCCAGGAGGCGTCCACGGTGATTACGGCATTGCTCATTCCGGTGATGAGGTCCACGAAAAAGTCACCCCGGTGAGCTTTGGCCAACCATACTGGATCGCGAATTTCGCATTCAAATCCATGTTCTTGCAGGCGCGCCAGTGCCGCAGGCACATGTTCCGAAGTTAGGAAAATGTCCAGATCTTTGGTGTCACGGCAGATGCCGGTGTGCTGTTGCAAAGCGAATGCGCCGGCAACGGCATAAGGCACGTGGTTTTCTTCCAGGACTTGTAAGACCTCCCGGTAAAGGGTCCTCTGCTCTTCCGGGATCCTCGCCGGAATTGAGGAGGTGAGAGTGGAGCTCTCGGGCGCTTTGGCCTGCGGTTCGGGCACGAGGCGCTTGGATGTGCTTTTCTGACTTGCGGTTGCCGTCATTCGGGGTTGAAACCGGCCCTTTGGGGCTCGCGGAACGAACAATGGACTGAGCGCAACCGGGGAGCTCTGAACCCGCATCTTTGGAGCGAACGATCTTATGCCTCCCCTATCCGATCGTCTGCAGATCGCGTCAAACTCCGTTCCCCCTGGTCCGCCCGCCCATGAAGCTACCTTGGCACGGCGCATCGCAGAGCTTGGGGATTGGTTTCATAATCTCGATTTGCACGGCGTTCCGACCGCCCCACATCATTTCCTCGGCGATTTTCCCAACATCAAGTGGCAGCACATTTCCCAGGCCATCCCCGAAGATTTGACCGGGGCGACGGTTCTAGACATCGGCTGCAATGCTGGCTTCTACTCTCTGCACATGAAGCAACGTGGCGCAAGGTACGTGCTGGGCGTGGATGTAGACGAGCGCTATCTGAGTCAGGCGCGTTTCGCGGCGGAAACGCTTGACCTCGAAATTGATTTTCAAAAGCGTTCAGTTTATGACGTGGACGAAATACCTGGCCAGTTCGATTACGTGCTTTTCATGGGACTGTTCTATCACTTGCGCTATCCACTTTTCGCTCTGGACAAAATCATCAAGAAAGTCGGCCAGCGACTTGTTTTCCAGACCATGATTCGCGGCTCAGAAGAGGCCAGCACGTGGGACGACGACTATCCCTTCTGGAATAAAGAAGTGTTTTTGGATTCGAATTTTCCTGCGATGTACTTCATTGAGAAAAGTTATTCTCACGATTACACCAATTGGTGGATTCCGAACCGTGGCGCGGTGGAGAGCATGTTGCGCAGTTCCGGACTGGAAATTCTTGAGCATCCGGAATTAGAGACTTGGATCTGCGCTCCCGTTAACGTCAAGAGAGATGGCCGCTACATTCTGGATATGGAACTGGATGGAACACTGTGAGGTTCATTGACCAGTTAGAGAGAATGGCTGAGAACCGAGAACTCTTTACCTGAGAACTGGTATCTGAGACCTGAACTGACGAGGCCCCATGATTGAAGCCGTAATGTTATGGAACGAGCCCAACAATATCTCTCACTGGGATTTCCATCTCGATCAGGACTGGAAGATATTTGCCGCCATGATCATTGCCGCCGCGCGGGCCATCCGGCGAGTGAATCCTGAGTTGAAAATTGTTCTGGGAGGCATGTCACCGGTAGATCCCAATTTCGTTCGTTTGCTGGGTGGACACGGTGTGCTGGACGAAATCGATGTCGTGGCGATTCATGGTTTTCCCCTCGACTGGAATCACTGGAGCATTCACGAATGGCCGCGCAAAGTACAGGAAATCCGCGGCGTCACCAATAAACCCGTATGGGTGTCTGAGGCCGGAGCTTCGTCTTTTGGCGCGGAAGAAATTCAAGTCTTTGGACTAAAGCGCACCGCCGAGTTGCTGCTGTCACTGGTGGAGCGTGTGCACTGGTACAGCCTGCTGGACCTCCCCGCCACCTGGACGGCCATCACCCGGCATAAGGAAGCTGAGGGCAGCTCTTATTACCGTCATTACTACATGGGCCTGGTGCGCGAGGACGGCACTCTGAAGCCTTCCGGCGAGTGTTTTCCTCTTGGGATGGGTGTCTGCCAGTGGTTTCATTTTGAGGACCCACGCCTGGAAGCTGCGGTGAGCTGGCTGCGGAAACTGCAAGTGCGTCACTTGCGAACCGGTCTAAGCTGGGCAGATTGGTTTCGACCCAAGGCGCAAATCTGGTTCGATCGTCAAATGCACGCGTTAGATGAGTTCTCTACCACGCTGACGCTCTGCTTCACCCCTGAGCACATGGGTCTGGCGCCTCATTACACCAGCCCTCCGAGAAACCTCGGGGACTTCGTCGATTTCGCCGTCTGGGCCACAACCCGCTATGCATCGCCGGTGTACAAGAAATCGGAACTTGATGAAAGCCGCGAACTAGGCCCTGGCGAACCGCTGGCTGTCGGTCTTTAGTGCTGGAAGCTCGGCCCCGTCGCCGGGTTAAAACATTTGTATCGAGCGAGTTAAACCGCCAGAGATGTTCCTCCGCAGGCATCTCAGCCGAAACAGGTCTCATCCTAAGCTGGACGAAATTCTCGGGAAAAAAGCAGGGGGAAGGCGGAAGCCAGATTGGCGAAGGGTAAGAAAGTCCTGATTACCGGGGGAGCCGGCTTTGTCGGATCCCACACCGCCGACGCTCTGCTGCGCCGCGGTCACTCTGTCCGCATTTACGACAACCTGAGCGAGCAAGTGCACGCCGTAGGCACAACCGGGTACGTTCCCCGCGACGCCGAATTTATTCGTGGCGATATGCGCGACTTGACGGGTTTGTGCCATGCCGTGCGGGGCATTGATGTCATTTATCACCTGGCCGCAGCCGTGGGCGTAGGCCAGTCCATGTACCAGATCGCCTACTACACCGCAGTCAACAATCAGGGCACGGCTAACCTACTGCAGGCAATTCTGGAGACTGGTGCGCAACCCGAAAAAATTATTCTTGCCTCCTCCATGTCGATCTATGGAGAGGGAAAATATTTGTGCGCAGCATGTGGCGAGGTTGCTCCCCGGCCGCGCTCGCTGGAACAACTGGCCTCAAAGCAGTGGGACGCCGTTTGTCCCAGTTGCAACCAGTCCGTTATGCCCACGGCTACGGACGAGAGCAAGCCCTTGCAATGCACTTCCATCTACGCTCTCTCCAAGAAAGATCAGGAAGAGATGGTGCTGTTATTCAGCCGGACTTACGGTGTTCCAGCGGTAGCATTGCGATACTTCAACATTTACGGCAGCCGGCAATCGTTGTCGAATCCTTACACCGGAGTTGCGGCAATTTTTGCCTCGCGGCTGATGAACTGCAATTCGCCAATCATCTTCGAAGATGGTTTGCAGATGCGGGATTTTGTCAGCGTGCGCGACATCGTGCAGGCCAATTTGCTCGCGATGGATAGCTCGGCCGCGGATGGCATGGCCCTGAACGTGGGATCGGGTCAGCCGATCACGCTTCGCGAAGTCGCCGCGGAGTTGGGTCGCGCACTCGGCGTCAGTGTGCCGTTCGAAACTACCGGCAAGTACCGCGCGGGGGACATCCGGCATTGCTTTGGCGATATTTCTGCAATCTCTCGGTTGCTCGGTTATCGCCCGAAAGTGCGATTGAAGCAGGGAATTCAGGAACTAGTGCAATGGCTGAAATCACAGGAGGCAAGTGATTGCGTGGAGGAAGCCATGGAGCGACTCAACCTTCACGGGCTGGTGGCTTAGAGGCCAGCACTTTTCAGTTAGACCGCTCCCATTCCAGGGAATCCATGAATAAGCTGGTGCCGTTTCGTTCTGTGCTGATCTTTGGAGGAGCCGGATTTGTTGGCTCGAACCTTGCCTATCGCATCCTGAAAACCACGGATGCAAAAGTTCACATCTTCGACAATCTTTCCCGCCGAGGAGTACACCACAATCTGAAGTGGCTACAAGGGGTCGCCGGAAACTCCGACCGATTGAAGGTCACTATTGGGGACGTTCGTGATGCCGCGCTGGTGCAGCGCGCCGTGCAAGTAGCTACTGAGATTTATCACTTTGCGGCACAAGTCGCGGTGACTACGTCGATTGCCGATCCCGTATTCGATTTTGAGGTCAACGTTAGAGGCACGTTGAACGTGCTGGAGGCGGCGCGCAAGAGCGACCGTCGTCCGTTTCTGCTGTTCACGTCCACGAACAAAGTTTACGGAAGCATGGCATCCCAGAGGTTGGTAGCTGCAGCGCGCCGTTACAGTCGTGCCGGCGACGCGGGTATAAACGAATTGCAACCTTTGGATCTTCACTCTCCATATGGCTGCTCGAAAGGAGCGGCTGATCAATACGTGCGTGATTACGCCAGAACCTTCGACTTGCCCACGGTCGTGTTTCGCATGTCATGCATTGCCGGCCCGCGGCAGTTTGGCAATGAAGATCAAGGATGGATTGCGCATTTTCTCTACTCCGCGCTTGAAGACAAGCCGGTGACCATCTATGGCGACGGCCGCCAGGTGCGCGACGTACTTTACGTCGAAGACCTGGTGCGCGCTTTCGAAACTGTGCGTTCACGAATGGAGAAGACGTCGGGTGAGGTCTACAACATCGGCGGCGGGATAGAGAATTCGACTTCCATACTAGAAATTATCGAATTGATCGACAAAGTAACCGGCAAGAAGCTGCATTACGAAATGGAGCGTGCTCGTGCCGGAGATCAGCTTTTTTATGTCACTGATTTTGAAAAGCTGCGTCGGGATACGGGTTGGCAGCCCCGAGTCAACGTCAGGCAGACGCTCGAAAACATGTATGACTGGTGGAAGGGGAATCGAGAGTTGTTTCCCTCCGTCGTACTGGCTCGTCCAGTTGTGGCAGCGCGGCTGCAAGAACTTCCGGAAGTTGCGTCATGAAATTTGCTCTGGTCAATCCCGCGTGGAGCTTTGAAGGCTCAACCTATTTCGGGTGTAGGGAGCCGCATTACCCCTTGGAACTGCTCTTCGCCGCCGAACACATCAAGGCCGCGGGCGACGAAGCCTTGGTCCTCGACGCTCAGCTGAATCAGTTGAGCATTGCGGACGTGAAAAGATCCCTGAGGCGCTTCGACCCGGATTTTCTGGTGATTCCCACCGCGCCGTCCTATCTTTTCTGGCGCTGTCCGCCACCCGAGTTGCGTGTACCGCAAGCCTGGTTTGCCGGGCTCGATAGCCAAGCCATCCAAGTCGCAATTGGACCTCATGCTTCGGCGACGCCGGGCGCAACATTGAACAAGCTCAGTTGCGATGTGGTTCTTCGCGGTGAACCTGATGAAACCTTAGCGCAATTATCTTCTCGCCGCTGGTCTGAGGTCGATGGCTGCTGCTGGAAGAATGGCAGTAGTCAGCACTTGAGTCCGACTCTGGCAGTTGCCGACATGAAGTCTTTGAAAACTCTGCGATTTGATAACTACAACGTCGAAGCTCATGGCCATCGTCACCATTTATTTTCCGGTTCAGGGCGCGGCGCGGAACTGGAGTTTGCCCGTGGCTGTCCCTGGTCCTGCACCTTCTGTAATAAGACATTGTTCCGAAACAAATTTCGGGAGCGCCATGTGGACGCCGTGCTGGCCGAAGTCGACAACCTGATTGCCCGTGGCGTGGACTACATCTATTGGATTGATGAAATTTTCGGGGTAGGCAAACAAGTTCAAGTTTTACTTGAAGAACTTCGGCGTCGGCCGATTTCAATCGGAGTGCAAACCAGAATCGACCTGTGGGACGAAGGAACGCTCGATCTTCTAGGTAAAGCGCACTGCGTTTCGATGGAGTGCGGAATTGAGTCCATCACCGACGAAGGGCGCGACCAGCTTAACAAGGGCTGCAAACTCTCCACCGATCGGCTTTCCGAGTTACTGATCTATGCCAGAGAACGAATTCCCTGGGTGCAGGCCAACCTGATCCTCACCGATCACGATCATCGCGACCAGATTCGAAGCTGGCAGGAAAACCTCAAGAGGCACGGAGTGTGGGTCAGTGAGCCCGTGCCTATGTTCCCTTATCCTGGGACGCCCCATTATCAGCAGATATTCGGTCCTCCGGACGACATGGCGTGGGAGCGCGCACACCGCCACTACACGGGAACGTTTCGGGAGAAAGGATACAGCGACATTCAGGAACCGAATCCTGCTCCGCTCGAGGACCTGGAATGCACGTACTGATGACAGCCGACACCGTCGGAGGAGTCTGGACGTACACGCAGGAGTTAGTCAGCGGATTGGTGCGACGGGGGATTCGTGTCAGCCTGGTCAGCATGGGCGCGCTTCCCACGCCCAAACAAACGGCGTGGATGGAAGGCTTGCCCTCTCTGAATTATCTCCCCACCAGATTTCGTCTGGAGTGGATGCAGAATTCCGAGCAGGATGTTGAAGAATCCCGTGAGTATCTGGAGGCGCTAATTCGCGAAGTCCGCCCTGATCTGCTCCATTTCAACCAATATTGTTACGGTGCGATATCGCCGGAGTTGCCGCGAATTGTTGTAGCCCACAGCGATGTCGTGAGCTGGTGGGTTGCGGTCCATGGCGAGGAACCCAGCGACAGTCCATGGATGCGCTGGTATCGCGACACTGTTACCAGCGGATTGAGTTCCGCCGACGTCGTGGTCGCCCCCTCGCATTGGATGCTCGATGCCATTCGTACTTATTACGCCCAGCCCAGCATCGGGATGGTGATTCACAATGGGCGCGATCCCGCGCTGTTTGTCTCCGATGCCTCAAAAGAAAATCGTGTGCTGTCAGTTGGACGATTGTGGGACGCGGGCAAGCAAGTCCCACTTCTTCTCGACGAAGATCAATCCGTTCCAGTGGACATCGTGGGATCGCAAAAAGAACCGCGAGAGGGAAACGGGCGTACGGAGAGGAAAGTGGTCCGCCGAGGAGTCAGGTTGCTGGGTGAGCAGTCACAGCGGCAACTGCGGAATTTGTACGGAAGCGCTTCCATCTATGCCGCGACATCGCGCTATGAACCTTTTGGACTGGCCCCGCTGGAAGCTGCGTTCTCGCGATGCGCACTGATTGCGAATGATATTCCCGTATTCCGCGAACTCTGGGGAGAGTCGGCCTTTTACTTCCGGCAGAACGATGGCACAGATCTGGCCCGATCAATACGATGGTTGAGCAGCGATCCCAAGCTGCGACAGAAATACGCGGACGCGGCATACGAAAGAGCCTGCAAGAACTTCACGGCTGAGAAAATGGTCGATCAGTACAAATGTCTTTATAAAAATGTGACTGCAGCGGAGCGGGTTGCGTGACCGCACGGCTCAAGCTGCGAATGTTTGCCCACTCCTGGATTTCCGATTGGAACCACGGCAACGCGCACTTCCTTCGGGGCCTGGCCAGCGAACTGATCCGTCTGGGACACGACGTACGCTGCTACGAGGAAACACCGTCCTGGTCAATGCTGAATCTTATGAAAGAAGGATCGGAGAAGGCTGTGGATGCTGTCCGTCTTTTTTGGGAGAGCTTTCCAAGCCTCGATGTCCGATTCTTCAGCAATGACCAGAGCTTCTCGCGTTTTGCCGCAGAAGAGTTGCGCGAAGCAGATGTCGTTCTGATCCACGAATGGACCGCGCCTGAAGTAGTGAGCACAATTCTGTCGCTGAAATCGAAGCTCGGTTTTTGCGCCCTCTTCCATGACACTCATCATCGTGCCTACACCTGCCCTCAGGAAATCATGCGGCTGCCGCTTCATCAATTCGATGGTGTGCTGGCATTCGGTGAAGCGATTTGGCGCATTTACGCCGAAGGTTTTGGAATTCGTCGTACTTGGACTTTTCAGGAAGCAGCTGACACGCAGAAGTTTTGTCCGCTGCGCATGGAAAAAGATACGGATGTCCTCTGGGTAGGGAACTGGGGAGACGAAGAGCGGACGCGAGAACTTGAGGAGTTTCTCATCGGACCTGCATCCGCGATGCGAGACCGCAACATCGCTGTGCACGGTGTACGTTATCCCGCAGAAGCCAGGCGAAAGCTATCTCAAGCCGGGATTGAATATCGCGGATATCTTTGCAACTTGAAAGCCCCCACCACCTACGCGAAAGCCGTTCTTGCACTGCATGTTCCACGTAGATATTACAGCAATGGTTTAAGTGGAGTGCCAACCATTCGGATGTTCGAATCTCTGGCGTGCGGCACTCCGCTAGTGTGCTCTCCCTGGACCGACAAAGAAGAGCTCTTCCGTGCGGGTGAAGATTATGTTTGCGCGGCCGATGGCCGCGCCATGGAAGCGGAAATTCGAAATCTCCTTCGAGACGATTTAGCCAGGCAGCAGTTAGCCAGCAACGGGCTCGAGACAATCCAGCGCCGCCATACCTGCGCGCACCGGGCGGTCGAACTGCTCGACATCTGCGAGGAGCTGGGAAGATGAGAATCTTTGTTTTCGGTTCCAGTCTTACATCCTCTTATTGGAACGGCGCTGCTACCTACTACCGCGGCATTTACAAGAACCTGCACCGGCTTGGACACAGCATTACCTTCGCTGAACCTGATATTTACAAGCGACAGCAGAACCAGGACGCCGGGGAAGTCGACTACGCCACAGTGCGGGTATATCAGACGCCACAGGACTTGAAGCCCATGCTGGCCGAAGCGTCTGAGGCTGATCTCATCATTAAGCACAGCGGTGTGGGCGCCGATGATGAGTGGTTGGAGGCAAAGGTCCTGCGATGCCGCTCTGTCGAGACTAAAGTTGCGTTTTGGGATGTAGACGCGCCGGCGACCTTGGCGCGACTGCAGCAGGATCCGTCAGACAGTTTTCGCGAGCTCATTCCTCAATACGATTTCATCTTTACCTATGGCGGCGGATTACCAGTAGTAGAACAGTATCGTGCTTTGGGGGCGAAGAATTGTTTTCCCATTTATAACGGTCTTGATCCCGACACTCACTACCCCGTGGCGCCGGAGGCGAACTCGGCATGCGATCTTGCCTTTGTCGGCCACCGGCTGCCGGACCGGGAGAAGCGGGTAGACGATTTTTTCTTTGCGGCCGCGGAACTGGCGCCTGAACTTGTGTTCGTGCTCGGTGGAGAAGGTTGGGGCAGCCGGTCGTTGCCCAACAATGTGCGCTGGATTGGGCACATAAGCACCACCGACCACAACCGAATCAATTGTTCAGCGCGCATGGTGCTTAACATTAATCGGCAATCTATGGCCGATGTCGGATTCTCGCCGCCTACTCGCGTGTTCGAAGCGGCCGGAGCTGGCGCTTGCGTGGTCACCGATGCGTGGGCCGGCATTGATCATTTCTTTGTCCCCGAAAAGGAGATTTTGGTGGCGTCGTCCGCCCATGAAATAGTTCGCTATCTGCGGGCGATGTCGATCCAGCAATCCCAGAGCATCGGAGTCGCCATGCGAACCCGTGCTCTGCGCGACCACACATATAACTTGCGGGCGCTTGAGTTTCAGGCGGCCTTTCGGGCGGTGAGCGACGAAATTGCTTCGAATACCGCGTCCCTGGCGCACTCCCATGTTTGATGAGGATGTTTGACGAGGAAATGATTTGAAGATCGTTATCTTTGGATTGTCGATTACTTCTTCCTGGGGAAACGGGCACGCGACCACGTATCGTGCTCTGGCGCGAGCTTTGCAGGCGCGAGGGCATCACATCGTATTCTTTGAACGAGAGCAGGAATGGTATGCCTCCAACCGGGACATGCCGCATCCACCATTCTGCCGTTTGCATATTTACGAAAACTGGAACGAGATTTTGCCTCTCGTACGCAGGGAACTTGCAGACAGCGAAGTTGCAATCGTCGGCTCGTACTTCCCAGACGGATTGCGTGCAATCGAGGAAATGTTTGATTCACTGGCGGAAGTCAAAGCGTTTTACGACATTGATACGCCCATCACTGTGGCCGGGCTGCGCAACGGCGGGACTGCATATCTCAAGCCGGAGTACGTCGAAGGCTTTGATCTCTATCTCAGCTTTACCGGTGGCCCGTTACTGAGTGAGTTGGAATCAAGCTTCGGCGCGCGCAATGCTGTGCCGCTGTACTGTTCCTTTGATCCGGATAGTTACCGATACTGTGCCATGCAAAGCGACTATGTTTGTGACCTGAGCTATATGGGCACCTATGCCGCGGATCGTCAGGCCAAGATCGAAGGACTTTTTTGTGCGCCGGCTCGAAGATTGCCGGAAGAGAAGTTCTTATTGGCCGGTCCTCAATATCCCAAAGAGCTTACGTGGCCAGAGAATGTACGACGTATCGTTCACGTCGAGCCGCGCCTGCACCCGCCTTTCTACTGCTCTTCAAGGCTCACTTTAAATGTGACCAGGAAGGAGATGGTGGCTGCAGGCTATTCTCCTTCCGTGCGGCTCTTTGAAGCGGCAGGATGCGGCGCAACGATTGTCTCGGACTGGTGGTCTGGGCTCGATACCTTCCTCACTCCCGGTGACGAGATCCTGCTGGCGAACTCGTCTGATGACATCATCCGTTATATGACGGGGATGGACGCGGATGAAATCAAACGCATTGGGCGTCATGCGCAGCAGCGGGTGATTGCGGAACACAGCGCGGAGTGCAGAGCCGTGGAATTTGAAGAACACGTAGCCGACACGCGCATGGCGGGTTCACGATTTTCGGCTCGGCCGGTAGCATGAGGAACGCCCGGAGTGCCGCGGGCGCCGTTTCTATCGAAAGACCGCGGCGCAAAAATAACGGCCGAGTCCCCAGGGAGCTCGGCCGTAAATATTTTCTCGCGTTTGACGCCGGGTTACTTCAAACTTCCACGTTGAGTAGAAGGCGGCGCATATTTCTCTAGCGTCGAAAGGAAAGTGCGGCTTTCAGTCGGAGGCGTAACCTTTCCCCTTAAAATGTCTTCAAAGGGCACCATCTTCCCATACAGAACACGGGTTTCATCCTGGTCCTGTTTGACCACCGCGCCATCGATTGTGATACCGGCAAAGGCGCCGCGTGATCGTGAATAGGTCAACACTTCAGATTTCATCTTCCAATCCGTGTCGGCAGCAGCCTGACGTCCCACCGGCCCAGCGGCGGCGGATGCATCCGCTCCAACTTTAAACTTGCTGGAAAGCAGGTTCTGCATTCCCTTCTCGTTCATGATTAGCATTACCAGGTCAACCGCTTCGCCCCCTATCTGCAATCCCCAGCTTCCGCCGGCCACAGTGATAGGAGCTGGAGCGCTCCAGCCTGACTTGGTGCGGCAGGTGGCCACACCCTTGCCATGGTTTCCGCCGATTCCAAGGCCGATCTTGAGCATCGAAGGCACTACCGCAATGCATTGTGCGTCGCCCAGAACGTTATCCGGGATCCCCTTATCTGGCGTGGACATGATCTCGTTTAGCACATTCGCCGCGTTGTCCAGACGCTTGGCGATGTCCGACTTGTCGTCAGCCGCCCAAGTGGTGCTGGCAAGCATCAGCAAGCACGCACTTACGGCGACCAAATATTTCCTGATTCTCTCTCCACTGAATTTCATTTTGAAAACCCTCTTTATCTGATTGTTTTTGGTTCCGACACTACGCCGTGAGTTCTACACAACGATCGTAAGTTTAGAGGAGCAGAAATCCCATCGGGTACTGGCTGTAGATTGAGAAGAGAACAGCCTGAACAGAAATCAGGCCCGTTGTGCCAGCTTGGCGAAGACGACCAGTCGTTCCGGTGCGGGTCCGATGAAGTACACGGGATAGCAAGTGATGAGCGTGAGGCGTGACTCTGACGTAGTATCCAGAACAGAAAGATCCGCGGGCTGAACCACACGTTTCCCGGTGACCACGTAATGATAGTGCTGGCCATTGCGTTCTACAAAGATGTCGTCTCCCGGCTTCAACTCATAAATGTGGCGGAAGAAAGTATCGCGGTGAGCGGCAAGCACAGAGTTGCCCGGGTCCCCGGGCAGAGCAGAGTTTCTCAAGTGTGCGGGGCCGAGGGTGAGGGATTTGTGGCTCGTCCCCTCCAGGATCACAGCGTCAAGATTGATCTTCGGGATGGAAATCCGGGTGAGTCCTCCGACGCGAGGGCCGGAAGGGTTGGCGACGGCATTCTGGGTCTGAAATTCGTGCATCAGTTGGCGCTGCTGTTGATACATCCAGAGATAAGTTCCTCCGACGTAGAGCGATAACAGGGCGCCCAGGCTGATGAGTAGAACGGCAAAATACTGCCGGATGCCGCGATGCGATCGCCCGGTCAACTCCCTGAGGCGGCGCCATCGCTCCGTAAGTTGGTTGAGCAGTTTCTCCCCGCCAAGGGCGGAGTCAGCTGAAGCCATACTTGTTCACCCGGCACACATCTGCACAATTATGAAGCGACAAAGTGGCGCGCAAAACAAAAAGACGAGGAAGTGGCGCTACCTCGTTGTCGTAGCTATCGGCGGACGATGAAGCCAGCCACCAATGAGCCAAGTCCGAGCAGTCCCAACAACGGCAGAAACGTCGCGGTTGCCGGCAGGTTCTGTCCATTCTTTTTGTTGGCAGTCGTTTGATCAGCAGTGTTGGCCTGGTCACTGCTGGTTGCAGCCTGAGTGCCGCTGGGGGTGGTGCTGGTTGCGGCGTTCTGATCTGCAGTTTGATTCGCACTGCTGCTGGTGCTGCTGGCAGCAGATTGATCGCTAGACGGCTGGGCATACGCTGGAGCTGTCGAGCTGTTGCTGGCTGTGGTGGTGGGGCTGCTGCTGCTGGCCGCCGTTGCACTCTGGTCAGCCGGCGCAGTGGTCGTGGTGGTCTGTGTGCTGGCAGCAGATGCACTCTGATCAGCCGGCGCAGTTGTCGTGGTGGTCTGTGTGCTGGCAGCAGATGCATTCTGATCAGCCGGCGCAGTTGTCGTGGTTGTCGTGGTGGTTGAAGGACTGGCAGCCATATTGCTCGCGCTGGCGTTGTTGGCGGATGCGTCTGGAGTGGTTGAGGCTGCTGCTCCGGACGGGGCCGCACCAGCTGCGTTGCAATGGTCCGCGATCATTTTAACGTCGCTGACTTGAAGAGTGCTGCCACTCGCA
>Ga0209239_1001418_pt1 | contig 14279 bp, 10 predicted proteins | sample GraSoi013_2_20cm_FD_185824 | JGI IMG/M metagenome (GOLD analysis project Ga0209239, IMG submission 185824) | Grasslands soil microbial communities from the Angelo Coastal Reserve, California, USA - Sample 10_02_2013_2_20cm (SPAdes) (version 2) | ecosystem: Environmental > Terrestrial > Soil >...
CAGCCGGAGTGGACCCTGACCAGCGTGGGTGAGCCGTCGATGTGCCCCCTCACCAGGGCAATATGGGTGCCGTTATCCACTTCGTTTTCGAAGACCACCGCCTCGAACTCTCCGAAAATCGTCGGGAGCTTCGCGCTCGCCACACGCTTGATGAACGTCTCCCGGCGCATCCGGTACTCGATCAAGTCCTTGATCGTGACCATCTTCAGGCGATGCTGCTTCGCAAATTCCGCTAACTCCGGCAGCCGCGCCATCGTGCCGTCATCGTTCATAATCTCGCAGATCACCCCGGCCGGGTAGAGACCGGCCAGTCTGGCCAGATCCACCGATCCCTCGGTTTGGCCCGCGCGTCTGAGCACCCCGCCCTTCTGCGCCTTGAGCGGAAAGATGTGTCCGGGCCGCGCCAGATCCCCCGGTTTGCAGGCGGGGTCGACGGCGGTCCGGATCGTGGTCGCCCGGTCGGCTGCGGAAATGCCGGTGGTGATGTTCCGCCGCGCGTCGATGGACACCGTAAACGCCGTTCCAAACGCGGCCGTATTTTCATGGGCCTGGGGCGGCAACTGCAGCTCTCCCACGCGTTCGGGCGTCAAGGCTAAACAGATGAGCCCCCGCGCATGCTTGGCCATGAAGTTGACCGCCTGGGGGGTCACTTTCTCAGCCGCCATCACCAGGTCGCCTTCGTTTTCCCGGTCTTCGTCATCCACCAGGATCACGAACTGACCCTTCTTGATTCCTCTGATGGCCTCTTCGACCTGATCAAAGATCTGTGCCATAAGTATCGAGAATATAATACTTTTTCAACACGGCTGTCAACGTGAAAAACGGCTAGACGTCGCCAGTTCCTCAGCCGTGCGGTGGCCCCGTCTCATGATCAGCGCCACGGCCATCCAGACGAGGATGGCCACAGCCGCATACAGCCACAACCCGCTTTGGTACGTCCCGGTCGCATCTTTCAAGAGGCCCAGCCAGAACGGCAGCAGGAATCCACCCAACCCGCCGATCGCGCCGATCAGTCCCGATGCCAAGCCGATCTGGTCTTGAAATCGCTCCGAGACGACTTGGAAGACGACGCCGTTGCCGAACCCCATCGCGGCGACCGCCATCCCCATCAGCCAGCAAGCCGGGAACAGCTCCGGCAGTTGACCGACCGCGAGCATCAGCCCTGCAATCACGGGAAACACCACCCGGAGCATCCTCATGCCTCCCCTCCGGTCGGCCAGATAGCCACCGAACGGCCTGGCCAAGCTGCCGGCCAGACTGCACAAGGCGGTCACCGTGCCGGCCGTCACCGGGTCCAGACCATACTGGTCGTGAAAGTAGATCGGGAGGAAACTGGACAGACCGACGAAGCCGCCAAACGTGACGGCGTATGCCGCGCACAGCGAGTACATCGACGGTTGCCTCAGCGTCGCCACCGACGCGTTCCACCGATCACGCCGGACTCCCTGACGCGCGAGTCCGATCACGCTCGGGACCATGAGCGCATACGCGAGGAAGGTCACGAGGACCGGGACTGTCATCAGCCCGAAGACCGCATGCCAGCCCAACCCCTGAGCCAATCTTGGCGCAAAAAACGCAGCCACCACGGTCCCGCTGTTGGCGGAGGCGGCCACGCCCATCGCGAACCCCTGATGGGCCGGAGGATACGCGCGGCTGGCCAGGGGAATCGCCACCGCGAAACTGGCCCCGGCCACGCCCAGGCACAGGCCCACACCCAGGAGCTCCACATAGCTGGTCGCCCCGAGCCATCCCCAGAGCAAGGCGAGGAGTTCCGCAACCAGCAGCACCAGGCCGGTCGGCTTCGGTCCATACCAATCGCTACACACCCCCACTCCGACGCGCAGGAGGGCGCCCGCCAACACCGGAATCGCGACCAGGAGGCCTTTCTGTGTCGCGGTCAATCCGAAGTCTGCAGAGATGGCCACGCCCAAGGCGCCGATCAGCAGCCAGACCATGAAGCTGATCTCAAAATGCAACCAAGCCCCCACCAGTGAGGGCCAGTGACCGCTTCGGAAGGCACGGAGGGTTACGGGCATCGTTCCAATCTCCGCTGCAGTGATTCGTGTACCATTCACCGCACCGCCGCGGGTACTATAGGCTACGACATTCGAAGGCGGCAAGCTTTGTGATCAGGACCGGTTCCGTTTATAATGCCTGTCGCATCCAGCGGAGATCTAATCGGGTAACACAGCGCATGGCCGACACACCACGAGACTCTGCCCAACATCGTCCGGAGACGACTGACGGGGACACCCTCCACACCACGTCTCCGGAGGCCGCCAAACGGGAACCCGCAGACCTGTCTACTGCGATTGTCCCCACCACCACTCTCCAGCACTATCTGGCCGAGGTCCGGCGCTACCCCTTCCTCTCAAAAGAAGAGGAGCTGCGGCTGTTCGAGGAGTATCGAGGACGGGACAGCCGTGAAGCGGCCGTCGCATTGATTTTGGCGAACCTCAGGGTGTCGGTGGCGATTGCCGCCGAATATTATCACACGGGCGCCGATCAGATGGACCTGATCCAGGAAGGGAACGTGGGACTGATGCAGGCCATCAAGAAGTTCGATCCGACAAGGAACGTTCGGTTTTACGCGTACGCCGCCTGGTGGGCACGCGCCTACATTCTGCGCTACCTCCTCAATACCTTCCGCCTCGTCAAAGTGGGCACGACGCAGGACCAACGTAAACTCTTCTACAATCTCCGGAAGGAGAAGGCCAAGCTGGAACGCGAGGGCTTCGCGCCCGACGCCAAACTGCTGGCGGACCGGCTGAACGTTCGTGAGCGCGACGTGATCGAGATGGACCAGCGGCTTGGAAGCTGGGAACTCTCGCTCGATCAGCCCTTCAGCCAGGACACGGACGGCACCCTCCTCGACGTCCTCCCCGCTCAGGGAACGCCCGCGGATGAAGAGCTTGCGGACAGCGAGCTCCGGGCGGTCTTTCGAGCCAAACTTGCAACCTTCGCCAAGACACTCAGTGAGCGTGATGAAGACATCCTCCGTAACCGCATCCTGTCCGATACGCCCTTGACGCTCGATGACCTCGGGCGGAAGTACCACATCACCAAAGAGCGCACCCGCCAACTGGAGGCCCGCATCATCAAACGGCTGAAGGACTACCTCAAGAAGGAAATCAAGGACTTCGATTATCTGCGTTCGTGACCCTCCAAGGCGTCCAATTCTTCCTGATTTTCAAACAGTTCAGTGTTCTCGAGTCGCCCCAGGCAGGGGTGAAAGAATTCTGGATGAGCCACTTGACTTGCCCTGCAAGAGGGCTATATCTTGGGCGTTTACCGCGGTCAATCGCATGACCCGGCTTGCTTGCTCAAGCAGGTTCCGAAACGAGAGTCTCATATTGTTCAGTTAAGGAGGGATTGAGTTATGGCAACGGAGACGAAGGAGAAGAAATCCACGAGCGTCAGCGCAGCCAAGGGCTTCCAGCCGCTGGCCGACCGGGTCTTTGTCACTTACACGGAAGAAATGGACCGGACAGCCGGCGGCATTTACGTCCCGGACTCCGCCAAAGAAAAGCCGCAGCGCGGCATCGTCCGAGCGGTCGGCAAAGATGTCAAGCATTTGAAGGTTGGCGACCAGATCTTGTTTGATAAGTACTCGGGGAGCAAGCTGAGAATCGACGATGAAGAGTGCCTGATCATCAAGGAAGAAGACGTCCTGGGTATCTTTACAGCGTAAGAAGCGCTGCGACTCTCACGACTCGACACGACGACAACAAGATTTAAGGGAGGAAGACGATGGCTAAACAGCTTTTGTACAGCGATGCGGCAAGGGCCGCAATCCTGAAGGGGGTGAATCAGCTCGCCGACGCGGTGAAAGCCACCCTCGGGCCGAAGGGACGGAATGCGATCCTTGACAAGAAGTTCGGCGCGCCTACCATCACGAAGGACGGCGTGACCGTCGCCAAGGAAATCGAGCTAAAGAACCCGTACGAGAACATGGGCGCACAGTTAGTCCGCGAAGTGGCCAGCAAGACCAGCGATGTGGCCGGCGACGGGACGACTACCGCCACGGTCCTCGCGCAGGCGATCTACCGCGAGGGCGCGAAGAACATTACGGCCGGCGGCAACCCGATGGAGATCAAACGAGGGATCGATCGGACCGTCGAGCTGGTGGTTGAAGAACTCAAGAAGCTCAGCAGACCCTGCCAGGCGAAGAAAGAAATCTCCCAGATCGGCACCATTTCCGCCAACAACGACTCGACGATCGGCGACCTGATTGCCGAAGCGATGGAAAAGGTCGGCAAGGACGGCGTCATTACGGTCGAGGAAGCGAAATCCATGTCCACCTCGCTGGATGTCGTCGAGGGCATGCAGTTCGACCGGGGGTATGTCTCCCCGTACTTCGTCACCAATGCCGAGCGGATGGAAGCCTCCGTTGAAGAACCCATGCTGCTGATCCACGAAAAGAAAATCAGCGGCATGAAGGACCTGCTGCCCCTCCTGGAGCAGGTGGCTAAGATGGGCAAGCCGCTCGTGATCATCGCCGAGGAGGTGGAAGGCGAGGCGCTCGCCACCCTGGTGGTGAACAAGCTCCGTGGCACCCTGAATGTCGCCGCGGTGAAGGCGCCCGGATTCGGGGATCGTCGGAAGGCCATGCTGGAGGACATTGCGATTCTGACCGGCGGCCAAGTGATCTCCGAGGAGCTGGGACTGAAGCTGGAGAATATCAAGCTGACGGACCTCGGGCGCGCCAAGCGAGTCACGATTGACAAGGACAATACCACGATCGTGGAGGGGTACGGAGACCCGAAGAAGATCGAGGGCCGCGTGAAGCAGATCAAGACCCAGATCGACGAAACCACCTCGGATTACGATCGGGAGAAGCTCCAGGAGCGGCTGGCCAAGATCGTGGGCGGCGTGGCGGTCATCAATGTCGGCGCCGCGACCGAAACCGAGATGAAGGAGAAGAAAGCCAGAGTCGAGGACGCGTTGCACGCCACGAAGGCGGCCGTCGAGGAAGGGATCGTGCCGGGCGGTGGGGTGGCGCTGCTCCGCTGCATCTCGGCATTGGATTCGCTCAAGCTGCCGCCGGAACAGCAGGTGGGCGTGACCATCGTGCGACGGGCACTGGAAGAGCCGATTCGTCAGATCGTAGAAAACGCCGGCGTCGAGGGATCCGTGGTGGTCGACAAGGTGCGGAAAGAGAAAACCAACATCGGGTTCGATGCCCAGACCGAGCAGTACGTGGACATGCTACAGGCTGGGATCATCGATCCGACCAAGGTTGTGCGGTGTGCCTTGCAGAACGCAGCCAGTGTGGCAGGCCTGATGCTCACCACCGAGGTCATGATCACCGACATCCCGGAGGAGAAAAAGGAGTCGGCCATGCCGGGTGGCGGCCACATGCACGACATGTACTGAGCGAAGCGAAGAGCTAATAGCGAATAGCTAATAGCAGAAAGAAACAGGGCCGGGCGGTCCAACAGGCTGCCCGGCCTGTCGCTTATTCAGCCTGCCTCGCCTCCCCTCCTTTTCCCTCTCATCTGCTTCATCGCCGCCTTCAACACCGCGGACCGATTCGGCGAATAAAAGAGGGTCCGGAACATCCTGTGCACGCGCGCGGTGTGTCGCCGGTAGTCCGCCACCAAGCGCCTCATCGCCGCCCGCCGGTCGCGAGGCGAGTACCCCAAGCGAATCGCGCACCGCGTCAACTCCTCGGCCGAGTCGGGCAAGGCATGCGTCTGGAGATCGTGGACCATCTGAAGCTTGTGCTCCAGATCGCGCAGGAACAGATAGGCCCGGGTCAGTGCCGCCTGGTCGCCGGCGGCGAGCAGCCCATACCGCCGGAATCGAGCGAGCGCGCCCAGGGTGCTGCGCTCGCGGAGACCTCGCAGCCTGGCTCCGCACAATGCCTGGACCGCCTGCACAAGAAACTCGATCTCCCTGATCCCTCCCGTGCCCAGCTTGACGTTTCGGCGTTCCTGCCCCCGGCTGGCCATCCTGTCGTCAATCATTTCCTTCATCGCCTTCACCTGTTCGATGACCTCCGAAGCCGCACGGCTCCCCGCCCGGCCGTTCGGGAGCCCGAACACAAACGGCGCAACCGCGCGCAAGAACCCCCGACCGACCGATCGATCGCCCGCGACCGGCCATGCCTTTAGCAGCGCCAGCCGTTCCCAACCCTGCCCGCGCGTCCGGTAATACTGCTCATACCCGGCCAGCGGCCTGGCCAGCCGTCCCACAGCCCCCTCGGCGCGAAGCCGGAGGTCAACCCGGAACAGATACCCTTCCTGCGTACCGTCGCTCAGGGCCCGCGTGAGATCCCGGGCAAGGAGTTCGAAGTACTCCTCGTTTGGAACGGACGGTTGAGGGCCCCGATGTGTTTCGCCTTCATCGGACGCATAGACATAGATCAGATCGACATCGGAACTGAAGTTCAGCTCGCCGCCGCCGAGCTTTCCCATTGCCACGACGGCGAAGCCGGTCTCGACCAATCGCCCCTTCCCATCCCGGTGCATCGGCCTGCCGTACCGCCGTTGCAGCTCGGCCTCCACGATCTCGTACGCGGCCTGGAGCAAGACACAGGCGAGGTCAGACAGGGCGGCGGTGGTCTCCGGCACATCGGCCAGTCTCAGGAGATCCCGTACCCCGAGCCGGAGCATCGCACGCCGCCGGAATCGGCGAAGCGCCTCGAGCTTGAGCTCCACCGCCGCCACGTTTGCCAGTGCAGCCCGCACCTCTCGTTCCAGCTCAAGTCGAGACTGGCGCCGGGTCAGCACCCGTTCCTCGGCGAGCCAGTAGATCAGCACCGGATCGCGGATCAGCGTTTGCGCCATGGCCGGGCTGTTCCCAAAGATCGCGCAGAGGAGATGAAGAATGCGAGGCGCCATGATCAGGTAGTCAAACAGCTGGATGCGGTTGACGCCGGCCTGGAGAAATCGTTCCCAGTAGTTCAGGGCCAGGTCCGGATCGGCCGACCGGGCCACTGCCGCCAACAGGTCATCCAGGATCTTGGCCAGTCGCTCACGAGATCGGGGTTCGCCGGCCATCGCTTGAATATTGTCGTCCGCTCGTTTGATATCCTCGAACCCGAACGGCGCGAGCAGCTCGGTCACGGACTCGGCACTCAGTCCGGACGCGAGGAGCAGCGGGGCGGAGTCGCGGCGGCGCGCGGCATACGGCCCGGCTCGCCTCGTCACCGCTCGGGGGCGGACTGGGGAGGAAGGCGTCATGGCTGGGCATTATACCGATGCGGTCAGGGACAGACAACGAGCCGGACTCAACATATACTCGGGGGCACACTCGCGGGTATACTGGAGGCTGCCGTGACGCCTGACCAGCTCCGACAGACGCTGAGATCGCTCTGCACCGACGTGGACGAAGAGCTCATCCGCGATTTCGTGTCCCGGATGGACGCAGAGTACTTCGATCGTTTTCAACCGACCGACATCGCGGCTCACATCACGCTCGCCGCGCGCCTCGATCCGGATCGACCCTGCCAGGTCTCGATAAACGACAGCGGCGACGGGCCGCTCGAGATCGTCGTGGTCGGCTACGACTACTTCTCCGCCTTCGCCACCATCTGCGGACTGCTCTCGGCCTTCGGGCTCGACATCCGGGAAGGGAGCATTTACACCTTCGCGGACGCAGCGCCGTCAGCGGGTCCCGTTTCATTGCGTCGCCCTGTCCCACGCCACCGGCCGCGGCGCAACCCCGGTCTCGCCCGAAAGAAAATCGTGGACGTCTTCCAGGTCCGCCCCTTGCCGGGAGTGCCGTTTGCGGCCGATCAGCAGCGCTTGTTTGTGCACGAACTCGACGGCATGGTCCGGCTGCTCGACGCGAACCGCTTTCAAGACGCCCGCAACCGCGTGAACCGCCGTCTGGTCGAGGCGCTCGGCCGATCCCGAGGCGCCTTCACCGGCCTGCTGAACCCGGTCCAGATCCGGTTCGACAACGAGACATCCGCCGGCGACACCATCATGGATATCCGATCCGTCGACACGCCCGGGTTCCTGTACGCCTTTTCCAACGCGCTCGCCATGCGAGGCATTTACATCAGCAAGGCCCGTTTCGAAAATGCGGGGGCAGAGCTGCACGACCGTTTTCACATACGCGGCCGGCATGGGCGCAAGATCGTGGATCCGGCCGAGCAGCAGGAGCTGCGGCTGACGGCGGCGTTGATCAAGCAGTTCACGCATTTCCTCACTTCGGCGCCGGACCCGGCAAAGGCGATCGACTACTTCGATCGGTTTCTGGACCGCATCCTGGAAGAGGCCCGCGATGGAAAAGCTCTGGAGTTTCTGAAGGGAAAACAAACCTTGACCCTGCTTGCCCGCCTCCTCGGCACCAGTGATTTCCTCTGGGAGGATTTCCTGCGGAAACAGCACGCCAATCTGTTACCGGTGCTGGAGGAGTATCAGCGCGTCGCTCTCGTCCGGCCCCGCTCCGAACTGATACGGGACCTGCGCAAGCGCCTTGCCGGGGGGCGGAACGACGCCACGCGGCGACGTGTCTTGAATCAGTTCAAGGACCAGGAAATGTTCCGGATCGACATGAAGCACCTGCTCGACCCTTCCTCCACATTACCGGACTTTTCCCGCGCGCTCACCGAGCTGGCCGAGGTCGTGGTCGAACAGACCGCCCGCACCTGCCAGGCCGTGCTTTTCCGTGCTCACGGTGCCCCCCGGCTGGCCAGCGGAGGACCATGTCCGTTCACCGTGTTCGGCCTTGGCAAGTTCGGCGGCGGGGAGCTGGGGTATGCGTCCGACATTGAAGTGCTGTTCGTCTATGGCGGGGCGGGCCGGACCGCCGGGCGCCGCCCTCTGGACAACAGTGAGTACTTCGAGCGGCTGGCTCAGGAAATCCTGCAGTGGATCGAGGCGAAGACGGAGGGCATCTTTCACCTCGACGTGCGGCTGCGGCCGCATGGAAGCAAGGGCTTGCTCGCCAATACGCTGGCGGAGCTGCGAACCTATTACAGCTCTTCGGGGCTGAGGGCCCCGTACGAACGCCAGGCCTTGATCAAGCTACGCTTCGTGGCGGGGGACGAGGCGTTGGGACGCCAGGTAGAAAGGCATCGCGACGCGTTTGTGTACTGCGGCGAGCCCTGGGACCTCGCGGCCGCGCTCGACCTCCGCCGACGCCAGGTGCAGGAGTTGGTCGAACCGGGGCGAACGAACGTGAAGTACAGCCCCGGCGGGCTGATCGACGTCGAATACGCGGTCCAGTATCTCCAACTCAAGCACGGCCATCAGGCTCCTCGTCTGAGAACGCCCAACACCCTGAAGGCGATCGTCGCGTTGGGCCAGGAACGCGTCCTGAAACCGGATGAGATGAGTGGGCTCCAACAGGCCTATGTGTTCCTCAGAGGGTTGATCGACGCGCTTCGCATTGTGCGTGGGAACGCCAGAGACCTCGTCCTCCCGCCTCAGGACTCCGATGCCTTCATCTTTCTTTCCCGTCGCCTCGGGTACGCCGCCGAGCGCTGGGAGGACGGCGCCTCCCGGCTGGCCGCCGACATGACCCGGCACATGGCCTGGACACAGCAGTTCTTCACCGATCGGTTCGGAGCCGTCACGCAGGATTGAAGACCGGAGCGGGTGCCTGCAGCGGCTTAGGATTGGCTTCTTTCTTCTCCGCCGACTTTACCACGCCGGCCTTCCTCGTCTCGCCTGCTCGTACCCTATGCATCTTCTCGCGGGTGTGGTAGGGCACCAGCCCTTCCAAGACCGAGGGCAGCTTATCGCAAGGAACATCTTCGAGAATCTTGACCGCCAGCTTGGGATTGGGTCCCGAGCGGCCTCCTACATACACATCCACCGCATCCACCACCTGACCATCGACCTTGGTGCTTTTGCCCAGGAGGCCGATGTCCGCGACAGTATGGTTGCCGCACCCGGCTGGACAACCGGACCAGTGCATCGTGATCGGCTTGATCCCGGGGCCCAGTTTCGCTTCAAGCGCCCTGGCCGTTTCCAGCGCCCGGCTCTTGGTCTCAATGACCGCCAGATTGCAGTAGTCAATCCCGACACAACTGACCAACCCCTTCAGAATCGGCGAGGGATTGTAGGCAAACTTCTTGAGCAATGGGTGTTCGGTTAGATCCCCCACCTTCCGATCTGGCACATTCGGAACGATCAACGTCTGGGCCGGTGAAATGCGAATCTCGCCCGTCCCATACCGCTCGGCCAGCGCCGCAATGCTCTTCAGATCTTCCGCCTCGATTCGTCCCACTGGCACTTTCAACCCCACATAGTTCATGCCAGGCTGCTTTTGGCGATAGATCCCACCATGGTCATTCACAGATGGTTTGCGCGCATCCGTCCCGGCCGGTATAAGGGCTCGGCCGACCCGGGCCTCTACTTCCTTCCGGAAGCGCGCCTCACCCCAATCGTCCAAGAGGAATGCGAGGCGTGCGTTGTTCCGCGACTCGCGGTAGCCGAAGTCTCGATAGACAAAGGTGATCGCCTGGAACGCCTCCACCGCTTCCTGTGCGGTGACAAAGATATCCAAGGGGCTCGCAATCCGATAACCGCCTGATCCGTTTTTGCCACCCGCCAGCACGTTGAACCCGAGGATTTTCATCCCATCGCTCTCACGGTAGGCTGGGACTAGGGCGAGATCCTGCGTCTCAGTGTGCAGGCAGTTGTCAGGACAGCCTGTGACTGCGACGTTGTACTTCCGGGGCAGGTTGGTGTATTCGCGATTGTAGAGGATTTCCTGGGTTATTGCCATCACGACCGGCGTGGCGTCCAGGATCTCATCAGGGTTCAACCCCGCGACCGGACAGGTCATGATGTTCCGGACGTTGTCCATGCCGGTCTGCATCGCATTCAGCCCGACTTCCTCCATCTTGGCAAAGATCGTCGGGACATGCTCAATCCGGATGTGCCGGAGCTGCACCTGCTGGCGCGTGGTCAGGTCCAGGAGCTGGTTCCCATGGGTGGCCGCGATCTCGGCGAGCGCCCGCATCTGGTAGGAGGCCGTTCTCCCTCCGGGGATCCGAACCCGGATCATGAAGAAGCCGGGGGTCGGGGTCCGGAGAAACAGGCCATACCATTTCAAACGCTGGATGTCGCCCTCAGAAATCGATTCCCAGCCCGTCCGGGCGTACTCCGCGATGGCGTCCTTGATCTCCAAGCCATCGCGCTCTTGCTTGAACTCTTCGATCTTGTTCATGCTGAAGCTGAGTGGCTGGGTACGGAGGCCTGCGGCGCACGCTTCGCCTCCGGAGTGGCTTGAGGAATGGGGGTGCTGGCAAGCCAGTACAGCCCCCCCACAAACACGCTGCCGCCGATCACGTTACCCAGCACAACATAGCTTTGATTCCACAGAAAGCCTGTCCAGCTCACTGAGGCCGGATGAGGGAGGAACAGCGCCATCCCCAGCAGGGATTGGTTAGCAATGCTGTGCTCGAACCCGCTCCCGACGAAGGCGAACAGACACCAGAAAATCAGAACCAGTTTCGCGGCGTCGTTGGTGGTTCGCCCGGCGGTCCAGACTGCTAGGCAAACCAGCCAGTTGCACAGGATTCCGCGGACCATTAGTTCCCATCCAGACAGGTTCATCTTCGTGGCCGCAACCTTCATGAGCAGATCAACCTGCGGCGCCTGCGAGAGCACGCCGGACTGGGCCACCAGCCAGGCGAGCCCAAGCGAACCGGCCAGGTTCCCGGCCAGCGAGACGGCAAAGATCCATGCGAGCGTGCCCCAGGAAATCTCTCGCGTCAGCGCGCCGACCGCGCAGACCATGTTGTTCCCGGTAAATAGCTCCGATCCGGCGAAAATGACTAGAGCGAGGGCTATCCCGAAGGCCGCACCCATCACCAGTTTGAAGGCGGGTGAGCCAGCCGCTGCGAAGGGCGCCCCGATACTGAAAATAAGGGTGATGCCGAAACCCAGATACACGCCGGCTACTGCCGAGAGGATGAGGTAGCCGGCGGGCATGTGCTCGAGGTAGTTCGCCTTGGCTTTGGACTGCTCTGCGATCCTGGTAATATCGGGGCGATGCATCAGGCCGCCGCCCGGTTAAGGAATACCAGGTAGTCGCATCTCCCCGTCCGCTGTAACGACACTTCCCCGGATCGGCTCAGCCTGTCTAGAGCCAAGAACACCGGCGTCCAGCTCAAGCCAGGAAGCGATGCCAGCATCTCGATCGTCTGCGGTCCCCGACCCCTCAATGCCGAAAGCAGCCGTTCCTCAGTGGACAATTGCCTGTCGCACTCTTGCGCCGTCATGCTCATGGTGACCTCCATGAACACAGAGGTGAGCAACTTCAATGCCAGTCGGATATCGCGGATATTCAGCTAAAAACGCGGCCCTGGATGGTGGAGGGAGCGTGAGACCCGACAATTTTGTCGGCAATCAGACAAAATGGAGGGAGAATGGGTGCGCTAGGCTCATCGCTCCCGTGCCTCTCGGAGCGACCCTTTCGGACTTTGCCGGGTGGAAGCCTTCGGAGATTCCTTCGCGGACTCAGTCAGTTTCCGCTTTCCTTCCCGGCCAAGTCTCGATGGGTTCCCCGCTCCTTCGGCAAAGTGCGCTATGAGCCCTAGCGCACCCAAGCGGGACGACGTGAAGAGTACAGAGAGGGATGCGGGTTATCTTGGTTGGGGTCGGCCGAGTGGGCTGGAGTATGGCGGTTGGGCACAAGATGAGCACAGGTGAGATGCGCCTAGCCTTCTTCAGATGGCCACTTGAGGCTGATCATGAAGCCTTTGATCTCTTTCTCTGCCTTGCCTCTTATGGCCTCGCTGTAGGCCATGCGGTACTTAATGAAGTACTCCCCGAGTCTGAATAAGCGCAAATCAGAAATTCCCTTTGGGCGTTTACGTGATGGTTTAGATTTCGCTCGAAAATCTTGCATGGTCATGACCGCCATTTTGCCACTGTAGCTTTTCCCGTTTTGCGTAACGCGGGCAGGTCCTTCGGATATGAGTTGAGCGTCAGGGCTATTTCTCAAGACCGTGCCCATTACTCCCTGAAAATGCTCTTCCAGGGGATCCTTCCTTACTTCGAGAGTCGACCGCCATGCAGGATACACTTGAACAGTGAGCATGATACCGGTATCCGAGTTGTATTCAACGCTAACGTCGCGGCCATGACGGTCATTGTTGTGCATATCCAATCGTAGAAAATGCCCAACTTTCTTGGGGAAAACGAAATTGGAGAACTCGTGAACGTAACTCTCGTCCGATCCCTCAGGTCCCAGCGGCCTAAGCCCAGGTATTTCTGAATAAATACAGGAAATGAGTAGACATGTGCTCACTGCTGCCACAAGGACGCGAAATCCCCGAGTGAATGAGAAGAATGAGATCATTCCGGCTTGCTTTTGATCTCCATGATCCTCTGGTCGAGTCGATAACGCACCCATGGTAGGTAAAACAGCCTATCACGAAAACGCTCATCAGGCGAGCCCACTCGTCACTTGCGAGGTCGTCACATCACCAACGTGATGCTCAAACAGGCCAGCCAACGACCCTCCAACAAACGGGGTGGCTGGGTTGGCCTCTACTGCGCGCGTCCAGCGAGCACCGCCCTCTATTTGAGAAATCTATATTGTTCTTGTGTGCGCGATGCGCGAGCACGGAGGTCAGCCCAGCCGCCCCGTCTGCTCCTTTTTCAGCATCAGGAGTAGGCGCGTTCGTTGTGCTGGCTCAGATCCAGTCCCATCCGTTCCTGATCTGAAGAGACTCTCAACCCAACCACGCGGTTCACCAGTTTCAGGATCAGATAGGTCCCAACGAAAGAGAACAACGCCGTGGTGAGAGCTGTTAAGCCCTGAATCCCCAACTGACTCGGATTCCCGAAAAAGAGGCCATCCGCACCTCCCGGGTTGATCGCCTTGGAAGCCAGCAGGCCCACTGCCAGAATCCCAAGGGTTCCGCCGACTCCATGGATGCCGACGACATCGAGCGAGTCGTCATAGCCGAGCTTCCCCTTCCAGGTGATGGCCAGATAGGACAAGGAACCAGCCAGGAACCCGATCAGCACGGCTGAAAACGGCCCTACATAGCCGGCTCCGGGGGTAACTGTCGCCAAGCCGGCCACCGCGCCGCTGGCCACCCCCAGCACCGTGGGCGTGCCCCGGTGCAACCATTCCACCAGCAGCCAGGTTAAGGCGGCTGTCGCCGCGGCCGTATGGGTCGCCACAAACGCTCCCACCGCCGTCTGGTTCGCGCCCAGCGCGCTTCCCGCATTGAATCCGAACCAGCCAAACCACAGCAGTCCGGTCCCCAGCAGCGTCAACGGCAGGTTGTGAGGCGCCATGTACTCGGTCCCATAGCCGTGACGCTGACCGAGCACCATCGCGCAGGCTAGGGCACT
>Ga0209239_1001420_pt1 | contig 14276 bp, 10 predicted proteins | sample GraSoi013_2_20cm_FD_185824 | JGI IMG/M metagenome (GOLD analysis project Ga0209239, IMG submission 185824) | Grasslands soil microbial communities from the Angelo Coastal Reserve, California, USA - Sample 10_02_2013_2_20cm (SPAdes) (version 2) | ecosystem: Environmental > Terrestrial > Soil >...
CTGCTGCTCGGCCTCGCTGTCGTGCTCGCCGTCGCGGGCGTGAGGCCGCTGCCGGCCCGCGGCGCGCTGCGGAGCGAGTTCGCCTACAACGTCGCAGCGAACAAGACGGCTTTCTTCATCGCGGATTCCCTCGCCCGCCTCAGACCGTCGCACGCGGTGACGGGCCGCCCTCCCGGTGCCGTCGCGCAGTTTCACTATCTGAATCCGCAGTACCCGTTCCTGCGAGGCGAGGACACCCCAGACGTCCTGGGCGAGTACTTCAACTTCGAGCCGGGCGCGCCGCCGCCGAACATCGTCTTCTTGGGCGTCGAGGGACTGGGGCGGGCCTTCAGCGGCCCGAACGCCTACCTCGGCAGCTTCACGCCCTTTCTCGATGAACTGGCTGGCAAGAGCCTGTACTTCGAAAACTTCCTCTCGTCGCAGGGCCGCACGTTCGCATCACTGCCCTCGATCCTCGGATCGCTGCCCTTCGGGGACCAGGGCTTCAACAGCTTCGGCAGCCGCATGCCGAAGTCTCTGACCCTGCTCAGCATTCTCAAGCGCAGCGGCTACCGCACCCGCTTCTTCTGCGGCACCCGGCTGGATTTCGACCACCAGGGCGACTTTCTCGAGCAGCAGGACATCGATCTGGCGGTGGGCATCGGGGATTACGATGCCAGCTACTATCGTCTCCCAGGCTCGGACTGGGGATACGCCGACAAGGAGATCCTGCGCAAGGCACTCCTCACGGAACGGGACGATTCAGGCAGACCGTACCTGGACTACGTGCAGACGATCAGCACGCATCCCCGCTACGCCGTGCCCGGCCAGCAAGAGTACCTGCGCCTCTTCGAGGATCGTATGCGGGAGTTGCACTTCTCCGAGGCCGAGAAGGCGAATCACCGCCAGTACCGGGAGGTCTACTCGACCATCCTCTACACGGACGCGGCGCTCAGGAGCTACTTCGAGGAGCAGGCGAAGCTCCCCGGCTACCGCAACACGATCTTCATCGTCACCGGGGATCACCGGCTGGCGGAGATTCCACCGTCCACGCGGATCGACCGCTACCATGTGCCGCTCATCATCTTCTCGCCGCGCCTCAGCCGCCCCGCGCGGATCCAATCCATCTCCTCGCACCTCGACATCGCGCCGACGCTGCTGGCGCTCCTGCGGCATCGTTACGGGATCAACGCGCCGGATGAGGTGACCTGGGTCGGCTCGGGGCTCGACATGGAGCCCTCCCTGCGCAATATCCACCGCTACCCCATCAAGCGCACGATCACGAGCCTCGACCAATACGTTTCCGGGATGTTCTTTCTCGATGGGGATTCGCTCTTCGCCATCGAAAGGGACATGGACCTCGAGCCGGTCCGGGACGATGCCGCGCTCGGGAGGCTGCGAGCGGAATTGGCGGACTACCTGAGCAGGAATGCTCTCTTTCAGCGTGAGCACAGGCTGATCCCGGACAGTGTCTACACCGCGTATTTTCCCCGACGCTGATTGCTCAAGCGGTGAGAAGGCCCCGCAGCCGCAAGGCCTCACGCATCGAGGTGAAGGCAAATTCCGCGAGCACGCGCCGCAGCCGGCCCTCGCAGCGCTCCAGACCCGTGTAGTGACGGAAGCGCGAGAACGCGCCCACCCGGATGCGCGGCTGTCCGGGATCCACCTCCCAGGGGTGCAGATAGAAAGTGAAGGGGCGGCCGCGGCGCTCGATCTGCTTCAGGCCCGCACGCGTCAGCCAGTACGGCAGGATACGGAAATAGCCGCCGCCGGAGACCGGCACCTGCACGCCCAGGAACTTCGCCGCCGACATGGGAAACTCCACCAGCGTGCGTCCGGAGGGTGCGCTCAGGCGGTTGGGTTCCGGCGCCGCACCGGGCAACCCGTAGCGATCGTGACGGATGGGGAAAATTGAGGAGTCGTAACGGAAGCCGAGATCGATCAGCACATCGAGCGCCCACAGCGAGGCACGCGTGACCGAGAAGCTCGCCGCCCGGTAGCCGAGCACCGCCTGCCCGATGATGTCCTCGAGACACTTCTTGGCGCGCGTGGTCTCCTCGCGAAACTCCTGCGGGGATTGCCGGTAAACCAGCTGGTGCGAGAAGCCGTGGCAGGCGATCTCGTGACCGGCCTGCGCGATGCGTCGCACCAACCCCGGGGAGCGGCCGGCTACCCAGCCGAGCACGAAGAAGGTGCCGTGCACCTGACGCTCGGCGAGCAGCGCGAGCAGGCGCTCGGTGTTGGCCTCGACCCGATACTCGCGCGTGGCCCAGCTGTCGCGGGTGATGACGGAGGAGAGCGCGGCGACGTGAAAGTAATCCTCGACGTCGACCGTGAACGCGTTGACCTGGCGCGCCGCGCAAGGCGCGGCCGAGGGCTGAGCGGTGAGGCCGGGACTCATGGGCGCGGACTATAGCGAACCCGCTCGCCCAAGCCGCGCGCCCATGAACGAGAACGGCTCCCGCAGGAGCCGTTCTCCGATCCGTATCGTCAGTCTGTCAGGGCGCGTCGGGCCTGCACTGTCTTGCGGCGGCGGCTGACGCTGTATAGCCCCAGACCGCCGAGCCCGAGCGCCAGCAGCGCCAGCGTGTCCGGCTCCGGTACCGAAGTGGACCCCGGGCCGCTGCCCTGGTCCTCGGCGTCATCGTCGTCCTTGTTGATCGCGTGGTCGCGACCCGGCCATTTGTCGTGGGCCTCGTGCGCGCCAGGCATCGTTTCGCGCGCGGACCCGGCCGCCGCCGGCAGGCTCCACACGGCCGCCAGTGTGGCGAGGCTCGCCATCCCAGCGATCAAACCAAGCTTCCTCATCACGTCACCTCCACTGTCCGTCCCTGGCTGGCCCATACGATCAAGCAAACACCATGCCTGATCGCCTGTTTCCAGTCCCGCCAGCGACTTGAAAGGTGTCTGTGACATAAGACGCCTCGGCTCGCGGTCAAGACTGTAAGCCCCTCCGACGTGAGCTGCATCACAAAGCTAGCAACAGCGGCCGGCAGGGAGCGTGCAATGCAACATAAGCTCCCATACGAGAGGCCGCACAAAGCCAACCCCAGGCTGACGCAGGCTGCCCGTCCGACGCCGCATTGTCGGCCGGCAGCGACGAGGGCTTTAACAATAAAAATCAAAGCCTTGGACTACCCAAGCACTCAGGCTCCGGCTCAAGCGTCGGCGTGCCGCGACGTCGGCGAGCATCCTACGGGCCCCGTTAGCAGTCAGGGAGTGAGAGGTTATACATAACCTATTGAGATATAACTAATTATCGAGGTCGGCACGCACCTTGCAAGACGCATTCCGTCTGCTGCTCTGCGGTCCGCTTGTCCGCCGGAAGCAGCTCCATTGAGACATGACAGCTGGTGGCCCCGTTGCATGGGCCACGAGTGGGGGTTTGCGCTTTGAATATGAAATTGACTGGCGTCTTCGTGCTCGTCGCATGCGTGCTGGCGGGCTGTGACCAGGTTCCGATCAGTGCGTCCACTACGGATCCCTCAACCACGGCCAGCGGCACCACCAGCCCACCGGCGCCGAGCCCGTCGCCGATCCCGCCGCCGCCGCCCCCGCCGCCCCCGCCGCCCACCAGCGGCACCGCGACGCTCTCCTGGCTGGCGCCGACCACCAATACCGACGGCGCCGCGCTCACCGACCTCGCGGGCTACGTCATTTACTACGGCACCAGTGCCACTGCCCTCAGTGGCACCATCCAGCTCACGAGTGTCGGGCTCCAGACCTACGTGATCCCGAACCTGACGCCGGGTACCTGGTACTTCGCCGTCAAGGCCGTCGCCAGCACCGGCGTCGAGAGCGCCCTGTCAGTCATCGTCAGCAAGACGATCTAGTCCAGTCCGATCCTCCGCCGTGACTTGGGGGTCGCGGTGGGGCGCGCCTGCGCACGGTGAGCCTTTCCGACGACGTAAGATCGGGACGGTGAGCATGACCGGTTTCTCGCGCACCCGTCTTGCGCCTCTGTGGACGCTCCTGGCCCTGGCGCTCCTCGTGACGCTCGTCTATTGGCCAAGTCCGGCGGTCTACTACGAGCAGTGGCTGGACTTCGTGAACATCACCTACACGCACGGGTGGTTGGTCCTGGCCGTGTGCGTTGCGGTGCTGGTGCGGTCGCGGCGGCAAATGGCCGCGGCGCCGGTGCAATTCTCGCCCCCGGCCCTGTTCGGGCTCGTCGGCTGCATCCTCGCGTGGCTGGTGTGCTACCGGGCCAGCATTCAGGATCTGCACATCACCATATTCCCCCTGATCTTCTGGCTGGCCGTCACGGCAACGTTCGGTCTGCGCACCGGCCTGCTGCTGATTTTCCCGGTGGCGTTTTTCTACCTCGCCGTGCCGTCCTGGTCGCAGCTCGGCAACTCTCTGCAGGAGCTCACGGTGTTCGCCCTGCGCGGGTTTTTCTGGCTCACGGGTCCCGAGGTGCTGATCTTTGGCGAGACCATCCACATCCCCAACGGCTCCTTCGTGATCGAGGAAGGCTGCAGCGGCCTGCATTTCATGATCGTGGGACTCGCGGTGGCGGCGCTGCACGGTGAGCTGCGGCGCGACCCCTGGAGAGTCCGCATCGCGCAGCTGGCGCTGATGGCGAGCCTCGCGCTGCTGGCGAACTGGGTGCGCGTGTATACGGTCATCGAGGCGGGCTATCTCACCGACATGCGCAGCTACCTCGTGAGCGTGAGTCACTACTGGTTCGGCTGGGGCGTGTTCGCGGTGGCACTGGTGTTTTTTTTCGCTCTCATGACGCTCTACGGGCCGCCCGAGCCGGCTCACAAACCGCCGCCGCCACCCGTTGACCCCGGCCCGCCTGCGCCGCTCGCGGGGCTCGCCGCCACGGTTGTGGTGCTGGTGGCGCTGCCAGCCGTGAGCTGGGGACTGCGCACCCTGCAGCCGGCGCCGGCCCTGAGCGCCGCGCTCCCCTCGAGTCCGCGCGCGCCCTGGTCGTCGGCGTCCGCTGACACACTTTCTTCCTGGCGGCCGGCATTCCCAGGCGCCGATCAGGAACAACGATTCGCGTATACCAACACCAGCGGCAACGCCGTGGAGGTATTCAGGGTGGCCTACCGCACTCAGCGCCAGGGAGCGAAGCTGGTCGGCATGCGGACCAGCGTCACAGGTAAGGGATTGAGGCTGCGCTCCGAGGAGGACATCGACACCGCGCGGGGCGCGTTTCGCGAGACCGAGGTCGCCGACCGTTCGGGCGCGCGCTCCCTCATCTGGTATCGCTACGAGACCGCGGGACGGGCCTTTGTCAGACCGCTTGCCGCGCAGCTGTGGTACGGGATCAACGCGATCGTGTCGCATCCGCCGGCCGCCCTGATCGCCTATCGAGCGGCATGCGGCGAGGGCGAGGATTGCGCGGATGCGCGCCACCTGCTGCGTGAGTTCCTCGCGAGTGCAGCCTTCTGACGGCGTTGCAACCCGAGCGTGACGGTGTTCGCACCGCAAGGGTTGCAAGGCCAAGCTCGACGTCGCGTTTGGGAGACGGTGCGGTTGCAGATGCGATCGCGGCTTCTGATAGGCTCAACTTTTGGACCCAGGGAAGTTCGATGCGACCTTCGAGCGTGCTGCTGCTGGCAGGAGGGCTGGCCATCACCCCACTGATGATCGGTTGCACCTCCGGCGCGCCGCTGCCAGCGCCGCCCACACCCGGCCCGGCGGCGGCCAAGGCGGTCGGCAACGACTACATCATCGGTCCGGGCGATACGCTCGAAGTGTTCGTGTGGCGCAACCCGGAGCTGTCGGTCACCGTTCCGGTGCGTCCCGATGGCAAGATCTCCACGCCGCTGGTGGAGAACATGGTCGCGGTCGGCAAGACCCCGCCGCAGCTCGCCCGCGACATGGAGGGCGTGCTTGCCGAATACGTGCGCTCCCCGAAGGTCAACATCATCGTGACCATCGCAGCGAGCGCTTTCAGCCTGGTGAAGGTCGTGGGCCAGGTCGTGCACCCCCAGGCCTTGCCGTATCGCGAAGGAATGACGGTGCTGGATGCGATCCTGGCGGTGGGCGGTCTGGGACAGTTTGCCTCCGGCAACCGCGCGCGTATCGTGCGCGTGCAGAACGGCCAGCAGACCACTATCCATGTGAAGCTCGCGAACCTCGTCAACAGCGGCGACGTCAGTGAGAACGTGCCCCTGAAGCCCGGCGACGTGCTGGTCGTGCCGGAGTCGATCTTCTGAACGTATGAACGCCGCCCTCGAATTCATTCTCGAGCAGATCCACGGCGCCTGGCGCTTTCGCTGGACCGCCATGCTGGTGGCCTGGATCGTGTGCCTCCTCGGCTGGCTCGTCGTGCTGGCGATGCCCGACACCTACAGCGCCTGGGCGCGGGTGTACGTCGACACGCGCACGAGGTTGAGCCAGGTCACTCAGGGCATCGCAGTCGACTCCAACATCGCTTCCCAGGCCGAAGCCGTACGCCAGGCGCTGCTCGGCGGGCCGCAGCTCGAGAAGGTGGCGCGCCTGGCCATGCCCGGTTACGCCGGTGCGAGTCCGGAGCGGCAAGCCACGATCATCGACGGCCTGCGCAAACGTCTCCAGGTCGAGGCGAGCGGCGAGCGGAATCAGCCCGCCGACCTCTACATGATTACTTACACGGACCGGGACCGGCGCACCGCTCACCGGGTGGTCGATCAGCTGCTCAGGCTGTTTCTCGCCAACTCTCTCGGCGGCAGCCTGCAGGGATCGGAACAGGCGCAGGCCTTCCTGACGCAGCAGATCGCCGAGTACGACAGCAAGCTGGCCTCGGCCGAGTCCCGCCTGGCGGACTTCAAGCGTCAAAACGCCGGACTGGTGCCGGGAGCGACGGGTGACTACTTCACACATCTGCACGCGGAAACCGACAACCTCGACAAGGACCGTCTCGCCCTTACGGTCGCGGAGCAAAAGCGCGACGAGCTTCACCGGCAACTGTCCAGCGAGCTGCCCTCGATGGGCTCGTCCGCGGGAATTCGCACTGCCGCGGGCGCGGGCGCCGGCGGCGCGGACACGGCCAGCGCGATCCGCGAGACCCAGGCGCGGCTCGATGAGCTGCTGCTGCGCTTCACGGACAAGCACCCGGACGTCATCGCGGCGCGCCGCACGCTCGAGGATCTCAAGAAGCGCCAGCAGGTGGAGCTGCAGGCGGTAAGGCACGGGGACCAGGCGGCGATCGCGGCGAGCGGCCTGGCGGCGAACCCCGTGTACCAGGGTATCAAGCTGCAGTTGAGCCAGGCGGAGGTGGAAGTTGCCGCAGCGCGGCGCCAGGTCGCCGATCGGGAAGGCAGGATCGCCGAGCTGCGCAAGATGATCAACACCGCTCCCCAGGTCGAGGCGGAGTACGCGCGCCTCAATCGCGACTACGACGTGACCCGGGGCCAGTATCAGGTCCTGGTGGAGCGTCTCAACCGGGCAAAGCTCGCCGACAAGGCGGAGGCGACCGGCGTGGTGCGCTTCGAGGTCGTCGATCCGCCCACGGGGAGCGAGCAGCCGGTCTCCCCCGACCGCATCCGGCTCATCCTGGTGGTGCTGCTCGGCGGCCTCGCCGCCGGCGCCGGCGCGGCCTACGGGATGCATCAGCTGCGGCCGGTGTTTGTTTCAGCGCGTCAGCTCACCGAGGTCACGCAGCTTCCAGTGCTGGGCGTGGTGAGCATGACCTGGCTGGAGAGGCACCAGGCGCTGGCGCGCCATGCCGTATGGGTGTATTGCATGGCGGCTGCCGTATTGTTTGCGGTGGCGGCAATGATGCTGCTGACGCAGAGCGCCACCGCGCACTTCCTGCACGGACTGATCGCATGAGCGTCATCGAGAACGCCATCAAGAGGCTGCAGGCTGCGCGCGCGGGGGCCGCCTTCGCGCGCGGCACGGCCGGCGCCTCCGGCGGGGCTGCCCGACGGCGCGAGCTCGCCGCGGAGGGGAACGCTGCGGCCGCGCCCACCCGTACCATCGTCATCAACCACGATGCGTTGCGCATCGCGGGGCTTGTGCCGCCTTCCCATCAGGAGCGCGAGCTCGCGCGGCAATTCCGGCACATCAAGCGGCCGCTGATCAACAACGCTCTCGGCCGCGGTGTGCCACGGCTCGCGCACGGCAATCTCATCATGGTCGCGAGCGCGGTGCCGGGGGAAGGCAAGACCTTCACCTCGCTGAATCTCGCCTTCAGCATGCGGCTCGAAGAGGACATGTCCGTCCTGCTGGTGGATGGCGACGTGGTGAATCCGCGCGTCAGCCGCATCCTGGGCGTCGAGAACGAGCCCGGACTCCTGGAGGTCGTCAGGGACAATGTGCCTCTGGGCTCGGCGATTCACGCTACCGATGTGCCGGGACTTTCGTTCCTGCCGGCGGGTCGCCCGGATGCGAACCCGACTGAATTGCTTGCGAGCGTGCGGATGAGCGAGGTGGTCGCCCAGCTGGGTGGCCATGATCCGACGCGACTGGTGCTGTTCGATTCCGCGCCCCTGTTGCTGACGACGGAGTCCCACGCGCTGGCCCACCTGGTCGGGCAGATTCTGGTCGTGGTGAGAGCTGATCTGACGGCGCAGCAGGTGGTACTCGCGGCCCTTGAGACGCTCGAAGAAGGCAAGCCGATTTCCCTGGTGCTCAACCAGAGCATGAAGCCGCCGCATGCCGAGTACTACTACCAGTACAGCGGCAACGCCGGGACACCCAAGAACGCCAGCGGCGCTTGAGCCACGCGAAGGAGCGTGTGACATGAACAGCCGACAGGGAACGCGGCCGCTCGCCGGCGCTCACCGGTTGATCGGGCTCGTGTTGGCGTTCGCCCCGCTCCCGGCGGCCGCCCAGATCGGGCCGCTCACCAACCAGGGTCTGTTTTTCGACCGGGCCTCCAACCCCCGTGGGGGCAACTACCTGGCGGCCGATGCCGGGCTCATCTACAGCGACAACGTGACCCGCGCGGCCAACGGCTCCGGGGACACGCTCGCACTGCTGGGCCTGCTGGCGGACGCCTCCCGGGAGGGCGCGCGCGTCGACTACCGCCTGGCCGCGGACCTGGCGCTGGTGAAGTACCCGCGCGCGGATTACCAGACACAGCCTTTCGGCTATCTCGATGGGACGGGGGCCATTCGGATCGTGCCCGGGTCTTTCTCCTGGACCGGCCGGGAGACTTACACCCAGACCGTCATCGACCCGTTCGCGCCGGTCACGCCGGACAACCTCGAGGGCCTGAACTACCTCACAACAGGGCCGCGCTTCACGCTGCGTCCGACACTGCGCACCACGGTTACGCTGAACGGCACGTACTCCTACCTCACCAGCAGCTCGAAGTCACCGCTGTACGTGAACATCGACAACCACCGCTACGCCGGGGACCTCACCCTCAGCCACACCTTCTCGAGCAGCTCCAGCGCCTACCTCACCGGCTCGAGCGAGAAGGTGGAGTTCACCGACCAGGTAGACAACAACAATTTCAGGCAGGACCAGGCGCTGGCGGGCTTGAAGGTCGCGAGCGCGCGCACCGTGTTGGATGTGTCCGGCGGCTACACGAGGCTGCATGAGGTCGTCCTCGCCACCGTGGCAACTGCTCCCGGGGAGCTCCCGCAGAGCCAGGTTCCCGGCGGCTCCGTCTGGCGCGTGGAACTGTCGCGCCAGATCTCACCGTCCTCGCGCCTGTCGCTGCACGCAGTGAAGCAGGTCACCGACGCCGCCAACCTGTTCCGGCTGAACCTCGATCAGCCGGTGCCGGCCGCCGCCGCTGACCGACTCACCACGGGCGATCCGTTCACCGACCGGGAACTGGGCGCGAACTGGCGCTTTGTCGCGGCGCGCACCTCGTTCACGCTCGGATACCTGGATATTCGCGAGCGCTACAAGATCAACCCGGCCTCGGACCGCAACGTGAAGGACGCGACTGCACTGCTCGCTCGAGCGCTGAGCCCGGTGCTCAACTGGGACATCGGCGCGGAGTACGAGCGCCAGGAGTTTGCCGCCGGCGGCTCATCCAGCACGGTGAACGCGCTGACGAGCCTGCGGTGGCAGATCGCCCCGCAGCTCAGGCTGCGCTTCCTGTACGCTCACTCGGCCCTCACCCCGCACGGCTACGCCGAAAATCAGGTCGGCGTGACGGCTTCCTATGCATTCATCGAGGCTGCGTCGGGGAACGCGCAGCCCGGTGTCCAGCCTGCAGCGCCGCCCACCCTTGACCCGGGGATGCCGCCAGGCGCGCCCGCGCGCCCGCCGTGAGCTTGCGGGCAGCGGACCATGTCATGCTCGCTCCGGCTGAGTTTGTTTTCTGGTCGTGTCTTGGCATCGGGCTGTACCCGTACGCCGGCTATCCACTCTGCGTAGCGCTGCTGCGGGCAATTCGGCCGCGTCCCGTGCGCGCCGCCCCGATCCTGCCTCGCGTTACCGTGGTGATCTCGGCCTACAACGAGGCCGCGCACATCGAAGCGACCGTTCGCAACAAGCTGGACCAGGATTACCCGCGGCCGCTGCTGGACGTCATGGTGGTGTCGGACGGCTCGACCGACGGCACCGACCGTGTGCTGGCGAGCCTCGCGCAACGCGACCCGCGCCTCGCCGTCCTGCGGCAGGAGCCACGCGCCGGCAAGACGGCCGCACTCAACTCCATGCTGCAGCGCGCGCAGGGTGAGATTATCGTATTCGCCGACGCCAATTCGATCTACCGCCCAGACACCGTGCGCCGGCTGGTCGCGCCCTTCGCAGATCCGGGCGTCGGCTACGCCTGCGGGCGGATGCTGTATGTCGACCCTCAAGGCTCTCTGGTGGGCGATGGCTGCACGGCCTATATGCGCTACGAGAATGCACTACGGACACTGGAGTCGGCCGTCGGCTCGGTCGTGGGCGTGGACGGCGGTGTGGACGCGATCAGGCGTTCGCTGTATCGGCCCATGCGGCCCGACCAGCTGCCGGATTTCGTGCTGCCACTTGCGGTGGTCGAGCAGGGCCGCCGTGTCGTCTACGCGCCCGAGGCGGTGCTGCACGAGGCAACGCTCACCAGCGCGGGCGCCGAGTACCGCATGCGGGTGCGCGTGGCGCTGCGCGCCCTGTGGGCGCTGTGGGACAAGCGGGTTCTCCTCAACCCGGTGCAGTTCCCGCTCTTCAGCTGGCAGCTCGCCTCCCACAAGCTGCTGCGCTATGTGAGTTTCCTGCCGCTCACCGCCGCGGCGGCGATGAACTGGCTGCTCCTGTCGCACGGCTGGGTCTATGCCACATTGGCGGCCGGCCAGTGTTGCGCGGCATCGCTCGCAGTGCTCGCAGTGCGCGGGCCGCCGCGGCTGCGGGGGTTTTTCCTGGCGCGCTACTGCTATTACTTCCTGCTCCTCAACTGGGCTTCCGCCGTCGCGCTGCTGCGTTTCCTGCGCGGCGAGAAGCAGGTGTTGTGGCAGCCACGGACCGGATAGACCCCACCATGGCCCTCATGACTTCATTGTCACGGCATGTGTTCCACCCGCTGTGGGACCTGAAGGACGGCAGCCGGCGGCTGCGCATCCTGCGCGAGCTCGAACGCTCGCAATGGCTGGCGCTCGAGACCCTCAAGGCGCGCCAGGCGGAGCGTCTCGGGCAGATCCTGTGTTACGCGGCGGCTCATTGCGCTTACTATGAGCGCATATTCAGGGCACAGCGCTTCGATCCCGAGCGCTTGCGGCTGCCGGCGTTCCAGGAGCTCCCCCTCCTCACCAAGGCGAATATTCGCGCCTCGACGGATGAGATTCTGTCGCGCGAATTTGCGCGCAGCGCGCTCGGGGAGCACCGCACGGGCGGCTCGACGGGCGTGGCGCTCACCACTTACTTCGATCGCGACTGGCTCGAGATCCGCAGCGCGGATGCCCTGCGTTCGGATCAATGGGCCGGTTGCTTCCACGGCATGAAGATCGCCTCCCTGTGGGGCAATCCGTCGTTGCCCAGGACGCTCAAGCAGCGCGTGCGGGCGGCGCTCATCGACCGCTTCATCTATCTGGATACGATCGATCTCAATGAGCGCTCGATCGAGGATTTCATCGCCCGCTGGCGGCGCGGCAAGCCGGAAATTCTCTTCGGCCATTCGCACTCGCTGTACATGCTTGCCAGGTACGTGAACGCGCACGGCATCCGCGACCTGCGGCCACGCGGCATCATTTCCACTTCCATGATGCTGCTGGCAAGCGAACGGGAGGTGATCGAGCTGGCATTCGGCTGCAAGGTAACGGACCGCTACGGCTCGGAGGAGGTGGCGCTGATCGCCAGTGAATGCGAGCGACATCAGGGCCTGCACCTCAACATCGAGCACCTGTACGTCGAATTCCTGCGGCCGGACGGTACCCAGGCCGCCCCGGGGGAGGAGGGGACGATCGTCATCACTGACCTCATCAATCGCGGCATGCCCTTCATCCGCTACCGCATCGAGGACGTCGGGGTGCCGTCGGATCGCCGCTGCACCTGCGGACGCGGACTGCCGCTCATGGAGCGGGTCACGGGGCGCGTCGCCGACTATCTGAAGCGCCGCGACGGCTCGATGGTCGCCGGCGTGTCGCTGGTGGAGCGGACCCTGACGGCGATTCCCGGGCTCGAGCAGCTGCAGGTCGTGCAGCCTTCGTTGGATGACATCGTGCTGAAGGTCGTGCGCGCACCCGACTTCAGCGCGGCGACCGAGCAGGCGCTGCTGAGCGAGTTTCGCACGGTATTCGGCCCCGGGATCAACATCCGCGCGGAATACGTGGCGCACATCCCGCAGGAGCGCTCGGGCAAATACCGCTTTTCGATCTGCCGCATCTGACATGTCCGGCAGCTCCGCAGGCGATCTCGTGTCGGTGGTCATCGCCACCTATAACATGGGGCGTTACCTCCCCCAGGCCGTGCAGTCGGTGCTCGGGCAGTCGTACGCAAACGTGGACCTGCAGATCGTCGACGACGGCTCGACCGACGATACGCCCGCCATCCTCAGGCGCTGGGACGGCCATCCGCGTGTGCGCCTGTATTCACAGGCCAATGCCGGCAAGGCGCGCGCCATGAATCAGGGTGTGGCGCTGAGCGGTGGATCCTTCATCGCGTTCCTCGACGCTGACGACGTCTGGCTCCCCGAGAAGCTCTCGCGGCAGATGCCATTATTCGCCGCGCGATCCGAGGTCGGAGTGGTGTACTCCGACTACGAGCGCATGGACGGCGCGGGGGCGCCGCTGCCGAAAGGCCCGACGCACCTGCACCGCGGCAGGGTCAGCGGTCCGCTGTTGATCGAGAACTTCGTGCCCTACTCGACCGGGGTGGTGCGGCGGGAGTGTTTCGAGCGCATCGGCGGCTTCGACGAGACGATCCGCATGGGCCTCGACTATGACCTGTGGCTGCGGCTCTCGGCGCACTGCCAGTTCGACTTCATTCCCGCACCGACCGCGCGCTATCGCATCTGGGCCGGTCAGATGTCGAAGGACTACCGCCAGCGTTACAAGTCGGGCATCCGCATCATGCAGAATTTCCTGGCACGCAACCCGGGCACGGTTGAGCAGGCGGTGGTGCGCAGTGCGTGGGCACACACCTACACCGGACGCGGCAACGTTCTGCTGTGGCGGGAAAAGGATCGGCGCGCCGCATTGCGGGACTACCTGCGTGCGCTGTCCTTTCGTCCTGCCTACTGGCCCGCCTGGCGCGCCATGCTGCGCTCGCTCGTCACGACACGCGCGCCGTGATGGGAGCCTTCGCAAGGCTCAGGTCGTGACCCCATGCGGATCCTGCATCTCATACACAGCGAGGGCGTCTACGGAGCGGAACTCATTCTGTTGTATCTGGCTCGCGAGCAGCAGCAGCGCGGGCACGAGCCCCTGGTGGGCAGCATTCGCGACCCCCGCACTGAGCAGACCCCATTCGAGGCGCTGGCACAGTCCTGGGGGTTGCCCGTAGTGGGCATTCGCATCGCCTCGCGCCCGACGCCGCCGGTGGTGCGCTCGCTGCTGCGCACGGTGCGCGAGGTTGCGCCGGATGTGCTGCACTCGCATGGCTACAAAGCGAACATACTGCTGGGACCCCTGCCGCGGCGGCTGCGCGGCCCGATGATCGCGACGCTTCACGGCTGGACGGCTGCCCGCACCTTCAGCGCGTTGTGGCTCTACGAGCGCCTGGACCGGCTGTCACTGCGCAGAATCGACTCGGTGGTGGTGGTGGCGCGCTGCATGCTGCAGCTCGCCGCGCTGCGGGGTGTGGCCCCTGCGCGGCGCCGGGTGATCGAGAATGGGATCCCGCCGCGCGACGTGCGGCTCGCCGACCTCGCCGCCCGTGGGGTCGCGCCTCTGCCGGGTGAGCTGGTCGAATTCACCGCCCGTCGCCCGACGCTGGTCGCGATCGGGCGCTTGGCGCCCGAGAAGCGCTTCACGCTGCTG
>Ga0209239_1001423_pt1 | contig 14257 bp, 21 predicted proteins | sample GraSoi013_2_20cm_FD_185824 | JGI IMG/M metagenome (GOLD analysis project Ga0209239, IMG submission 185824) | Grasslands soil microbial communities from the Angelo Coastal Reserve, California, USA - Sample 10_02_2013_2_20cm (SPAdes) (version 2) | ecosystem: Environmental > Terrestrial > Soil >...
TAGACGCGCGGGTCAACGCCCCCAGACGGGCACCATCACCAGGACGAAGGATCAACGGCGCGGCAACAGTCACACCGGCATTGTCCCGTACCCCAAGCGTCAAATCACTTCAGACACGCGACACTAGCCATGGAAAGGTAAGCCATCTGCTCTTATTGGTCCTTTGGCCCGGGACGGGCTGGTTGTTAATCCGAGCGGTATCGAGATCGATCTAGCACGAGAAAGAGCGAGGAGGATTCGCCGTTACTGTTCGGATCTTGCAGAATTGATTCATCGGGGCGGCGGGCAGTATGTTCCAGGTTATCGACCAAGATCACGGAGCAGGCTACGTGGACGGGCTTTCTTCGGCCAGAATGAGGCGAGTGGTGCGCTGTCGCCCACTACAGTTCCACCAGCAACAGCAGGGTGAAGGGGCGGTAGTGGGGTTGCGGTCGTCATCGCAAGTCCTGCCCGGCAGATGTAACGATGCCCCAGTGCCGAGGTAAGTGGTGCACTGGGGCATCGTGATAACTAGACCGATCCGCTCAACCGCAGTGTTTGCCGCTGGATCGTCGGAGCAAGACGGTTCGACGACCCGGCGTCCTGACCCGGCAGCCGATCGATCGCCGATTGCGCATGCTACTTGTCCAGAACGGGCTGGTCGAACTGGCTGCACGATACCGCGGCCAAGAAGTCTGTCCACGCCTCTGGCGCAACACGAAGCGTTGGTCCGCTGCGGTCTTTCGTGTCGCGGATCTCTACTACCCGATTAGTGAATCGCGCTTCCAGGCATGCCCCGTTCGCTAGGCTCCTTTGGCTCTTACGCCATTCTGGGCCGAGACCTAACCTTCCCATACTTGCCCTTCTGGTAGTCATATACGTTTCTACGTGCTTTTCAAGGTCACTGACTCCCCGGCATTGAGTGCAGCAGCCGTTACGTTTTCAAGGAATCCGTTGTAGAGTGCATCTCCTGCTGGCCGTCCTCAAAGACACCCTATGGCAGTCTCAACAAAGCAATGTCGGGTCTTCGCGGAACCTCAGGATACTGAACGACATAGTTGCGATGATCTGTTCCCACGCGCAAGTGGAAGAACTCGAAGATCCACAACTGACCCTTCTCCAAATTCGATGAGCCGAGTTAGTTGGTCATGGAGGACTCGTATACTCCTGACAGCGCGATAAAAGACCGCCTCATCGAGAATCATCCGGACCCTGGTGGGTCATCGCTCGAGAGACGAGCTAATCTTTTCATGCGGACGCTCACCCGCGCCTCGACAACGCTCGGTGAAAGTCTGTGGAGGCTTGGTGGTGTACTGATCGGATCGATGGGCTGCTGTCCGGCGGTGAGACGGCATTCATTGGCAAGGCGTAGGCCACCGGGTATCTGAACGAAGGCCCTTTCCGCCGCGCCAACAACGCCGCGACGAGGCAAGCCCCACTGTTCCTCGGGCACCGTGTCGCCGGTGCTTTTGTTCTGGCCGCCTTGGTGACGCGCTTCGTGCCGGCCTGCTCAGCCCCTTCCACCGCATGGTCTGCCGTCTGACCGGTGGACACTGCGTTGAAGTCCGGCCGGTCAACGACCGCTCCGGGCTGAGATTCTTCACCAGAATGTGGGCATCGAAGACCACGGCATCCTGGCGGCTCTCCCGGAGGACCCGCACCAAGGAACGCAGCATCTTCAGCCACTTGGAGTTTCGCCATGGTGCAGAAACACATCACCAGCGGATCTTCCACAATGGGCGGCTTGTCGGTGGCGTCACAGACGTCGATCTTTGGCACTTGCTTAGGTCACCTTTCCTGGGCCAGGTCATGAAGTGAAGCTCGCGGCGCGCCGGGAGCCCCGTTCGCCTGCTTGTACTGTTGATCGTCAGTCCTGGGAGTACGCCGTGCCTAGTGGTAGCCGAGGGCTTGGCAAAACCTCGCGAGTCGGACATGAATACCGGATGAGCCTGGGGACGGCGCTCGCATGTTGGTCTGGCTGGCTTGTCTGGTTTAGGTTGTAAGCCTTACCGCGGAGGAACGTTCGTGCCCGGGAATGGGCGTGGCGATGGCTGCGTACGTGCGGTTTGGGCGACGGACAGGCCGACGGGGATGCGGGCACGCTTCTACGTCCTACTGACGTCGTTAGGCAGGCAGGGAGGTGCTAGCCGAAGGTGGACTCAACAGACGATGGGTGTCAGCGTCGGCAGGCATCCGGACCGGAGCCGCGTACCAGGGCCAGTGATGCCACCGCGGCTGAAGTACTGCGCATACCTGGCATTTCGGAATATACGTATGAGCTTGACCCTTCGGAATTGCGGCGTGGAATTGACATTGTGGCCAACGCTGGTAGTCTGGAAAATAGGGCATCCAATGTAGCCGCCAATGACCAAGGCGTGGCAGCATGGTTTAGAAAGGTCTATACGAAGTTCATCGCAAGACTCATGGAAAGCAATAACCCACTACCAGAACAAGCAATAGGCGAGCCGCAGGAGTCCGAGCGGGTAGCTGGGGCAGTGGCGGAAATTTTGCGGGGATATCCGGAAGTCCTTGAGGGCGGGCCACGAGGGCTATCGCGATTCTTTGAAGACGTCCTTGTCCCAACTCCTGGTACCGACCTAGGAGTGGGTATTGCTCTCTATACGGCGATGGCCGCGAGCGAATCAGACGACTTGCGCGGCCATGTCGCTGTTTGCGTGGACTGCCTTTACGTTGCGGATCGAGAAGCTGGCCTAGGTGTTTGGCGCACCCTCATGGAAGATCCAGACCTCTTCGTCGCCCGCTCGGCCTGGGAGACATTGAAATCGCTCGAAGAAAAGGGTCAAGTTTTGCCCGGCGACGCGGCAGCGCTTTTCGAGGCGTACGCCAGCGCCGAAGACAGGCGCCTTCCGGTACCACGTCTTAGCGATGAAGAAGAAGCGGCCGAGCATCGAGCGTATGCGGCCTGGGTCGCCAACGAAGACGAACGCGACCAGTTGGCACCGAGGCAAAAAGGCAATCTGAGGAACAGTGACCAACGGCTATAGGATGTCAGTCGGCGGCTGCCTACGTATGGCCCCGGCGAGCCTCTTAGCTTGGCGCCTCACATGCTTCTTGTCCCTTGCGGCTCTGGCGCAACTATCGTAAGGCTTTCCCGCCTCCGCATATAGAGCGTCACGTTCAAGACCTTGCGCTTTGTCGGTCAGACGAAACACGGTCATTAGGTAGTCGATGGCTTGTTGATCTTTCTCGCCCTGTGGATCTCTCAACGATACAATAGCCCCTAGGATTTTTCTCCTGGTCCACTCAGAGCGTTGTTCACTATTGAACCGCCACGGCGGATACCTCGCCTTCGGATAGAGAAGATCTATCAATTCCTCCGTGATACCTGTCCACGCGGCCCGCATAAGCGCTTCGACGAGCGCATCCCCCTCGTACGTAGCCTCGCTTACCCCTTTGGCGGCTAGAAACAACACAACGCTGAAGAGTCTAAGAATGAACACGCCCGACCGTCTATTCATCTGCCGAGCAAACACTGCCGGGATCTATGCAACCGCACGACATGGGACCAAATAAACCAGTATCCAATGTGTACGTCCTTCCTGCCGCGAAGCCAGAGCCCGACGATTATGCAAAACGAATGCAGCCGGCTCTTGACGCTTTCGGACCAGTGGAAGATCCCCCCTACCGGGGATCCCACTATAGCCAAGAACTCGTTCGACGATGCGTACGGAGCAAGACTTCTTCTGCTCGTATTGGCACTCCCTCCGCCAGTCACATGAAGGCCAATTGACCTGCCAAGATGGACGCTTATCGATTGGTCAACCTTGCTCATCAACGGGGCGTCCACACAAATAGCTACTAACCGGAATAGTGGCGAGTACGTCGCGCCTATCCAGCGTCCCGACAGAGAAGGTTTAGAACCGTCGGCCGCTTGGAGTGCTGAAGCTCGTGCAGCGCCTTCACGCGGAAGTAGCGGGCCCGGATTGGTCCCTGTCGAAGCTCTGTGGATTGAGAACGGCGGCATCACCATCTCCGTTACCGGCCGTCGGGCACTTTTCAGCTCTACAGGTCTGCCTTCAACTACGTTTTGCGCGCACCATAGTTCCATGCGTCGCATCGGAACAACGAGGTATCTGCTTACTGCCTTGCCCCGTTCCTCAATTGCAAGACGCTAGTAAGGTTGCGGTCGTCTTCGCCTTTCCTGCCCGCCGGATGCAATGAGGCCCCAGTACGTGAAAGTGGTGCACTGGGGCCTCGTCGAGAACGGGACGATTCGGCTCAACCGCAGTGCTTGCCGTACCGGCTCGTCGAAGTATGGTGACTCGGCGACCCAGCGTCCTTCTCAAGCAGCCGATCGATCGCCGATTGCGCCTACCTGTCCAGAAAGGGCTGGACGAACTCGCCGCGTGATACGGCGGCCAAGAAGTCTGTCCACGCCTCTGGCGCCACACGAAGCGTTGGTCCGCTGCGGTCTTTTGTATCGCGGATTTCCACCGATTCGTCGGTGAATCGAGCTTCCAGGCAGCTTCCGTTCGACTGGCTCCTCTGGCTCTTACGCCATTCTGGGCCGAGACCTAACCTTTCCATGATGCCCTTCTAGTAGTCACGTATACTTTTTCTTGCTTTTTCAATCAAGGCAACGGACTCCTTGGTATTCAGTGCCGCAGCCGTCAGGTTTTCGAAAATCTCGTTGTAAAGCATCACCTCATGTTGGCCATCCTCATACGCGACACCGGTAGCGGTTTCCAGCCAAACGATGTCTGGGTCTTCTGAGAACCTCATTATGTTGAACGACACAGGGGCTATGATTTTGTCCCAGCGCGCGAACGGAATCACCCGGAGATCTACGGCCGGCTCCTGCGCGGATTCGATGAGCCTACTCAGTTGATCACGAAGAACTCGCGCACCCCCCACCTCGCGGTACAAGATCGCCTCATCGACGATTGTTCGGACCTGGAGGGGTTCTGGTAAGGAGAGGCGTGTTTGCCTTCTCATGCGGACACTTACCCGCGCCTCGATGACGTTCGATGGATTGGGCATAGCGGCTTGACGCTGGATGGCGCGGCTGTAGTCCTGGGTTTGCAGCAGGCCGGGGACTACGGTTGCCTCATAGGTCAGGATTTCGCGGGACTCGTCCTCCAAGCCAATGTAGATCGCATATGTTTCGGGTAGTACCTCGGCATAGTGGCTCCACCAGCCGCGCTGCTTTCCCTCGCGCGCCAGCTCTTCCAGTTGTTCTCGTCGCAGTGGATCTTCTAGGCCGTAGTGGTCTAGGAGTTCCCGAACATCGCGGGTACGTAGACCAACGCGGCCCGTCTCGACACGGCTGATCCACGACCCAGAGCGCTCGACGGCAGCGCCCACCTCCTCGCCGGTGAGCCCTGCGCGCTCTCGAAGCGCGCGCAAGGCGCGTCCGAGCCGGCGACGTCGCAACGTCGGGCTGCCGCCCTCCACCTGCCGCCTCCTCAGTCAAGGCCATCTGTTTCGTTGCAGTTCTACCATGCAATTGCGAGTCACAGTGACGTGTCGGGAAACCGGCATTCACGTGATAGTTGCAGATGCGAGTTTGTCCTGCGACTCTTGAGGTAGTTACCGTCACAGACGGTGATCTATTGACTTGAGTGGGAGGGACCATGGAGCCGCCGGACCGGTCAGATTCTCCACGACGCGCACCGGAACATCGCCCCTCTGGCGCCGTGTTCGGCCAGCGTGTCGAACGCTGATCTCCTTCAGCCCACGAGGCCGCTTGGGGTTCGATCTGGTCATGGCTCAACGTGGTGCCAGTCGCCTTCGACCCTTCTTCTTCATCACCCAGCTTCCGAGGATGCCCCACAAGGGCGAACCGTTGGGAGGGGAGATGTCATACCGTTCGAGATCCTCAAGACCCGGGCCGGTTGCGACATCCACGAGCAGTCAGTTCGACAAGGTGGGCCCTCAGCGGCCCGCAGCGCGTCTCGATGGCAACCGCCGTTTGCCGACGGGTGCTGATAGCCGCCAGGCCCTCCGCACCGTCCGAATGCCGCCGTCACCCGCCCAGCAAGGCGCGGCGCAAAGCCGTGGGTCGATTCCCCGGCAGGCCAGACGGGCGCGCCACGGCCTCCGCGGGCAACCGCCCGACACTCAAGCCAGGTCGCGGCCACCCCGTCGGCTCCTTGAATTTGTCGACAAGCGTTGGACGTTCGCAGAGCACGACGGCATCAACGCCAGGCGACAGATACGGATCTTCGCCTGCTTTGTGATCATCTGTACGGCCGCCACCTGGGGTTTCGTGATCGCCCTCGCGGTCCTCATCATTGTTGTCCTACAAGTACAGACGACCTTGAGTGGCAGCCTGTCGCCGGTCATCGCGGCCACGATCGTCACGACATGCCTGAGCGGGACGGCGGCGGCGACACGGAAAATGCTCCGATTGCTCCGCCGTCGGCGATAACAACACCCCGTGACGAGCAGTACCGTCGATCCTGAACTAAGCTGCCGGCCAGCGGGGGCCCGTCCGAAACTGATCGAGACTTTCGGTCGGGAAGTATCAGCTTGAGCGTGCAGCAACCTCAACATATTGGCCGAGGGCGCACTGACGCAGAGCCCGAAGGTCGGTGACGGAGATGGCGACCTAACCGCTCTCGATCCTGTTGACCTTGCAAAGGGACCATTCGATCGCCTCGGTAGCCACGGATTGTGGTGGCCCATGTGCATTGCGTAGGGCGCCCGTTGCGACTAAGCGTGGTCAGACGACGGTGAGTTGCGAGCCCAGACCCCCGTCCTGTTGCGCAGCATGAGTTTCATCCTTATGAACCGCTTGCCCAGGTTTGAAGCGCCTGCTGTCAGGACTCCTTGACAAGCGAATATGCGTGGCTAGCTCGCACGTCATCGCCCTGTCCTCGACCACATGGCGACGACGTGTCCGTTTTAATGGGGTAGAACCATAAAAGGTCCGTGACGCGGACCACGCGTTTGTCCCGGTAAGCCGCAGTGAGCGGCGTGTTCTGAGCCCACGCCGCTCTATGTGGTTCTATCTTGTGCAGTCTTGGCGGGTCGACGCTCGCGCACGCACGACGGCATGGTAGTGAATGTCAATAATCGGATATTAACTGAGAAGGATGCGATCATGAACGCATACACAATCCCTTCCCCTCAATGCCTATGCGATCTGCTGTTGCAGGCCACCAAGTACAGCGCGCGGGCGATTGACCTCATGGATCATGCGGAAGAAAAAGAGTATGGGCACCTCTTGGTTGACGCCATTTATCCCGAGTCCAGTCTTCCGGCGCTCGATTTCTCGGACCGTGCCCTGATGACAGTACAGGAAATTCGTGCAGCCATAGCCACGTTCAATCCCGACTGGGCTGGATTCTTCACGATGGTGCTAGCCTTGGATGTGGATGATAGCGAGAGGCCAATCTGCGCTACGGATCGTTTCATTGAAGCGGCGCGAAAATACTTCAAGCTCGGAGACTCGACCGCCAGACAAGGAAATTGGAAGACGAAAAGGGTCCGCCGTCTGGCCGTCAGGCTGCACGAGCGGCTTCGCGAGCGTAGTTAGGGATAAGTCAGTACCCCCAGTCGTCGAATTCTTCCACATCGCCCCGACCAAGCGGCGGCTTCTTGTGTTGCTCGATCCGTTGCTGAGCGATCTTGTAAGCGTCAAATAGGGCAGCCGCCTCCTCTGGTGAAATCCGGCCATGATCGAAGCCCATTTTGACGCCCTCCAAGGCGTCTTCGCGCACGTATAGATCGATGTCATAGAAACACGTCACGAACAGACGAGTTCCGGCCACTTTGTCGGCTTGGTAGAGAAACCCGATGCGGATGGCGGCTGGGCTGCGCACTTCATGGTCGACGTCCGTCGCTAGGGCGGCAAAGAGGACGGTTGCAGCCCTCAGGTCAATGAACGGTATCCGTTCAAGCTGGTCATCAAATTCGTGAGCCTGGGCCTGGATGTTGTCTGGCGCATCAGGCAGGTTATCGAGCTGTCGCCGGTACTTCACCGCCTCCTCAATGGTGCGGCCAAATAGGTCCCGCAATTCACGTGGTTCTTCTAGTGGGCTGCCGGCTTGCTCCATAGACCGCTTTTAAATATATCGGATATTGGCGACATTTGCAATGTCCGTTTCCTGCTGATCTTGCACTAGCAGCTGCACCATTGTCTGCACCCCTGAGTGCATTGCCGGGTGCATTCCTAGACGCACTAGCGCAATGGTGGTTCACCCGCTCACAATCTTTCCGAAGCGCTTCGCGACCCGTCCCAGCGGGGTTCCGTACCTAGGCCGGGTCGCCAACCACGCTCGCATGTCCGACGAGCGGGCAAGCCAGCTCGTTCACCATGCCATCTACCTACCACCATCGAAGGAGAAATCCCTTGTCAACTCTTGACCACTTCAAACCAGCTGGCGCTATCGGGCGCTCACTGCGCAATGACTTGTCCGCCTTGGAGGCGCGGCAGATCTATGCGGAGCGCGGGATGCTCACTGAGCGCCAGCTGGCTCAATTTGGCGCAGCGCAGAGCATACGGCTGCGTGACATGCTGCGGGTCATCGAGGGCCACAACCCTGATGCAGCTCTGACTGCCTCGGTATTCGTGCGGCTGGCCGAGGGCGGCATGATCGCCGCAGCCCTGGAATTCCAGGCCCAGGTATGAGCCATGATCTACGTCGTCATCTGCACCGTACTGCTCGCGGCCGCCATTGCTTGGGCATGGTTCACCTCGCCCGGTCGTTCCAGGCCGACATCGCGGCAGATCGCCCCTGAGCTGGAGCGCATCGAGGCCGCCAAGCTGCGGGCGATGCGGGCCATGACTGCCGAGCGGTTGTTGGCCGAGGAGCAGCTTCAAAGGCTGCTGCGAGGGAAGCCCAGGCGACTGTGATCGTGCGATCGGCACGCGGAATGTCGAGGGCTTATCCCTTTGGCGCCTAGCGCTATGTCACTTCGACTATGCAAAAGATCAGATAGAAAGGGCATCGAAATGTCTGAAATCACTCGTCGCCACGGCGGTCTCCGCCGCGACGGCGTAACCAGAGGCCAGGCGAGGGCCAACGCCGCTGATCGTGCGGACCTGGTTCACGAAATCGAGATGGCCAATGGCAGGGTGGCCGGCATCGGCCTCGTGGGTGAACACGCCCACGAGGTACTCGGGCAGGTCACGCTGACCGCCCAAGCCTGGGAGCAGCTAGTGCCCGGCTCCGAGTTGCTTCATGCCGTGCTGAACGTCGCGGTGACCTCGGAGCTTGGCCGGGCCGTGCGGAGCCTGGGCAACAACACCGAGCGATGGTAATCGCTCATGCGCGAGTTTCTCGCCGATGCATTGCTGCTCGGCAACTGCCTGGTCATGGTGCTGTTCGTCGTCAGCGTGCTGATCTTCGCGCTCAGCAAGCCCAACGGCCGGGCGCGCCATGACCGTGAAACCCAAACGGCGCTTGACCGGATCAGCGCCGTAGGACAGCAGGCCCAAGATCTGATGCTGCAAAACGCAGCACGGCAGATGGCCGCCCGAAGTGCTGATGGCACCAGACAACCTTCCACACCGCGATGAAAGAGGTGCGCCATGCCTAGCGGCGATATCAGTCACGGGCTGCCGAGCCACCAACGGGGTCGGCTGGCCCGGCTGTGGGACAGCGCTCAGGAGGATCAGCTCTGGAACAGAGCGTGGGAGCTGCTGAGCTACCGGCGGGCCAACTTGCCGTCGGTCAACGCGCCGGCCGAAGACGAGGCGATGTCGAGCGAAAGTCCGGCACGCCTGCCTGAGGAGGTACCCCAGCCCCGCACCCAGCAGAGGCCAATGGCGGCGCCGACCGGCCAGTCGAAGCCGCACGCTCGTGGATATCTGGGCCAAGCCATCGAGCCCGACCGCGTGAGGGTCAACCGCCAAGCTCTGGAAGGCCGAAGTTCAACCAAGCAAGGCTGGCAGCGGATCGAGGACGAGCTGAAGGAGGGCGGGTAGATGCCGCGGAGACCCATGAGGCCGCGGCGACTCTTCCACCCGAGCTTCCTGCCGTGCCGCTTGGTCGTGCCTCCGCCGCCGCAACTTCACCGCGCTGATGCGCAAACAGCCAGGCAACTAGAAGGGTCGGTGACCTCAATGGGTCGCAAGATCATAGACATCTCAGACCTCAGCGGTAAGCCGTTCGTCCCCGGCGATGAGCCGGTGCGCGTGGTAGTGCTCGAACATCCCGATCTGCCAGGGCATCCGGTACAGCTGGAAGCTTTGCTGGCGGAGGTTGCTCCCGGCATGGACGCCGCCTTGACGGTGGCGGTGGTCGAGGTGCACGTCCCCGGCGAGAGCGGCCCGCGGCGCCTGGTGGTCGACGCTGACGACTTCGACGCCTTGGCAACGGAGACTCCCATGGCCGAGCTGCTGCAAACCGCGCCAACGGCCAAAGCCAGCAAGAGCGCCAGCCGAACCTCGGCCACTGGCAGCGGTATCAACTACGCCACGCTCGAACATGCCGGCAGGCCGCACCGCGGCCGGGTGACCGATGCTGAGGCGCGCATCGTTCGTGAGCACCTGGAGGAGGTGAACGCCCGGCTGGCGCGCGAAGGTCACCGGCAGATCGACCCCGGAAACCCGGCGGACGCTGCGCGCTACGGGTTTGAGGTGACGGCGCCGGCGTCGGAGGCGTCATGATGCCGTTTTCAGGCAGCAGCATCTTCCGGTTCGTCTTCGGGGCGCTGGCCACGATCGTGGCAACGGTCATCGTGCTGGATTGGGCCATCAGCGAGTTCAAGCGCATGTGGCCGTACCTGGCTGGCGCCTTGGTTGTCGGGACGGGGGTGTGGCTGATCATGCTCTGGCGGCGGCGCAGCTACTACTGACGGCCGGCTTGGTGGGCATGGGTCACTCGGTACGGCAGTGCGAAGTATCCGGTAAGCGTTCCCGGGCTTCGCACTGCCGTTGGCATCACTGCTCGATCAACAAGCAGGAGGAGCACGGTATGACGGCCGGGCATAGACACCGGACGTACCTGGCTACCTTCCCCCGCGAGTTCAGCCACCAGGCGGCGCTGAACTTCGTGCGCTCGCTGGCGGCCCTTCCCTTCCCGGCGCTGGACCTTCCGGTGCAGGCAGCGGTCTGGGAAATCTACGGTAACCGTCAGGGCATCAAGCACTATCTATCCATTCCTCGGCAGGTCAACGAGCCGGTGGACACCCACCTCATGACGCACATCCCTGGGGCGAGCATCGCCCGCGCTGAACGGCCCAGCCACCGATGGGCCTTCGCCGTCGACCTGGCGCTTACTCACCCGCATCGGCTGTTGCGTATTGGGAACCCGGATGCACTGGCGGCCACGCTGCTCAGTGCCTTTGGCGCCTTGGCCGACGACCAAGCCGTCCTGCTCCAGTGGGTCATAGCCCCGGCCCGTGCGCGGCTGCTGCCGCCGCAACGGAGTCAGCGCCACGGCAGCCTGCTGCTGCCTGGCGTCGAGGCTGAGGTCCGGAAGGAACGCCGGCAGAAGCAGAACGATCACACGTTCCTGGCCGCTTGCCGGATCGCCGCCACTGGCTCAGACGCTCGACGGCTCGTTGGCCGGGTTCACCGGGCGTTGGACAGTTGCCGGGCGCCGGGCGTGCGCTTCAGGAGGCGGTGGACCGGCGTTGCCCGCGTTTGCCAAGCCGTTCGTCAGCGCCAGATCCCGGCGATGTTTGCCTGCCACTTGAACGCCACCGAGCTGACTCCGTTACTCGGCTTGCCGTTCGGTACGCCGAATGTGCCGGGGTTGCCGCAGGGCCGGAGCCGCCACCTTTATGCCGACAGCAATATTCCGGAGTCCGGCATTGCCATTGCCGAAAGTACCTATCCAGGGGTCAAACGAATATTGGCGCTCAGGCCCGAAGACCTTTTGATGCACACGCATATCCACGGAAAGAACGGCGTCGGAAAGTCCAACGTCATTATCCATTTGAGCGTGCGGCAAATGGAGATGGGCTACGGGGTTGGGATTATCGATCCGGCCGGGGATCTTGTCGATGATGTACTGGCTCGGATTCCGCGGCAGCGGTTATCTGATGTGGTGGTGTTTGAGCCGGCGGCTGCGACCGAGGCGGGATACGCCGTCGGGTTCAACATCCTTGCCGGAACGGACAACCCGGAAGTGCTGGCCGACCAAATGATGGCCATCTTCCACGGGATCTACCGGGACACCGGAATCTACGCCAACAACTACCTGCGAGGAGCAATCCAAGCCTTGGCTTCGGTGGCCGGGATGACGCTGGTCGACGTACCGGTGTTTCTGCTGGACGCCGGATTCCGGAGCCGAGTGGTAGCGCAGGTCGAAGATCCGGTTATCCGGGACGTGTGGGTCAGGTTTGGGCAGAAGTCGGCGAGCGAGCAACGCACTCTGGTGTTGCCGGCCATTCACCGCATCCAACCGCTGCTAATGCGCTCCAGCGTCCGCTTAAGCCTCGGGCAAAGCCAAAACCAGATCGACATGGCCCGAGTGCTGAAGGAAAACAAGATCCTGTTGGTGTCGCTGCCAAAGGGACGCATTGGCGAGGCGACGGCTGTTCTGTACGGATCGATCTTCTTCGCCAGAATTTGGCAGGCGGCGCAAGCCAGAGCCCGAGACGAGCGGCAGCCATTCTTTCTGCATATTGACGAGGCGCATAACTTCATCCATATGCCCCTGAGCCTGGACACGGTGCTTGCCGAAGCCAGGAAGTTCAAATTGGGCTTGGCTTTGGCGCATCAGGGAGAGTCCCAAATGCCGATGAGCATCAGGGAGGCGATTCATACCAACACTCGGACGAAGATCGCCTTCAACGTCAGCGCCAGCGATGCTGTTTCAGTGGCCAAGGAGATCGGGCCACCGCTTGTGCCAACTGACCTCACGACGCTCGGGCGATACGAGATGGTGTTGCAGGCCGTCACCCACAACCGGACGAGCGCGCCGGCTACGGGAAGAACGCTAGCGCCGCTGCCGGAAAACAAGACGCCGACGGCGGAAGAGGTCCGGATGGCCTCAAGGCGACGGTGGGCGCGGAAGAAGGACGAGATCGACGCCGAGATTTTGGCGCGGCAGCGGAGTGGGAAGCTGCCGACCATTGAGTTTGAGGATGGAGCTTGAGGACGGGGTGTTCGGCTGCATCTTGCGACCAGGTGGTATCTCGGCTTGGAACCTTGGCGGCCTCTATCTGCTGTGGAACGTTGACGGGGGACGCCTATGAAACCTCAATATGGAGGCGGCCCCGTAAGTTGGTTCGGCCGCATCCGCTGTCGGGGGTAATGCCTCGCACCTTTGTGGCAACTGCACGGAAGACTTCGGAGCCAGGACGAGGCTCCAGAACATTACCGAACCGATACGACGATAACTCGGAGGAAGAAACGCCATGAGCCGCGCAACGCTGGCCCTGGTCGGCAACGTCGGGGATGTTCGGTCGCGTTGTGAATCGCTGCTGGAGTTACTCAGGCGGCTTGACCAGTTGGTGGATGGGACTGAGGAGCCAACCGTCAAGCAGGAAGCAGCCATCGATGAGGCGACCTGGCGGTGGGGGATCGGCAGCAAGGACTACGTCGACCGGGCCTTTGACGCCGTGCACGCGTGGTTCAAACAGGTGGAAGAGGCGGTGAGCCAAAACGATGAGCACTGACCACGATCTCCGTCCGGCCAGTCGGCGATCTACCGGCGGCCAAGTGGCGCTCCTGCCCAACCCTCTGCCAGCTGTAGCGCTCGCCGTACCGATCGCAGTACCGGCGGCGGTACGGCTGGCAGAGCGCTGGCCTGCGCAAACAGGGCTGCCGACAGCAGGACAAGTGGTGTCCAGTGGCGGGTGAGGCGCACCTGTCGCCGCGGGACCGAGCCATCATCCAGGCGGTACACACCTTCCGGCAGGTGAGCTCTCGGCAGATCGAGCAACTCTTCTTCGCCGATGGGTCGGAAGGCTCACGGGGTGGACGGGCGCGGCGGACCCTGCGGCGGCTGGTGGCGTGCCAGGCGCTTGGCCGGATTCAGGAGCGATCTATCGGGGGATGGGCCAACGGCAGCCAGGGGTATGTGTACGTGCCGCCGAGGAGTGTGGCCACCATCCGTGATCCGCATAGCTTGGCGATTGCCGAGCTGTACGTGCGGCTTCGTACGGCCGAGCAGCAAGGGCGGTGCCAGCTCATGGAGTTCGAGCCCGAGGCAAAGGTCGAGGGGTACGCCTTCATCCCGGATGCCGATGTCCAGCTCAAGGTCGGCGAACGCATACGGCACGTCTTTGTCGAGGTAGACCAGGGCACAGAGTCCAAGGCGCGGATTGCCGCCAAGCTAGCGGTATATGAGGCGGCTTACCACTCATGGGCGAAGCCGGTATTTCCGAGGGTTATCTTTACGGTCGCCGATGATAC
>Ga0209239_1001425_pt1 | contig 14250 bp, 10 predicted proteins | sample GraSoi013_2_20cm_FD_185824 | JGI IMG/M metagenome (GOLD analysis project Ga0209239, IMG submission 185824) | Grasslands soil microbial communities from the Angelo Coastal Reserve, California, USA - Sample 10_02_2013_2_20cm (SPAdes) (version 2) | ecosystem: Environmental > Terrestrial > Soil >...
AAGGTGAGATGCGGGTCGACGCTGGAGGAAACAATGTGGGCGGAGAGTTCTTCGCCATCCTGAAGGGCAACGCCGCAGGCGCGGCCGTTCTTGGTGAGAATTTTGCCGACAGGCGCTTTGGTGCGAATCTCAACGCCAGCTTCGCGGGCGGCGTCGGCAATGGCGTTTGAAATGGCGCCTGTGCCGCCGCGGCTGAAGCCCCACGAACGAAACGCCCCGTCGATTTCTCCCATGTAATGGTGGAGGAGAACGTAGGCAGTGCCGGGCGAGCGAATGCCGAGGAACGTGCCTATGATTCCGGAAGCGGACATCGTCGCCTTGAGGACGTCGGTTTCAAACCACTGGTCGAGAAAATCGGCGGAGCTCATGGTCATGAGTTGGACGAGAGTGTAGCGTTCGTCGGAAGAAAGTTCGCGGAAACGCTGGAGCAAGAAATGGAGCTGCTTGAGATCTTTGGGATTGAGCGTCGTGGGATCGGGAGGAACCATCGAGAGCAGGGGCTTCACGAAGCGGCACATGGGAGTCATCATCTTGGAGAATTCGTCGTAGGCTTCGGCGTCAATGCGGGAATGACGGCGAATGTCGCGGACGGATTTGGCGTGGTCGTTTACGCGCCAGAGGTAATCGCCGCTAGGCATGGGAGAGAACGTGCCGTCGAGCGGAAGAATTTCCAGGCCGTGGCGAGGAAGGTCGAGTTCACGAATGATTTCGGGACGAAGGAGCGAGACAACGTAGGAACATTCGGAGAAAAGAAAACCGGGGAAGATTTCCTCGGTGACGGCGGCGCCGCCAAGAACGTGGCGGCGTTCCAGGACCACGACCTTGTTCCCCGCCTTGGCAAGGTACGCAGCGTTGACGAGGCCGTTGTGGCCGCCGCCGATGACGATAACGTCGTAGTGCTGCCCCATTCGACATGACTCCGGTATGTCTCAAAGAAAGATTAGCAGCGGGAAGCAGGAACGGGCCATTTTACTGACACCGGCGATGAGGCACAAGTCTTGCGGGGTTGGTTTGCTGTGGCGGCTATTTTTTCGGCGAACCGTTGGATAGGAATTGGACTGTAACCCTAAGTCCGATCGGCAATTGTTGCGTGGTGTCTTTCAGATCGATCACAGCTTCGAGAATGTCCCGGTCGCTCTTGTCAGATGGATCGCCGGTGGAGATGCTCTTCCTGCCCATCATTGCAGAAATTCTGGCGACGGACCCATTGAGCCTCTTTCCGTCAAGGGCATCTGCCTGGATAACCACACTTTGTCCGACCGAAACCTTGTCCACGTCCCGCTCGTCTATTTCCGCCTTAATGTGGCGCGAAGAAGTATCCGCAAGGCTGAACAATGGGCGGGGAGTGACCGTGCTAAAAGACTCACCGCGCCTGGCGTAGACCCGCAATACGGTTCCATCGATTGGAGAGACGATTGCGCACTTCCCGATGCGTTCCTGGGCTGTGCGAACGCGACCCTCTGCGGCTTGCACCTCCGCATCCGCTCGGGCCTTGTCTTCTTCTAACGGAGGCGCGGCAAGCAGCTCCTCAGTTCGAACAGCGGCTTGCAGATTAGCATCCGCGACTCCGAGATCACGGACAGCTTGCTCATAAGTGGCTCGGGACACTTGCTCTCTTTGAAAAAGAGCGCGCTGCATCTCCATTCGCGACTTAGCTTCTTCAAATGTCGCGCGGGCGGCGGCCGTCTTTTCAATTGCTATTTTTTTCTCCTCGTCGCGCGCACCGCGCAGAAGCCGGGTTCTTGTCTGGCGGGCGCCATCCGCTTCGGCCATCGCAGTTTGTAAACTCGCTTGCAAATCATCACAGGCGATCTCACCAAGTAACGTTCCTCTTCTTACGAACTGATCTTCTTTCACGTAGACGGCCTTCAGGATGCCATCCGCGGCCGCCCCTACCTGCGTGGTTTCCGAAGCCCCCTCGACCCTTCCGGGGGAGGCAAACGCAACAGTCGCACCAGCAGCATCGGAAGGTATCCCGCGCGCCTGCACCGAACTCTTGTTCCGCGTACTTCCCAAGAACGCGACGATCAGGATGACCAAGAAAATCGCGGACCCACCGATAACCCATCTGCTGCGGGCCGTCATAGATCATTCTCCTTTTGCTCTATTTCGCCATCACATAGAGTGATAGTGCGATCGGCGAATTCCCGCCAGCGTGGATCGTGACTCACGACCACCACGGTTCTTCCATATTCATCAACTTGATTGCGAAGAATTTGACAGATATTCCTTCCGGCCTGAGCGTCCAGAGATGCCGTGGGTTCATCGGCAAGAAGAATCGGAGGATCCCCCGCAAGGGCTCTTGCCACTGCGACTCGCTGCCTTTCTCCCGGACTGAGCTCATTCGGCTCTTGATGGGATTTATCACCCAGGCCGAATTTGTCGAGGAGTTCCTGCGCCATTTCCAATCGCTGCGATTGCTTCGGGTCGCGAAGTTCGAAACCAAGCGCAACGTTGTCGATCGCCGAGAGTGAGTGGAAGAGGCGGAACGCCTGAAACACAAAGCCGATTTTCTTCTGGCGAATCGCAGTCTTCTCCGTTTCGCTTAGCTGGTTCACCAGGACATCATCCACGAACACGGAGCCTTGGTCGGGTGACAGCAAGCAGCCAAGCATGGACAGCAACGTTGTCTTCCCGCTCCCTGAAGGTCCCATGACCAAAGAAAAAGTGCCGCGCTTGAACATGACTGAAACGCCGCGCAATGGGCAAACCCGCGCACCCCCTTCGCCGAATGAGACCGTCGCACGCTCAACGCCCAGAAATCGACTGGAAGTTCCCTCGTGGACACTGAGATCGGGTTCTACTTCCGTCTTGACGGCTGACGCCGCAGAATAATGCGACCTCGAGGCAAGTTCCGAGGCATCCTCACAAACGGTATTCGTGAGACGACTTTTAGGCACGGAACACCCTCCCCGGCTCGACGGTAAGAGCGTTGCGAACCGAAGCAATGGATGCCAATGAACACATAACCATGCTTGGCAGGACCATGAGGACTGGCAACCACCAGGGCATGTAGATCCAAGGAATCAGCGACTTAGCGTGATCGATGACTGGAATCACCGCGAAGAGTCCCAGAATGCTGCCGACCGCGCCACAGAGCAAGGCCTGAGTGAGGACGATGCGCGCCACGAGCGACTTGGGCGCTCCCAGGGCTTTCAACGTCGCGTACTCCTCAATGTTCTCCATGGTGTTCGCGTAAATGGTTTGAGAGACAACAACCAGCCCGATCAAAAAACCCAAGACCGCGGCGGTCAAGATCGCGCCGCCAGCTCCCGTTTTTATCGTCCAATACATTCGAGACTTGTGAGCAAACTCATCCCGGGTGAGTACGTCGACCTCCGGGAGCCGTTCCTGCAGGCTTTGTTTAACATCGGAAACAGAAGAGCCCTTGCTGACTCGCAATACGACGTACATGGCGTCGTCGGGCCCGAAACCGAGATACCGGATGGCGTTGCGATAGGAAGTAAACAAGAAAGGAACGCCAAGGAACGCGCCATAACCCTGGATCTGGCGCTCGATGCTCGCACGGTGACGATTAATCTCGACTTCTGTCGGCAGAACAGGCACCGCAATCAGGTCCCGGTCGCTGACGTCGTAGAGAACCGCGTCAGGAGATATTTCTCCGGCGAGTTCGGGCACGTCGGGTACCGGGAAGCGCTTTCCCACATTAGGGTCCGCTCCGACCAGGGCAACGACCTGTTGCTTTCCCTTGGGAGTACGATAGACCGCAAAGGCCATGCAAACGCGGTCCGTTTGCATTACTCCGGGAACGCCAGCCGCCATCTCTCTCACCCGGCTTTCCAAAGTCGTTCCAAACTCGAAGGCCTGTACTCCCCTCGCTGTGATCCAGATATCGGAGTCGCTGGCATCGATCAACCTGGACGCGGCCCGCAGGAAGCCAACCAAGAGACTGCCCTGAAACACCATCAGAAACACGGCAAAAGACACGCCCAGCACGGTCACGGAGAAGCGAGAGCGATCGTGAATGATGTTCTGCCAGGCTAATTTCATGGCATTCTGCGCAAGCCGGGAACTACTTCCAAGCCGGCTGTCCTATGAGTAGCGCTCCTGCTTCCTCGGCCGCCAGGGGTTTGGAAAAATAAAAACCCTGGGCAAACTTGCAGTGCAGTTTCCTTAGGAATGCAACTTGTTCGATCGTTTCCACTCCTTCGGCAACCACGTCAAGCCGGAGATTATTGGCCAGCGGCATGATTGTCCTGGCAATCTCCATGCCCTCGCCGCCTTCACACATGCCGCTGATGAACGAACGATCGATTTTCAAGGTATCAAGCGGAAAACGGTGTAGGTAACTTAGCGAAGAATAGCCCGTGCCGAAATCATCGATGGCCAGGCGGATACCCAAAGCTTTTATTTGCAGCAACATTTCCACTGCCGCGGAAGGATCTCCCATGACGGTGCTTTCCGTAATTTCCAGCTTCAGAGATTCCGGTGGAAAAGCCAGCTCACGGAGTAGCCCCTTTATTTCCGAAACCAGGTTGGGTTGCAGAAACTGTTTGACGGACAGGTTCACACTGATGATTAAATCTGGGTCGGCGTCAGGATTGGCCTTCCAGTCGCTGATCTGGCGGCAAGCTTCACGCAAATTCCACCAGCCCAGCTCGCGAATGAGTCCCGTTTCTTCGGCAACGGCAATAAATTCTTCAGGGCCAAGCAACCCGCGAGTCGGATGTTCCCAGCGCAACAGGGCCTCAAAACCGGCAATTTTCCCCGAAGCCAGGGACACTATCGGCTGATAGAAATTGCGAAACTCCTGCCGCTCGAGGGCGCGGCGCAAATCGGTCTCCAATTGCAGGCGCGCCATTACACTTGCCCGCATATCTGCGTCGAATACTTCGAAGCGTGCCTTACCGAGAGATTTGGCCCGATACATGGCCGTGTCGGCATCACGTAAGATGTCTTCCGGTTGTTCGTAGGCAGGATTGCTCAAGGCAATCCCAATGCTCACCGAGGTAAATACTTCTTTGCCGCCCAAAACAAAGGGAGCGGTCAACGCTTTCATTAGCCGTTCTGCGGCGCGCTTCGCGTCGTTCGGATCTTTAAGATCATCAAGCAGGACGGTGAACTCATCTCCACCTAGTCGCGCGACGGTGAAGGATTCTCCCAAACGCGCAACCGTATCGGTTGCTCTCAAGCATTTCTCCAGCCTGTTGGCGACGCCGAGTAAGAGCTGATCCCCGATCAGGTGGCCCACGCTATCGTTGATCATCTTGAACCCATCGAGGTCCAGGAATAAAACGGCAAACAAATGGTCTTTGCGGCGCTTCGCGTGCTTGATGACGCGTCCGAGCCGGTCAATGAATAGCAAGCGATTAGGCAGTCCCGTCAGCGGATCAGAGACCTTTCCTTCGGTAATGTCGGTCTGCGATCCAGCCATGCGCAAGGTTTTCCCCGAAGCGTCCCGAACGGCGAGCCCTCTGCTTAGCATCCAGCGGAAAGATCCATCCTTGTGCAACATCCGGTGCTCGCTCTCAAAATGAGGAGTCAGTCCTTTTTGGTGAGCGGCAATCTCCTGTTTCACCCGCTCGCGATCCGCGTCATGAATCCGGTCAAACCATTCTTCCGGTGTGCCTCCGACTTCGCCCTCCTGACAGCCCAACATGGCCTTCCAGCGAGGCGAGTAATGTACGAAGTTGGTAAGAACATTCCAGTCCCAAAGCCCATCGTTGGCGCCTTGAGCCGCCAACGCATAGCGTTCCTCACTCTCTCTCAACGCCTCCTGCGCCCGTTTGTGTGATAACTGACTGCCAATGCGCGCGACCGCAACGGGAAAATCAATTGGTTTCGTCAGATAATCGTTGGCTCCCAATTCGAGCGCCTTGACGATGTCTTCACTCTGGTTCTTGGCGGTCACCATAATGACCGGCAGTTCGATCGGAGTGTAAGCCTCGCGCAGAATCTTCAGGGCATCAAGGCCGCTAATTTCGGGCATCTCGATATCCAAAAGCACGAGGTCGACACCGTCTTGCTCGACGCGTTTCAGCAACTGCTGCGCATTTTCGGCCAGCCCAATCTCATAGCCTTTGCGTGCCAGCCTGCGGGCAAGCATGTCCCGGTTCATTTCATTGTCATCGACGATGAGCAAGCGGTTCTTGTGTGTGTTCATGACACTTTCTTTTCGACCAGCAAACTTTCGATCTTCTCGCTCAAACGGACAAAATCAACCGGCTTCGTGTCGTAGTCATCGCAACCGATACCAATCGCCTTTTCCCGGTCGCTTACCATGGCATGAGCAGTTAGCGCGATGATAGGGATATGGCGAGTCGATGCGTTGGCCTTCAGGAGGCGCGTGACCTCCCAGCCGTCCATCGCAGGCAGACTTATGTCCATAAGAATGAGGTCCGCGCCAACGAATAACCTCGTTCGCCATCTTGTGCCGTTACGACGGTATACCCTTTCTTCTGGAGCCGCCGTGAAAGCATGTCCCGATTCATTTCGTTGTCTTCGACTAGCAGTATCTTCGGCATGTCAGTTTCTCCTAGTCTTAGGAACCCTAGCTCCGACGGTCTTGCGGCCGGCTGGACCTTCCGCAACATAGGATAAGGGGACCAAATCCGTGTCTGTGATCGAAGTGCGAGCAACCCGGTGTTTCTCTACGAGAACTGCAAGACGGTCCCGGTCGACCGGCTTTATCAGGTAATTGGCAGCTCCCATGTCCAAGCCCATGGCCTCATTGTCGACGACGGTGACCATAATGACGGGAATGCCGGCCAACTTGGAATCGCTCTTGAGCTTGTTTAAGACGGTCCATCCGTCGCATTCGGGCATGACCACGTCGAGTGTAATAAGCAACGGATCAACTTGCCTGGCAAGCCGCAGGCCTTCCTCTCCGTTCGCGGCCGCGACCACATGGAAATCCAGTTTGGAGAGGAAGCGCGACATTAGATCGCGCACCGAAGGGTCATCGTCTATGACCAGAATCGTTTCCCTGCCGGTTTTTGTCTCGGACGGCCCCGCCGGAATCTTGCCGGCACTTTCTGACTGCACGTTTTCTGTTGCTTCGAAAACAACCTGAGCAGGCAAACGCACCGTGAAGGTCGCGCCCTGGCCCGGTTCGCTCTCGACCCAGATTTGCCCTTTCATCAGTTGGCCCGTCCCGCCATACTTCCTGGCAATCGAGGCATCCGCCTGAGCAAATTCTTGAAACAAGTTTTCCTTTTGCTTGGCTGAGATACCAATTCCGGTGTCCCGAACCTGGAATTGAATCCATTCCCGATTCTCAAACTTGATTTGATCCACGTTGACGGAAACAGTACCGTGGTCCGTAAACTTGCAGGCGTTGCTCAGCAGGTTGAACAGAATTTGCCGGACTTTTGTGACATCCGCGCGCATCGTATTCACGCTGTCCGCCAGATGAACTTGAATCGAGTTGCCGTTCTTTGCCGCGGCGGGCTTGAGAGTCGTGACCATCTCCTCGATCACCTGTGACACGTCGAAGTTCTCCAGGTGAAGGGCCATCTTGCCGGCTTCAATTTTGGAAAGGTCAAGAACGTCATTGATCAAGGACAACAAGTGCTTTCCGGCTCCCTGAATTTTTCGAAGGTCCTGAACATTTTCGATCTTGCCGGTGTCCCGCGTTTCCTCTTCCAGCATTTCGCTATAGCCAATGATGGCGTTAAGGGGAGTGCGCAACTCGTGGCTCATATTTGCAAGAAACGTACTCTTGGCGCGGTTGGCTTCTTCTGCCGTGTGCTTCGCCTTGAGCAACTCTTCCTGCGCCTGTTTGCGCTGAAATACTTCTTCCTCCAGCTCTTGCGTCCTGGTCTTCAACTCACCATTGGTGCTCTGCAACGCGGTATCCCGCTGCTGGATTTCGGAGAGCATGGTGTTGAATCCATCGATCAACCTGCCGATTTCGTCGCTATATGTTTTGACAGCCCGGACAGCGTAATTCTTGTTTGAAGAAACCATTCGCATGGTGTCTTCGAGGTGCAGAATGGGCTTTGAAATCAAACCCTGGAGCTTCGAGGAGACAAACAAAGCGAATAGTCCTGAAACCAGCACAAATATGATGAGGATGTTTGCATAGCGTTTGGCGCGCAGACTCCACTGGCGCATGTCGGATTGCAAGAACAGCGTTCCGACATGTTCGCCGTTGAGCGTGACTTCCTGGAAAACCTCCAGGTATCCCCCTTCGAAGCGGGAACCTTTCTTTTGCAAATGGATGGGAAGAAACCCGGAAAACGCCGCATTGCCTCGAAAATAGTGGGCAAAGATCTTGCCGTCGGGCTTGTACAAAACAGCCGTGACGATGTCTTCTTTTGCCGTGAGTGCCGATAGTGTCGCGGTTGCAGCGGGTTCGTCCTTGAACTCCATGGCCCCCGCGCTGTTGTATCCGATAATCTCAGCCTGAGTCATTAGATCCTGGCTGAGCAAGTTGCGAAACGAAACGAGATCGTAAATAAGAAAGCTGACGGAGGACAGAATCAGGGCGATGCTGCTCGTCAGCATCGTTATCAGCGTGAGCTTCCGCTTGATGGATAGATTTTGGAGGATCATCCCGGCTTCCTCGTCTCGGCTGCGGCTTGTTGGATGATTCTCGCCAGCGTAAGCAATCTGGAACTGATCGTCAGGTCGGCCTGGTGCGCGGCTTCAACGTTGACCTCGAATCGCACCCGGTTGTCTTCCAGGACAAATCGAATCACGCCACCGCGCTCTGCAAACCCGGGCGTTTCGCCCACCGTCAGAATTGGCAGAGTCTTCACAATCTGGACCAACTCGTCTACGTGCGCTTTTTCTGACGCGCCCACAAAGAGGATTTTGCAATCCCTGAGTTCTTTGAAGTCCGTACCCCACTTCAGCCTTTTTACGACAAAACTCCGCGCCCCGATTTTCTTGTTTTCGACGATCTGGTCGATGAGGGGTCCGAACGGATCGGTTCCGAGAATGCCGATCACAATTGGCGAATCAGGCTGGGCAAAAGCGGCTGACGGCCATTCCACGAATTTCGCGAAATTATAGATAAAGCCGGCCTTAATCAAGTATTCCGATGAGTCGCGCGAGTCCGGAGCTTGTGCAAAGGCCTCCGGAGTCCCACTCAGCGAAACACTGAGCGCCACGATCAGAATTCCCAGTCGCCTCAACATCAAATTACCACCCACTGGTATCGAAATCTGAAAGCTCGCACTTCAATCCACTAAAACTTCACCGTGATGCTTCCAAAGATGCTGCGCTTTACTACGGTTGGCGACGTATTTACGAAATCCGGCATAAACTCAAGGTGCCAGTTATTCAGCAAATTCTGACCGCCGATCGAAAATTCCAGGCTGTTAACCGGCCTCCAGCCTAAGTGCGCATCCAAAGAGTAGTAGCTCGGCAAGCCCAGGCTGGGAAGGTGGTCCACAAATCGAAGAGTTGTGTCTTGCTCAAAGTGCTTCGGCAAGTCGACCGAAGATCTCAAATACCATTGGTGACGCGGACTTGAGCCGTTTGGATTGTCAGGAGTGGGATCCTGACTGTCTATATTCTTGTGGATGTCCATCTGCAGATAGCTGTAGGAACCCACCAGCCTCCACTTCGGGACGACTTTCCAGTCCGCAAACAATTCAACCCCGTAAGTTCCGCCGCTCATCTTGTTGCCTGCAACAAAAGGAATGACGAAATCGGTCGGAGCGGGGCTACCCTCGGGATAAGGCGCTCCCGGCTCCGCAGTGCGAAGATTCGAATAATTGTTGTAGAAGGTGGCTATGTCGAGTGAGAGATTCTTGGTCGCCTGCACTCGATAACCGAGTTCGTATGCAAGAAGGTCCTCGGAATTGAACTGATGGCTTCCGAAAACCGCCACCACCGCCGGCAACGGCGTCGGGTTTGCGGGCGTCCCGGGAGGTATAACTTGCGAATTTAGGCGCAGCCCTTCTTCGGTCAAGGCGGGTGTCCGGACAGCGCGTGACACCGCGGTCCAGATCGATTGATTTGGCGTGAGGTTCCAAAGCAATCGTGCGTTGGGCTCAATTTCAAACCCCGTGAATTCGTTGCGCTCGAACTTGGAACCCAGCGTAATCTGCAGGCGATTGTCAACCAGACTGATCTCATCCTGCAGGAAGGTGCTGAACTGATTCAGCGTGACCTGATTAGGTTGCAGAGAAACCGTGAAACTGGCGTCGTTCTTGTCGTGAATCGACCGGTAGCCCAGTCCCCACACGAATTGTTGGGAATTGCCGGCGTGAAACCCATCCTGGAAATCGATGTCCAATATATTCTGGTGGTCGCCGAAAAGAGAATGGTCGGTAATCGTCGTATTGTCGTAGTACATCTGCAACGACATCGAAGAGCCTTCGGAAGTATGATTCCAGCGCCCGAGGATATTTCCTCCGCTGTACTTCCCATCATTGGGGAACGTGTTGGAATACGGGGCTGATAGCGACGCGACAGTCAGGGTCTCGTCGAATCTGCTGCGATAAACATCTCCTTGGACCGTCAGGGAGTTGGCTCCTGCCGGCGTCCAATCCGCGCGGAATCCTCCACGCAGGGCATCCCAGCCGTCGTGAGCCGTCACACCCGATGGATATACAGACGGGCGCCAATCAAAGTACTTTGTGTAGGCTCGGTAGTAGGTGTTGTCGCCCAGCTTGCTGCCATAACGAACGCCCCCGGCTGCCCGCTCCTCTGTTCCGGCTCCAGCTGTCACGACTGCGGACTGCGTGGCTTTGGCCTTCTTGGTGATGACATTGATCACCCCATCCACGGCATTGGCTCCCCACAGCGTTGCACCGGGGCCGCGGATCACTTCGATTCTGTCCACATCCTCCAACATCACATCCTGGACATTCCAATACACGCCGGAAAACAAAGGGGTGTACACACTTCGTCCGTCAATCAACACCAGTAACTTGTTGTCGAAACGTCCGTTGAAGCCGCGCGAACCAATGGCCCACTTGTTCTGATCGATCCGCGCCACTTCCAAGCCTGGGACCAGTCGCAATGCTTCCGGAATGCTGGTCGCTCCCGACCGCCGGATATCCTCTTGCGTTAGCACGAAAATCGCCGCCGCGGCGTCCGCTACTTTTTGCGTGCGCTTGGAGACGGAGGTCACCTGCAGATTCATCAGGTCTTCCATGCTCATCGCAGTGACGTCGGGGACGTTTCGTGGATTCTGGGCTACCGTGCTACCAGCCAGCAACACGGAGAGAAATCCAGCTAAGAAAATACGGCCAGCTCTCTTCACTGGACCGGTTTTGTGGTCGCGATTGAACAACATAGTTAGCTTCCCTTCTTGGAAATCGTCGGCAAGACGAGCGCGCGCTTTCCGGCGCTGAACCATCTCGGACAGTCGGATCGGGTCGTTTCCCCGTTCCAGATAATGTGGATTCGTTCTGTCATTCATGTACGCACCCCAGCCAACACTTTCGGCATCAGAATTAAGCTATTGGCCCATTTCCAAACGTGGCCCAGGTATCCCGCAAATCTTGAAGCGCTTCCCCGGAGACTCCCGACGGATGGCAAGAGCTTCTGTGAGTCGGAAGCTGCAATTCATAAAGACTTCTCCCCCGCCACTGTGAAGACCGTCGAATAGGTAAGCGTGTCCGGCCGGCGAAGATATTCGAGGAAGGCTCGCGACTGTTCCTCAGCTTCGCGTTCACCGCCGAATACCCGAGCTAACCGGGGCCTGGCAATCTCCAGCTTCAATTCCCACTGCTGCAAAATGTGCGGATCAGCTTCGCCGGCAATTAAGTGGTAGCACTCGACCTGAACATCGATATTCGTCAATCCGGCGTTCCGCGCAAACGAGAAAAGTTTCCTGCCGACGAACGGATCAAAACCAGTTGCACCGAGAGCTGCCACAACTTTTTCAAGCGTTCGCTGCACGGCGGGGTTTTCCGGGTAGTGCCACAAAAGTTGGCCATCCAGGTCCTGCAACAAAACGGTGCCTCCCGGCTTGCAGACTCTCGCCATTTCAGACACGGTCTGTTGCTTTTCCTTCAGGTATTGCAACAACATGCGGCAGTACACCAGATCGAAGCGGTCGGACGGGAACTCCATCGATTGGGCATCTCCGCAAACAAATTTCACGCGCGAATTCTCGCGATTCTTCTCCCACGCTTGCCGCAAACGGTTCTCGCTCACGTCTATACCCGTTGCCCTAATCGAAGAATCCAAATTCGTCACCGAGCGCAGAATGACGCCCGGGCCACACCCCACTGAAAGGACCTCTGCTCCCGGACAGATTCGATGCGCCAGGTATTTTTGGACCCAGGCATCGGGATTGACCTTGAGCTCGAGGCGCAATGCCTCGCGCGGATCCTCCATGATGTATTCCGCAGTGGCAGTGCCTTTTTGCATCACCGTTCCTGGCCTATGAGCGTTGGCTGCATACTGTGTTTCTCAACGCGCGCCTGTAATCTCGAATAAAATCCATCTACGTGCCGGTAGAATCGGAGCTGTCCTTTCTGTAGCCACGTTCCCTGGCAGTAATGGCGGAGGAATTCGGCTCCCAGTCGAAACAAGGCCGGCGCGGCCAATTCCTCGGCGATCACCGGGATCGCGTCAAGCTCAAAATCCTCATAAGCGGAAGAAGATGCTTTAAGTAACGCCGACACAACGTCCACAGCGTCAGCATCCGGGAGCGTGGGGTGAAGCAGCAGGTCGCAGCGATTTTCGATATAGCTGAAGTTCAGGCCTAAAGGACCCCGATAAGCGATAACCGCGCCGATTGGCTCATCCTTATACTCTCGGTAGGCCAGCCACACGCGACGAGTTCGCCGGAGCCCGACCTCGCTGTACAGCTGGTTGACCTCGGTCAGTTCTGGATCGGTTGTGAGCTGTTCGGCAGTGACGTAAATGCTGCCGCGCGCGACAGATGCGATAAGGGTCAGAGCATCTTCATGAGAAGGGTCATAAGGGACGATGCGAACTCTTCCCCCGGATGGCAGTGACGAATTCCTCGGCAGCGCGAAATACATGTGCCGCTGAACAGACGAGAGCGACTGGCCGATTGTCTGCACCATGGATCCGAACACTCTCGACGGGAAGCGGTTCTCCGGCCGAAACCAATTTTGATGTGACTCATCAACACCTCTCAGAATGCTCGCGGCCGTTCCTGCGAGCATGACTGCGCGAGACGCGATGGGGTTATTCTCAGAAACCAGGTGCTGGGAGGTCCAGCCATGATGAGTCGTACGCCAAACTGCAATCGAGGCGCGTCCTCTTTTTTTGTCACCGGCGGTCAGCACGTAAAGAAGCGAATCGCCACCACGTAACATCCGACGCCAGTTCTCTCTGACTTGTCCAAGGTGCGGTAAAAGGCGGGCGGCCTTGTCGGGATAAAGAAAGCCCGTGCGCTCGTAGAGCGCGAAGATCTCGTTCACGGACAATGCATTGACCTGGACGCCGTAGGCGTCGTAAACCTCTGAGAGCCGCGGCAGGCCGCTCAGCGTTCTCTGATCCAGCGCATCTAGGGGCATATCGCCTCCGCGACTTTCATCGCAACTGCGAGTCGTACCCGGAGTCCAGATTCTCTACATCCATCGAAACCGACCTTGGTTGGTCCCGTCATTTCCGCGAGATCTATTCAACTCGGCACAGATCTCGGGACCACGTTTCGCATACACCAAGATTGATGCGGACACAGCTTTAGTACTATCAGTACTTTGCTTGATGCCCTTGGTGGCGAGAATGGGCCTTTCGTACCGTTTTGCACAGTACAACTGGGGTGAGTAATAACGTCTTGGATACAAGCGGCGTTACGGCCTGCGGCTCGGACTCCAGCTCTATCCAACCTGGGACCTTGGCAGGACTCCGCTGATTCCCTCCGTAAATGATTGTTCTTAAACCACTTAGAACACAAGCAGGGGGTGGTAACCTTTGGCCTTCACGTGTTGTTGAGCTTCTTTTGTGCGGAGCCACTCACTGTTTTCGCGCTTCACGGCCAGTCGGTTTTGCTTTTCGTTTACGGCTCAGCAAGCATATGCATATGCTTAGGCCTCGACCGCGCACTCCCTTCGTCTCATGTATATCATAGGACACCCCATTGCCGGGGTCCCATTGCGCCGTCCGCTGCCGGCCGGTGCCAATGATCTCCTGCTGCCGACCGCACTGCCATCTTGTGCTCGCTACACGGCGTTTTCCCTGTATCTTCAACGCGAACTTATTGAATTCTCTAGATTATGTGGCGCGCCCGGCGTGATTCGAACACGCGACCCTCTGCTTAGAAGTAACGGGCCCGCGGTATGCGGGTCAAGCAGGTAAGGAACTGAGTCTCAGTTGGTGGTGCGATAACATAATCGGGTCCATGCG
>Ga0209239_1001429_pt1 | contig 14212 bp, 10 predicted proteins | sample GraSoi013_2_20cm_FD_185824 | JGI IMG/M metagenome (GOLD analysis project Ga0209239, IMG submission 185824) | Grasslands soil microbial communities from the Angelo Coastal Reserve, California, USA - Sample 10_02_2013_2_20cm (SPAdes) (version 2) | ecosystem: Environmental > Terrestrial > Soil >...
GCAACTCGTACAGCAGATATCGCTCGAACTCGATATGCCGCTGCACCCGCTGCCGCGGATGCACGCCCCGGTTGTACCAGCTCTCACTATCCACCGAATCCGGACAAAACACCTGCAACTCGCCTCTCTCGATCTTGGCGCTCAGCGCTCCTATCATCCCCCGGTCTTCATATTCGTAGAACCGACCCTGTGAAGTTGGAAATACCAGCAGCGGCATTCCTCCGTGTCCGAAGACAAGCATTTCGATTTCTCGATGTAGTTCCGTGCTATGTCGTTTGTGGTATTCCCGGTTCATTGTTCGTTGGCCGCAGTATCTTACCAGTGCCCAATTGTTTTTGGATTTGGCTCTTGCTCATGTGGCGCGGGCCCCCGCCCGCGGCTGTTGCCTTATTCTTGCACTTGCTCTTGATTTTGAACTTGGCTCTTACTCTTGGGCTTACTCAATTGATTTTTGAATTGCCACTTGCTTTTGGGTGGCGCAGCGCTTCAGCGCTGCGATCAGACTTCGAATTCGAAGGGCTTTAGCCCCGAGGACCTAACTTTGCATTATCCTTGCACCCTCCATCCATGATCACTCTCACCGAAGACGACGTCCGCCAACGCCTCGACCCCACCGAAGTCATCACCGCAATTGAATCCGCCTTCCGCGACCGCTACCCCACCACGATCATTCCTAACCGCATTCACCTGCCCACAACCCAAGGCGTATTCCTGATCATGCTGTGCCACGACCGCGACGCCAACGTCATCGGAATGAAACTTGTGGTCGTGCAAGACAAACCAGCGCTCCCCGAAGATCGCATCCAGGCCGCCTACCTGCTCTTCGATCCCGATACCGCGCGCCCTCGACTGGCAGCGTCCGCGAACTATCTCACCGATCTGCGCACTGCGGCAACATCCGCCGTCGCAACCAAATTTCTCGCCCGCGAAGATGCCCGAGTCCTTGGCATTTTCGGAACTGGCCGTCAAGCCCGCGCCCACATCCAAGTCGTGCCTCTAGTCCGCCGCTTTGAACGTGTGCTGGTCTGCGGCCACGATCCCACTCAGGCTCGAGAATTCGCCAGGAAGATGTCCGAGGGGGCTCGCCTGCCGGTAGAATCCGCCAATGCCCAAACCTGCGCCACTCAATCCGATGTGCTTTGCACCTGCACCACTTCGCAGGTCCCGCTATTCGATGGCAAGCTGCTGCGTCCCGGCACGCACCTGAATCTGGTCGGCGCATTTCAGCCCCACGCGCGCGAGGTAGATTCCCGTACCGTCAAACGCGCGCGCGTGGTCGTCGACACCTACGACGGCGCGCTCGCCGAAGCCGGAGACTTGCTACTCCCTGTAAAAGAAGGAGTAATCAGCCGCGATCACATCGCAGCCGACCTCAACCAATTGCTCACGGGAAAAAAGCAAGGACGCACGAGTCCATCTGAACTCACATTATTCAAGAGCGTCGGCTGCGCCCTTGAAGACCTGGCAACGGCAGAGCTGCTGGAACACTGAGTGAGTCCAAAACAACTGATGGTGCCCCATCCTTTGCTGTTAGCAAAGGGTGGGAGGCACGACATCCAACTCCTTCACAGCTCCGCTTTTGATTTCCACGCAGAACCCACAGAACCAATTTGGAACAGGCAGAGTTCCCATTTCTGAACGGATCCACTTTCTGACAGGAAATGAACGATGCCCGCTTGCGGTTCTGAGATACGTAATAAATGCCGATGCTTTAATAACGTCGACGTTTTGTAATGCCGATACGTGTAATGCCGATACTTAGTAATGTGCGAGAACTCTCGATCAGCACTGACGACTCAAGTTGTGCTCTAAGCCAGCCGATGTGCGTCATGTGCGCCGGAAATTCGGCAAGTCGTGATGGACAGCGATCACAAATCGGAGTCAATGACCGCAAGGAGTCAGTCTTCGAAGCGAGAGATTGCCTGGCTCTGATCAGCACCGAAGGCGTAGCCAAGAAGGCACCAGTCAAGTCAAAAGCCAAACCGACGCGCTGGGTGAAGACTCACTAGCTGGTGGGTGGCCTGCATCTGCGGACCGGAAGTATAACTAAAACTACCGAAGCTCCCATCCTTTGCTTGACGGCAAAGGATGGGAGCCTCGACATCTGATCCCTTCCCAGTTTGGTTTCGCCTTTCCAGATCAACCGGAAATCGGAAATCGTCAATCGAAAATCTCGTCCCGAGGGTCGCCTGAATCGTTCTCATCGCTTCTGCGAGTGGGCACCGTCACTGCGCGAACGTCGCAGCACCGCTCCTCTACTTCGAATGGCGATCTGCACGCCCCGTTCTCGATGCAACCCCTTCTAACCCAGGAACTCTCGGAGTTCTTTGGTCAAGGCTGCGATATCGATCGGTTTCGATAAGTAGCCGTCAAATCCAGCAGCCAGAACCTGTTCCCGGTTTCCCTGCATTGCGAAGGCAGTGACTGCCACCACACGAAGTGAAGCAAAACGAGTGTTCCCTCGTATCTGGCGTAGCACAGCGTATCCGTCCAGCACCGGCATCTGAATATCTAACAGAACTAAGTCCGGCGTAGTCTGCTCCAGCTTGTCGAGCGCCTCTTGCCCGTCACAAGCTTCAATTACTTCGTGCCCACGAGTCTCCAAAATCTCACGCATTAACTCCCGATTGGCGAGATTATCTTCTGCCACAAGAATCTTAGTCATGACTGTCCTGCGGACTTGGCTAGCTTGGAGTTCCCCACTATGTTACGCACCTGTGCCAGGAGGTCCGCCTTCCAGGAACCGTCCTTGCGGAGCAAGACACGCGCCTCGCGCTTCAAAAGTTCGATTTCTGACTCGGTCAGGTCTTTTGCGGTTAGAACGAAGACAGGAATGTCCCCCAGCGTCGGTTGTTCTTTGATCCTCTGCAGGACCTCAAAACCATCCATCTCGGGCATCATCAAGTCCAGTAGAACCGCATCCATGTGAACTTCTGACAGAAGCTGGAGGGCATTTTTCCCACTGGGCGCAAGGTGAGGATTGTAGCCGCCCGAGCACAAGATATCGTGGATCAGATGAAGCGTTTCGCGATCATCGTCCACTACGAGGATGTTGGTGGAAGTCCCAGCCTGGGGCCGTACGTGTTTGCGAACCGCCGTTAGTAGAGCAGATTTTTGCACCGGCTTCACCAGATACTCTGCAGCGCCCAGGGTGAATCCCATTTGTTTTTGATCCACTACCGAAACCACAATGATTGGGATGTTTGCGGTCTCCGCTGCCTTCTTGAGTTGGAAGAGTGTTTCGAAGCCACTGCCATCCGGCATTAGTATGTCAAGAGTGATGGCACTGGGATGCAATTCACGTGCTTTCTTGATGGCCTCGTCACCCGAACTCACCGCCGCTGTCGCGTAACCCGCACCTTCTAAGTAACTCGCCAAGAGCTCACGTGCAGGCAGTTCATCATCTACCACCAGAATCAGCGGCTTTGTGCCTATGGGCCCTAAAGAATCAGGATGTGTTTGGGCATCTGAGACTTTTTGACCGTGCTTTGCAACTGTCTTTCCTACCGGTAGAGTGAAACTGAAACGCGTGCCTTTGCCTATTTCGCTTTCAACGGCAATTGTTCCGCCTTGCTGCTCGACCAGGCGTTTGGTGATAGCCAGTCCCAGCCCAGTTCCTTCCGTGACTCCCCGGGTCGTGTCACTCACCTGACGGAATTCCTCGAAAATCAGCTTTTGGTCTTCGGGACGAATACCAACCCCAGTATCGCTCACCGAAACAAAGACCATACCGCCATCATTGGAGTAGTCAATTTCCACCTTCCCGCCCTCGGGAGTGAACTTCACCGCATTGCTCAGTAGGTTGTAGAGAATTTGTTTGAAACGAAGTCGATCTGCATAAACGCACGTCTCCTCCGTTGAGTGTCCGACACCGATGTGCTTAGCCATGGCCAGCGGACGGATGGTGGAGAGGATTTCCGGCAAAACATCCTTCACCTGAAAATCTTCGCAGCGCAGTTCCAGTTGTCCAGCTTCGATTTTCGAGAGGTCCAGAATGTCATTGATCAGAGCCAGCAGGTGCCGCGCGCCGGTCAGCACGTGTCCTACGAAGCGCTTCTGCTTCTCGTTCAGCTGACCTGCCGTCTCTTCTGACAAAAGATCGGAAAAACCAATAATCGCGTTTAAGGGTGTCCGAAGCTCGTGGCTCATACTGGAAAGGAACTTGCTCTTTAGTTTTGTGGCATGCTCAACCTCGCGGTTGCGCAGCTCCAGCTCTCGATTGCTGGCAGCTAAACTGTCAACAAATTTACGTTTTTCCGCTTCGTCCCGCTTCCTCTGGGTGACGTCAACCGCGACCACCACTTCGGCAGCTCGGCCGGCAAAATTTAGAGCGTAAGATGTGATCTCCACATCCATGAGGGTTCCGTCTTTTCGTCGATGCCGCCAGACGCCACCGCTCTCGTTTCCATTTCGCAGGCTGGCGACCCTTTCGAGAAGGTTGGGGACATCCTCAGGCGGTCGAATGTCTTTGATTGTCATCTCCAGGAATTCGCTGCTCGAATATCCGTATTTGCGCACTGCGGCGGCGTTTACTGCAAGAAATTGAAGTGTGTCTCGGTCGAACACCCAGGTCGGATGTGGATTGTTATCGAATAGCTTGCGGTGACGTGCTTCGCTCTCCTGTAACAACTCTTCCGTGCGCTTGCGCTCGGTAATATCCTTGGTGATCTTCGAAAATCCACGCAGCTTACCTGTTTCGTCGGTCAGGGCAGTGATGACTACATCTGCCAGAAAGCGCGATCCGTCTTTCCGTATCCGCCACCCTTCCTCTTCGAAACGGCCTTCGGCGATGGCCGTCTGGAGCTCGCGCTCTGGTTTGCCACTCTGCAAGTCTTCCGGACAGTAGAAGCAAGAGAAGTGGCGGCCGAGTATTTCATTGGCCTTATAACCCTTGATACGTTCTGCCCCCGGATTCCAGCTAGCAATGTGTCCCGAGGGATCGAGCATAAAAATGGCGTAGTCTCTAATGCCGTTTACCAATTCACGAAAGCGCTCCTCGCTTTCCCGCAGCTCCTCTTCGGCCCGCTTCCGCGCGGTAATGTCTCTGCGAAGCACGTAATAGACGCAGCCCAGGAGTAGGAATCCCAATAAAATGAGGCATGAAAACGTCAGAGTAGTTTTCCGTGTACTCAAGTGGAAATCCTGGTCGCGACGTCTTAGAAGATTCTCCTCTTCATGCTTCATCTCGGATATGATGATTCGGACTTCGTTCATCTGCTTGACACCGATGCCTGTCGCCATGCGCTGCCGCGCGGCATCGAATCCTTCTTGTCGCCGCAAATCAATGTTTCTTTGGAGTGAATCGAGCTTCACGGCCACCGCATTCTCCAGCATTGCCAGGCGGCGCTGTTGGTCGGGATTGTCTGCGGTCAGCGACTTTAGTTGGTCGAGGTGAGCGCGGACTTCGGGAGCCGCCGTTCCATACGGTTCGAGAAAGGCGTCCTGTCCCGTGATGATGAAACCTCGTGCTGCCGTCTGCGCATCAGCCACGCCGGAAAGTGTGGCCTCGAGCTCCGCCAGAACCGCGTGCGTGTGGGCCACCAATTGGCTGGCTTCGATGAAGCGGCGACCGCTCCGATATGAGAGTCCCGCAACAAATAGCAGAATGAGGCCAGCCAGGCCAAGACCCGCCGCAGTCTTCTTCTCGATGGACCACTTCATAGCATGCTCCTCGAACCCGCCCGTCGAAATGTAACCTGAGATATAAACTCTTTCGCGATTTACCCAAGCCAGTCAGGTTCAGAATTCAGCCCGCTGTGTGGCCGGCCGCTGCACTGGCACCGCTTGGCATCTTGCAAAACGCCTGAAATATGCCTGCATCCCAGCAACCCTTCTTGACCTCTTCCTCCATCATTTCCAGTGCTTCCGCACGCGAGAAGGCGCGCTTATATGGCCTCTGGGTGGTCAGAGCATCGTACACATCCACGATTTGTAAAACCCGCGCGGTCAAAGGGATCTCCTCGCCTTTCAATCCGTCGGGATAGCCTGAGCCATCCAGCTTTTCGTGGTGATGGCGAATAATGGGCAGCACTAAACGAAAGGATTTGAGTGGAGCACAGATGCGTTCCCCCAGCACGGGATGCTGCTGTATGACTCGGAACTCCTCAGGAGTCAAGCGACCTGGTTTAAGCAGAATGGTCTCGGGCACGGCCACCTTGCCAATATCGTGAACAATTCCAGCTCGGCGCAGAGCCACGAGTTGGTCCTCGGTTAATCCAATTTCCTCGCCCAATCGAACGGAATAGCCGGACAGTCGTTCACAGTGTCCTTCGGTATTCGGATCTTTGCCCTCGATGCAGCGTGCTAAAGCAAATAACACCGATTCTGCTCGCTCTAACTCGTCAGTATGAGCCTTCAGATTAAGGAGCGAGCGAACGTGCGCCAACAGCTCGCTATGATCAACTGGTTTGCTTAAGAAACCATCAGCTCCGGACTTAATTCCGCGAACTCGGTCCTCCCTGCCTGTAAGTCCCGTAACTAGCACCACAGGCGTAAGCCGCGTTTCTGGATTGCTTTTCAAACGTCGGCATACCTCGAAACCATCCAGAAAAGGCATGTTTACGTCGAGCAATACCAGGTCCGGCTTAAGACGTGCGAATTCCTCTAGAGAACTGCGGCCGTCGGGGGCAGTAATCACTTCCAGCCCTTCCGCGACCAGGGATTCCTGTAGCAGTTCACGATTAGCGGCGTCGTCGTCGACAACCAAAATTTTCCCCGCCATGATGTCGTCTATCCTCGTCAATAAGGGCTGTTAACTCAACCGTTGTGATACGTAGGGGAAGTACTAAGGTAATGTTACGCGGGACTTAGAAACTGAATCAGACTTTAAAAGGCGATAATCTACTATCTGTCAGCCTCACACTAGACCCTTTTTAGGCAAGGAGAAATAGTCGTCGTGGCCCTGAAGGTACTGATAGTCGAAGATGATGCGCCCACCCTGGAATTAATGGGCGAAGTCCTCACTTCGCTTAAGGCGGACGTACGCGCCATCAGTGACAGCGAAGCAGCCTCAGCTTTGGTCAATCAGGAAAGGTTTGACGGCATCTTCGTGGATCTGCAGATGCCCAAGGTGGATGGTTTCGAACTCACCCGACGGATTCGAGAATCATCCTGGAACAAGACTGCGCCCATCGTTGTCGTTACCGCAGAGGATGACGTCAAAACCATGGAGAAGGCCTTCGCTGCAGGAACCACCTTCTTCCTGCAGAAGCCTGTCGATAGACAGCGCCTCACAAACTTGTTCAAAGCTGCTCGGGGCACGATGTTCGAAAATCGCCGCCAATTCGTGCGGGTGCCACTTCAGACCGCTGTGACCTGCCGCGTAGAGGACCAAACTTTCCAGGGAACAAGTTCAAACATTAGCCAGGGAGGAATTCTGTTCGAGATGGGCCGTCCTTTACCGGTAGGCGCCAACGTCCGTTTGTCTTTCGGGCTTCCTGGACGGCAGTTGAGAATTGATACCACCGGCGTAGTCGCCAGAGTCGATGATCTCCACCGCATTGGCGTGCGTTTCACTCACATTGGCGGCCGAGAGTTACAGCTCATTCGCGATCTAATTGGCAGCGATGATAGCGAAAGCCCCCAAACCTCATACAAGCCAACTTAAATCAGCCAGGCGTCCTTATTATCAGATGGGCAAGATTCCGTCTTTGGCCCAAGACCAGCGCAGTCAACTTTCGCGCCACTTCTTGTCAAGCCCCTTTTCCGCCTACGCAGCCCCCGTGTTGCACTTTTTTTTCAATCCGCATAACTAATAGCTAATAGCTTACTGTTTAAATATGCTGTTGGATACAGCCATCATGGGAAAAGCAGTAGCGTCGGGAGCAGTTGAAGTAAAAATCGAAATCGGAAATTGGAAATGAGTGGTCTTGATCTTCAAATCGTCAATCGTAATTGGTACCTCGTAATTCGTACCTCCTAAATCCCGCTTTTGTTTCAACGGTTTAGGCTCCCGCCCGATGTCCAAACTCGCCACTAAACCGCAATTTTCGGCCTTTCATTGCCAACCACGTGCCTTCCCTCTACTCCCTCAATAACATAGTGACATCCAGCAGTGGGGAAAGTCCTATCCGCAAGCTTCGAAAAGGGTAGGGCAGCAAGAGTAAGACTGAAGTTCAGGATTGGAAAGCCAGGGAAGCAGTGGCAATTCTCTGTGAATTGCCTCAAATCCCAGCAGTGGAAAGCGAGAGCAAATGCACAAACCAGTCAAATATGTGGAGAAAGCAGTCACGATTGCTGCCACAGGAGCTTGGGCGGTATTCGAACGCCTCAACCGTGTGAAGCCCAATCCTTCTCCCAAACCCAAGTGGTCCGACAAACCATTGCTCAAGTCTTATGAGAAGACTAAGCCACCGCTGGGCTGGCCGCGTAGCACCGACTCGCTTTGCCCCAGGTGTATACCTGAGATCCGCCAGCAGATTCTCGACGGCAAATTGCCCTACGAGATCCTGCTCAATGAAAAAGTTGGCGAGATCAAGGCTCAGATCATTGAGCGCGACGGCAAGATCCTCATGGTCAAGGACTGCCCCAGGCACGGCCACTTTGAAGATGTGATGTCGATCGACCCCGAGTTCTCGCGCCACTTGGAAGAAGTCTTTCCCGGACGTGACATTCGCGCTCACAACGACGAGAAGCTCCACAACCACGGCTCCTCGACCGTCAAGTACGGACGCGGTTCGGTTCTCACGATCGATCTCACCAATCGATGCAACATGATGTGCGACCCATGTTTCATGGACGCGAACCAGGTCGGCTTCGTGCACGAGTTGGGCTGGCAGGACATCAAGACCATGCTCGACAACGCCATCACCATTAAGCCGCGGCGTCAGATGTCGGTGCAATTCTCTGGCGGTGAGCCCACGCTCTCACCATATTTTCTGGACGCCGTCCGCTACGCCCGCAAAGTGGGATACAACAGCGTGCAGGCAGCGACCAACGGAATTGAATTTGCCAAGAGTCTGGAATTCGCGCAACAGGCCGCCGAAGCCGGAATGCGCTACGCCTATCTGCAATTCGACGGCATCGGCAACGCTGCCAACGCCCACCGCAAAGTCGGCAACCTGTTCGACGTAAAGCTGAAAGCCATCGACAACCTGCACAAAGCCGGCGTCGAAATCGTGCCGGTAGTAACCATCGTCAACGGCATCAACAACGAACAAGTAGGACGCATCATCAAGTTCGCGCTGGACAATCCGAAAAAGATTGGATTCCTCTCCTTCCAACCAGTAAGTTTCACCGGCCGCGACGAAGCCGTCACCGACGATCGCCGCACCGCCCAGCGCTACACCCTCTCTCACCTGGCCCACGACGTGAAATCTCAAACCGGCTTAGGCGAACCCTCCCGCGACTGGTTCCCCATCAGCTTCATGGGCACCTTCAGCGATTGGGCCGACCTAATGCACGTAGAGGACAAAAACAACGACTGGGGCCAACTCTCATGTGGATGTCATCCGAATTGTGGGACTGGGATGGCTGTGATGATTGACAAGGAAACTAAAGAAGCGGTGCCGGTTACTGCATTTTTGAAAGGCGATCAGCTCGCTAAGGATATTGCCAAAGTTAACGATGCGGCGCGGGGGAAGTTTCTTACGATTGTGGGGATGGCGCTTTGTTTGATGAAGAATTACGATCCGTTTCAGTCGCCGACGCATTTCAAGTTGACCGACTTGTTGAAGAAGTTTGATAAGAACTTTAATGCGACGGGCAAGAACTACGGCAAGGTCGGTCCGGACCGCACGATTGAGGATGTGGAGTTGCGGCGCAAGGACCGGTGGAACTTCCTGTTTATTGCAGGGATGTGGTTTCAGGATCTGTTTAATTACGATTTCCGGCGGACGGAGCAGTGCATCATTCCTTATGCCACCCAGGAAGGCGAAATTTCCTTCTGCGCTTACAACACGGGCGTGGGATGGCGCAACATTATCGAGAAGATGCATATGACGGCCACTCTGACTAAATGGTATGAAGAGCATGGTCGTCACGAGATCTTTGCCGGTGGCAAGAATGTGAAGATGGAGTCCACCCAGCATTCGCTGGTGCTCAAGGATGGCATCGTCACCTTGGAAGAGCAGCACGATCTGGAGAAGCTGGGCATCGCCAAGAACGCGCGTGAGGAAAAGATTCGGGCGCGTGATCTGAAGCAGAAAAACGATCCGGCTTACAATGCGCGCATGGCGGCTCTTTATCGTGAGGTTGTTTTGAAGGAGAAGCCGGTAGTGGCGGAGAACGGATTTATCCCGTTGGGGGCGTTGACGCCGGCGAATGGGAAGGGTCAGGAGACGGTTAAGGCTGATGTCGGGGAGCCGGTGTTGGGGGATTAGGTCAGTGGCTAGTGGCTAGTGACTAGTTTCAAAAGCTTCAAAAAAGCCGCCGGATTCGGCGGCTTTTGCTTTGCGAAAATCAGCGGCTAAAGCCGCGAACTCTGTGGCGGGATATCGGCACGGCTGTAAGCCGTGCCCTTCCCGTTCGTGCGCGTTGCGTTCTTCCCGGTTAGTCCAAGGGACGTTTCTAGCCTTTCAAAGCAGAGCATAGAGGACGCAAGGTCCATCGGCTGCGCTCGGGATGACACGATCGGTGCCTTGCTCGGGGTGACAGAAGACAAGCGGGGAACCTGTTTATTTCGATATGGTCGGAAGCATGGGCTACCCGGCTGGTCGGTTTCTCCATCCAAAGGGCGGACGAGCTCTGGCCGTTGAACTCGGGGCGAAGTGCGGCCATTCCCAACCAGAAGCGGGGCAAGGATATCAAGGGTCGGATGAAACGTCTTTTCTGCGAAAAATGAGGCGAGCCAAAGTAGTAGCGGTGATGATCTATCTCGTCTTGGGGCTATTGGGCGGAGCAAAGGCTGACGAGGAAAACAAGAAGACCATTGTCTCGTTCAATCATCGGTTTGAGATTCCGGGAGGGCAGGTTTTGCCCGCGGGCAAGTATGTTTTCAAGGTGCTAGATCCGGCCGCCAATCCCAACATCATTCAGATTCTCAGCGAGGATGAAAAACATCTGTACGCCACGATTATGGCAATACCGAAATACCGTTTGCGGCAGACCGAGAAAACGGTAATGACGTTTTCCTCGAGAACCACAGGTGCAGCGGAGGCGATCCGGACGTGGTTTTATCCAGGGTCAAATCGCGGCGTGGAATTTGTGTATCCGAAGATGCAGCCGAGGGCTGTCGATCTGGCGAAGCTGGCATCCAAGCCATCGCCGCCGAAACCCAAACCCGTTCCAAAGAAACCGCCCAAAGTGGCGTCGAAAAAACGCAAGCGGGCAAAGCCCATGCAGCCGCCGGAGGTGGCGACGCAGCCGGCGCCAGCCACGGTCGCAGCGCTTCCAGGGATTCAGCCGACAAAGGAGAAGTTCGGCGTGAATGTGGATGTTTTGAACCGTGTGCCTGTGGAATTTCCTGAAGCATCGAAGGAGCCGACGCGGCCACAGCAGGTTCCTCGGAAGCATAACGTCGTGCCGGATCTTATTGTGGTTGGGTCGATTCTTGGGGCATTGGTGCTTCTGCTCCTAAGCATGAGAAGAGTTGGTGGTGTGGTGGCACGAAAGTCGGCGGCGAGGGCGCGGGTGAAGGAAGGGCGAAAGGCGGCTTGAGAGGGTCGGAATATGGCGCGCAGGGTTGGGAAAGAGTAGGGCGAACCTCAGCGGCTAAAGCCGCGAACTCTGGGGCGTAGCGGCACGGCTGAAGCCGTACCCTTTCAAATCCATGTGGCCCAAGCGCAACTTATCGAAGCATCTCGACTTCGCGCTCGGCCGGCTGTTGGATTAGGACCCCCTTAAGAATCGTAGCCGGGGCCGCCCGGCGACCCGCACTCTTTCCACAGCTTTTCCCAATTCCAAATCCTGCAGGCCACCTCGTTCGGCAACGGGAGTCCGAGCTGATGCGCGAGCATACACACCTGCTCGCGATGATGGGCTTCGTGAGAAAGCATGTAGCACAGCATTTCCAGGCCAGCCGGCCAAGGCCGAGCCCAGCGTCTCTGCGAAACTTCTCGACGCGGCCCCCACCACCGCCGAGCGCTTCAGCCAGCATCTCCGCGCAGCGAGCGGCGCTCTCGCCCAATCCCGCACGGGCCTGCCGTGGTGTGCAGCGCCCGCGGTTGAGCTGTCGTAGAACCTTCAAGTGCGGAGCAGTAAGCCTGACCCACTTGCAGCGGACATTGTGCATGTGCGTGAAGATCGCCGCAATCGTGCGGACCTTGCCGGGCGGTTTGGCTCTCCAGGCGGCAGGATCAAGATGTTCGATAAGAATCTGGTTCATGCGATCATTGGCGGCAAAGATCTGGACTGCGGCTCGGCTGAGTTGAGTGTGAACCTTGAGTTGACGCGTGCTCACGGCTCCCTACGCCTCGACCTATGATACTTCCGGGCCGTCGTAGCCTACCCGTCGAGACTTGTTCTTTTTCAAGCGTAGGTCGGGAATGCAGTTCCAAACATGGGCCGCTTGCTTATCGACTGTTCTTCCGTCACTTCATCCTGAATAACGTCCCAATGCTCGACAAGGATTACGTTTTGAATGCGCACAATATCTGCGGCAATCCAATTCACAGGAGCACCGAAATCACTAAATCGACCGTGCACGATCACGAGGTCTCCCTCAGCCACGATCGTTCCTGGCTCATACTTGAGCGTTGGCGCAAGGCTCTTGATGAGATCGAACAGGCCTTCGCGACCCGGCGCGATATGAGCGCTGTGCTGAATGTAGTGAGGGGACCAGTAGCGCTCGGCCGCTACGTAGTCCCGTTTGTTGAACAGAGTGTCAAAAGCCTCAAGAACGAGTGCCTTGTTCTTTTCCTGTTTAGTCGGGATCATTGAATTTTTCCTCGCGGGTAAAACTCTTTCTTCACGTCACCCCGCGATCATCCCTCCATCCACCGCCAGAGATGCACCGATAATGTAAGAGGCCTTGTCAGAGCCAATGAACACGATGGCATTTGCAATCTCTTCGGGGGTGCCGATGCGCTTGGTAGGAATGGGTGTCTCGAGGAAATTTGCTTTGTTTTCCGTGGTTTGCGCAAAGCGGTTGAACATCCCCGTTTCCGTCGGACCAGGGCCAACGATGTTGACACGAACGCCTGTGCCAGCGAGTTCGAGGGCCGCTGACTTCGTGATGCCTTCCACGGCGTGCTTGCTGCCTACATACACCGCTGCGGTCGGGCCGCCGACCTTGCCGTACGAAGACGAGATGTTGACGATGCTGCCTTTGCCTTGCCGAAGCATGGCCCGAATCTCGTACTTCATGCACAGAAGCACACCAAGCACATTCGTGTCGAAGATGGCTTGATAGCTCTCGGGGGTTACGTCGGCAGCCGAACCGGGAGTGCCCACGGTGCCAGCGTTATTGACGGCAATGTCGAGTCGACCGAAACGAGCGATGGTCTTGTCGACGAGGTTCTTCACTTCCTCTTCATGCCGCACATCGGTGCGCACAAATTCGGCCTCGGTGCCGAGTTTGCGCAGTTCAGTGGCTAGCTTCCGACCTTCATCGTCGTGTCGACCCGAAACAACGACCCGCGCTCCTTCATGCGCAAAGGCCAGAGCCGTAGCACGTCCGATCCCTGTCAGCGCGCCGGTAATTAAAACAACTGGTGAACTCATAGCTACTGCCTCCTTGATCTGAAACCCATGCAGGTCAGGCATGACTGAATGTCCGCCAAAAGCTGCTTCCGGGATAGCTCAGATCACCTAGTTAGATTGCGAAGTTAGGTATTGTTAGCGTGGTTGGAGCATACTTTGTTAAGCTGGCATCGATGCCTCGCAAGCATGGGAGTGGGAATGGAATTACGACATCTTCGATATTTCGTCGCGGTTGCCGAGGCGGGAAGTCTGACGGTGGCAGCTGAGCGAAAACTGCACACGTCACAACCTTCGTTGAGCCGGCAGATTCGGGATCTTGAAGACGAGGTCGGCGCCCAACTGCTGAGGCGCAACGCTCGCGGCATCGAACTGACACCGGCGGGTCGAGCCTTTCTCGATCACGCCCGCTCAGTGCTATCGCAAGTTGAAGCGGCAACCGAAGCTGCACGCCGGGTCGCTCATCCCGCCAAGCCATGCTTCACCATGGGCTTTCTGACCGGACACGAATTGACATGGATGCCCAAAGCCTTGCAGATTTTGCACGACGAACTCCCCCACATGGACGTGATGATTTCGAGTCAATACTCGCCGCTGCTCGCGAAAGCACTTTTGAAGGGAACAGTGGATGCAGCTT
>Ga0209239_1001432_pt1 | contig 14205 bp, 1 predicted proteins | sample GraSoi013_2_20cm_FD_185824 | JGI IMG/M metagenome (GOLD analysis project Ga0209239, IMG submission 185824) | Grasslands soil microbial communities from the Angelo Coastal Reserve, California, USA - Sample 10_02_2013_2_20cm (SPAdes) (version 2) | ecosystem: Environmental > Terrestrial > Soil >...
CGCAATCTCGAGGTCTGATGTGCTGCCGCCACGGAGGCAGGCGTGAAGCCGACCTCGAGATTGCGCCGGTCATACGAGAAGAGCGACGCGGGCCCGCCGGCGGGCGTTATGGACAGGGGATTGCCGTTCGGATCTGGGTCGCGAGCGATCTCCCGTCCGTCGGCCAAGACACGTCTTAACGTTGCTCCCGCGGCGTTATAGTAAAACCGGGTAGTCTCTCCAAGTGCGTTGGTTAGACTGTCCCGGAGTCCAGAGGAGCCATAGAAGTACTGCGTCGTCCTCGTTCCCTGTGTGGTTCGAATGAGGTGGCCGAAGGAGTCGTATGTGTTCGAAACGGTGGCGAGCCCGGGGACGCTAACGGAAATGACCTGACTACTCTCGTTGAGCACCCCTGTTGTCGTTCGGCCTGCCGGTGAGGTCCTCGTGACAGTTCGGGTGGCCTTGTCGAATATCTCGACGTCGCTCCGGCCGTTGGTAATCAACGAATCCACCTGCCTCACGACGCTCAAGGGATTTGACGAATCGGAAAGCGCCACGGAGCGGACGGAACGCTGCGAAAAACTCAGGCCCCCCGGCGTCGTTGCTGTCTGGTCATCAATCGGTGCCTGGAGGCCAAAACGCGGATCCCCCTTTTCGATGAATGTCGTCACCAGTCCGTTTGGGTGACGGCTCACGGCCGTTCCGTTCGGGGCCAGAGAGGTTTGGACCGTGAGTCCGCTCGGCAGAACGGTTACGTGATTAAGGTCACCCGTTGGGGCCGCGGACATCTGCACGCCGGATCCCGGCCCGAGGATGGATTGGAAGGTGAGACCGTTGGTTGAGCCGTTCTGCGTCAGCGTTCGCGTCGTACCTCCCCCTTCTTGATCGCCACCGCCAAGGACGCGGCCAAGGGAGTCATAGGTCACGGTGTGCTCACGACCCGCTCTATCAGAGCCGCTCGCCAGAAGACCAGAGCCGATATAGCCGAAGCGGCTGACCTGATCACTAGGGTCGGTGACGGCAGCCAACATGCCATTCCCATCGAGCGACACCTTCGTGCGCTGCCCGTTCGGAGCGACAAGCGCTGTGATGGCACCCGAGCCATCCCGCTCGACAACCGTAGTGATGGCGTTCCGATCGATGATCGAGGTGAGGAGGAGGTGTGCATCGTAGACGAACCGAAGCAGCGTGTCGGCCGTGACCGCATCAAGTGTGAAGAGATGCCGTCCGGCTGAGCTAAACACGTAGAGAAAACGACCATCCTCGCTCGCCATTACCGTCTGCCCCACCCCGAACCCCGGCAGGAAGCCAGCCACTCGGCGAATGCGCCCGTTGTCCGCGAGCAGCAGGTTGCCATCGGCCCCCACCGCGATCACCCGCACCTGCCCGATCTGCGCCGCCAGCGCCGGGCCTCCGTCGCCCGCCCATCCGGGCGCATTGCTGTTGCCGATCCAGACGCCCGTGCCGACGGCCGCCGTGATGATCCCCGTCGTTGCGACACGCCGAATTCGAAACAGCGGAAAATCGACAGACGTCGGAGCCTGGGCGATGTACAGGCTGCCGTCCTTGCCGAACGCGACTCCAAACGGGTTCGGGACCGACGCGAGGGTCGCGAGCCCGCCGTCCCCGGCATTCTGCGCATTGCTCGAGCCCGCGAACGTGCGGATAATGCCGTCGGGCCCGACCCGACGCACGCGATTCACGCTCACGTCGGAGAAGTAAAGCGCGCCGTCCGGGCCGAAGGCCAAATCCTGTGGGCCCGCCAGCTTCGCGCGCACGGCCGGAATGCCGTTCCCGCACAAGGAATTGAAGCTCGCGTCGGTCGGGAATCCGCCCACCTGTGCGCAGAAGCTGCCGTCACCAACGACGGTCGTGATGATGCCGTCGGGCCCCACGCGCCGAATCCGGTGGTTACTCTGGTCGACGATGTACAAACTCCCGTCGGGCCCGACCGCGAGCCCGCCCCCGGCAAACGCGAGCGAGAGCTTCGCCGCGGTCGCGGGACCACTGTCGCCTGAAAAGCCCGCGGTTCCGGTCCCCGCGACGGTCCTAACGATCCCGGACGGATCGATTTTTCGGATGCGCTGCACGTCCATGAAGTAGATGCTGCCATCCGGACCGAGCGCGAGTGCAGCAATCGCCTGCGCCTGCGCCGCGGACGCCGGACCGCCATCGCCGGTGGGCACTCCCGGCCAGCCCTGCGGGTGGCCCAAAATGTTGTGAATCAGTCCGTCGGGCGTGATCTTCCGAAGCAGGAAGAACCGGTCGCTGATGTACACACTGCCATCCGGGCCGGTCGCGAAGGCGCGCGTGTCGAGCTGCTGAGTGGCGGCCGGCACATTGTCGGGCTCCGGCTGGAACGCGCCCGGGAAGGCCCCCGTTCCCGCAATCGTGCGGATTCCTTGCGGCAGCGCCGCCGCCGCGCGCCGGGTGCCGTCTCCCTTGTACAACACCTGGCCCACCGGATCGTAGACGTTCTGCACGTCCAGCGTGAACCCGCCGAGCCCGAGCGACGCAGCGTCGAGTGTCCCGATCGACGTCTCGATCACCTGCACCAGCGTGCGCTCCGCCCGCGCCGGCGTCACTCCCTGGGCGATGAGGGGACAGACTGTTCCGCCGCTAGCGGGCGCACACGGCAACCCGAACGCATCCACCGCGTTCGCCGGCCCCGCGTACTGCACCGGGAACACGTACCCGATGAGCACCGTTGCCGGTTGCGTGCCCTGGGTCAGTCGCCCGTAGATGTCCTTCCCGTCCCAGCTGAACGAGTACGTGAGGTTCGGCGTGGGAGTGAACGACCCGGTAAACCGCTTCCCGGCGACGTCCACCTCGAGCTCCACCCGGATCAGCTGCGCCTGGAGCGTCGGGCCCGTGAGCGTGATGTCGAGCTTGCGGTCCGCCGCGTTGCCCTGGGTCCGATCGCTCGCGTAGTTGAGAGTGAAGGGGCTGCCCACGATGCCCACAGACTGGAACGCGGTCTGCGCCTGGAGCCGGCACCGGATCGGGTCTCCCTCCCGCGAGCTGCACCCCGCCTTCACCTTGCCGTCGGTCGGCGTGGTTCCGACGAAGATGAATGGGAAGTTCAGATCGAGCGGCTCGATTCTCGCAGCGAGCGCCCGCCACAGATCGGACCCCGCCGGATAGGTGCCACCCAGCTGCAACAATTCATAGTCGTCGATGCCGAGCAGTGCCAACGCGCTCGGCGGGTCGGCCTGGCCGTCCCCCGTGATGTCCACCAGCGCCCGGCCGTTCGCGTCCTTGCCGAGCACCTTGATGACCTTGCCGTTCGGCTCCGGCACCCACGTTCCCTTGGTGGCGTCGTACCCGCCCACGGGCACGGCCGTCCCCACCGGCACGTGTAGGAAGTTCTCGACATAGAAGGGTACGGGCTGAGCGAACGTGACCTGCGCGCCCACACCGGCCGCGAGCTGCTCGTCCGCGCTCAGCTGGACGGCATACGTGTACTGGCTCGCGGGCGGCAGGGGCGCCGGCATCGACAACTCACCGCTGTCGCCCACCGTGTACTCCGTGGCGCGTATGCTGAGCGAGGTAATCGGTTGCTGCGTGCCGTCGGGACGCGTGAGGATCGCGCTGTTCCCCGGCTTGAAAATCAGGGTGGCCTGCCGCGGGCCGTCGGCGTCGGATACGACGCTGGCGCGCGCCACAGGCGGCGTTTGCGACGTGAGATCGACCACGGTGACTGCGGGATCGGGCTGGAGCAGGATCACGTCGTCGAGCGTCGTGTAGTCCTGCCACGACACGTCCGCCGCCCGTTGGGCCGGGAAGTAACCGTCCTTCACAAAGCTCACGGTGAGCCGGCCGCCCCCGTTCACCGCCAGGTCATAGCCCCCGTCCTCGCGGCTCAAGGTCTGCCCCAGCTCGGCGTGCCCCAGGATCGTGACTATGGCCCCGCCGAGCGGAGCGAACGTCTTGTCGAGCACCCGGCCGCGCAGCACCGCGGCGCGCACGGGATTGATCGTGCCGGCGGCGACGCCGGTCTGGATCGGGGTCGCACCGCTATAGAGGAAGGAGGTGTTGGCTCCGATCGTGGTGACTTCCGCACGGTTTACGACGCTCGCCACCATTACAGGGTCGGGCGGCAGGTTAGACGTGCGGCGGGTGACGGTGATGCTCGTCGTCGCGCTGTTGCCCGCGGCATCGGTCGCCGCGTACGTAATGGTGTTCGCGTTAGGGACGAGCGGGACTTCGACTGAGAACGCACCGCCGGCGCCCAGCGCCACCGGGTTGCCGTTCACCGTGAGCGTGCTGGTGGTCGCGTCCGTCACGGTGCCGCTCGTGGTCACCGACGCCGCGTTGATGACGTCGCCGTCCACCGGTTGCGTCACGGCGATCACAGGAGCCTGCGTGTCCAGAGTCACGATCCGGACGATCGTCGCGGTGTTCGTCGCCGCGTCGCGCGCGGTCACCGTGAGCGGGTTCGCCCCCTCGGCGAGCGGGGCCTGCCCGGTGAACACGCCCGCCCCGTCGACGGGCAGTGGGATCCCGTTCACGTCAACGGTGACTGGCGTCGCATCCGTCACGGTCCCCGACACCGTGACCGGTGTTACCCGCGTGATCAGGCCGTCGGTCGGGGCCGTCACCGCCAGCACCGGCGGGTGCGTGTCGAGTGTGACGGCGCGCGTGTTGGTGGTCGCGTTCCCCGCAGCGTCAGTGGCCACGGTGGTCAGGGTGTTTGAGCCCTCAGTCAACGGGACCGATCCGCTGAAGCGGCCGTCGGACCCCACGGCGAGCGGCGCGCCATTCACCGTGACCGTCACGACCGTCGCATCCGTCACGGACCCGGACACCGTGACGGGCGTGTGGTTCGTGATCAGCCCATTCGCCGGCGCGGTCACCGCCAACACCGGCACGTGGGTGTCGAGGATGACGGTCCGTGGCTGGCTCGTGGCATTGTTCGCCGCGTCCGTGGCTGTGACCGCAAGGATGTTGCTCCCCTCGGCGAGGGAGACGGAGCCAGTAAACGCCCCTGTGGCATCGACCGGAAACGGGATCCCGTTCACGTTCACCGTCACGGCCGTGAGGTCCGTGACCGTGCCGGACACGGTGACGCTGGTCTGCTTGGTGATCAGCCCGTCGGTCGGGCTCGTGAGCGTGAGCACGGGCGGCTGTGTGTCGTGAATGACCGTGCGGCTCGAGTCGGTGCTGTGCGCCGCGGCGTCCGTCGCCACGATGTGAATGACGTTGTTGCCCTCGGCGGCCAGAGGCACCGTCGCGGTGAAGCTCGTGCCGCTCATCGACGCGGGTTGCCCGTTCACTCTCACGGTCGTCGCCGTCTCGTCCTGCACGCTTCCCGCCACCCCGACCTGCGCCTCGCGCGTGATGAAGTTGTTCGTCGGTTGGCTGATGGCGATCACGGGCGGCGTCACGTCCGTGGCGTTGAAGCAGAGGTCGATAAAACTGCCCGGCGTGGCGTTGAGGGTGATCTTGATCGTGTTGTCCCGCTGCAGGGTCACTTCCTTCATCAGCCCGCCCACATGCTGGTTCAGCTCGCTCTGGGTCACGACTGACACGCCGTTCACCAGGATCGTGGCGCTCGAGATGCGCTGCGTGCCGTTCGCGTTGCCGTTCACGATGCACATGCGGTAGGGGGCGGCAGCGGTGCCCGAGATCGTGAAATGCCGCGTCTCGGTGACCGGCGTGCCACCCGGACGGATGACCCGCTGCGGGCCGAAGACGAGGAAGCTCGCGTCCGGAGTCGAGAGGAGGGACGCCGTGACGTACGCCCCCGCGGTGCCCTGGACCGCGACCACGATCGTGTCCTCGGATAGCGGCTGCACCACGCGGCTCCACCCTGAGGCGCCGGAGCCGAGCTCGGCGGTGGAGAGGATTTGGCTGCCGTTGAGCATCACCGAGCCGCCGCTCACGCGGTGCGAGCCGTCCGCCGCCCCGTTGTCGACCCGCAGGGTGTAGCGCCTGCCCGGCACGACCGCGAGGGCGAAGCGCTCCACGTGCAGGGTCAGGCTGCCCGTCGGTGTGTCGAACCGCTTGGGCCCGTAGACGACCTGCGTGTCGCCGCCCGCGACGAGGGCCGCGCTCGGGGAGGAGACGGCCGGGAATTCGCCGCCGACCGCGTGGGGACCGAGCGTCAGGGCGCCGGCGCCGAGGGCGAGGGCGACGAGGACGGCCCAGCGCGTGGCACCGCGGGCGGTGAGATGCGTCGAGCGGGTGGGAGTGGACGGAAGTTCGGTAGGCACGAGGCGCATCTCCGATGTGACGGGGCTTCCGAGACCTGAGCCGGCTGTAGGGATGTAGAATCCGACGCGCGGGCGCTGGCGGTAATCGGGATTTCACCCGAGGGGGGGTCGGGGGTTTACCCGACCCGGAGAGAGCTACGAGGGAGAGTCGAATCATCCCGCGCGGATCATGTCCGCCCGGGGTCAACCGATCATCAACGGATCAGGGGGGTCGCGGACCGGGCCTGTTTCGCCTCGCCCACGTGCCGGAACACATTGGGCGCGACCATGCTCGCCAGCACCGCGATCACCACGATGACGACGAGGATCTCGATGAGGGTGAAGCCCGCCTTAACGGCTCATCCGACCATCGGTAGCGATCAACCGACCGTGGAGAGTGGTTGCCTTAGTGCCTGACCTGGTACACCCACCGACCCATGTAGCAGTAGAAAAGCTCCGAGACTCCGTCGTAGTCGCTTATAACGGGAGGCCAAGCGGTGTGCTGGCCCGGCGGGACCGGCTTCTTGTCGTCGACATACTTGAACCCGTCCAAGGACATACTGTGTTCGGGACTCAGGGTAAGCCCCCCTGGGAAGCGGGTCCATAGGATCGAGTCGGGACATTGCAGGGAGTCGCCAGCCTGCGACGACCACACGAAGACCAGGAGGTACGCGCGTGGAGTCTCGTGGCGCTGGCACCAGAACGCAGCGCTGCGCTCCCTGACGCGTCCGAGAAAGCCATACACATACGGCGGATCCACGAGCCCGGGGCGGTCGAAGAATCCGTCGACCGGACCACAACTATGCGCCCGAGCTGCACCCGCAAGGTCGGCCGGAAGCCACTGGGCCGACGCAATCGCCACACACAAAGCCAACAGTGATCCGACTAATGCACCTGTCCGGGGCAAGCTACACGCCCCCCAACCGGAACTTAGGCAAGTCCGGCAGTTGAACGTGGGTATGGCCGTCATCGTAGTTCCGATCCGTTCGGGCAGGATTGAAATCCGTGTTGCGCAACGCTTCGTCAAACGTAGCATCGGGGACGCCTGTCACCCCGAGATCAGCCGCCCTCGCCCCTCGCTCAAGCAGGTGGGCACTATCGAGCGCGGAGTTGGCAACCAGCTCGTCAGGGTGCGTCAAAGAGTAGATCTTCCCATCCGCACCGATGTAGCGATCGCCGCCCGTCACCGTCAGCACGAACTCGTCGTTCGCACACCCGAGCTTGATGATCTCGTCATTGAGTCGATAGAGGTTCTCGAGCACCAAGGGATTGGAGAGAACGTAGTCATTGAGCTCAACCCGACGTCCGGTCGGATCGTGGAGCGTGACCGGGTCACCCAGTGCATACTCGTACAGGTTCGTGCTACCGGCCGCGAACAGCGCGGCGTCCTTGGTCGTCCAGCGACCAACTTGGGCATCATAGTCACGAGCACCGAACCGGGTGAGTTTGGTGTCTTCGTCGTACAACCCGCCCGCGAAGCCGAACGGTTGGAATCCTGGATTCGTGTTTCGGGTGATCTGCCCGAACTCATCGTAGTCGATGCGCTGCGCGACATCTCCGGTTGCGACGTTAACCACGAGCCGGACGCTGCCCACGTGGTCCGTGATGATTCGATACGTCTCACCCAGCTTGGTCATATAGTCGGGCACGTTTCCGCGGGTGCCATATACGAAACGACTGCGAACCGCGTTGTTGCCGTCGAGCTCGGCGATAGGTGTCATGCGATCTTGATACAAGAATCCCCGGACCAGGACACCGTTCACTCGCTTCCCGACGGGTCGGTTGAAGCCGTCCCTCACGTACTCGATGCGGGTGCCTGTGGGTAGCGTCAGGGCGACCAGAGTGCCAAGAGCGTCATACTCATACTGGGTGTTGTCCGGGCCGGCCGTGCGCGTCTTCAGATCCCCGGCGGCATTGTACGTGTAAGTCGCGTCGCCGTAGCTCAGCAGCCGATCCTGAGCGTCGTAGCTCCCCGCCGTGACACCGCTGGGTCCTGTCACGCGAAGGCGATTGGCATTCTCGTCATATTCGTAGGCCGCGGTCACGACGCCGTTCGTCTTCACGGCTTGTATGCGGCCCGCCCCGTCGTAGACGTACTCGAAGCGCGTATCCACGCCTTGCACGATGTCGCCTTGCGTGACGATGCGGCCAGCCACGTCTCGCTCGTAGGTCGTGTGAAGCAACTCCACGTCCCCGAGCCGCACAATGTGCTCGGTCAGCCCGCCGAAGGCATCGTAGCGCTGCTCGGTCGATATCGCGCCGAGCGCCGTCCCACTCACTAGCCCGTTCCCAGGGTCCCGTGAAATGGCTAGCGCGCCTGCGCCGTTCAGCAAGCCATCACTGTCATACTGAAAGTCGACGGCGTTCCCGCCGTCTACGGTGTTGGAAACGACCCGGAGATTGTTGTCGTACGTCGCAACCACTTGGCCGGTCACCACGCCGGTCCACACCGACCCCGTGAGCAGTGAGCCGTCATACGTCAGTGACACAGTCCCGAAGCCCGTCGCGACGGAGCTCAAATTCCCGGATGTGGGATCGTAGCCATAGGTGACCTGTCGTCCGGGCAGGATGACCCCAGTCCGACGGCCCGCGTCATCATATGTGTAGTCGATCGTCGCGCCGTCGGGCCGCACGATCCGCGCTAACTGTCGGTCTGAGTTGTAGCTGTATTCCGTGACTCGCCCATCAGTGCCCACAGCTGGAGCCGAATAACTCCGCAGGAGGCCGTCGGCGAAGTATGAGAAGGTGTGTGCCGGTCGTCCGGGAGGTGTCAGGGACGTCAGGCTCCCGGTGGCGTCGTATCCGAAACGAACCTGCCTCCCATCCGGAAGGATTTGCGAGGTGTTACGCCCGACTCGGTCGTATGCGAAGTGAGTTGTACGGACCAGCGGATCCGAGATGCTCTCCAAACGTCCGTCGCCGTCATACGCGTAGCCGGTCACGCGATTCCCTTGGGCTGCTCGGGACAGGCGTCCCACCGCGTCGTAGGTATAGGTTACCGAATCGAAGCCCGTCAGCCTCGACATCGCAGGTCGGCCCTGCATATCGAGACGACCGACGACCTGCCTTCCCTCGGCCGTGGTGCTGGTAAGAAGGCGCGCAGTTCCGTCGTAGGTCGTCGTTAGTCTCCGCCCGTTGATCACCAGCGTATCGTAGAGGACGAAGGGCGTGTTCGGGTCAGTTGGGTCGACCAGCACTGCTCGTCGAGCCGCGGTAACGCGCGTAAGTAAACCACCAGGCGTCTGCACCGTGAGGCTCCGCAGCGATGGGGCCGTCATGCCGAATAGTGGGTGAGCTGCCTGCACGAACGTGCGCACCGTGCCGTCGGCACCCGTCGTAGTCACGCTCCCACCGGTGCCGCGAAGCGTGACCAAGCTTTGCCCGGATTTCGTGATAGACGAGGCTCGCGTCTCTCCAGTGGAGAGGCGTTCCACGCGATAGGTCGTCTGCGCCAGGGTCTTCGTCAGCGTGACCTGGTACGTCGGCCCGCTAGTCGTCCTGGCCAGCACTGACACACTACCTGTCGCGCTTTCGTCGCGAACCAAGCGACCTTTGGAGTCGTACGCGAAGCGCTGAACCTCCCCGTTGGCGTTGGTGAGGGTGTCGAGCAATCCCCCGCCGTGATAGCTGAAACGAGTGACCTCCGTCGCGGGGTTCGTGACCTCACGCAAGTAGGTGGTCGCATCGAGTGTCAAGGCGGTCCGCTGGCCAAATGGCGCGACGACTGCGCGGGCAGTGCCGTCTGGGGCACGCTCCACGGTCGTCTGGTTTCCGCCAGCATCGGTGATCGTCACGAGTCGGCCAGCCGCGTCGTATCCAAACGCGTCACGCGTTGCACCCGTGAAGGCGTCGAGCGTTCGAAGATGCCTGCCCGCCGGACTGAACTCGTAGGCCTCATGCCCGTCTCCAGACGCGACCACGATGTTACGGAAGCCGAGCCCCGGCAGCACCGGCCCGATCCGCCGAATCCGGTTGTCGAAGAACAACCCGACGTATATCACGCCGTCCGGGCTGACCGCCACCCCGCGAGGGTCGTTCAACGCCACGTCGGTAGCAGGGGCCACGTCCGGCTTGGCGCCGTCCGTGCCGCTGCCGGCGACGGTAGCGATGATCCCGTCGGGCGTGATCCGCCGAATCCGCCCGTTCGCCTGGTCGGCGACGTACACGGCGCCGTCGGGTCCCAGCGCCACGCCGTCGGGGAAGAAGAACGATGCCTCAGTGGCCGGCCCGCCGTCGCCCTTGAAGTCAGCCTGGCCGTCCCCTGCCAACGTCGATATGATCCCGCTCGGTGTCACCTTGCGGATACGTTGGTTCGAGAACTCCGCGATGTACATCGTGCCGTCAGCCGCGATCGCCAGGTCGTCGGGGTTCTTGAGCAGCGCTGAGGTTGCCGGGCCACCGTCCCCGCCGAAGCCTTGCGCCCCGGTGCCCACTACGCGCTGGATAATGCCGTCGGCCCCGATTCTACGCACCGCGTGATTGGAAAAATCAACGACGTAAATGCCGCCGTCCGGACCTACTTCCACGTCGGTCACGCCGGCAAACCGGGCATCCAGCGCTGGTCCGCCGTCACCGCAGGACCGCGCGATGATCTGGCAGAAGTCGCCCGTGCCCGCGACGGTGTACAGAATGCCATCCGGCCCGATGCGCCGAACCCGATCGTTGTCGCCGAAGTACAGGCTGCCGTCGGGTCCGAATCCGCCCAGCCCCTGTGGGAACAGCATCGCCTGGCGGGCGGGCGTGCCGTCGGGGCTGAATCCGCTCGTGCCGACGCCGGCCACGGTGGTTATTGTGCCGTCCCGCAGCACGCGCCGGATGTACATGTCGTTGGAGCCGCCGGTGATGAAGTAGACGCTCCCATCGGGGGCCACGGTCAGACGCGTCGGGCTCCGGATGTTCGCCTTCGTCGCCGGCCCTCCGTCCCCCGACGACCCCGCGAGGCCTGTCCCAGCGAACGTTGACATGACCAGCGAGGCGTCGGAAGCATGCCGGTCTTCCCCCGTCCCGAGATGCAGGGTGCGGGAGTTGGGGTCAAATGCGTGGTGCGAGCTCAGCGTCCACCCGCCGAGCGCCTGCCCGCGCGCGTCCCAGGTGCCGATCGACGTGGCGTAGCTCTGGTGCCGCTGGACGAGCACGATCTCCCCTTTGTCGCGCAGCGTCACCACGAGACTCCTCGGCGCTACCGGGTACGACCCGAAGGCGCTGGCAAACGTGGCCGGCTGTGCGTAGGTCGCCGGGTAGACGTAACCAATGTCGACGGTGGCGGGTTGGGGACCCTGCACGAACCGTCCCCAGACGTCGACACCGTCCCACGTGAATTCGAAGACCTGATTGGGCTCCGGCGGAAACTCGAACTGATAGCTGTTCCCGGAGACGGTGACGCTCACCATGATGCGCTTGAGGCTCGGCGGCACGCGGCTGCCGATCAGCGGGACACGCAGCGTCCTGTCGCCGATCCGCCCCGGCGCGCGGTTGCTCCGGTAGTTAAGGGAGAAAGGCGTGCCGGCTATCGCCAAGCGCTCCCCGAGCACCTGGTTTTGACAGTCGATGATCGAGCCGCCCCGGTGGCACGGATCGTTCACCGGATCGTCGGTCCGGGGCTGGTCCACGTCCGGCGGCTCGGCGCCGTCGGAGGGGAGATAGGGCCAGTTGGCATCCCACGCACTGAAATGCGTGACCGGGAATCGCCACAGGCTCTGTCCCGTCGTGTACAGCGACGCGACCTGGCGGCGCTCCGCGTCGTCGATGCCTATGGCCGCCAGTTGATCCGCCGTCTCCGCCACGCCGTCGCCGTCCAGATCGAGCTCGACCAGTCCGTTCACCGTCCCGACGACGCCGACGATCCGCCCGTTGTCCGACGGCACCCAGCGGCCCGCGCGCCGGTCGTAATACCCGACCGGCGCCACCCCACCCACCGGGAAGCCGAGGAAGTTCTCGACGTACACCGGCACCGGCTGGCTGAACCGCAGGTCCCGGGCACCGGCTGCGATCGCCTCGTCCGCGCTCAGCTCTACAGCATAGGTGTACGCGCTCGTGGACGGGAGCTTGGCCGGCATCGCCTTCGGCCCGTTCGGACCGACCGTGTACTCCGTCGCGCGCACATGCACCATCTCGAGCGGCTGCGCCGTGCCGTCCGACCGTGTCATCGTCGCGACGGTTCCTTGCTTGAAGAGGAGGGTTGCCTCGCGGGTCCCGTCGGCGTCCGTGACCGGGTTGCCCCGGGCGACCTCGACGGGATCGCTGAAGTCGATCGCCGTGACTCGAGGGTCCAGCGACACCAGCGCCGCGTCCTCCACGATTACGTAGTCCTGCCAGGGGGCGTCCACTTGGCGCTGGGCAGGCAGGAATCCGTCGGCTGCGTAGTTGATCGTCAGGCGTTCCCCACCGTTCACCGCGAGGTCGAACCGCCCGTCCGCCCGACTGAGCGTCTGCCCGAACTCCGGGTGGCCGAGCATGGTGATTCTCGCGCCCGGAATGGCGTCGCCATCGCGCGTGAGCACGCGCCCGCGGAGCACTACGACGCGCTGGGGCTCGATCGTCCCGGGCGCAACGCCGGTCTGAATCGGATTGGGTCCCGTGTAGAGGAAACCGGTCGCGGCGTAGACCGTCGTCGCCACCGTCGGATCGATCGGGGTCGCCACGGTGGCCGGATCGGGCGGCAGGTTCCCGCCTTGCCGAGTCACCGAGCGCGAGAGGGTCGTGCTGTTCCCCGCCGCGTCGGTCGCCACGACCGTCACGCTGTTCGGGCCCTCCGTCAGGGAGACGTCGCCGCTGAAGCTGTGGTCCGCTGCAACCGGCAAGAAGGTCCCATTAGCCGTCACCGTCACGGTCGTCGCGTCCGTGACCGTCCCCGTCACCGTCACGTGATCGGCATTGATCACCGCCCCGTCCGCCGGAGCGGTCACGGTCAGGACAGGCGCTTGGGTATCGCGCGTGACGATCCGCACGACGCTGGCCTGATTCCCGGCCGCATCGGTCGCGGTCACCGTCAGCACATTCGCGCCTTCGCTCAGCGTCACGCTGCCCGTGAACTGCCCCGCCCCGTCGACCGGCAACGGGATGCCGTTCACGTTCACCGTCACCGGCGTCGCGTCGGTGACCGTGCCCGACACCGTCACGCTCGCCTCCCTGGTGATCAGCCGGTCCGCCGGCGCGGTGACGGTCAGGACCGGGGCCTGGGTGTCGCGGATCACCGTGCGGGTCGAATCTGTCGTGAGCCCGGCCGCATCCGTCGCCACCACGTGAATCGTGTTCGTCCCTTCGACGGTGAGCTGCGCCGTGCCGGAGAAACTCGTCCCGGTCACCGTGGCCGGGGTCCCGTTCACCGCCACTTGCACCGCCGTCTGGTCCTGCACGCTCCCCGTCACCACGAGCTGGCTCGCGCGCGTGATGAAGTTCGGCGTCGGCGCGCTAATCGTGATGACCGGCGGCGTCACGTCCGTCGCCGTGAAGCTCAAGTAGATGTGCGCCCCGGTCGCCCCGTTCACCTTGAGCTGGACGGCGTTCGTGGCCGCGAGAGTGACACTGCGCGTGAGGCTCCCCACGCTGGTGGTCACGTCCCGGGCATGGACCACCTCGACCCCGTTCAGCGTGATGATCGCGCCCTTCGCGCGGCCGCTCCCGTTCGGCTCGCCGTTCGTCAGCACCAGGAAGAAGGGGCCGTGCGCGCTCGCCGGCACCGTGACCTGCGTCGTGAAGCTCCCCACGTTGAAGCGCTGCGGCCCGTAGATCGTGTAGGTGGGATCGGTCGTAGCGAGCGCCGAGACTGTGAGGAACGCCCCCGCCGGGCCCGCCACCGTCACCTCGAGGGTGTTGTCGCCGCTTGCGTCCACGGCGAGCGTCGCGGCCCCGCTCCGAAGAGCCCGCTCCGTGAGGAGCGTCGTACCGTTCAGTCGGAGCTCCGCCGTCCCCACCCGCCCGGTGCCGTCGAGCGCGCCGTTCTCGACCCGCAGGATGTAGCGCTGCCCGGGGCGCAGCGGCAGCGTGAACCGCTCCACGTGGTGCGTGGCAGTCCCGCTAGGCGTGCCGAACC
>Ga0209239_1001439_pt1 | contig 14183 bp, 12 predicted proteins | sample GraSoi013_2_20cm_FD_185824 | JGI IMG/M metagenome (GOLD analysis project Ga0209239, IMG submission 185824) | Grasslands soil microbial communities from the Angelo Coastal Reserve, California, USA - Sample 10_02_2013_2_20cm (SPAdes) (version 2) | ecosystem: Environmental > Terrestrial > Soil >...
GCGTGTTCTCCCTACTCTGCGGTTCGCGTCCCAGATCAGTTGGAGCCGGTGCCTGTTGCGTGTTCATCGTTCTACTCCCGTTCTAAGGTGCATGGCTGTACTGCGACGCGAAGAAGAGCGGAGTGGTAGTTCCCGTAGGTAGATTAGGAAACTCAACGCGAGACACGCTTAATCGTCCAACGTACGGGTGTTAACATCCTGTACAGAAATGTACGAATGGCTGCATTCTGCCAGATGTTCCAGAACTGCGACCACTGGACCTTTGGGTCGATACAGACAACCCGGGTTTGCACTGGCTCGTTCACACCAAAGTGTGCCGCTACCGATTTGAGTGTGTACTGCCAGAATCGATTCTCATGTTTCGTGCCTCCCAGGCGGAAGCCCACTTCATACGCCAGGTCGTTGGTGCGCACAAGCACCAGGATCTGTGCGATGGTGTCCCCCTCTTCTTCATAGGCGCTAAAGGTGATCCAGCCGGCAAACATATGCCCCTCTGGGTTCATGAAGGTGAAAGATTCCTCGTCAGCGTAGATTACCAGTACTCCTGTAGAGAGTGGTAGGCCAACTGAAATGTCACCAGGGAGCAACATGTTAATAAGCGCTACCTCACCTGGGGCAATACCAGTGACTGGCTTATAGAAACGATCCCACTTCGGCCAGAACGTCGGGAAATTCTCCTTCCATGTTCTGATGACCTCAACTGGTTTGACGGAAGTCCCACTCAGACGCACCTGAAAGGTTTTCTGCCACAACTGGCCGAAGCCTTGTAGCGGACTCATGGTCTGGCGTCCCTCGACATTCAGGTTGAGCGCACTTGTGGGCATTCTTCCCACTTTCATAGTCGAGACTGGCTGCGCCCAATAGGCCATATCGCGAGGTTGTTTGTCATCAGATGGGGTAGGGATGGAATTCATTGTGTTCTTCCTCCTGAAGAAGCTGGCAGATATGATACAATGCTTAACAGAGCAATTGTACCATATCTGCCTTACTATAGCCTGCGAAAAAGGCTGCTCCCACATCTCCTATTTGCTGGATGGCAATCAGAATAATAAATCCTGCCCAGAGGGTCAAAATGCCATAAATGATACTGGCTTGTTTGACATGTATCCACAATCCTCTCACTACTTCCCTTTGGCAGGACTTTTGATCAAGTCGTGCCCATTCACACGAATATAGACCACACTGCCCAGCGCAACCAGTCCCATCACCACAGAGAAGACCATCAATCCGTAGAAACCATTCAGATCCACGCACAACCCCCCAAGAGAGGCGCCTATCAATTGACCCACTCCCAGTACAACCGAGTACAAGCCCATCACAGCCCCTCGTTTGCCCGGTATCAGTTCCGAAATCGCCGCCAGGTGAGTCAGTGAAGCCGGAGTAAAGCCGCTCAACAGGAGCACTCCGAGTACCACCACGGGAATGAGCATCAGGAGCAGTGGTTGCGGACTGGCAGCTAAACGAGCCGGGTTCTCAGCCAGACCATTGATTAGTATCAAGCTGGCGATACTCAGGCTCAAACCACCCAACCCGATAAACATTACCGTTGTACGACGCAGGTGCGGCAAGACCAGCATCCATAACCCCATTCCTGCCAGGAACAGCAAGCCGAACCCACCGAGTAACAATGTTGCTACCTCTTTGCTGAAGCCACCGTAGAGCAACTGCCCCGGATGACGAATATCCGCTGCTGGCTCAGCATAGGTCAGCATAATGGTACTCAAGGTAATCCAGGCGCCTACCAGCGCATTGATTGACAGCCACGCCGGCAGAAAGGTAAAGATGCGTTTATGGCGCAGCATCGAAAGACTTTCAGTCAGTGAACGATGCGCTTCGACCTGCGTTGTGCGTTGTGCCTTCTCCTTCAAGAAACGGGCGATCAACACACCATTGATCACGTGCAGTGCAATCACCACGAAGAAGCCCCAGGTCCCTATCAGGCTGCTAACCTTCCCGGCAAAGGGAATCGCCAGGGCCAGCCCTCCCACAGTAGCGACTTCAAAAGCAGTCATCACCCGTGCTCGCAGCTTGTCCGAACCACTGGTAGCTCCGGTGAGGTAGCCCAGGCTCGCCGGTGCATTGAGCGCGGTAGCCGCCCCTTCGAGCAAGCGTCCAACCAGTACCATCAGCAATAAAACCACCAATCGGGTATCAAATGGAGTAGCCTGCGGGTGGGGAAAGAACAGAGCCGCGCTAGCAAGGCAAAGGGCTGCAACGCTTCCCACGAGTGGTGCAGCAAACAGGAAAGGTTTGTGGCCCATGCGATCAGAGAGACTGCCCACGATTGGAGCCAACGCGAGTTCGCTGATATAGAATGCTTCAAGCACAAGGGCAACGATGGTCGCAGATGTGAAGTGCTCCCCCAGGTAGAAACCGAGTAGTACGAAACTGGTGCGGCTAGCAATGCGCAGCAATAGCGTAGAAAGAATAGCCGCGAGGATGGACCTACCGGCCGCCCGCGTACTTGTCCCCGAACGCTTCTGTCGCTGTTCGCTTACCTTACGCTCCTGGTCGTGAATCTGGCTAGATGTTGGATTGATTACTTCAGGTACGTCAGGATCGAGTATTAGTGTTTGGCTCATCTTTATATTCCTATTCAATGCATCCCATGCGCCTTATTGGTTTCTTTTACAGCATATATATCCTTGGTTACCCATCGAAGTGTTCGAGCACTTCTCGCTATACATACCCTCCCACCACAGCAATCTCAATCATAGTTTACTTCATGCAGCGTTACGAAATCGTTACCTGCCGTAATACGATCAACCTGTTCCCTGGTTTCTCCATCCTTTACCGACGAGAGGCGACCCACTCTAATGCCATGTGGCAGGCCGACCATACCCCGCTTGACATCTGGCTGCTGGATGAACAAGGTGAGGCTGCCCGACCTCGGTTAACGGCCACCGATCACACCGAAAGAGCGCGTTGCGCTCCACTCTTTCTGGCGTGATGAGCGATGAGAGGCTTACCCTAAACCCATGTGTTTTTGCTCAGTCATCAGCCGTGCCGCCATCGCTGCGATCCATGCCCAGGCAAACACGACCCCGATCCAGAAACCAATGACACTCCAGGCTTGGCCCGACCCCGTGGCGATGCCGACAAAGGCTGCGAAGAAGATCACGCCAGTCACCACTAAGTTGGTGATCTGAATCCATCCCAGGTCTCCGTTCGCCAGCAGCCTGAGGTTATGACGTGTGATGTCGAACCCGGGGCGAATGCAGCATGGCTAAGGCCCCCTACCCAATCTTCGGCAGGCAGGTACGCAGTGTCGCAAAGAAGGAGTATAGCACACAAAGAAAATCTGCAACATGCCGCTGCCTGCGCGGTGATGAGCAAGTCATTCGACAATGGCGTCATCTGTTGTTCTGAGCATAACCTGGTCGTAGTACAGTCCTGTGCCCAGGCGTTCAGAGCAGCGTTAGAACAACATGGGGCCGCTGTGCTTTCAGAACAAGAAACGGCCGCCTTCCTCAACGTCATGGTGGACCCTGTAAGCAATCGCTTCAAACCCCACGTGAACGGCCAGTTGGCTGCCGATTTAGCCGCACAAGCCGGCATCCCGCGGCCCTATCCCATAAAGCTCCTCGTCATTCCCACCGGAGAAGTACATCAAAATAACCCGCTGGCCCTCGAAAAACTCGCGCCGATCCTCAGCCTGTTTACGGTAGCAGATGAGCGCGCCGGCATACAGGTGTGCCAGGAGTTACTTGCCATTGACGGCCTGGGTCATACCGCCATTATTTACACTGACAACGCTCCTCTCATTGAATCTTTTACCGCCAGGATGCCAGCCAGCCGTATTCTCGTCAACGCCCCTGGCGCGCAAGCTGGTATTGGCATGACCAGCGGCTTGATACCCTCGCTCACCCTCGGATGTGGCACCTTTGGGGGCACGTCAACCACCGATAATGTGACCTACAGCCATCTGCTCAATGTACCTCGAAGTAATACTTGGCCAAATCGGGGCTCCATATAATGACCGCACCCACGCTTGAAGCGCCTTCTGACCTTGATCGTCAGCTTTTGTCTCCATTTGAGCAAGACACATAACCTGTCCGCGAGTGCTCTTGCCCTTCACAAGACGCTCTGCGTGAAATTTCCTCATGGCATTGGGAACTGGTAGGTCAGTATATACGTCATTTGGCCGAGATATGGGCCGTCTGGCGTGCCAAAAAGCAGGAGGATAGTGCGGGCACAGAAGAAACCCTCTCCCCAAATGGCTGTCCCAGGAAGCAATCCCTGTCATACCCCTCATGGGCGTGTTCGTTTTCGGTTGCTCGTCTGGTCGCTTTTGATTTGCAGCTTCAGCTTTTGGAGCTCGTAGTCCGCCGCGCTGGGAGGGAAGTAATAGCGGTAGAGTTGACGGAGCATCGTGATCGGCGGCACGGTGAGCGTTGCGAGTCCGAGTGCGCGCGCATCCTGGGTGGCGAAGTAGACACTCAGCCGTATGATGCTGGACAAGGGTGGTCAGTCCTCGTGACGGAAAAACAAGGTCTCATGCCAGCCATCTCTCTGCACATCTGGACGAAGAAGGTTCTTTCTGCTAGACTGGCTGTGTGGGATGAAGCAGACAAAGATCAGAAAGCGAAGTTTGCATATGGGTGTCATTCGCGTCAGGGCGAGGATTCGAGCTCCTCTCCCGCAGGTGTGGGAGTTTCTCATCAAGCCAGAACATATGCATCTGTGGGGACCATTCACCCGGCCTGTGATTGGCATCGACCGGCCATTTGAAGCAGGGGATCGTGTGACCCTAGATCGGAAAGACTTCTTTGACTTCTTTTGGCACCATAGCCAGGTGCTGCTCGTTGAAAAGGTGGTTCCCTACCACTCACTGCACTTGCGCGACCTTTCTCCGGGAGCTGTCAGAATGAACGTCACCGTGATCGTGAGCGTCGAAGAAACCGCGGATCGAGAGGCTACCTGGATTGAGGAGGCGATCTTCTATTCCTTGGGCAAGAGCAGGGTGATGCAATGGCTTGATCGCTCTTTGGTCAATCCCGTTCTGCAATTGATAGCCAGGTACCCAACGCACAAGGCGTTTCGCCGCTTGCGGGCGAGCGTGGAGCAACCTCACACGCCAGTCTCATCCTGAGAGCTGACGGTCCTTGTTTTCCGTCACGAGGACTGACCACCCTTGTCCAGCATCATACGGCTTGGTGTCGCGAAGTAGACGCCAGCAGCCAGAGCCAGGGCAATGAATAACCACGCGGCAGCCAGGATGAGGAGAAACCACTGCTTGTTGTTATCGATCATTTATCATTCCTCCAAGAGCCAAGAGGGGCAGAAGCCCTAGCGCTTATTTTCAATGGGTTCTGTGGCCAAATGGTAAATGCCCTGGAATGTGAGCAGGTTTGGCCCTCAAACATGAGCACTTGCCAAGAGTCTTGAGCACTGGTACAAGCTTTCCTGGGCAAATCGCCCCACATCTCGCTTCATCCATAGATATGCTGTCAATTGGTCGCTTGTGAGATGCTCGACTCCAGTGCCTTTTGACTCCAGAAAAGGCTCATGGATCTCTTTTCGTTTTTCCTGTCTGATGTGGTTTCCAGCTTCGCTCATGAGAAGCTGGAGCCCATGCCCGTCGAGGATGACTGGGGAGCGTGAAGAAAAGCAGAGGGATGAGCCATCACCGCTTTCGTCTCTGTGGTAAGACAGCGGGATCACTCAAGGAAACAGTTTCTTCGTTCACCCCAAATGTGCTATGCTAGAGGCGGAGAAGAGCAGAGGTTGTACGGGTTCCTTTGGCAGTGTCCCCGTACAACCCCAGACAGGCGTTCACCCACGTAGCGGGCACACCCGCTAGAGATCAGTATAGCAGATGGGCCCTGGGGAAGTCAGCGTCCATGAGCCGACAGATCACTTCACATCGCTTCATAGTGTGTCGCTGCGCCGGGTCACGCGGAAGGGAGGGCGCTCGTGAAGAGCTACTCGTACCGTGAGCGAGACTATGCCTTCGGGCAGCTGATGCTGACGCTGCGCACCACCCTCGGGCTGACGCAGGCGGGGCTGGCCGAGCCCCTCGGGGTCTCCCGGCGCGCCGTGGCGGAGTGGGAGGGGGGCCTCAGCTACCCCAAAGCCGAACGCCTCAAAGCGTTCATCGCGCTGTGCGTGCAACAGCACGCCTTTGCCGCCGGGCGCGAGGAAGAGGAGATCCGCGCGCTCTGGAAGGCGGCGCGCCAGAAGGTGCTGCTGGATGAGGACTGGCTGCGCGGCCTGCTCGCTCCTGCTGCGCCCGTCCGGCTTTCCCCACCGGCCGGGACGCCTGCTGCCCACGCGGGAGCGGAGGCCGTGGCCTTCCCGCGCGTCGACTGGGTGGAAGCCCTCGACGTGAGCCATTTCGCGGGCCGCGAGGTGGAAGTGGCCGAGCTCTCCCAGTGGATCGTGCAGGAGCGCTGCCGCCTGGTGACGCTGCTGGGCATGGGCGGCATCGGCAAGAGTATGCTGGCCTCCTACCTCGGTCAGCGCCTGGCGCAAGAGTTCGAGGCGGTGCTCTGGCGCTCGGTGCGCGACGCCCCCTCCTGCGAGGAGCTGGTCGCCGACTGCATCACCTTCTTCTCCCAGACCCCGCCCGCCGCCTTCCCCATCTCGCTGGAGCAGCGTATCACCCAGCTCGTGGCGCGCTTGCAGGCAAGCCGCTGCCTGCTGGTCCTCGACAACCTGGAGACGCTGCTCGAAAGCGGTGACCGCGAGGGCGGCTACCTGCCGGGCTACGAGGGCTACGGGCGACTCATCGGGCGCCTGGCCGAGTCGGCCCATCAGAGCTGCGTACTGGTGACCTCCCGCGAGAAGCCTATGGAGATCGAAGCGCTGGAAGGCGTGCGCTCCCCGGTGCGCTCACTGCGTCTTGCCGGGATTGACGAACAGGCAGCGCAGGAGCTGCTCAGCGACAAGGAGTTGAGCGGTACCCCCGCTGCCTGGCAGCGCCTCGTGGCTGGCTACGTGGGCAATCCCCTGGCCTTGAAAATCGTGGCGCAGGCGGTCTGCGACCTCTTCGGTGGCGATCTCGACCGCTTCCTGCAGGAGGGGGAACTGGTCTTCAACGGCGTCCGGCCGGTGCTGCGCCAGCAGGTGGGGAGGCTCTCGCCCCTGGAGCACCTGCTGCTCACCTGGCTGGCTGTGCTGCGCGAGTGGACGCCGCTGGACACGCTCTCGCAGGTCCTGCACCCCCGAGTGCTGCGCTCAAAACTATTGGAGGCGCTGGAGGCGCTCTCGCGGCGCTCGCTGCTGGAACGGGGGCAGCAGGCCAGCTTTAGCCTGCAATCGGTGGTGATGGAGTACCTCACCGATGAGTTGGGCGAACGTCTGAGCGAGGAGATCGTGCTGGGCGACCCGCAGCAACTGCGCCAGATGGCCCTGGAGCAGGCGCAGGCCAAAGATTATATTCGGCAGACGCAGGTGCGCCTGCTGGTGCAGCCCCTCCTCGAGCGGCTGCGCGCCGAACTGGGAGCAGACGCGCCGGTCGAGGCGCACCTGCTGCGCCTGTTCGCGCAGTTCCGTGCCGAGGACGCCGCCAAAGAGGGCTATGGTCCGGCCAATGTGATCACCCTGCTCAAAGAGCTGCGCGGCCACCTGCGTGGCCTGGATCTCTCGCAGCTGGCCCTGCGGGGAGCCTATCTGCAAGGCGTCCAGATGCAAGATGCAGATCTTTCCGGGGCGATGCTCCAGAGCTGCGTCTTTACCGAGACCTTCGATGCCATCTCAGCGGTCGCCATCAGTCCCAATGGACAGTATTGGGCCGCAGCCGGCAGGCGTGGGGAAGTGCGGCTCTGGGAAGAGGGAGGCCAGACCTTGTCCCGCGTCTGGCAGGCCCATACGGACAGGATACGAGCCCTCACCTTCAGCCCTGATGGACGCCAGCTGGTCACTGGGAGCTGGGATAACACGGTCAAGTTGTGGGACGTAGAGAACGGCGCTCTGCTCTGGTCGGACTCGCAAGCAAGCAGTATCCCTAGTGTGGCCTTTGCCCTAGATGGAAGCCTGCTTGCCATGAGTGGGGAAAATGTTGGCAAGATCCATCTCTGGGACCTGCGCAGTGACACGCTCCTTGAGACGCTCTCGCATCCTCATCCAGTCTCTGCGGTCGCCTGGAGTCCGAAAGCGCGGCTGCTCGCCAGTGGCGACTTCGATGGAGGCATTCGGGTATGGGAACTGCATACAACAGGGCCAGCCATCTGCATCCGGGCCTTCTCAGGACATACGAACTGGGTGATGGGACTGGCCTTTGCTCCTGATGGCAGCCTGCTTGCCAGCGGGAGCAGGGATGGCGCGGTCAAGCTGTGGGATGTCGCCAGCGGACGCTTGCGTCAGACGCTTGCGGGACATACGGATGGGATAAATCGTGTGGCCTGGAGTCCCGATGGGCGCACGCTGGCCAGTGGTAGCCGTGACACCACGATTCGGCTGTGGGATGTCGAAGAGGGGAGCGCCCGAGCAGTGCTGCAGGGACATACTGCCGAGGTGTATGGCCTGGCCTTTACCCCCGACAGCCGCAGCCTGCTCAGTGGCAGTGACGACGGGACTTTGCGTCTGTGGGATGTCGAAAGTTCGCAGTGCTTGCGCATTATGCGCGGCTATGTGTCTTCCCTCTTTGGTATCGACTGGAGTCCCGATGGCACCCAGCTCGCTAGTGGAGGCTCGGATGCGCTGGTTACCGTCTGGGATATGACCGGCACGAGACCACCCCGGGTGTTGCGTGGACATCGCGGGGTCGTCTCTGCGGTGGGATGGAGTCCCAATGGGAGGTTGCTAGCCAGTAGCGGGTGGGATAATACCATCCGGCTGTGGAATCCGACCTCGGGTGCCTGCGTAGAGAGGCACCAGGACCCCGACCACCCCGACACCGTCTTCTTCGGGGTGGCCTGGAGTCCGGACGGGCAACAATTGGCTTGCGGAACCAATCTGCAGGGCGTGCACGTGTGGAAGGTGACGGCGGGTTCCCACTGGTGGGTCGGGCATCAGTTGCCGACCAGGATCCGTCGCGTGGCCTGGAGTCCAGACGGCACGCGGCTGGTCGGTGCTGGCGATGATGGCATCATATATGTGTGGGACGCCTCGGATGGCATGCAGCAGCAGCGGCTGGCGGGACACCCTGGGACTGTCAGGAGCGTGGCCTGGAGCCCCGATGGGAGGCGGCTGGCCTCTGCTGGTGGCGGCAGAGAGGGCGGGGAACTGTTCGTGTGGGAGGCGTACAGCGGGGAGCGGGTGCGATCCCTGGCGGAGCATCCTGGGGTGGCCTTTGCAGTGGCCTGGAGTCCAAGTGGGGAGGAGCTCATCAGTGGAGGCAGTGACGGAATGCTGCGCTGGTGGAATGTTCACAGCGGGCAGTGCATACAAGTGCGAGAAGCCCATCAAGGCACGGTGCATGCACTCAAGGTGAGCCCCGATGGCAGCAGGCTCGCCAGTTGCAGCGATGATGGGGCTATCACGCTCTGGGACCTGGAGCGTGGCGAACATCTGCGCACCCTACGCCGCGATCGGCCCTACGAGCGCCTGAATATCACAGGGATTCGAGGGCTGACCCAGGCGCAGAAGGCGACATTGCGGGCATTGGGGGCCGTGCAGGACGAGGCGAGCACCAGTCCCGAGCACACGGCCCAGCTCTAGCCGCCGCGGCTGGCTAACCCACCAGGAGTGCGCGTGCCACCGGCGCTGCCGGGGAGCGAGGCCGATCCAACCGGATTCCAGCCTTTACGCAGCTCACCATGCTTCGCAAAACGGCGCTTACTCAACCGGCAGGGCAACGCTCAGCTGTGGGGACACCCACGCTCAGTCTGGCGGTCAAGGACCAGGGGGGTGGTGAGGGACGTCTTCGAAGAGGGATGGCAGGAGTGCAAGAGTGGCCTCCAGGTCTCGACCACAGGAGGCCCTTTTTTGACGAGAACCCTCGCCAGGGGGTGTATTTACACCTTTCCATTCCAGTCCCCTAGATGCGGAGCGGGTTGCCCAGGTATGTTCCTCCCAGTGCTCATGACTCTTGGCAAGTGCTCATGTTTCAGGGCCAAAGCTGCTCACATTTCAGGTCATTTACCACAAAAATGGCAGAACCCCGGATTTCTTTTCCGGGGTTTCTTGGAGTTCTATATATATTACCTTACTGTTCTAAGATTACAAGAGCGCTGTTCGTGCTTATTGCTGGTTTAATTTGATAATAATGGTTATGCTGCTTATGATCTGGGGAAAAAGAGCCTATCTGTTGGCCTTTATGAGATAGAATTCCTCTTCGGTCACTTCCTTCGCTTCCGTGCGATGGCTGATGAAGACGATCTTCACATTGTTGTACTTTGTACGCAGGAAGCGCACCATCCAGAAGTAGAAGCTGCGGGCGATGTACTTTTCAAATTCGCCCATCGAGCACGTCCATCATGGCGAACTACCATGCTCAAAACGAGCTTTTTGTACTCAATGGTTTGCCAGTTTGAACTCCCCGGATACGTAGGGATGTTATGAGACAGTCTCTTCCGTCATTGCCTGATTCCCCCTGGACTAAGTAGCGAAGGTGGGCAGATGCTCATCGATGGCAGAAGGAGACGCCTGCTGCTACTGGCCCAGCTCCCCGGATCGCCGCCAGCAATCGGCAGATCTGGACACAAAAAGCGTCCGTTGTGACCGATATCGTGGCCAAGTACCTGGAGAGAAAGTGCCTTTTGCCAATATGAGCCGGAGTGCAAACAGATCTGCACTTTGAGGCATTTTATGTGTCGTGGATTTCCCTAGCAAAGAGGTAATACGCGAAATAAGTAGGGCAAGATTTCTGTCAAAAGGCTGATTCTGCGGCCAACAACTATGTCCAGGTACACTCAACATTAAACGCGTTGCCTATTACACGCCCCCCACGACCCCCTCGCCACCAGGCGCCAGGAGACCCTGGCTCCGTCCAGACCTCCTCGTAAAAGCCGGTGTGGCCTCAATATGGCAGCATTTTCATATTCCTATCCTCTTTCGACCACGTTATCCTTCCTTCAGACCAGGTACCGCGCGCGCAAGTCGCTGCACCACAGGTGCAACTTCCTCGAGACTGCGCGTAGGACCGGCCAGGGTATCGAAGCTCTCGAAACTGAGCAGAGTGTAGAGCACATCGACCGTCTCGTCGATTGCCTCGGGGACCGGTCGCCCATGCTTCTCGCTAAGTCGCTGGACAATGACACGAAGGCCTTCCCGCCGCCGTTCGTCGCGCGCCCGTACCACCTTCTCGAAGTCCGAGTCGAGTGCGGCCAGGGCTCGGAGCCGGCGCATCACGAGCCGATCGGCGTCCCAGAAGCGACTGAAAACCGCAATGTATTCAGCCAGCGCATCAAAGGGCTCCGGTTGACGGAAAGCGGTAGCCAACTGCTCCATCCCACCCTGGCTCGCAAGAGAGTCGCTCAAGGCTTCGAGGAGCCCGATTTTGGAGCCAAACTGGTAGTAGACGGTCATGCGGGCAACATCGGCCTGGCGTGCAACGGCATCAATGGAAAAGCCGTTGAAGCCATCGCTGGCCGTGAGCAATTCGCGGGCCGCAGTGAGGATGCGCGCTCGCGTCTGTTCGGTGGTCACCTGGCGCTGACCGAGTCGGTAGGGACGAGGGCTCATAGATAACTTGATACCTTCCAAAATTAATTGTATAGTCCGTACGATGGAAAAATTAATCGTACGGTCTGTCTGAATAATATATCATTCCAAGACCAATGTAAAGGAGATTTCATCGCATTCAGCTTCTCAACCCATATGCTTGTAGGAATCCTGGTAATAGACGGGTTCGCCATCCTGAGCCTGCTCTTCGCGTGGCTGTCCATAAAGAGCAGATCACGAGACTTCTCGACAGAGGAAGAGGCGGCCCCGTCATCTCTGTGTGAGGTATCACTCGTAGTAGTCCGGCGCTCTCCTCAACGTTTGCCACTGCTGACCATCATGGCCAAAGACGACCAGCGCCACGTGCTCGCGCTCGACCACATCCAGCAGTTTCCGCGTGCTGGCGCGCAATTGCTCCTCGTTGTCATCAAACGGCCAGGCCTGACGATCAGGGGTGAAAAGGCGCTGCATAGCGACTGCATCAATAGCCAGCAGCACCGCGCCGCTCTTCGGCAGGCGCACCAGCACCGACTGATGCCCAGGCGTATGCCCACCGGTCTCGAGCAGCGTCAGGCCAGGCAGGAGTTCGGTATCTCCATCAATCAGCCGGTAACGCAGCGCCGGATGATCCCAGTGAGCGCGTATGGCTGCAAAGCGCGGATGTCCGCTGCGCGCCAGTTCATAATGTTCGCGCTGGACGATGAGTTCCGCCTTCGTAAAGGCATCATGATATCCCGCATGATCCGGGTCGAAATGGGTACAAATGAGGATATCAATATCGTCAGGACGCAGACCCAGATCGCCGAGCTGCTCGATCACATTTTTTCCCCGCGCAGATGGAACCGCCCCCGGAGGCAGCGGTGCATCCGCGGGCAGTCCGCTATCAATCAGGATATGCCTCCCATCGCTGGTTTCGACGAGATAGCAACCCAGCACCATTTCCAGCGTTCGGCCCGCCCCGGGCACTGTCGAGGTTCCTAACTGCAAGAGGTAAAGTCGCTGTGGAGTTTCGCTGCTCATTGTCATGTATCAATCCTTCCTAATTAAGTACGACTTCATTTTCATCCACCCTCCCTGGAAAGCTTCTTAATCTTTTTGCCTGTACGCAATACTCAACCCTTTCCCCACAGGAACAACAAGGTGATCGAACTGGGGCAGCGCCTCGACCGCGACAAGATAATCCGCAATTTCCTGCGGGTGCGACAGCACATTATCCGCAAAAAGGAACGCGTCCGCCGTCAACTTTGGCAGTAGGAGTGCAAGTTGAGATGGCGCACTGAGCCGATCGGCATCGAAAAACACGCAATCAAATGGGCCCGCAAGCTCTGCTACCACCTGCGTGGCATCACCATGGATGAGCTCGACCACATCACGTAAACCTGCCCGGAGGAGATTCGCATCGGCGAGCGCCTGTTTGTGTTCGTCGCGGTCGATACTGATCACATGACCGCCAACCATATGCGTAGCCCATGCCAACCAGATAGGTACTGTACCCATTCGACGTGCCAATTTCGAGCAGCCGTGTGCGCTGGCTGCTGCGCACCAGCACACTGAGCAAATGGGCGGTCTCTGGCTCCAGGTTCAGCATCTTTCTGCTGCGGTCCTGTTCCTGTTCATCATTGCGTCGTCCTGCCTCTTCGAGCTCGCTCAGCAAATGGGGAAGACTGGCATCCATAGCTATTCTGCACCTTTCTCCTGACCAAATAATATGGCGACCACAGCGTCTAAAAAGCATATCCAACGAGCACAGACCGCCAGGTGGATGCTGCCACAAAGCATCATAAACGCATCCAGCGAGCCTGGTCCCAGCCCAGGTGAGCATGACTATTGATCAGCCGCACCACAGAGCCTGCGTCCTGCCAGTCCACCACACTGATCGTAGCCGGGTCAAGGAAGATGTGGAACATAGAAGTGAGCGGTGCTCCAAGAGCCGTGCAGAGCAGCGCCTTCACAGGTCCAACATGTGAGACAAGCACAACCATCTGACCAGGATGAGCCTGAGCCAGTGACGTGGTCGCAGCACAGGCACGGTCGCGCATGTCAACGAGGCTCTCCCCACCGGGAGGCGCAAGGGCAGCATCGCGTTGCCAGGCAAAAAGGTACTCGGCCTCCTGCCCACCCCGCGCAATGATCTCATCGCGCGTATAGCCTTCCCACATGCCAAAATCACCCTCGCGAAGATCATCAGCTTTCCGCACCTCCAGCCCATGGCGAGCAGCAATAGGCAAGGCCGTCTGATATGCGCGCTGTAAAGGGCTGCTATAAACCGCCGCAATCGGCAGCATAGCCAGTGCCTCAGCCAGCTGTTTCGCCTGCGCCACCCCTCTTTCAGAAAGAGCATCATCTCGCCTGCCAATATAGCGAAACTCGCGATTCGCCACCGTCTCCCCATGACGAACAAGTATCAGCCGGGTCATATAAGCCTCTCCATCGTTCTTTAGTCCGTTTCAACAGCTCTTGCTATCATAGAGGATGCATCGGGTGAAACGCAAGAGCCTTGATCGCCCGTGAGTACCGATTGATCGTGCACCCGGTTCACTGCGCCCACCGCCGATTGATCGGCCCTTACACCTTCCTCGACGATCGTTTGCCTTTTTCATACACCCAACCTGCTTGCACGACTATACAGCCATCCC